>Ga0126371_10003955_pt1 | contig 13014 bp, 10 predicted proteins | sample PanSoiMetaPlot_4_FD_110145 | JGI IMG/M metagenome (GOLD analysis project Ga0126371, IMG submission 110145) | Tropical forest soil microbial communities from Panama - MetaG Plot_4 | ecosystem: Environmental > Terrestrial > Soil > Tropical forest > Bulk soil | place: Panama | collected 2016-02-17
AATCGCACGTCAATCGCAAACAGAGATCGCGAGCACCGCTCAGCCAGGAGCGACATGATGCAGTCGACCGCGAGAGCGACATCGATCAGCGCCAGAGGGTCGGACTCCTCGTAGTGGTCGGTCGTGCGCGAGCCGTCGCGAACAACATGCCCGAGCCAAAGCGAGCGCTGCTCGCGCGGGATCCGGCGAAACAGGCGCTTGACCTGATCGGCCATGAAGTGGCGGAAGCGGTCCTGGGAAAAGCCCGCGATGCCGAGTTCCTGCCCGAGGCGGCGCCAGGCCCGCTTTGTAGTGGCAACGCGCGCGCGCTTGTAGGTGAGCAGATACGGCGGCCGCGGAACGCGGCGGGCGGCTTCGTCGGCTGCGCGCTGCTTGGCGTCCTCCTCGAGCCCCGTCACCAGCCAATCGGCGAGGCATTGCGACATCGGCTGCTGCGGCCTTCGCTTCTTGGTCGGGCGCCAATCTGGCGGCGCGAGGTCGATGGTCGCGGCGTCCCAGTCCTCCTCGGCCGCAGGTTCGCACCTCAGTTTCCGATTGCGCTTTTGATCGTCATCGGGACGATTGCCGCGAGCGCCTGGCTCCATTTCGCTGAACACGGCTTCGCCGTCATCGGCCCGGTGCCGGGCGGCCTCCCATCGCTAAGATGGCCGGACGTCGGATGGCGTGAGGCCTTGGACATTCTTCCCGTCGCGGCGTCGTGCTTCATGATGATCATCGCACAAAGCGCGGCGACGTCGCGCGTATATGCGACTCTGTTCAGGGAGCGCGTCGACGAGAACGCGGACATTCTTGGAATAGCGGGGGCTAACGCCGCGGCCGCTGTGAGCGGGGCGTTTGTCGTCAACGGCAGTCCGACCCAAACTGCCATGGCGGCCGAGGCGGGCGGGCGCAGCCAAGTCACGCAGCTCGCGTTCGCCGCCGTCGTGCTTGTCGTGCTTTTGTTTCTAACCGGACCGCTTCAGTATCTGCCGCATTGCGTGTTGGCCAGCATCGTTTTCACGATCGCCATTGGGATGGTCGATGTGAACGGTCTCAGCCACATCCGGCGCGAGAGCCTGAGCGAATTTCTGGTGGCTCTTTTTACTGCAGTGGCCGTGCCAGCGATAGGTGTTGAGCAAGGTATTCTGCCGGCAATTGCGCTTTCACTCGTTCAACACGTCCGCCACAGCTACCGGCCGCACACCGTGATATTCGTTCCGGAGGCGAAAGACCGCTGGGCGCGGGCACCGGCCACTCCCGGTTCGCAAACCGAGCCCGGACTCATCGTCTACCGCTTTGGCGCGGATCTGTTTTACGCCAACGCCGACCGCTTCGCCGACGAGGTACGCGCTCTTGTCGACAAGGCGCCCAGACCGGTTCGATGGTTTATCATAGACGCTGACGCGGTGACGGACATTGACTACTCCGCCGCCCGAAGCGTGCGCGACCTGCTCGGAGAACTGGCAAGCAAGAACGTGCGCGTCGCGTTCGCGCGGGTCAGCGAGTTCTTGCGGGCGGACCTCGACAGGTTCGGCATCAGCGCGACGCTTGGCGAAGCGCGAATCTTCGCGACGCTTCATGACGCGCTCGCAGCATGGAGTGCGGACCGCGCTCCCAGCGATCTCGACTGCGCGACGTTCAAATCACCGAGGTGATACTTCCCGAACTGCCCGGTCTCATAGCTGAGCGATTTGAGCACCGTGGGTCACCGCCTCATCCGGGATGCCGACATCAGCGCCCGGTTCGCCGACGGTCGTCAGGTCCGTGCGAATGGGTGGTTCGCCGGTAATGATGACCACTTCTCATGCACCTGGAAGACCGACTTTGCGATGTCGAGACCAATCGTTGCATCGTCTGCATAGGTAGCTCTTCCGAATCGTGGGAGCCTTACCGGCGCCCACATCTTGGCACTCTCGTGCCGGGAGGAGCCGTCCACAGCATCACAAGCAGACATTTAGGAGAGTTGTTGTTGAAGATCAACGCCGTTGGACAACACAAATTTCGCCATTGTTCAAGTTTTTTAGTCAGCGCCGCACGGTTGTCATTTGGTATAGTGTCCGACGGCCAGATGGGGCCTTGCTTCTCGAGCACGGCTGCAACGATGCGGTCCCGCCGCGGCGCGAACCGATCAAGTGATGCGCGATCGGCCCTCCCGCGGCGTGCATCCGGTCCAGCGCTTGAATGCATGGGTGAAGGCACTCACCTCGCGATAACCAAGTAGCCAAGCGATCTCGGAAATCGACAAGTCGAGGTCGGCGAGGTAGCGCTCGGCCAGATCAGACCGCAGGCTCTCCAGCACACCCGAAAAAGTCGCGCCTTCGGACGACAACCGCCGCGCCAACGTCCGCTGGCTGGTGCCGAGGCGCTGGGCAATCTCGACGGACTTGGCCGCCCCGTGCGGCAAGAGCGGAACGATCGCGTTCTCAACGTCCGAGCGAAACGACCCGTGATAGGGAGGACGGCGCGACAGCGCCTCCTCACAGTATGCGATCAAAAACTTATGGAGATAAGGATCGGCACTGACGATCGGCAAATCCTTGCTCGACGCCGCGAACGTCGCCTCGTCAACGCCTGCGGAGAACTCAACACGTATGCCGAAGAACTCGGAAAATCCGGCGGCGACGCGGTCGCGATGATGCATGAACTGCACACGGCTCGGAGACAGGCGCACCCCGGTCAATTGCCGGCATATGCGGACGAGGACCGTCATGATGAACTCGATCTGATGCCGGTCGAGGTGGCGGCTTACGCCGACATAGTGCACAGAGACGGCGACCTTACCGCGGTCGATACATCGGATCGAGATGCCCTCGTTGACCATTGAGGTGAAGCGCGCTACCCGCAGCAGGGCTTCGCCCAGTGTTTCGGAGGACGCCGCGACGTAATAGAGCCAGCCCATTTCCCTCAGATCGGGCTTGCGGCCGAGGTGAAATCCGAGACTGTTGTCGTCCACTTCGTCAGCGACACAATTCACGAAGACGATCTGATCTCGAACTCGTAGACGAACGCTCGTATCGTCGATCTGGCGGACGGTTAGGTTCGACCTTTTCAAAACCGGCGCGAGATCGATTCCCGCGGCCTTCGCCTGGGCATAAGCGAGGCGCGTCAAGATTCCGCTAGCCGTCGGTTGCGGGCCGAAACGGGCAGCATCGCGATCGTCCACGTTGCCGTCGAGCCTCGGATATTTTTGCCCGCTCACACCGATTCACCTACCAAGGCGACTATTAGCATTCGAAATATTCTGCGCTCGGGAGCGCCGAAGGCGATATTGTCCCTACGGCCAATGGGCGACCGGAAATGACTGGTTTGAGTCAGAAGTCGGCTGGCCGTTTGGCCTACCCTTCGTTTCTCCGGGGGATGGTGTCGCGGTAGTAGCATCCCGTTGCCGTCGCCTACCCTTGAGCGGTTGGAGCGCTTGCAACTTGCTTCGCCTAAGCTGCGAGTTCCTCCAGGTCTTTGCTACGAGCTACTGAAGTAATCGTGTTCGTGCAGCGCAATGCGCGTCTCCCGCGCCAAGTTAGTCAGCGCTACGGTGAAGCAGGACAGAGCAAGCACAAACAGCACACCAACACCGTACTCGTGCGGGAAATTGAGATATGCGGCCACGAAAGCCACGATAACCAGCAATGATGTCACGATAGCGCTGAGGATCGCGAAAAGGATCGCCTTGTTCAGCAGTGCGGCACGTTGCTTGAGCCGGGGAATGTCGGATTTCAAGTCCGCCTTGGCCGGATCGTCGGTCCTGATCGCGTGCAATGCCTGGGACCTGTCTATGATCCGGTTCATACGTGCGATGAGCACGGAAATGAATGCGGCGACGGCACCCAGAAGGAATGCGGGTGCTGTCACTTCGCTGATAACCTTAGACAATTGACTAAGGGTCGGAGCATCCGGAAGCATCGCACTTTCGGCCTCAGCGTCACCGGCGTCGCAGTTGTCATTGTGAATCGATTCCCCAAACAGAACTTGATCTGGATCAACGCATGCCGCGAGGCTTGACGCCCGCCCGATAGGGACGGGGATTTGCGCGGCAAACGCTGCCCCGCCTGTGATGTGGGGAGGCGTGTCAGTTTCCAGGCGCGCTAGGTGCAGCCTGCCGCGGACAGTCCGCAGCTGGTATCGCCGAGATTTGCAGGCCTCGGCGATACCGTCCGCGAGATCCAGGCCCTTGCTGCGATCATGCATTGGGGCGTCCGCTTTAGTCAGGTAACGCTAGTCGTTTTGCTGACTCTCGTGCATTTTTTTGACCTGCTGGAGCACTTGGGTCAGGTTATAGGTTTCGGGCGCCTGCAACGGCGGATACGGCCCATAACTCTCCAGTTCCTTGAGCCACAACGCTTGCCCGAGGGGAATGATGCCAAGTCCGTCGTACATAAAGGCCGTGCTCGGGGCGGCCAGTGCTCCTTGGAAGTACCCCAGCGACTTGGTGTCAATGGGTGATACGTTCTGCTCGAACGGGTCACGCTTGATGTTCTGGATCAGTGGGAAGTGCCAGGCCGTGAGCGGTGCAAGCCAACCCTGCGGCCCGGGCCCGGCGATCGTGTAATACATCTTCCAGTTCTTGTAGCGTACCGCCGACGGTGTCGCGCCCGAGTAGTAGAAGAACACCTCACGGGCCGATTTCTCCGACTTGCCTTCGAGATAATCGCGCTGGTCGACGCCATCGAGCGTGGTTTTGACGATGCCGGGATATTGCCCGGCCTCGATCTGCCGCTTCAGCCCGTTGCCCGTAGGTCCACCGGCAATATCAACCAGCGTCGGAAGCCAATCGAGCGAGGCGAACATCTGGGATTTGAGCGTGCCCGGCTTGATGTGTCCGGGCCAACGGACGAGCAGCGGAACGCGAAAGCCGCCCTCCCAGGCCTCGCCTTTCTGGCCCTTGAACGGCGTGATGCCGCCGTCCGGGAAAGTGATCTGCTCGGCGCCATTGTCGGTCGTGAACATCACAATGGTGTTGTTCGTCTGGCCCATGTCGTCGAGCTTCTTGAGCACGTAGCCGACGTTGTCGTCCAGTTGCTTCATGCCGGCTTCGTTGATGCCCCAGTCCTTGCCGCCAACCACACCGAGCATATCCAGGTATTTTTGGGACAACATGGTCGTGACGTGCATGCGCGCCGGGTTATACCAAATGAAGAAAGGCTTGCCGGTCTTGCTCGGATCATTGCGGTCGAGGAAGTCGATGACCTTGGCGGAGATTTCCTCGTCCACGGTCTTCGAGCGTTCGAGCGTTATCGGTCCTTCGTCTCTGCATACCTGGTTGCTCTGTGTGCCGTCGGAGGATTTACACGCTATGACCGGGCGCGGCGGGGTGACACAAGCAGTCGTTTTCGGGTCCACGGCGCCAGGGAACTCGGGCAAGTCGGGGACCGGCGTGTTCTTGCATGGCGGCGCGATCAACTGCGTAGTCGGGTTTTTGAAGATGTCGGGGAAACTGACCGCCTCCATGGCGTCCAGGTGGTAGAGGTAGCCCCAGTATTCCTGGAACCCATGCGCCGTGGGCAACGATGCGGCGTGATCGCCCAGGTGGTTCTTGCCGAACTCACCGGTGTTATAACCGAGGTCGAGCAGGAACTTGGCGAGCGCTGGCGTGCCGGGCTGCAAGAAGGACGGGCTGCCGGGCAGTTGAGGCGGGATCATGCCGGTGCGCAATGGGCTCATCCCGGTGAAGAAGGCGTTGCGCCCGGCGGTACAGCTCTGCTCCGCGAGGTAGTCCATGAATTTCGCACCTTCTTGACCGATGCGGTCGATGTTGGGTGTCTCTCCAACAGCCAGCCCTTCATGATAGGCGCCCACCTGCATCCAGCCGATGTCGTCACCCATGATAAAGAGAATGTTGGGCTTTTGCTGCTGCTGGGCGGCTGCCGGCGCGCTCGCTACCATCGCGGCAGCGAAGGCGGTCAGCAGGCCGATGCGAAGATTACCTGCCACACTCATTGCATTTACTCCGATTTCTTGGCTGGCTGATATGGGCCGCCAGCGGCGCCCAATGAACGCTGATCGTCCGTAAGACGTGCCTGCATTTGTTTTGTTGCGACAGGCACGCGTTCCCGACTGGACGCGACGCGTACTAAGCGCTCGCTCATCGACAAAGTTGATCTACATCAAGAATTCGAGCAGCACTTCGTCGTTCGAGCCGGAATTGCGAATCGTATGACCGACGTCAGCGAAAGCCACCCTCTTTAGTTGTTTGAAGGAGGAGGCCTGAGCTTCTCCATGGCCTGATCGACCGAGAACGTTCCGGGTCGCTGCCGTGGCGGGTAATCCTGGAAGGTTGCAAGGAACTGGGCGACGATTACCTGCGCCGGAACGAAGACGTAAGCGTGGTTGACGAACCATCTCACGTAGTCGCCCGACTCGACCTCCGCCCTCTCAAACGGGTCCGAGCGAAGATTGAACAGCTTGGGCGTCCGTAACGGCACCAGCGGCTGCATCCAGACCTCGAGGCCGTGCGCGTTCTGTTCCATGAACACCGCCTTGTATTGGTCGTAGCGCAGACCGGCGAGGTTGCCATCGTCCGTCCAGTAGAAGAATTCACGACGCTTGTCGGGCCCCTTGCCGGCGAGCAGGTCGCGCTGATCGTAGCCGTCGAGGTGAACCTTGAAATTCTTGCCGGCGGCATCATAGCCCTGCAGAAGCTTGTTCTTGATGTCCGGCTCGCCGGCCGCGGCGACCAGCGTGGTCACCCAGTCCTCAGCGGAGAAGACGTCGTTGATCTCCGCATGAGGCGGCACGACGCCTGGCCAGCGGATCAAGGTCGGCACCCGATAGCCGCCCTCCCAATTCGTGTTCTTCTCGCTGCGGAATGGCGTGCTGCCTCCGTCGGGCCACGAGAACGTCTCGGCGCCGTTATCGGTGGTGTAGATCACGATCGTGTTGTTGCTGATGCCGAGATCATCGAGCTTCTTCAGGAGCTGGCCGATCTGCCCATCATGTTCGACCATTCCGTCCGGGTAGATGCCGAGGCCGGTCTTGTCTTGCGACTCCAGCTTGAGATGCGTCCAGATGTGCATGCGGGTGGGACAGAACCAGACCAGGAACGGCTTCCCCTCCCGGTTCGCTCGCTCGATGAAATCGATCGAGGCCTGGAGGAATTCCTCGTCGACGATCTCCATCCGCTTTATGGTCAGCGGCCCGGTATCCTCGCACTTCTGCTTGCCCCAGGGCCCCCAGCGCGAATCGCCGGGCGTGTCGGTGGCAGTCGCAAAACATTTGAGAACGCCGCGCGGACCGAAACGCTCCCGGAAGGCGGGGTCCTTCGGATAGTCGGGGTCTTCCGGCTCTTGTTCGGCGTTCAGATGATAAAGGCTTCCGAAGAACTCGTCGAAGCCGTGGACGGTGGGCAGGAACTCGTTGCGGTCGCCGAGGTGATTCTTGCCGAATTGCCCAGTCACGTAGCCTTGCGGCTTGAGCAGCTCGGCCATGGTGGGATCCTTGTCCGAGAGCCCTTCCTTCGCTCCCGGCAGGCCCACCTTCAGAAGCCCGGTGCGCATCGGGCTCTGTCCGGTGATGAAAGCGGCGCGGCCGGCGGTGCAGGATTGCTGTCCGTAATAGTCGGTGAAGATCGCACCTTCATTGGCGATGCGATCGATGTTGGGCGTGCGATACCCCATCTGACCGCGATTGTAGGCGCTGATGTTCCAGTAGCCGATATCGTCGCCCATGAGGAGCAGGATATTGGGCTTTTGCTGCTGCGCTGATACCTGGCCGATGCTGGCCAGCAGGACACCGCAGACGGCCAACACGCCGACTCCGATGTTCTTCACCACGCGCATGGGAATCATCTGCCTTTCCTTTTCTGCCAGGCCCCTCTGGGTCGACGGCTGTCCCGGTTAGCGTATTGTTTGGGGCTCGCTCCTGTCAGAGGACCGGAACCTCGCGACTGAAGCATGATCGAGTTACCCTTTATTGATTTGAATCAAGTTGACGGAACAAATCCGCATAGGTGTACCGCGACGAGCGACGGACAACGTCCGGCGAGCAAGGCATCAATGTCTATTTCGAACTGGCTCGATTGAACCTTGCGTCGGCGTATGCGCAACACACCGGTGCGGTTTGAACTCAGGCTCAAGCCGCGCCGCGTTTCCACCGGCAATCACTGCGGCTGATGCGCGCGAAACGCAGTGCGGCGAGGCTGGTCAGTGTGCCGCTTGCCCGTTCTGTCGAGCTGTTACGTTCGTCGTATCGGCTATCGAACGCAAAGATGCGCTTTCAGTCATTCTTCATGCTGATCACGTTCCAACAGTTCCTCTTCGCTTCTTCGTAGGGCTTCGGTGAAGCTACCGCGCCGGACCAAGACGTATTCGCGCTGCGCATCGTCATGCAGCACCAGCATCATCAACCGCGCGCCCGCGCCTATGTACTCCACCATCGAACAGCCCTACGGGCATTTCGCGTTGTGAGGATGAAATGGGAGTGGACTCAGCGCGTGGCAGGAGCGTGGATGACCAGCGGTTGCCGGGGCTGCTGGCTAAAAGCGCCGCGAACAACACGAACAGGTAGAGAATGGAGAACGAAAAGAGGCGCTGGGCGGCGAGTGGATTCGTCCCCTTACTTCTGTACAATTGGAAAGCGAGCGCGATGAGGATCGCTCCACAGCTGGCTGCGGCGGTCCCAAAGAGGGGACCGGCAAAGCCTAGGGCGTACGGCAACAGTGAAATTGGTAGCAGCAGGACACTGTAGATCAGGATCTGCCGTGCTGTTGCAGTCACTCCCGCAACCACCGGCAGCATGGGGACGCCAGCGCGACGGTATTCGTCGGTACGATTGAGCGACAGCGCCCAGAAATGGGGCGGAGTCCACAGCAGTATGATCAGGAACAAGATCACCGGCTCGAGCCCGATGCTTCCGGTCACTGTCGCCCAACCAATCACGGGGGGGATGGCACCCGCAGCGCCGCCGATGACAATGTTTTGTGGCGTCCGCCGTTTCAGCCACATCGTGTACACGACGACATAGAAGAAGATCGCAAAGGCGAGCAGCGCGGCGGCTGTGATATTGAGTGCAAGAGCAAGGATGGCCACGGCGCTGAAGGCAAGGATAAGTCCGAACACAAGCGCCTCGGCGCGCGAGATCTCCCCATGGGGAATTGGACGCCTGGCGGTCCGGGACATCAGGGCGTCGATGTCAGCGTCATACCACATGTTGAGAACACCAGCCGCACCAGCTCCTGCGGCGATGGCGCCAATTGCAATGGGCGCAAGCAGCGGGTCGAGGTGACCGGGCGCAATCGCCAGTCCAACAAACGCCGTGAATACCGCAAGCGACATCACACGTGGCTTCATGAGTGCAACAAAATCAAGCAGGTGCGCTGCGAAACGCCTCCGCAAAGGAGCCTTCGCGGTCTGAAAGAGACTCGAATAATGATTGAGCAAGAGCAACATCGATTCCTCCAAGTTCGTCAAAGCCTTGGACGAACAGTCGTCTCGTCATCTCTGCATCTGCAACACGCCCTGGACGTTGAGTGCTTCGTCCTTTGAACATTTTTACGCCCGTCGGCACCGATCGTCATGCTTCGGCCCCGTCAGCTGCCAGGCCGGGACGGCCTTTCGAATTGCCCGATGCGCCGGCATTTAGTCACACGAAGGAGTGCGTGAAGTTGACAAGTCGCTTCGAGCTCCTCCCGCTTGCGCGCTTGGTCATCGCGTTCCGTCTATGCGAAAGTGACGCACGCTCCGCTATGCAATTTCCGCAGAAATCGCTCTTGCTTTTCTGTGCCGAAGGACTGTCACTGCGAGGTACCCCAGTCGAGTGCATGTCGACGCCGTTGTGTCACACGGCCAGAACCCTGGCAGGGTGAAAGCTCAACGCGGTATATTCGCACCTGGAATTTTGGGCCGTGTGGTCCTGTGGAGAGAAAAAACGCAAAACGTTGTCTTCCGCTCGGCGTCTACAATCAAATCAGATCTCGCTTCACACGACCAAGATACACACTCCACAGTCGGGTGGCCCTCAGCAGCCGCCCATTGCCCTCAAGGTCAATACCGTCTGGCGCCAATCCCGCTTAACAATCGCAATAGCGCGTTCCGTCCCCGTGATGGTGCTCAGCATGGCACGAAGCGCTGCTTTCAGTTTCGAAGATCCGATTTCCTACCAGACCGCCATCCGTGGCGCGGCGGTAGAGATATTTGTTACCGTCAAAGGCAGTTTCCGCGCTGAGTTGATGCATATCCAGTTCGACAAACTGTGTATGCAATACGCTCGCGAGAATCTGCCTCGCGTGGCCCATTTCGCGATCAGTCCGAAGCGAGGGGGCATTGTATTCCTGACTGATGCGAACCAGCCCGCCGCCCAGTGCTGTGGAATGGACGTGTCGTCGGAGGCGATCGTAATAGTCGGCGCGGGCTCGTCCGGGCATGTTCGCAGCTGTGACGCTTGCCGTTGGGCAGGTCTGGCCTTGCCGGTGGAGGATTTGTCCGCAACGGGTAACGCGCTGGCGGGCCACGAGCTGACGGAGGCATCGTCGACGCGCCTTGTGTATCCAAACCCCGCGCGCATGGCTCGGCTGGTGCGCCTGCGTGCTGCCGCCCAACGGCTTGCCGAGGTAACGCCTGACACTCTTGCGCATCCCGAAGTGTCGAATACCTTCAAGCACGAACTCATGCACGCCATGGTGGCCTGTCTCGCCGACGAGGCACCAGCCAAGCCAACATCGGGATGGCGCCATCACACGGTGATCATCAATCGCTTCGAGAAGGTATTGGCAGCGAACAGTGATCGCCCCATGCATCTGGCGGAAATCTGCGCGGCTGTCGGCGCTTCGGAACGAACCCTCGAAATTTGCTGCGAAGAGCACCTGGGCATGGGCCCGATTCGATATCTGTGGCTGCGGCGGATGCATCTCGTGCGCCGCTCGCTCATCCAGGCTGATCCGTCGAGTACAACCGTGACGCAGATTGCCACCGGACATGGCTTCTGGGAGTTGGGGCGCTTTGCGGTCTCGTATAAGGAATTGTTCGAAGAGTCGCCTTCGGCGGCCTTGCACAGACCGGCCCGCGATTTGCGGACCATCCAAGATCGTCCGCGCGGGTTCGCAGATTCGAAATTTGCATAGCCAGCTCCGGGACCTGCCTTAATACTGGACCTCTTTTCGCGGCCGACCGCCGGGATTACCGACGTCTTCCGGTGCGGAGGGACAAGAAGCGCATGACGGAGAGTGGCACGGCCACATTTAGCGATCCGGACGAATGCCAGGCCGGCATAGGCAGTGCGACCGTCAGCCTGGTCCTCACCAGTCGCGGGGATTTCAAAGCGCGATTGACTTGGCTGAAGTTTCGACATCTTCAGGCGCTTCGCTGCCGCGAAAACGTGTCACGCATCGCGTTCGTGTCGTTGTTTCCAGGGCGGGTTTTTGCTTCGCTTTCTTTGAAGCCCGGAGCGCCGATGATATGGAGCGGGGTCGAGCTGCGGCCCGGCGATCTGGTCTTTCACTCCCTTGGTGAGCGGGCGCACTATTGCACGAAGGGGCTGCATCACTGGGGTCTCATGTCATTGGCGCCGGAGCAGCTCGCGGCCTACGGCAAGGTGCTGACAGGATCGAAATTAACTCCTCCGTCGGCCGGTCGCGTGCTGCGGCCATCACCGCCTGCGGTAGCGAGCCTGCGGCGCATCCTATCGAGTGCCTGCCGTGTCGCCGAGACGAAACCTGAGATTATTGCCCACCTGGAAGCGGCGCGAGCCCTTGAGCAGGAGCTCATCCACGCGCTTGTGACCTGCCTGACGGCAAACGACGCCCACCGCAGTCTGGCGACAAAGCGACATCATGCAGAGATCATGCTCCGTTTCGAGGACGCATTGGTAGCGCATGTCGATCGACAGCCAAGCGTACCCGCACTTTGCGCCGATATTGGCGTGCCGGAGCGGACCTTACAGGGGTGTTGCGTGGAATTCTTGGGCATGAGCCCCAGCCGGTATCTTCGGCTGCGGCGGCTCAACATGGTACGCGCGGTACTGCGGCGTGCTGATCCCACGACAGTAAGTGTTGCGGAGATTGCTCGACGTTACCAGTTTTCGGATCTTGGACGGTTCGCTGCGGTTTACCGTGAGATCTTTGGGGAAATGCCTTCTGCCACACTGCGACATAGATCGCTTTCGTGAACAGCCTCTGGATCATCCTTTCGATCCGGCGCTCCGCTCGTCGCTGAGGTGATCAGTCGTGGTACGAACAAAATCGAAGGTTGCATGTTTTGCAGGACCTTCATTCCACGACGCCAACTGCCGGCCTCGTAGCTCCCGCGCTCGGCCGTTATCCTCCATATCATTTTCGATCAACCTCGAATTGCACCAAGGGCCAATATGCAAACATGAACGATACGGCTCTAATTCACTCCCATACGGGTTTTGTCGGGATGCTGAATGGTAATTCGCGAACGATTCCGTTTTTCGCGTTCGCATCATGGTGGACATGGGGCTCATCATGTTGGCCATTTCCTGGATCGGCGTCGTGCTCGCAGCGATCTTTGAGCGTCGGCGGATCAACACCGTCGTGCTGCCAGTGATCGTGATCTATACCGCGGTCGTCTATTGGATGTTCCGCGGCAAGTTGCGTCATGGATATGCGCGGGTCGGAGCGGGCTGACGGCGAACAACAGAGGAGAACGGACCATGAGCCGCAGGGTCGAAATCGTGATTCTCGTACTCGTCGCACTGGGCGCCCTCGCGGCGGGCGCCGGAGCCGCTCTCTATTTTGCGTACCCAAATCAGGTTCAGTTCGCCGCGGGTGAAACGCGCAGCTACCTCTTGTCGCTGAACGCGCCTGCCGGCACGGTGGTCACGGAAACGAATGCGGCCTACAAGGCTGCCGCGACGCCCGCCCCTGTGCCGGCGGCGCCGAAGACTGCGGTGGGGGACTGGCCGAGCTACAACAGGACGCTGACCACCGAGCGGTTCTCTGATCTCGACCAGATCAACACGAAAAACGTCGGCAAATTGAAGGTGCTTTGCAGCTACAACACCAATACATATTCGAGCTTCGAAACCGGCCTGATCATGGTCGAGGGCGCGCTCATCGGCACGACCGAATTCGATATTTTCTCGATC
>Ga0126371_10003956_pt1 | contig 13012 bp, 9 predicted proteins | sample PanSoiMetaPlot_4_FD_110145 | JGI IMG/M metagenome (GOLD analysis project Ga0126371, IMG submission 110145) | Tropical forest soil microbial communities from Panama - MetaG Plot_4 | ecosystem: Environmental > Terrestrial > Soil > Tropical forest > Bulk soil | place: Panama | collected 2016-02-17
ACTAGGATTTATGCCATCGCCGATCTGGCGCTGACGCGCAAGCAAGAGACAAAGAAATGCTGCCGTTATCACCGCTTAACTTGCGCAGATGACGGGATGCTCGTTCCGCCCTCATTCTGAGTGGCCGGTTGATTGCACTGACCCCAAAAAAAATCACGCGGCCGATCGGGCCGCGTGATCGTCGCGTCGCGAGAGCGACGTCGTTCTTACTTGAACATGTCGCTCAGCAGGTGGGCCATCTCGCTGCTGTACTTCGCCTTCTCGACCTTCTTGGCGTGATGGTGATGCGCGTGGTGCTTCGCCGCCATGGCGACCGTCGGCGCCGCCGCGATGACGACGACCGCCAAGATTCCCATCAGTGTCTTCATGATTTTTCCTCCCCAGCTCCCTTTTTGTGCTTTGCGCACCATAGCACCATACCGCAAGGTCAGGCGAGGTGACCAGCGTCCGGGCGAAAATAGCCCGTCGTGTGTGGACAGATATATGCGATGCCGGCCGCCACCCGCTCTCCGAGCAAACGGCGCCCCCCTTAACCGACGCGCGCGGCACGTCTATCATTGCGACGTCGAGCCGCAATGGATGCGAAGCGCCCACCTCCTGCCGCCGCGGCCGCAAGCGCCCAGATGTTCGGCGCTGCGGTGCGGCATCATCAATCCGGGCGGCTGGCGGACGCCGAGAAGCTCTATCGCGAGATCCTGGCGCGCGACCCCGCCCACGTCGGCAGCCTGCATTTCCTCGGCCTGCTCGCGCATCAGGCCGGCCGCCACGTGGAGGCCGCGGAGCTGATCGGCCGGTCGATCGCGCGCGATCCCGCCGTCCCGGACGGCCACTACCACATGGGCCTGGTGCAAAGCGCGCTCGGGCGCCACGACGCCGCCGCCACGCATTTCACCAAGGCGATCGCGCTGCGGCCCGATCATGCCGAGGCGCACATGGACCTCGGCACGGCGCGCAAGCGGCTGGGCCGGCCCGACGAGGCGCTCGCGAGCTATTCTCGCGCCATCGAGCTGCGGCCGGACGCGGCGCAAATCCGCTACAACCTCGCCAATCTCCTGGCCGAGCAGGGACGGCTCGACGACGCCGTCGCCCAATATCAGCACGCGCTGCGGCTCGCGCCGACCGCGGCCATGATCCACCACAATCTCGCGGCCGCGCTGCTGGCGCAGAACAACCCTGTCGGCGCGGTCACGGAATATCAGGCGGCGCTGCGCTGCGGCCTCGCCGAGGCCGGGCGCAATATCGGCCGCGTGGTCGAGCGGGTGCTCGCGGCGGTGCGCGCCGGCGGCGGCATGGCGGCGAAGGCGGTGTTCGTCAATTGCGTCGAGGGCCTCACCGTCATCCCGGACGAGGTCGATTTGCGCGCGCCGCTGATCGAGGCGCTGACCGAGCCGTGGGGCCGGCCGAGCGATCTTCTCGGCGTCGCCACCGCGGTGCTGCGCAAGAGTCCGACGATCCGCGGCGCGATCGAGCGCGCGCGGCAAGTCTGGCCGGCGCGCCTGGGCGCCGCGCAACTGTTTGCGGGCGCGGACCGCGCGGCGATCGTCGGCGACGCGCTGTTGCGCTGCCTGCTCGAATCGACGCGCCTCGCCGACATCGGCATGGAGCGCGTGCTCACCAGCCTGCGCACCATCATGCTGGACGAGGCGACCGCGGCGACGGCGGGCGGTGCGGATGCAACACTGCTCGCATTCCATGCCGCCATCGCGCGGCAATGCCATCTCAACGACTACGTCTGGGACGTCGGCGCGGCGGAGCTTGCGCGCGCGCAGGGACTGGGCGATCGCCTCGCGGCGGCACTGCGGGCGGGCGAGGACATTCCGCCGGCCTGGCTCGTCGCCGTCGCGGCGTATCTTCCGCTTGCGGTGGTGCCGGATGGCGCGAAGCTGCTCGATCGATCCTGGCCGGTACCGATCGCGGCTCTGCTGGCGCAGCAGATCGCGGAGCCCGCCGAGGAGGAGCGCCTGCGCGCGACCATCCCGCCGCTGACCCCGATCGAGGACGGCGTCTCGCTAGCGGTGCAGCAGCAATATGCCGAGAACCCCTATCCGCGCTGGGGGCGGCTGCCGCTGATGGACAAGCCGTCGTCGCTCGACGAGCACCTCGGCGCGCTGTTTCCGCACATCCCGTTCCCCCGGATCGGCAAGCGCGATGCCGAGATCCTCATCGCCGGCTGCGGCACCGGCCAGCAGGCGCTCGATGCCGCAAACCTCTATGCGGCAGCGCGCGTTCTCGCGATCGACCTGAGCCTGCCGAGCCTCGCCTTCGCCAAGCGCAAGGCGCACGAGCTCGGCTTGACCAACATCGAGTTCGCCCAGGCGGACATTCTCGCGCTCGGCGCCCTCGGGCACAGCTTCGACTCGATCGAGGCGATGGGCGTGCTGCACCATCTCGCCGACCCTTTTGCCGGCTGGAAGGTGCTGCTCGAACGCCTCGCGCCCGGCGGCGTCATGCGGGTCGGCCTCTACAGCGAGCTCGCCCGGCAGGACATCGTCAAGGCGCGCCGGCTCGTCGCCGAGCGCGGCTATGGCGCAACCGCGGCGGACATCCGCCGCGCCCGGCAGGAGCTGATCGCGGTCGCGGCCGAGCAGCAGCTCCTCTTCGTGCGCGACTCGTGGGATTTCTTCAGCATCAGCGAATGCCGCGACCTCCTGTTTCACGTGCAGGAGCACCGCATGACGCTGCCGCAGATCAAGGCGTTCCTCGCGGCGGAAAACCTGCGCTTTCTCGGCTTCGAGCTCGTCGAGCCGCTCTGGCTCGCCTACGGGGTGCGCTTTCCGGCCGACGCGGCGCGCACCGATCTCGACAGCTGGCATCGGTTCGAGACGGAGAATCCGCGCAGCTTCCAGGGCATGTACCAGTTCTGGGTGCAGAAGGCGGCGGATTGAGTGGGGAGCACGGCGCCAGTGCTCCCTCTCCCCCTCTTTGGGGGAGAGGGTCGGGGTGAGGGGGCGCTTCGACAAACTATGTCTAACGGTGCGTCATGCTGGGACTCAGCACCCCTCACCCCGACCCTCTCCCCGCAAGAGCGGGGAGAGGGAGCGCGGACTCACAGGATTGCCTCACTTTTCCATGGCCTTAAGGACGCACCGTCGGCCAGTAACGCCGCCTTAAATCGCCGCCGTTAGCGTGGCCCTCGGGAATTCGGGCGGCGGCCTCGGGGCGCAGGCGAAAATGGCCAGGACCAGACGCACGGCGGAGCGGCGCGAGGCCGATGTTGCGCCCGCACCCGCGCGCCGGCGCGGCGGCAAGCGGCGCGGTTGGCGGCTCGGCCGCATCATCTACTGGGGCATCGTCGCGTCGCTGTGGGGCGTGATCGCCGGCATCGGCGTCCTGTTCTGGGTCGCCTACCACCTGCCGCCGATCGAATCGCTCGAGGTGCCGAAGCGGCCGCCGTCGGTGCAGATCCTCGCGCTCGACGGGCGCGTGCTCGCGAACCGCGGCGAGATGGGCGGTGCCGCGATCCCGCTGCACGAGATGCCGGCCTATCTGCCCAAGGCGTTCGTGGCGATCGAGGATCGCCGCTTCTACCACCACTACGGCGTCGACCCGATCGGGCTCGTGCGCGCGGTGCTCGCCAACGTCCTGCATCGCGGCGTCGCGCAGGGCGGCTCGACCATCACGCAGCAGCTCGCCAAGAACCTCTTCCTCACGCCCGAGCGCACCCTGACGCGGAAGCTGCAGGAGGTCGTGCTCGCGCTCTGGCTCGAGCACAAGTATTCGAAGGCGCAGATCCTCGAGCTCTACCTCAACCGCGTCTATTTCGGCGCCGGCGCCTACGGCGTCGAGGCGGCGGCACAGCGCTATTTCGGCAAGTCGGCGCGCCACGTGACGCTTGCCGAGGCCGCCCTGCTCGCCGGCCTCGTCAAGTCGCCGTCGCGGCTCTCGCCGACCAAGAACTTCGACGACGCCGAGAAGCGCGCGCAGCTGGTGCTCGCCGCCATGCGCGACGGCGGCTTCGTCGACCCCGGGGCCGCGAAGGTCGCGATGGCGCATCCGCCGCACATCGCGCAGCCCGGCGGCGCCGGCTCGGTGAACTACGTCGCCGACTGGGTGATGGACGTGGTCAACGATCTCATCGGCCATGTCGATCGCGACGTCGTGGTCGAGACCACGATCGACTTTAGCCTGCAGCAGGCGGCCGAGAAGGCGCTCGACGAGGTGCTGGCGCAGAAGGGCGCGAAGTTCGCCGTGACGCAGGGCGCGCTCGTCGCGATGACACCGGAGGGCGCCGTGCGCGCGCTGGTCGGCGGCCGCAATTATGCCGAGAGCCAGTTCAACCGCGCGATTGCGGCGAAGCGCCAGCCCGGCTCGGCGTTCAAGCCGTTCGTCTATCTCACGGCGCTGCAGCGCGGGCTCACGCCGGACACGGTGCGCGAGGACAAGCCGGTCGAGCTCAAGGGCTGGCGGCCCGAGAACTACGAGCACCAGTACTACGGGCCGGTGACGCTCACCCAGGCGCTCGCGCTGTCGCTCAACACCGTGTCGGTGCGCCTCACCCTCGAATGCGGACCGGCCGCGGTGGCGAAGACCGCCTACCGGCTCGGCATCACGTCGGTGCTCGACGCCAACCCGTCGCTCGCGCTCGGCACCTCGGAGGTCTCGCCGCTCGAGCTCGTGGGAGCTTACGCTCCATTCGCGAACGGCGGCATCGCGGTGGTGCCGCATGTGGTCGCGCGCGTGCGCTCGGCCGACGGCAAGCAGCTTCTCTACGCGAGCGCCAATACGGCGTTCGGCCGCGTGGTCGACCCGCGCTATATCGCGATGATGAACACCATGATGCGGCAGACGCTGGTCATCGGCACGGCGAAGAGCGCGAGCCTGCCGGGCTGGATGGCGGCCGGCAAGACCGGCACCAGCCAGGATTTCCGCGACGCCTGGTTCATCGGCTACACGGCCCACATGGTCACCGGCGTGTGGCTCGGCAACGACGACGCCTCGCCGACCCGGCACGCGACCGGCGGCGGCCTGCCGGTCGAGGTCTGGAGCCGCTTCATGCGCGCCGCGCACCAGAACGTGCCGGTCGCGGCACTGCCCGGCCTCGGCGGCGGCTGGTTCTCCGGGACCCCGGTCGCCTCGGTAGACCGGCTCACCCCGACCGACCGCCTTGCGCCCGCGCCTGCCCCCGCCCCGGTCGCGGCCAACAGCAGTGTGCGGCCGGAAGCCGATCACGGGCTCGACGGCTGGTTCCTGGACCGGCTGTTCGGCCGACGGTGAGCGCCCGCGCGACCGCGTTCAGCTCGCGCGGGGTGTGAACTTCCTGAGGTCGTCGTGGCCGTGGTTGACCACGCCGTAGCTCGATTCCGGCACCTCGTTCCAGGCGCCCGCCAGCTCGCCGAGCGGCTCGGAGACGACGAGCCGCGTTTCGTCGGAGAGATAGTGGAATACGGGATTGTCCGGATACTGGGCCCGCAGCGTCGCCACCTTGGTCGAGTAGAACAGCGAGCGCGATCGGCCGACGCTCGAATAGCGGAAGGCCCACAGGGTGTCGCCGTCACTGACGGCGACCGTCATCTGCATCGGATGCTCGATGCCGTGGCTGTGTCCCACCCGCTCGATCAGGCCCACGGCGCGCTCGACCGCGGCGGGCGGATCATGCTCGAGCCCCAGCGTCAGGGCGAGGAAGAAGAAGGTTTCCGAATCGGTCGAGCCCTCGATCTCGCCATAGAAGCTGGGATCGATCGCGAGCACGAGGTCGCGCTTGACCTCCTGGAAGCGGGCGATCGAGCCATTGTGCATCCACATCCACTTTCCGCGGCGGAACGGGTGGCAGTTGCTCTGCTGGACCGGGGTCCCGGTCGAGGCGCGGATATGGGCGAACACCAGTCGGGCGCGGACGCTATGCGCGAGCTCTTTCAAATTGCGGTCGTTCCAGGCGGGCTCGATGCTCTTGTAGAGCGAAGGCGCGAGCTGCTCGCCATACCAGCCCATGCCGAATCCATCGCCATTGGTGGTCTCGACCCCGAGCCGCGAGTGGAGACTTTGATCGATCAGCGAGTGGGAGGGCTTGTAGAGCAGATCCTCGATCAGGACCGGAGTTCCGGAATAGGCGAGCCAACGGCACATGTGTTTCTCCTCTCAGCCAGCGAGGCGGTCATCGACCGCCGGGGTTTCGGAAAGAATGGCGACGGCGCGATCGGCCAGCTCGCGCGCCCTCGCAACCGTGGCGGCGCAGCCCAGGAGCTGCACGCCGCGCCCGGTCTCGATCTCGGCCGGGGTCAACAGGATGACTCCCTCGTCGCGCACGCCCGCCCGGAACAGCAGACCGTCGAGAGCGCGCACGGCCTCGGCAAAGGGGCGCGGCGGGTAGCGCTCGGTGGTGCGCTCCATCACGACGAGCTTGGGCGGCTCGGCACCGCGCCACGCTCGATTGAGCAACGTCATCGGTATGGACACGCCACCCCAGCGCCCGTTGCACTCGATCCAGTGCAGCCGCGCCGAAGCGAAATCCGCGCCGATCAGCAAGGCATCGAGGCTGCAGCGCCCGAAATAGCCGAGGAGCTGCAGCACGGTCGCGAGACGCATCGCTTCGCCCGCCAGCCGCGCCTGCCAGGCCTCGGGAAGCTGCGCCGGAACGCAGCCGACGAACGCGCTCTCGCGGCCCTCCAGGATCTGCTCGAACAGGCCTTCGATGACGGGCGGGCCGGCATCGGCGGCTGGAATCCACAGTTGCACGGAGGGGCTGCTCAGCGACGGCGTCTCCCACAACCCGACCAGCAGCGGATAGGCGTCGTACCAGCCAGCCGCACGCAGCACGCCGAACACGCGATCCGTGATCTCGGCCGGCGGCGCGCCGACGAGATCGCGGGCGAGCAGACAGACATTTCCCAGGCCGCCCGAGCTGTCAGGCACCTTGATGACGACGCGATCGGCCCTGCCGGCGAGCGCGCGCGCGCGGCGTGCGAGAACGGCCGGACCATGCGCCGAATAGGTCGGCGGTATGGCATCCGGCCCGATGACCGCGGCGACGAGACGCGCGAACCAGAGCTTGTCGTTGACGCGCCGGGTGAGTCGCGGCGGCGGACTCATCACGCGAACGTCGAGGCCGGTCTCGGCGGCAACCGCGACGGCCAGTCGCCACACGCTGCCCATGCCGATATGGGGAACGAGCGTCAGGCCGCCCTGTTGCCGCGCAACCGAGACGATGCGCAAGAAGACGGCAGTGTCGAGCCGACAGCGATCGGCCAGCGGTAGCAAGGGATTGTCCGCAACGCCGGACGGACGCAGCGCCTGAACCGGACCGAGGCCGATGAACTGCGTGCGGTACCGCTGGAAGGCCGGATTCGGCTCGCCACCGAATACGACGAGATCACCCGCGCGGGCGAGCAGAGACAGGCGGTGGTCGTAGGCGGGCGCCTCGTCGCAATTCGCAAGCGCAATCTCGCGCGCATCGCCGATGACCAGCCAGCAACCGGCGAAGATGCCCGGCCGCACGCGCGGCGCGAAGGCTCGCGGCGCGGCGAGCGCCGGTTCGCCGGCCGCGATGCGGGCCGCGATACGGCCCAGGCGGTGCAGCTCGCGCCCGTCGAGCGCGGCCATCATGCGCGGGACGACTGGAAGAAGCGTGGACTGGAGCGCACCGCCTTCGGCACCCGGCGGGGACTTCGTCGGAACGGCACCCACAGCGAACACACCTCGGCACATCGCGTCATTCGACGCGTTGCAAAGGTTTGCGCCGGCGCGTGACCGGGTTGTTGATCCAGATCAAACGGCCGCCTTCGCGCCGCTGGGCGCGATGGTGGGTCTCTCGATCGGATGGTCAGGCGGCGGTCAGGGCCTGCACTGATTTCATTGAATTTTCTAGGTTTGTTTTGCTCGGCGGGCCGGTGGCGCCACCCGCTCGATATCGCGGCCAGTTACCGCCGACCACGCATACATTGATATCATTGCGCTTTCCCTGAATGGCTTTGTTCTGCCAATCGACGTCGATCTGACGACATGGCCGGCTTAAAGAGGCTCGCGCCGGCTTTCATTGAAAACATTCGCTTTTCCTCGCATGGCTTTGTTCTGCCGCCAGAGAATTCCCGCCCACCCGGCGGCGTATCCGCTCACCTGCAATCCTTCGACACGCCTGTGGTCGCGAGCGCGACGAGATGCTCCGCCGGATGAGGCCGGATGATCACACACGTCTCACGTTAAGAGCGCTATCGGCGAAGAAGCGAGCGCACAAGAACATTGTGTCGTCGGCCCAGGTTTTCCGCACCTCGCTCGACGCGTCGGCCTCGCCCGCCCGCGCAAAAGCCGTCAACACACGGCGTGTCATCCGTGATACCGTACATGGCTTTTCAAGGTATCTCGCACGCCCTCCCTCAATCCATCAGAGGTTCTGATCATGCGCCACATGACCAGGCACATCATCTCGCTCGCGCTGCTCGCGGCAGCGGCTCTCGCGACGCATGGCATCGCCCGCGCCGGCGCGGCGAAGACGCTGGACGAGGCCGGACGCGCGGCCTTTCTGGCGGAGCTGCAGCCGGTCACGCTGAAGAACTGCAAGCTGAAGCGGATGGGCAGCACCTATGACGGCGGCTATCTGGTCTGCGAGAACCTCAGCGAGGGCGTGCAGTCAGGATATTCCTACGGCGTCGGACCCAACGACGAGCTCGGCTGCGAGATATCCAAGCGGTATTCGATCCCGGTGCACGAATACGACTGCTTCGATCCCGCCCGCCCCGCCTGCAGCGGCGGCACCTTCCACTTCAACAACGAATGTCTCGCGCCGCGGGCGATGCGTGACAAGCAGCGCCGCGTCTTCGACAGCCTCGAGCATCAGATCGCCAAGAACGGCGACACCGGCAAGCGGCTGTTCGTGAAGATCGACATCGAGGGCGCCGAATGGGACGCGCTGCTGGCGACGCCGGACGCCGTGCTCGAGCGCATCGACCAGATCCCGATGGAGCTCCACGTCTTCCACGGCGTCACGGCGCGGCACCTGGAGGTGATCAGGAAGCTCAAGAAGCTCTTCTACGTGGTCAACCTGCATTACAACAATTTCGCCTGCAATCCGAAGATGAAGCCGCTGCGCGGGACGGCGTTCGAGGTGCTGCTGGTCAACAAGCGGCTGGGCGAGCTCGACACCGCCGCGCCCGTGCCGGCGCCGCTGAGCCCGCTCAACGCGCCGGACAATCCGCAGCTGCCGGATTGCAATTGAGGGGGGCGCTTTCTCGGCATTGCGCCTGCGCTCAACCCACCGCGTTCCAGAACCGCAGCATCGGCTCCGCCAACGCGTCCGGCCGATCCTCCGGAAAGAACAGCCGCGCGTCGTCGACCTCGACGACCTCGCGCGCGCCCGGAATGGTGTCGCGCAGCCAGTAGGCCCACTTCCTGTCGAAGAAGAAGTCCTGCAGCGCCCAGACGATCAGCGTCGGCACCTGGAGCTGCTTCAGCGCCTCGTGGATCGCGAGCGTGTGCGCATTGTCGAAGCCGAGGAAGTAACGCGCAAAGGCATCGCGGCGCTGCGGCGTGGACAAGAGCGGCTGCAGATAGAGCCGGATCACCTCGTCGGTGAGCACGCTGGGATCGGCATAGCAGCGAAACAGCGGCACCGGCTCGCCGCACGCATGGCGCTCGCGCGCGAGGCCGGGCCGCTCGGCCATGGGCTGAAAGATCGATGCGAGCGTACCGGCGCGCGCCCGCTCGATCACCGGCAGGACCTGCGGCGGCGGCCAGCCGTCGTGCACGTCGCAATTGGTGAGCACCAGCGAGCGCAGCCGCTCCGCATGGTGCGCGGTAAAGATCTGCGCGATGGCGCCGCCGCTGTCGTTGGCCACGAGGTCGACGCGATCGATGCCGAGCGCGTCCAGCACCTCGGCCAGCATGCGCGCCTGCGCGGTGAACGAGACGTCTTGCGTTGGCGCGATCTCGCTGTAGCCGAGGCCCATCAGGTCGATCGCGATGCAGCGGCGGCGATGGCGAACCTGCGCGATGACGTGGCGCCAGTGATAGCCGTTGAGCGGGACGCCGTGCACGAACAGCGCCGGCGGCCCCGCCCCGTCCTCGACATAGGCGATGCGGCCGGAGGCGACCTCGGCAAAGCGCCGGCGCGCGTGAAATGTGGCGATGTCCATGGACGCCTCCGCGATTGCGGAAGCGAAGCTAGGCCCGTCCTATCACCGGCGCTGTCACGATCTTGCGCAGTTCGCCGACCCGTCGCGCGCTCGTCTCCCGCCGCAGCGCGGACGGCGTGCAGCCGAAGAAGCGGCGAAAGCGCGCCGTGAAGTGGCTGTGGCTGGCGAAGCCGGCGTCGAGCGCGATCGCGGTGAGATCATCGCCGCCGCCGAGCACGGCATCGAGCGCCAGCGCGAGCCGCTCGCGCAGCACGTAGTCGTAGATCGAGGTGCCGGTGTTTTCGCGGAAGACGCGACAGAGGTGGAAGGGCGAGAGGTGGGCGATCGTCGCGAGCCGCGCCACGCTCCAGGCATCGCCGGGCGCGACGGCCACCGCCTCCTTCACGCGCTCGACCGCCCGCGCCCCGCGCTGGTGCGCGCACGCCCGCGGTGACGGTCGATCGCGCAAGGCGCGCAAGGACTGGTCGAGCAGCTCGAGGCCGAGCGTCTCGATTGCAAGGCGATCGGCGGCCCGATCGGTCAGCCGGCGGCGCAGCAGGCCGCGCCGGATCATGGCGTCCGCGGTGAGCAACCCGTGCGGCGCCAAGGGCTCGACATTGCGCGGGCCTTCGACCTCGTCGGGCGCGACCTCGTCGCGGAAGCGCAGGATGATCGCGCGGTCGCCGACGGCGCCTGGAAAGGCGATGCGGTAGGCTGTGTCGGCGCGGATGAATACCGCGTGGCTCGGCGTGCCGAGCACATGGCGGCCGGGTGCTTCGTGCTTGGCGAAGACGCCGGCGCAGGTGAGCACCACGACGTGCTCGTTCTGGCGCTCGACCTCGCCGCAGGCGTCGGAGGCGGGGCGCGCCGCGAAGGAGCCGATGCGAATCGCGTCGCTCTCGAAGAGGGAGCGACGGATGATGGCGGGTGGTGGAGGAGTCATGGCCGACAGATTAGCACGGCGCGTGCGCCCTCTCCCCCGCTTGCGGGGGAGGGCGACGACGCACGCTGCGTCCCTTACGTCTTCACCCCGGCCGCCCTTGCGACATCGGCCCAGCGCTTGATCTCGCTCTTGAGGTAGCCGCCGAACTGGTCGGGGCTGTTGCCGATCGTCTCGAAGCCCTGCTTGGTCATCGAGTCGACGGCCGCGGGGGCGCGCATCGCCTTGCCGGCGGCGGCGGCGACCTTGTCGATGGCGGCCCGCGGCGTGCCCAACGGCGCCAGGAGGCCAAACCACAGGCTGGTGTCGAAATCCTTCATCCCGGCCTCGGCGATGGAGGGCACGTCGGGAAATGCCTTCGCGCGCTGCCCCGCCGCGGTCGCGAGCGCCGTGACCTTGCCGGCGGCGATGTGGCCGACCACGGTCGAGGCGGGCGAGAAGAAGATCGCGACGCGTCCGGCGAGGAGGTCGTTCACGGCCTGCGGGCTTCCCGGATAGGGCACGTGCGCAAGCTTGATGCCGGCGCGCTGGGCGAACAGCACCGCCGCGAAATGCGGCAGGCTGCCGACGCCGACATTGGCGCACAGCACCTCGTTGGGCTTCTGTTTCGCGAGCGCGATCACGTCGGCGACGCTCTTCAGTCCCGATTGCGTGCTCGCGACCAGCACCACCGCGCCGCTCGCGAGCAGCGACACCGGCGCAAAGTCGCGCGTCAGATCGAAGCCCGGATCGGGCTTCATGGCGAGGCCGGTGACGGCCGACGTGGTCACGACGAACAGCGTGTAGCCGTCCTTGGCGGAGCGGGCGACGTAGTTGGCGGCGAGCGCCGAGCCGGCGCCCGGACGGTTCTCGACGATGAGCTGCTGCCCGAGCGTGTCGGAGGCGCCGCTCGAAAAGACGCGCGCCGTGATGTCGGTCGCGGTGCCGGGCGTGAAGCCGACGATGAGGCGGACCGGGCGTGTGGGCCAGGCGTCGTCGGCCAGCGCGAGACCGGGCGCGGCCGTGAATGCCGCCGCGGCGGCGCTCGCCTGCAGGAATTCGCGACGGGATTTTCCAGGCATGTCTTCGCCCTCCGGATGGGCCGATCACCGATGGGAGATCGTAACACAGGGGCAGAAGGGCGGACCGATAACTTTGCGCGCTTTCTGCCGCAGTGTCCGCTAAGCTTTGCTGCGTCATTGCCCGCGAAGGCAGGCAATCCAGTACTCACGATCGGTCCATGGGAACGGCGACGGCGCCTCTCGGATCCGCTGCGGGGTACTGGATCGCCCGCTTTCGCGGGCGACGACGCCGACAGAGTGAAGGAGGAAACGATGCCGGGTCTCCTGACGAACCACATCGCTGCCATCACGGGGGCGGGCTCCGGGATCGGCCGCGCGATCGCGCTCGGTTTCGCGCGCGAGGGCGCCCACGTCGTGGCGCTCGACATCAACGGCGAGACGGCGGCCAGGACCGCCGCCGACATCGCGGCCGCAGGCGGCAAGGCGGCGGCGCTCACCCTCGACGTCACCGATCGCATGGCCTGCCGCGCGATCGCGGCCGAGGTGGAAACGAGCGTCGGCGCGATCTCGATCCTGGTCAACGACGCCGGCATCAACCGGCGCAACGCCTTCGCGGGCGATCCCGACGCCATCGTGAAGGACTGGCAGGACATCATGGCCGTGAACCTCAACGGCGTGTTCAACGTGACGCACGCCTTCCTGGGCCAGCTGCGCAGCAACAAGGGGCGCGTCATCAACATCGCGTCGATCCAGTCCTTCGTGCATGTGCGCACGCCGAACTCGGTCGCCTACACGTCGTCGAAGCACGGCGTGCTCGGCTTCACCCGTGCGCTCGCGGTCGAGCTCGGCAAGGACGGCGTGCGCGTCAACGCGATCGGCCCCGGCTTGATCGAGACGCCGCTCAACGAGCGCGTGCGCACGACCAATCCCGAGCTCGTGAAGGTCTTCCTCGACCACACGCCGCTCGGCCGCGCCGGCAAGCCCGAGGACATCGTCGGGCCGGCGCTCTTCCTCGCATCGGATCTGTCGGG
>Ga0126371_10003957_pt1 | contig 13009 bp, 5 predicted proteins | sample PanSoiMetaPlot_4_FD_110145 | JGI IMG/M metagenome (GOLD analysis project Ga0126371, IMG submission 110145) | Tropical forest soil microbial communities from Panama - MetaG Plot_4 | ecosystem: Environmental > Terrestrial > Soil > Tropical forest > Bulk soil | place: Panama | collected 2016-02-17
CTGTCCTCACGGGTCGGCTTGTCCCCCTCCCCCATAGAGGCACGTTACAGCTTTACCCCTGGTTTGCCGAGAGGTGACTGCGAGCTGAGGTGAGACCGGGCCGCGCTGCGGGTGGACCAGATTCACTGAGACGGGACAGTTGTCCCGGCTGTCCTGTCTCATCGTGTCCTGTCGCCTGTTTGTCTCACAGCATCTGGTCCCTGGGCCCTGGCCAGCGCTCCAGCTGCGTTGCCGGTGTCGCGATGCGCCAATGGCCGGGTTGACTGCCGTGGTCGCTGTCACTGTTGGCTGCCAGCCGCCTGGGTTGTTGCGGCTGTCGGCGTGCGGCGTTCTCGGCGCACGACGGGGGTGTGCAGAGAGTCTGGAGGCCATGTGGAGGCTGTGTGGAGAGCGACCCGGGAAGGCGCGGGCGTGACTGGATGCCGGTCCACCCGGGCATGGAGCAAGAAAGGCTCTGAGCCTGTGCAAACCCCGGGGGATTCCCGTGATGAGTTCCATGCCAGCCAACGGTGAGATCCGTGCCTTCCGACTGGATATGCCCAACGCGGGACCGAGACGAAGGAGCCGATGACGGGCTGTGCCGCTGGCAGGGCCCGGAAGACACTGTGCGGAAGGACGGGGGGCGATGTCGCGCACGCTGCCGAACCCCATATGGGCGGACTTGGCTAATCTGCTGCTGCGCCGTATCGAAGGCGCGCACGAGTTCACCGTGTTCGGTGATGGACCGATGGGATTGGCCCGGCTGCCGGACGCCCTGGGCGGCGATCCCGCGCAGCAAAATGCCGTGGCCGCGCGGGCGTCAACCGGGCGAGGGTTTCTGGAGATTCTGCGCGCGAAGGCACACTTCTTCGTCTTGCCGGAGCGTCTCATCGACGACGTCCGCGGCGCTAGCGTCCCCGTCGTGTTCTCTGACGTCTTCCTTGGCGGATCTGCGAGCACTCGCTATGTGGGCAACACCACTCTTGGTGTGCAACTGAACTCTGGTACACCCAGTTTCATAGCGTCCTGGGGCGCCGAGATCGGACGTGTATCTACCGTCGCCGACTTTGCCCCGCTGGGGACGATCTACCATGAGCTCTGCCACGCCTGGATGATCGACGTCGTCGCCGACGATCCTTACTGGCAAGATCTCGACACTCGAAGTGTCGAACACTACAGGAACGCGGTGACCGCCGGGGGGCTCGCCGTCGACCCGCGGCGCGCCTACAGGGAGGCGGCCGGGGGCTACGTCGAAGCCCGGGTGCTTGGCTGGTACGAGCTGCTCCAGGCATTCTCCAACGCCCGGTTGCTGCAGGGCACCATTCCTGACACTGCGCTGGCTGACCTCTTGACCGGGGCGCGTGTCAAGTACGACAGCATCGCCGACCAGCAGGTGTTCGGGAGTGTCGATGAATCGCGCATCGTGGAGCCCGGGCTGCCCGAACCGCTTCGGCAGGGCCTGGATGCGTACGTGCTGTCGAGTCTGCCGTTGACGCGCAGGTTCGAACAGACCCCGCTGCGGACCGTCGACGAATCCGTGTTTGGTGGAGCCGCGATGGCTGGCATTACACCTACCGACACCGGTGCCGGGCCGGCCTGGCCGTCGCAGCCGGTGCTGGACGAGATCGCTACCAGGCCGCGGCTCGCCGAGGCCTACCGGCAGCTCACCGCCGACGGCTGGCAGGTACGCCGCCGCAATATCTGGCTCGCCAACGCCGAGATCGACGATGAGTCCAGCCCCAAGACGCTGTATATCGACGACGACACCGAGCCAGTAGCCACTCTCGTCGACTGGCTCGAAGACGCGGCGCGGTTGGCCTACCAGAACGACGACGACTACCGACGCGCCACAATCCGCGACCATGCCCTGCCGCTGTTCCGCGGGTCCGGCCCGCCGGCCGGGCCCACCGCGCTGGAATTGATGGCAGAACTGTACGAGTGGAGCGCTTGGTTTTGGCTGAAGCGCAACGCGTACTCTGACCCTGCTCCTTTTACGAACGACATGGTGCTCGTACTTACTGAGTCGAATCCTGACCTGGTAGGGGACAGCGGTGGCCGCTTCTCCATCTTTCGCCGGGATCGGCTTTTTTTCTGGCCCGACACTACGGGGTTTCGGCGGGAGTTCCGAGATGCGAGTAACCAAGTACGTCACGCGACTGCGTCGATTCAGGCGTCGATATTGTATGGGCTGCTCGGCCTTGGGGCGGGCCAGTTCCGAGAGATCACCGGGGGTGGACCCGCCGACTTCAGGCTCAACTTGGCATGTAACCGCATCGCCTCGGATCTGACTACCGGGTCGACGGCACTTGCCGATGTGGCCTACCTCTTGCGCGCCATTTTGGGAGACCCGGCCCAGACTGGCGAATACGACGGGCCAGTGCTCGGCGACCCGGACCCGTAGGCATGCCCCCGAGCGGCCGGTCGGCCTGGTCTGCAGCGGTTCCTGCCGGCATTCGCCGGCTGGTGACACTGCTCCATCGATCGTAAACACCGAAAGATGTTTGCTCGGGCACCACGACAGCTAAATCAGTTTCTGCTACCTGGAACCGGGGGACGGTTGTGAGCAACGAGCTGAATATCTTCTCGGTCAGCACGGGAACACCTGCTGACGCGATCTTGCACGGCGCGGCTGCCGCGCGGGCCTGGGTCAACGGGTCGCTGCGGGCAGACGACCAGCTCGACCTATCCGCCGAGTTGCATGCCGATCTGTCCGCCCGGCTCGGCGGCGCCATCGCCGACGGCCTGCTCCAGCTCAACGCCGACCTGTCCGGCAGCGCCCACGCAGGTATCCGGCTGCAGGCCGGCATGCCGATCGACCTCTTCGAGGCCGCCGGGTTGATCGCCCGGCTCCGGCTAGAAGCCTCCGTCAGCGGTCAGGCTCGGGTGACCGCCGCGATGACTCTCGGCGAGTTCCAAAGCCTGGTCTTGGACGCCTTTCCCCCTGTGGCACGGCCGTACGTGCGCGTCGTGCTGGACGAGGCGAGGGTTGGCGCCACAGTGTGGGCCCGTGGGTCGTTCGCTGCGATGGCGGTCGCCGAGTTGATGGCCGTAGCAGACCTCTTCCCTGCCGAGGGATCACCGGGTGTGTCGGCCTGGTTCAACTACGGCTTCGCTTGGGGATACGGCGGCAACTGGGGCCTGGTGCTCAACACCGGCTTCGACACCCAGACCATGCTGCGCCGACTCGCAGCCCAGGCCGGCACGGACCTCGGGCGGGCGCTGACCGCGTACCGGGAACAGGTGAACCTCGCCGCCGAGGATCCGTTGAATGGCGTCCTGGAGTTGGCGCAGGCGGCCTTGCCCCTCGCTTTGGATGGTCTGGTGGCCTGGTGCCAGCAACAGCTCACCGCCACCGCACCCAATCAGCGTGAGGCTCTCGTCGACGCGCTGGACACCCTGCTGCAGCGACTGGTCACGGACTTGCTCCTGCCGCGCATCCTCCGGGTGGTGATGGGAAGTATCGGCATCAATCCGCAGGCCGTCGACGTAACCGCAGCCCGCCGACTCTGGGCCGACCTGGTAGGAGCCGTAGCTGCGCTCGGTGACACAGCGGCCACCGGTCCCCTTGAGGCGGTCGGGTCGGTCGCCGAACTGGTCGTCTCCATGGCCGATCTGCTGCCGCCCGGACGGGCAGCCGCTGTCCGGCGGGGTGTGCGGTGCGCAGCAGCGCTGGCCGTGGTAGTCAACGACGATTCGGACGCACCGCCGAGTCTGCAACGGCTCCTCGCCGCGCCCGGTGTGGCCGACTCGCTGCGTCAGCGCGCCACCCAGGTCCTCACCGGCGAACTGGGTTCGTTCTTGACGGAATTGCAGCTGGTTCCCCAATGGCTCGCCGAACTGGCTGGTGACCTGGCCCGGCTTGTCACATTGGCCGCCGGTGACGACACGGCCGGGATTCCTCGGGGGCAGACCGCTTCTGTCCTGCGGCAGCTGCTGCAAGACCTGACTGACGCACTTGGTGAGGCCGGAGTCTGGGACCACCTGGCCACTGCCGTGCCGCCCGACCTAGTCCGGGCGATCCGCGCCGAAATGCAGGTCCTGATCGAGGTCTGCACCGGGCTGGCCGCTGACGAAACCGTTGATGCGCACCGTGCCCGCGAAGCGGTGTCGGTCGGCATCTTGGTACTGCTCGGCCGCCCGCTGAGCCAGATGACCAGCGTGGTCGCCGAGCGCGGGTTCGCGGCCGTGCCGCCGGGGCTACGGGCGCTGGCTGATGAGTTCGACGGCAGCGACCAGCCCGTCGACCTGAACGCGAGCTGGGGCGACTTGGCCCGGCAGGTCGCTGGGACCACCGTCGGTTTCCCGGTCGCGCAGTTGCTACGCCATGTCGCGCACACCACCGAGCAGTGGGCGGAGACCGTGCTGCCCGAAGAGATCGGCATGCTGGACCGGTATCTGCTTGCTGACACGCTCGTCGACCAGATCCTCACCATCGGCGTGCAACCAGCCATCTCCGCCTTCAAGCGGGACCTGCTGCCTGCGCTGGGCCGCCACGTCGTCGACCATGTTGCCGCCAGCCTCGAATTCCTGCTGGCCGACAGCGTCAACCTGTTCGAGACGATGGTGGCCGGCACCGTCCAGCACGTGCTCCGGGAACTGGAACTGGCGGCCGTGCTGTCGTTCCAGCTCGCCGAACAGGCGGTGGACGCCGCCGAGCGGGCGGTCGGGGAACTGCAGCAACGCGCTGATGCGCTGGAAGGACAAGCGGCCGGGTACGCCGCGGCCTTCGTCCGCGATGTGGTGGGGCTGGCCGACCACATCCGCGGACTGGACGCACAAGTCGGCCGGGCGCTGACAAACTGGCTGGTCGAGCAGTGTCTTGGTCCGGCCAACGCCGCCGCCGTCCCAGACTGGCTGCGGCCCGAGCTGCCGGCCCTCGTCACAGCCGCGGTAAACGCTGCGACTGGCGGGATTCTCCAAGGCACCTCTCTGGCAGTCACCGGCCTGGCCGACATTCTGCGGGCCAGCGCAGAGGCGTTGCGTATTACCGCCGAGAGCCAGCAAGGCGCGGCAGTAGGGATCCGCGCGCTGATCGAGTCGCTGTTCCGAGGCGACCAGATCCCGTCCGTGACAGTGCCGATCGGGGTCGACGTTCCCAACCCCATCCTGCCGTTTATTCTGCCACCTATTCACATCAACATCACGGAAGTGCAGATCCCGGCGAATGTACTGTCCGGTGTGGTGCTAACCCTGGTGTTCGACAGCATCGGCGTCGGTCCGCTGCTTCGGGCCCTTGATGACACCGCCACCAGCCTTCGCGCTACCAGGGCAGCCCTGGCGACGATCCGGGAGGCCATCGCACATGACTCGGCCCAGCGGATGCGGACCGCCATCAACCAGTCCGGGCCAGCCGCGCCGCTCGCAGTGGAAATCCTCGAACCACAGCCGGGCACGGTCGTCCCGGCCACCGGCACGATCGCGGTACGACTCGTCGGCGTGACGTGGTCATTTGTTGACCCGCGCGGTGAGGGCCTGCCAGCGGAAGCCATCAGCCGGCTCCGGATTCTCGTCAACGGCCAGGACGTGCCCTTGGCTCTGCTGCAGTGGGCAGACTATGGGACGTACATGGAGGGCCGGATCACCTACGGAGTCCGCGAAGCTGACCGCGCCGCCGTGACTGTGCCCATCGGCCCAGTCGCGGTGGCCGTCCTTGTGGTGGACGGTGTCGGCGCTACCACCGCCGAACGCACCTGGCACTTTGTTGTCACTGCGCCACCCGAGCTCCCAAAACCCGTCCTGCGCTGGTTTCCGATCGCGGTCGCTAGGCCATTTCTGGAGCTGCCCAGCTTCGAGGTTCTCACGCCCGTGTCTAATCTGGCGATCCGCCCAGAACTCGTCCAACCGGTCACAGCTGAGACAGCCCCGGCTAACCGCACCGAGAACACCAGCGCCGTCGCCGGCTCGCTTGCCGAGCTGCAGGCAGCTGCCGACCGAGGGGATGGCGCCGCAGCCTTCACGCTCTGGGAACGCCTCCACGACACCGATTTCCCGACAGCCGAAGCGTGGCTCTGGAAGGCGGCGGACCTCGGGGATGTGCGTGCCGCATACCACCTCGGTTTGTTTCTGTGGGAGCGCCGCGACGTCGACGCCGCCGAGGCGATGCTTCGCCGAGCGACGCTTGACCCCCAAGGCGCCTACGCTCTTGGACGGCTGCTCTGGCGCGAACGAAGCGACCCACAAGCAGCGATCGAGTGGTTCGATCGTGCTGCACGTGCCGACGACCCCGCGGCCCAGCGCGATCTCGGGATTGTCCTGCGCGAACGCGGCGATCTCTCTGGTGCTCGCTACTGGCTGGGGCGAGCCGCAGGTCGTGATGATGAGGCACGCCGAACACTCGCTGACCTTGAAACGGTGAGCTAGCCCCGCCCATGGATCATGGACGCGATCCAGATTCACTGACACGCCCGCGGTTTCGGTCGGCCCGGAGCAGATAGCCCGGTCCGCTCCCATTCGGGCGCTCCCCCCCCCGACACCCTGGGCAGACACACCACATGCCGGGCGGTGGCTTGGCGACTGCTGTTTTACCGACCTGTGCACCGCCGCAGCGTGGTGTCACAGCGTTGTCGGTATGGCTACGTACCGTTGTGAGCATGCCCAAGTCACGCAAGCGGAAGAAGAAGCCCAACAGCCGCGGCCGCGCCGGCGTCCGGCGGGCGGCGACCGCCATGGTCATCTCCCCGCCGAGTGGGCCCGAGGCTGGATCCGCAGATCCGGGCCGCTGCGGCGGCCGCGCCGGCGATCGCCAGCGCCCATGTGCCCACGGCGATCGGCAAGCTCGTCGCCACCGTGCCGGGGCTGGATGCGGTGATCCGTGAGGACATGGGGATTCCGCCCAACGTGTGCGTGGAAGTGTGCAGGTGGCTGCACTATGCCTACGCTCAGCTCGGCATCCGGTCGGTGCTGAGCGCTGCCGGGTTGGTGGTATCCGGGCCGGCAGGCAACGCCATCCTCCGGGCGCCGGTATCCCCGAGCTGGACAGGCGCCGTCCTGGACGGCCATGCGATCTTGTGCCTGCCGGAGGTGCGCCGGTTTGTCGATCCCACCGTTGAGCAGTACCCGGAGGTCGCGCGGTACCGGATCGGCCCGGTCAGCGGCCTTGCCCTGGGGCAGCTCGGCGGCGCTGTCCGGCCGGCGCCGTTTGTGCCGGGCGACCAGCTCATCGTGCGGCGCAAGGATCTCACGCTCGTTTACGCGCTGGGCGATCCGGCTGGGACCCGCGAGATCATGGGCAACCGGACGGTTCAGGACCGCACCGGGGTCCATCGCCGGGCCGGGATCAACTTGGCGACCGTTGCCCTTGATTTCGTGCGCGGCCAGCCTGACCTGCCCGAGGCTCAGATTCCCCGGCTGCAGGCCCTGCTCGCGGCCGCCGGGGACTACCCGGTGCGGCACGATCCCGGTACCGGCGACTGGTTCTTTGACCTGCCCGGCCGCCAGCTACGTCTCGATGAGCTCCCGCTGCCGCCCGGCACCCCCGGCCCGGCGCCGGAAGACCCGGGCCTGAGCGGCGAAGATCCCGGACCGCAAGCATCCCCAGCCGCGAGCGGGCCCGGCCGCCTGATCATGCCGCGGCGCCTCAAGTCCTCCGGGCTCACCCGGGGATGGGCCGGGCCGGGCGACACGATCCTGCGGCTTGCCCGGCCGGAGGAGTCTGCCGACGTGCGACGGCTCGCCGCTACGGCCGGCGGGCCACTCGATGATCAGATCGCCGCCGCGATCGAGGACGGGACCGCCGGGGCCGCGCTGGTGCGGGCGCTGCAAGGCGGCCGGGACGCGGTTACGCGCGCGGCCGCCGAGGCCCTGTGCGCCGGGAATCCGGCACCGCTGTCCGAGCTCGCGGCGATCCTGGTCGCTGAACGCGGCGGCCAGCCCGTGGCAGCGTTGTGTGCGGCGCCGCCGGTGGCATTCATCGGCCAGCTGATGGAACGCGGCCTCGACCCGCCGCACGCGATCGTGACCTCGCTGGCCATGATGAAGATCGAGGCGATGGCGGTGGACCCGGCGTACCGCGGCAAGGGCATCGCCTCTGCGCTGCTAGGCGGCTGCGTCGCGCTGTTTGACCAGTTGGAATATCTGCTGCTGTACGGACTGTTCCAGCTGGGCTCCGGGCTGGCCGGCTTCTACTCGGCCCGCGGCTTCGACGTCGCGCCGGCAGGCCACGGAGTGGATGTGGAAGTCATCGTTGGCCAGCCGTGCCTGCTGAGCAACGAGAGCGGAGAGCAGCTATTCACGCGCTGGCGACACGAGCCGCCAAGCGGCAGAACACGGCGGCGCTGGGCTCGCTCAACGGGCTAACGGTCGTTCCCCACACGCAGAGCACCGCCATCGGCGACAAACGTCGCCCCAACGGTCTCCCTCCCCGTGACACGCTGTACAGAACGCCGGCGTGAAGCGCGACTGACATATCCAGGCTTAACTGGCGCCGCGTGAGCCCAGCGCGGCACCTGTGACGCTTGCTTCGCTTCGGGTTGCGCGATACCTCGCCCCGAGCCGGGCCGGAGCGGCCGGTGGGTGGGACAGCGTGGCGGCTCGTGCCGGGCGCAGATCTGGGTGAGGTGTACCGGACGTAAACAGGCCAGACAGCATTAGCTAGTTCGCGCCAGTATCGACGTCATTGCCCGCCTTCCGGGTCCAGCGAGCCAATTCGGCGCGGGAGGCTAGGGAGGACGGGTGCTCGGGACCCACGACCCGCTCCTGGACGGGTAGCAAGGCGGCGTACTGGTCGCGGGCCGCGGCCGCATCCCCCGCCTCCCCGGTCCAGTGGGCCAGGGTGGCGCGGGCGGACAGGGTGTCCGGGTGCTCGGGGCCCTGGATCCGCGTGAGGACGGGCAGCAGGGCGGCGTATTGGCTGCGGGCCGCGGCCGCATCCCCTGCCTTCCCGGTCCAGTGGGCCAGGCTGGCGCGGGCCACCAGAGTGCCAGGGTGCTCGGGGCCGAGGACCCGCTCGAGGACCGGCAGCACGGCGACGTACTGGTCGCGGGCCCCGACTGCATCCCCTGCCTCCCCGGTCCAGGCGGCGAGTTCGCGGCGGGTGAGCAAGGTGTCCGGGTACTCCGGGCCGAGGACTTGCTCGCGTACGGGCAGCAGCGCGGCGAGCAGGTCCCGGGCGGCTGCGGGGTCGCCCGCCTCCCCGGTGCTGTTGGCGAGGTTGGCGCGGACGCGCAGCGTGGCCGGGTCCTCGGCGCCGGACACCCGCTCGCGCACCGGCAGCAGCGCGGCGTATTGGTCGCGGGCCCCAGCCGCATCCCCCGCCTCCCCGGTCCAGCGGGCGAGGTTGGCGCGGACGCCCAGCGTGGCCGGGTCCTCGGCGCCCAACACCCGCTCACACACCGGCACCAGCGCAGCGGACTGGTCGCGGGCCCCAGCCGCATTCCCCGCCTCCCCCGTGTAGTAGGACAGGCTGGCGCGGGCGATCAGCGCGTCCCGGTTCTCGGCGCCCAACCCCTGAGCCCGGGCGTCAGACACCCTCTGGTAGAGATCCCTAGCTGCCGTATAGCTCCCGCTTTCCCCGAGATAGGCGGCGACCTGCCCCATGCCGTCGCTGTCATCGGTGAGGGCGGCCTGGGCGTGGGGGAGCAGGGATGCGAACAGCGCCCAGGTTTTCGGATCTTGCGGGTCAGTTGGGAGGGCGGCCTCGATCACCGCCGCCGCAGCAGCGCGCCACGCCGCGGCCAGATCGGCGGGCATCTGGTCGGCGGTGACCGCTTGCACCAGCCGGTGCACCGTCACCGCCCTGTCCCCCGCCGCCCTGTCCCCTGCCGGGCGGGCCAGCGAGTACCGGCGCAGCGCCGCCACCGCGTCCTTGGCGGCCAGGTCATCTTCCAGCAGCGGCACGAGCATCTCCGCCACCTGCGACTTCAGGTGCTTAGTGAGCCCGGGCCGGGGCTGTAGCAGCAGGCGCAGCGGGATGGCTTCGGGTGCGCAGTAGGCCAGCAGTCGCAACAACCCAGCCGCTTTGGGCGCGTCCTGTTCCAGCTGGGTGAACGCCAGCGCCCACGTGGTGGCGACCGTCCCGGCGTACTCGGCCGGGCCGCCGCGGAGCAAAAGGTCCGCTCGCCGCCGCTCGTATTCGGCCAGGTAGGCGGCGAGGGTGTCCCCGGTGGCCTGGATGTAGGCGCCGGCCTGCTCCAACGCCAGCGGCAGCCCGCCCAACTCCCCGGCCAGGCCTTCAGCGGCCTGCCGGTCCGGGTCACTGGTCCGCTCGGCCAAAAACCCCGCCGCCGCGCCGGTGTCCAGCACTGGTACCTCGACCAGCTGCCGCGGCCACAGCGCGTTGCGGCTGGTGACCAGCACCTGACCCGGCCCGGCCGGGGGCAGGAATCCCGCCACCGACGTCGAGTCCGGGGCGTTGTCGAACACCAGCAGCCATCCCGCCGGGGAGGAGGCCAGGACCGAATGGACCGAAGCCACCAGATCCCTGCCGCGCGCCGCGCCGATGCCAAGCTGGGCGGCCAGATCGGCAAACCCCGCCCTCAGCACCGTGGCATCCTCCGCGGGGAACTGCCAGGCCAGCTCGACCTGGCCTACGTGCCGGTGCGCGTATTCCACCGCCACGCTCGTCTTGCCCGCACCTCCCAGCCCAGACAGCACCACCACCTGTGGCCCAGAACCATCGCCCCTCAGCCGGGCATCCAGGTCGGCGAGCAGGTCCTCCCGCCCGGCCAGGAACGCCGGCCGCGGCGCCAGCCGCACCGGCTTGCCCGGCGCCACCGGGGCACCCGGACGGCCCAGCTTCGCCACCTGATCGACCAATTGGGCGAGTACCCCTTCGATGCGCTGACCTTGCAGTCGAGTCAGCTCATGATTGAGCTGGTCGGCCAGCGGGGTCAGCGGCCCGGGCTGGGAGCCGCGGATCTGGATCTGGCGAACCAGGTGAGTGGTCAGCTTGGCCGCCACCTCGCTGACCGGTACGCCCGGCAAGCTCCCAGTTGGCTGCCCCGCATCGTTTACAACCCGCAGCTGCCAGGCGATCCCGGCCTGCAGCGCCTCCAGCAATGTGGGCTGTCCCGGCGGCAGCGGGACTGGCTCGCGGCGGCGGAACGCCTTGTTGATCTGCTCGGCGGCCTGCTCCGCCTCCACCGGGTCGGAGAGTCCGAGCTCGGTCACTGTGGCCTGCACAGCAGCCGTGACCGCCGCCTTCAACGCGCGTGCCTGGTCGCTGCCGCGCACCAGCGTGGCCAGCTTCTGATAACCGGCGTCGGCCAGTCGGCCGATCAGCCACCCCAGCAGGTCATCGACGACAAACACCCAGCGGTCCCCCTGCGGCGGAAGCACCGGACGCGGGCCCGCCGCTCACGCAGGAGTATGGCACCCAGAACCACCCAGCGACTACCTTCGGCTGGGCCGCACACCCCACCGCGTCCAGGCCCAGGTCAGTGAGAAAGTGCCAAGTGAGATGAGAACCTAGACCAGGTGTGGGTCCTCAACCTTCTTGTCACCCGGCCGGGCTCTGACTTGGGCCTGAGCGAACCCCCTTACGGAATCGAACCGTAGACCTTCTCCTTACATGGGTATGGTTCGCCGCCACAAGTGCCTTGACCTGCGCTGATGCATCCTCCCCCCTCAGGCCGCAAGGGCGGCGGGGCTCGTCGGCCGCTCAGGCCTTAGCCTCTCCTCCACGGCACCGAGGCCATCTAATCCGCCGCCGAGTCGATGACGCTCTCCGTGTTCTCGGCAAGGAGGCGATCCATCACCCCGGCGCCGGTTCTGATCACCGGGCGCAGCTCGTGCCGGTACACGGTTTCGGTGGTGCGGATGTCTGAGTGCCCGGTCAGCCGGGCGATCTCTTCGACGGGGACGTCTCCGTGGGCCGACATGATGCTCACGAACGTGTGCCTGAGGTCGCGCGGTGCCCAGTCTTCACCAATCCCGGCGCTGCGGCATATGAGCTTTAGCGACCGCCGAACGTGGGAGCGGTCGAGCGGCGTGCCGAGAGTGGATGCGAACACCAGGCCGTGCTCGTGCCAGAGCGGCCCGGCGTTCAGGCGCTCTTGCCGCTGCAGCTCCTGGTGTTCCCGCAACGCTTGGACCGCCATCTCGGGCAGGGCCAGTGTCCGCCGTGAGGTCCGCGTCTTGACATCGCCGTGGGCCCTCACCGACCGCCAGACCGAGATCGTCCCAGCATCCAGGTCGACGTGGTCCCAGGGGAGCGCCCGGGCCTCCTCGGAGCGGATGCCTATAGTCAGTGAGAGGACCACGTAGGCCTGCAGCCGGTACCGGTGAGCTGCTTCCAGAAGCGCAGCAGCTTGGCCGAGGTTCAGTGCTCTTGAGGGCCTGCCCCTCGCGCCGCCCCTGGGAGCCCGGATCAGGGCGGCGACGTTCCGGCGCACGAGGTCGTTGGCTTCGGCGTGGCGGATCGCCCGTGTCAGCACCTGGTGGGCGATCGTCACGGTGCGGCTGGAACGTGTCGCGCCGATCCTGGTGAGTGCGGCCCGGACGTCGGCTGCGGTGAGGTCGCGGAGCGGGATGTCGCCGATCAGCGGCAGCAAGGGCGCCGTCACTTCCCGGTAGGTCGACACCGTCTTGGGCGACCGGCCGTCCAGGCCGTGCTCCAGCCAGTCGGTGAGGACGTCAGCCACCTTGTAGGAGGCTGACGGCTTGACGCCCTGGTCGAGTTCCTCGTGCAGCGCCTTGAGTCTGTCCTTGACCTCGGATTTGATGCGGCCGGAGACCTTGCGGCGGACCCGCTTGCCGTCCTCAATGCGCGATACTGCACCTCGCCACCGGCCCGGGCAATGCCGGTGATGCTCAGGATCGCGGCACTGCCCGCGGTGATCGAAGTAGATAGCATCGGCACCGCGCCGACCACGTCGCTGGACTTCCCCTGGCACACAGTGAGCCTAACACTTAGGCTCCCGCTTAGGCTCCCGCTTAGGCTCCCCGGCAGCCACCAGCAACCATCTGCAAGCCTCTGAACAGTCGGGATGGCCGGATTCGAACCGGCGGCCTCCTGCTCCCAAAGCAGGCGCGCTAACCAAGCTGCGCCACATCCCGTGAAACCGAACGTAGCCTACCGTCCCATGCGCCAGCA
>Ga0126371_10003958_pt1 | contig 13008 bp, 9 predicted proteins | sample PanSoiMetaPlot_4_FD_110145 | JGI IMG/M metagenome (GOLD analysis project Ga0126371, IMG submission 110145) | Tropical forest soil microbial communities from Panama - MetaG Plot_4 | ecosystem: Environmental > Terrestrial > Soil > Tropical forest > Bulk soil | place: Panama | collected 2016-02-17
AAACCCCAGTTGTTGACGCCCGACCGATTCTTCCAGCCGTCGCCTTCCCAGGTTTCGTTGCCGGGCTCGCCAGGCTGGGGCACAGAGTGAAACTCCCAGAGTTTGGCGCCGGTGCGGGCGTCGTAGGCGCGGGTGTTGCCCGCCGGCCCGGTCGAGGGCGCTTCGGGCGTGTTCGCGCCGAGCAAAAAAAGGTTTTTGTACACCACCGGCGCGGAGTCGTAAGGAACAGCGAGTTCTACTTCACCCTCTTTGCCGAATCCGGGATCGATCTTGCCCGTGCGCGCGTTCAACGCGATCATTTTGCGCGCGCTGGTGAAAATAATGCGCGGCGGGTTGTTCGCATCGCCCGGCCAATACGCCACGCCGCGCCGCGACATCGTCGAGACCGGATAGCGCCAGATCTCGTTGCCGGTTTCAGGCTCGAGCGCCACCACGGCTTTGGCCGTTCCGAGGTACAACACACCATTTACCATGACGGGCGTGAATTCCGAGCCGCCTGTGATCCCGGCCGCCGACGAATCGAAACCGAGATGATACGACCACGCCCGAGTCAGCCGCGCGACGTTCCGCGTATTGACTTGATTGAGCGGCGAAAACCGCGTTCCCCCGAGATCGCGATTGAACATCGGCCACTCGCCGCCAGCCGACGCGGCCGGAACCGTTTGCGCACTCAAAGCGCACAGCATTCCATACAGTACTGCCGCCCATCGGATGTGCATGAGGCTCATGGATTTGTCTAGCATACCAACTCAAACTCCTCTTTGATCCACGGCTTCGCGCCGGGAAGTTCGGGGAGTACTTTTTCGTGATTCCGGCACTTGGCGAATGCTCGTAAGTTGACTTATACTGAAACCTGTTCGTTTAGGTACACTTGCGTTGACATTTGTCAATCACACGGGCGGAGAACGAGGGCTCATGAAGAGTGTTACGCGGTGGCTCGTGGCAGCTGTTTTCGCAGCCGGAGCACTGCCTTTGGCTCAAGCGGATCAGATTTTTCAAACAAATCCCGGTGCGACCAATCCTCTGACGGGCGACTTGGTTTCCGGTATGGCAGACTTCAACTTGAACGGATCGACGCTGACGCTCACGCTGACGAATACTCTTGCCGGGATTCAGTCCGCCGGTCAGCTCCTCACTGACGTCTTCTTCACCTTGAGCGCTCCTGGTACCCCGACGCTGACGGGCCAAACCGCGGATCTCATCACCCTGGCTTCGCTAGGAGGGCCCAAAGGGGCGTCAATCTCCTCGAATCTTGGTTCGCAGACCCTGAACTGGGGTTTTGGTGCAGCCACAGTCAACACCCTGAACGGCTTCGAGTTGTGCGTCATCTGCCAAGGCGGCATCACATCTAGCGCCACGCCTACGGAGGGCATCCTCGGTCCTGTTTCAACCGATGGGAACTACGATAACGCGAACACGTCGTTGACCAATGGTTCCCACTCTCCGTTTATAAACGATTCGGCCACGTTCACCCTCAGCAACGTTCCAGCAGGCGCCACCGTGACGAACGTGATCTTTTCGTTCGGAACCACGCCCGGCGGCAATGTTTCAGCACCGGAGCCGACCAGTTTGACCATTCTCGGTGTGGCGCTGCTTGCTATAGCGGGCCTGCGACGGAAACGGGCTTAAGGCTCTCTCCGAATCAGATCGCTCCGCGCAGAAAGGCAAGAATCGCACTCAGTTCCGCATCGCTGTAAGACGCGATCACCGAAGAGTGCTTCCAGTTGCTGCCTTCGCGGGTTTGGATCCCCGCCGGAAGCACCGTGCGCAGAACCGGAGGAACCTCACTCAGATCGTAAAACGTAACCGACTGGGCGCGGCGCGCGACCATCAGCGCCGGCATGGTCTCGCCTTCCGAGGCCGCGGTCGACACGTTCGGAGTCGCGAGGGCTTTCAGAGCTGCGGAATCGGCTGGGACCTTGGCGATTCCAGTCGCGACCGGCATGCCGATGCCTTGCACTTCATGACAAGTGGAGCAGCGGGCGAAACCCTTCGTCGCATCTGAGAAAAGTTGGCGTCCGCGCGCGGCTTCCGGCGAGAGCGGCGCTGCCGCGGGAGCGGATGCCGCGCCGCTCGGCGGAAGATTCGGGTTCGGTATGCCGTTCAGAGTGGCGACATACGCAACCACCGCCACCAGGTCCGCTTGCGGAAGGCTCATGCCGAAGGCGGGCATGGCCGTGCCGGGCACGCCGCGGAAGACTGTGTTGCCGATGAAAGCTTGCGTGAACCCGCGCGCAGCCAGACGCGGCGCTCCACCGCCGGCGCCGCCTTTGGCAGTGTGACAATAACCCGTAGCGCAGGTCTGGCTGAAAACTTCTTCGCCGCGCTTCAGCACTCCTTGCAGATTCTGCGCGGAAAGCGCGCCGGTAGCAGCAAGAACCAGAACCGCGCGCTTCATTTCCCTGCTCCTGGCAGCGCGAAAACCACCAGCGTCGAACCCTGCCGCCAGTTCTCTTGCGGGAATAACCCGAGCGCCGCGCCTCCCACCACGCTCTGCTGCCATCCGGTAGTCGTGGCGATATACTGCCGGCCGTTTACCGAATAGGAGACCGACGCGCCGCGATGGCCGGCTCCCGTCTGGAAATTCCAGAGCTTGGCGCCGGTGCGCGCGTGGAGCGCGAAGAAATTGCCTTCCGGATCACCGGTAAAAACGAGGTCCCCGGCCGTGCTCAGCATCGAGGCCAGCAGCAGATATTTGTACGGGTCGCTCCACGCGCGTTTTCCGATCACCGGATCCCACGCATCGATGTGGCTATACGTCGCGCGGTTGGGCGGTAGCGCCATCGGGAACGCGCCGTTCATGTAGCCGCGCCCTTCCTGCGGCTTCTCGTCGTTGGCCGTGAGGTTCTCGCAAATTTCATTCACCGGCACGTAGAGAAACCCCGTGCGCGGCGAGTACGCCATCGAGTTCCAACTCTTGGCCCCCGCGGCGCTGGGACAGAACATGGCCTGCTTGCCGACTTGCGGCTCGTTGCGGCCAACCAGCGTACCGTTTTCGGTCACGCCGGCGATCCAGTTGAAAACTTCCGGCACATTGAAAGAGCCGAGATACTCGCCGGTTTGGCGATCGAGGACGAAGGTCAGGCCGCTCTTGTTCATGTGCGCCAGAATCTTGCGCATGCGGCCCCGCACTTCGCGATCCATCAGGAGGACTTCATACGCGGAATCGTAATCCCAGAGATCGTCGGGCACCTCCTGGTAATACCAGCGCAGCTTGCCGGTATCCGCATCGAGAGCCACGACGCTGGCGGTATACAGGTTGACGTCGCGGCTATGGTTCGGGCCGGGCACGCGGTCGGCATCGAAGAAATCCGACGCCGCGTTGCCTGTTCCCCAATAGATCAGGTTGAGGTCGGAATCGTACGAGCCCGTCAGCCAGGGTGCGCCTCCGCCGAATTTCCACGAATCGCCTTTCCAGGTTTCATTGCCCTTCTCGCCCGGGCCGGGAGTCACATACCAGCGCCACGCAAGCCGCCCGCTCTTGATGGAGAACGCGGTCAGATACCCGCGGTGCGCGCTATCGCCCCCGTTGCCTCCCACCACCACCTTGTCTTTCACCACCAGCGGCGCAGCCGTAATGCCGCAGCCGCACTGCTTGGTGTCGTCCACGCTGACCTTCCACACCTCGCGTCCCGTCTTCTGATCGAGCGCGACCAGGAAATTGTCGGCGGTGCCGAACAGAACCATCCCGCCCGAAACCGCGACGCCCCGGCTGGCGTTGTTGTCGGCGATGGTGCCGGGCCTGCCGCGCCGCGCTTCCTGTGACCTGTATTGCCAGATCACCTTTCCGCTCGCCGCATCCAGCGCGAACACCTGCGCGCGCGCCGTGATCAGATACATCACGCCGCCGGACACGATGGGAGTGGCTTGCAGGTTCTCCGCGTAGTCGCCCGTCTGGAAGATCCAGGCAGGAACAAGATTCTTGACGTTGGCGGTATTGATTTGATCGAGCGCGCTATAACGCCACGAGAATTGCGTGCCTCCGTAATGAGGCCAGTCGGCGCGGGTGGCAGCCGCGTCTTGGCCGCGGCATGCCATCGCAAGCACCACCAGGAGCAGCGTGGTTCGCATCTGTCTATGATATGACGCGTGTACAACCATGGCGTTCCCCTTTTCAAGAGGTCGATTTAGATCATTGTTGGCGTGGGGCCGGTTTGTCCGTCATGCAATCCGCGATTGCGTTTAGCTGTTGCTTGTACTTCGGTTGTGTCAAGAGTTTGCGCAACCGTTCTTCAGCAGCCGACAAGCGACCATGCGGTAGGGCATCCGCATTCAACTGCTGGGTCGTATCGCATACTTTGAGATTCTCGGTCTTGAGGCGGAGCTTTGCCATCAGATCAGGTGCTCCATACATTGGGATCCCACTGATCATGACGAGTTGAACGTCCGCAATCTTCGCGTGAACGAGCGCCGTATATGGATCTGTCGAATCGCCGCGAACGAGGAACATATCAGCGAGATTCCCAGGTTGGATCGACCCCACCCGGTCATCGATCGCCGCGATGCGGGCCGGTACCGAGGTCGCCATCTCGAACAACTGGCGGTACGAGAAGAAATGACCCAGCATCTCATCGTTGAATCTGGCGGCAAATCTCAGCTCATCGAACAGGTTGAAACTTCCGGTCGGTGCCCAGTCCGGCGCAAGCGCAATGGAAACGCCTTCGCGAAATGCGCTGACCACATCGGTTGTGGCGCCATAGAGCGTGAGGTTGCTGCGAGGAGACCAAATAATTGCCGCCCCCGCCTCCCGGGCTTCGCGAAACTGGTCCCGGGACATACCAGTGCCGTGAATGAGGGCGGTGTTGCGTGTCAGGAGCCCGGTACCCTTCAACGCTCTGAACTCAATTGTCGATTCGGTGTCTGTCGGAAGTCCCTCTGCAAGATGCAGCAGCAGCGCGTCGAGAGCGCCGTTCCTTAACTTAGCTGCCGTCTCCTCATTCGCGCTTTTCGACAAGTCTCCGGGAGTTACCCCCAGCACGTTTTGCACGCGCTCGCGGCCAATGTCATTGCCGTAGAATTGAGAAGCCCAATCCAAATTCCTGACAAATCCGCTTACGCAATTCGGCACAGGCGCTTTCGGTGCGCGCCGGGCCGAGATGCCGGTAAGGGCAGTGGTCCCTCCGATGATCGCCTGCACCTCGGCGAATTCGTCCATATCACAAAAGGTCTCGTCATCAACTTGTAGCTCACTCCCCGGCGAGCTGATAAGACGCTTATACTCCGGATCACTACGCCATTCATACCGGTTATGAAACGTGCGACCAGGCGTCCACCTCGGGAACACCGCGTACATCGGGTGGTTGTGAAGATCGATGAGTCCGGGAAAGATAATCAGATCCGTATCAAGACGGTCTTGTACGTCGCCCCCGGGAGGCTCCGTCGTCGTCCTGAGAATTCTGCCGTTCTGAATAACGACCCAGCCCTTAGCGGGAGGCCCTTCCGGGCGAACAACCGTCCCTCCAATCGCGATTGGCCGGTCCTGTGCGACGCAGGTGAGCACCGCGCAAACCGCAACCGCAACGCGTAGCAGCCATGCCGGCGGTAGCAGCGTGGTTCGCATCTGTCTATCATATGACGGGTGTACACTGATCTCGTTATGCGCCGCCAGATTGTTTTCCTCTTGTGTGCCGCCGCGATGGCGTCTGCCCAAACCGCGCCCGATTTCGCTAAACCAGCCGGAGTGGAATGGCCTCTCGTCGGAGGAGACTGGGGCAACACGCGCTACTCAACCCTCGCCGGGATCACCCCGTCGAACGTCAAAACGCTTAAGGGCGCCTGGATGGCGCGGCTGAATTCCGGTTTTGGGCCGGGCTATTCGCAGCAGGGAACGCCGGTAGTCAAAGACGGCGTCATGTACATCACTACCGGCCAGCAGGATATTTTCGCGCTCGACGCCAAGACCGGAAATCTGATTTGGGAATACAGGACGCCGGCCGATCCCAAGACTCCCGACAACAAGGCGAAGCGCGGCATCGCGCTGGGCGAAGGCCTTCTCTTCGGCGAGGAAACCGATATTCGCAAGCCCGTGCCGGCGCAAGGGCGCCCGGAACCGGTCACCCGCCTGTTCGCGCTCGATCAAAAAACAGGCAAGGTGCTGTGGAAACATGAGCTCGGTGAAGACGTTCCGAAAAACCTGCGGCAGTATGTCTCCGCGCCACCGCTGTATTACAAGGGCCTGGTATACATCAGCGTGTCGGGCGGCGACGGTGGCTTGCGCGGCCGGCTGACCGCCCACGACGCGAAGACCGGCAAAGAAGTATGGCGGTGGTGGGCGATCCCGTATCCCGGCGAGCCGGGAAGCGAAACGTGGGAAGGCGATTCGTGGAAGACCGGCGGCGGCGCCATGTGGGTGCAGCCCGCGCTCGATCCCGAACTCGGGCTGCTGTACGTCAACACCGGTAATCCGTGGCCGGACTATAACGGGTCCTCGCGCGGCGGTGCGAATCTGTTCACGTGCTCCATCGTCGCTCTCGACGCCATGACGGGAAAATATCGTTGGCACTACCAGGCCGTGCACCACGATCTTTGGGATTTCGACCTGCCGACGCCGGTAATTCTGTTCGACCAGGTCTATGGCGGACAGACGCGCAAGGCGCTGGCCGCCCACTCCAAGCAGGGTTGGGTGTACATTCTCGACCGCGTGACCGGCAAGCCGCTGCTGCCGATCGACGAGAAGCCGGTGCCGCAGGAAGTGCGGCAGAAGACGTGGCCGACGCAGCCCATTCCGGCGGGCGATCCCACGGCGCCGCAGTGCGCGCTGCCGGTGGAGGGATACGAACGCGGCTGCATGTACACGCCCGTCTGGACTGACACTAAGATCGCGCAACCCTCGGCCTCGGGCGATTGGGCGCCCGGCGCCTACGATCCGCAGACCGGATACCTGTTCTTCACCGTCGGAGTCTCGACGCGCAAGTTCTCGACCACCGGCCGCGTGAGCGTGCCGGGCACGCGCGAATACGGCCTGATCACCGCGCTCGATTCCAGAACCAACAAGCAGGTCTGGCAGAAAGAAGTGCCGTACCTCGCCGGCTTCGGCAGCGGCGTCCTGGCGACAGCCGGGGGCCTGCTTTTCCACGGCGGCAGCGACGGATATTTCCGCGCCTTCGACTCAAGAACGGGTGAAGAACTCTGGCGCTTCCAAACGGGCTTCGGCGCCGACGCCCCGGCGGCAACCTACGAAGTAGACGGCGAGCAGTATGTGGCGATCGCCGCCGGCGGCAGCCGCGACGGCCGGCGAGAGGCACGAGGCGACCTGGTCTGGAGCTTCAAACTGGGCGGCCGCCTGAATCCGTTGAACGGCCCCCCGGCCCCGCCGCCCGTCGTCACCAAAGCCGAGCCCCCGAATGCCGCCCGCCAGGCCGAACAATAGTGAGTTGGTCACGGCTCACAGGGTTATGTAATTTTTCTGATCCCTTTCAGAACCAAGGCCTTACCGTCAAAACGGACCCTCAGCCACCCCTCGCTTTTTGGTGCCCCCGCGCGATAATGAGGTCGTGAGAGAAGCTCAACGCCAACAAGTGGATCGCTCCGCCGGCGCCGCTGCAAACCGGACCCGTACGCTCCCCTTGGTACCAAGCGGAGCCTGCGGGCTAACCCCTTTGGTTGGAACGTATCTTCTCCGATTTCCGCAACGATCGTTTCCCAAACTACCGGACGGTGACGGTGATATCGGTGGTTTTGGCTAATTCGCCGTCGTTGGCGATGGCACGGACGACGTAAGTGCCGGGCGCGGCGAACCGCGCGGTCGTCGCCGACTGTCCGTTTTGCACTGGACTGGGGCCAATCGGATCGAAGGTCACTGGGGCGGGGCCACCGTATTGAAACCAGCTGACCGTCAGGCCGCGCGGCCGGTTCGTGGCGTTGTTGGTTTGGGCAGTGGGAATCCCGGCGCGCGCCTGCGGCACAGGGCGGGGCTTGGGGAGGCCGTCGTCGGTCACCAGTGCGGTCAGCGATACCGGCTGCCCCACGGCTACGGACGACACCGGAGCGACTGTCACCACCGGCGGCTTGTTCGGATCGTCCTCGCCGGGATTCAGATTTCCGCGCGTCATGATGATGCGCTCGGTGATCTCTTCCTCCGACATCAGCGAGGCGTATGCTTTCTCGGTCTTGCCGTGCGCGGTCAGCGTCCAGACCAGCTCTTTGTTGCCCCAGTCGGCCGGCACTTGCACGCGAAAGATCCACGACTGGCGCCGCGGCAGAAAGTACGTCGGCTGGCCGCGATCGGCCGCACCCGGTTCGAGCTTGTTGTCGGGGCCGGCCGGGATGACCAGCTCTTCTTTCCAATTGCGGTTGAAGTAGCCGAAGACAAACGTGAACGTGCCATCGGCATTCTTGAGCCAGCCTTCATAAACAGGCACCACGTCCTGGCCCGCGTTGAATTTCGTCTGCGGAATGTAGGTGGGCGCGGGCGGCTGCGCGGCTACTGCCAGCGCTCCGGCGAACACGCAGACAAACAGTCTCATCGCAATTGCGCGGTCTTCGTCATCCTCTGTTTGACGCGCTGCTGGAAGTCGGCCTCGTCGAGATAGTACAGGCTCACCCAGGCGAAACTCATTTCGTCAATCGTGCGCTGGCCCGAGCCCACCCAGTTCTTGGGATTCGGATTGAACTTGTTGCGGTCCGAGTTGTCGTGCCAGGTGGTGACGTGAATGACGGTGCCGGCCGGCAGCAGCGGCGCCACATCTTCGGCGTAGGGATACGTGATGCTCCAGCCAAACTGGTAATCGCTCACGCAGCTGAGCGTTTCGGTCTTGGCCGGGCCGGGGCGCGCCGAATCCGGCCGCACGTCCGGGTAGATCGCTTCCATGCACTGCGCCTTGCCGCGCTGGTGGAAATGCGGCTGGAAGGCGGAGATCATCGCCGGCTTTTGCAGGCGGAAGTAGCCGTCGCTGCGAACCACCTGGCCGGCGGGGATGTCGAGATCGGTCACATCGCCCATGTGCTGCGTGAAAGCCACGTACTTCGGCACCTCTCCTTTGGAGAAAAACTTGAATGCCACCGAGACCTGCACCGGGGTCTCCTGGCCATCGGGATGGAGATGCAGGTTGAAGTGGATCTTGGAACCGGCGTGAATCAAGCGGCCGGAATTTTCGGGGAAGAGGTCGGCGTTCTTGCCGACCGCGTATTCGTTCAAGAAGAGGCCGACCGGGTCGTCCGGATCTTCAATCAGGTTGGTGGTCGCGTGATGGACCACTTTGAAGCCAGTATCGGGCTTCGTCTCCACCGCCGCCACATAGCGATCCTCGGTGAAGCCGGGATCGATATCGACATCGTAGTATTCGTCGCCGCCCTTGGCTTTCAGCTTGTACGGCTTGGGCATGGTGACGACGAGGTCGGGTTGCCCGATGTGCCACTTGTCCAGATCGCTGAACTGGCGCGGCGGCGGCATGTCGGCGGGATTACCTTCAACCGCACCCTGATCGACCCACGCCGAAATCGTCGCGATTTCCTGCTCGCTCAGCGACGGATCGTCTTTGAACTTCGTGATGCCGATATTGCGGTCGATGTGCCACGGCGGCATCTGGCGGAGGGCCACCTTTTCTTTAATGGAGCGGGCCCAGGGGCGCGCGTCTTTGTAAGTCAGCAGAGACATCGGCGCGATCGATCCCGGCCGGTGGCAGTTCTGGCACGAGCGCTCCAGGATCGGCGCAACGTCTTTACTGAAGGTGACTGGCTTTCCCAAGTCCGCGCCCCAAACGACAGCGGCAGACAGCGCAAAAAGCCCTACGCTTGCAAAGCGGGTCATGACGACCTCCCTCCGGCCCAAGCCGGTATGAGCCATTCAACCGCAACCGGAGCCCGAGAGCAAGCCCCGCACGTGAGTGCGGGGGTGCAGTCCGAACCGCTGGTCTACGCCGGCGGTTCGGCCGGCTCACCGGAATGGTGGCGCAGCGGTACGTTGCGCAACAGCACGTTCAACACAATGGCGGCCGTCATGATCACCGCGCTGGAGATAAAAATCAACTGCAGCCCGTGGACCAGCGCCATGCGCACATCGGCGAACAACAGGCGCAGCAGCGCGGGCCCGCCCTGGTACCGGCCGAACGCCGCTTCGAGCTGCGGGCGGATCTGCGCCAGCATCAACGGGTTCGAAAACGGCGGCAGCGCGATGGCCGGCGTGCCGGCCGGTACGCCTTTGGCGAAGTCGCGATGGTAGTTGGTCAGCAGGACGCTTCCGAAGACTGCCACGCCGAGAGTGCTGCCGATCTGCCGGAAAAATGTGGTCGATGCGGTGGCCGCTCCCATGTACTTGCGCGGCGCCACATTCTGCACGGCCACGGTGTAGACGGGCATCAGCAGGCCCATACCGATGCCGGTGATCACCATGTTGCGGACCACCTCAAAATGCTGCGTGCTGCCATCCATGCGCGCGAACAGGATCATGCCGATGGCGATCAGAATCGAACCGACGACGGCCTGCGGCTTGTAAGTCCGCAGGCGCAAGTTGAGCTGGCCGGTGGTGATGCTGCCGGCGACCGAGGCCATCAGCAACGGCGTGAGCAGGTTGCCCGATTGCGTCGCCGACACGCCCATGACGCCCTGCATGAACAGCGGCAAATAGATGATCACGCCGAACATTCCCATGCCCAGCACGAACACCGCCAGCGAAGACAGGCTGATCACCGGGTTGCGGAACAGCGAGAGCGGGATCATCGGTTCGATCGCCTTGGTTTCGGCATAGAGGAAGGCGGCGAGCATGACGGCCGCAAACGCCAGCAGGCTATCCACACGCATCGACCCCCAGCCGTAGTCGGTCACCCACGTCAGCGCGAGCAGCAGCGGCACCATGCAGCCGATGAGCGAAAAAACGCCGGCCCAGTCAATACGGCGGTGGATGTCGTGTGGACGCCAGTACGGAAAATAGAGATAAATCGCCGTGATGGCGATCAGCCCGACCGGCAGGTTCACGTAGAACACGGCGCGCCAGGAGATCTGGTCGGTGAGCCAGCCGCCCAGCGTCGGCCCGAAGATGGAAGACAGGCCATACGTCGCGGCGAAGAAACCTTGATATTTCCCGCGCTCCACCGGAGAAAAGATATCGCCGATGATCGTGAACGCCAGCCCCATCATCATGCCGCCGCCGAAGCCTTGCAGGCCGCGAAAGAGGATCAGCTGGTTCATGCCGTCGAAAGGGAGCGGCAGGTTGCCCGATGCGCCGCAGAACGCGGAAGTGAGGACGAAGCAGGCCGCGCCCGCCAGGAAAAACCATTTCCGCCCGTAGATGTCAGACAACTTGGCGAAGATCGGGACCGCAATAGTCGAGGAAAGCAAGTAGGCCGTGGAGACCCAGGGATACCGGTCAAATCCCGAGAGCTGGGCGATAATACGAGGCTCGGCCGTGCCGACGATGGTCTGATCGAGCGACGCCAGCAGCACCGACAGCAGCAGACCCGCCATGGTGCCATACAGCTGCGGGCGCGACAGCTGGACCAGCCCGGAAGTTTGAAACTTGGTCTCGACAGCGGAGGCCATCTAACGAGTTTAGCAGTAGCGGAACCGGCTTCACTCATAACGCAGCGCATCGATTGGGTCGAGCAGGGCCGCTTTGCGCGCCGGGTAATAACCAAAGAAAACGCCGACCAAGCCCGAGAAGACGAAGGCGAGCGCAATGGCGGCCGGGCTAACCAGCGTGCTCCAACCGGCGAAGTGGGAAATGAGCAGCGAAGCCGCAAGTCCACAGAGAATGCCGCTGATACCGCCGAGGATAGAAAGCGTCACAGCTTCCACCAGGAACTGGGACAGGATGTCGCGAGCCTTGGCGCCGATGGCGAGACGCAATCCGATTTCGCGCGTGCGCTCCGTCACCGAGACCAGCATGATGTTCATGATCCCGATGCCGCCCACAATCAGCGAAACCGAAGCGATGGCGCCCAGCAGAATCGACATCACACGCGCGGAGCTCTCCTGCGCGGCGAAAACATCGGAGAGATTGCGCACTGTGAAATCGTCGTCCTGGCCGGGCTGGATGCGGTGACGCTGCCGCAAAAGAGCTTCGAGTTCGCGCTGGGCTTCGTCCATGGCGCCCGCGTTGACCGCCTGCACCATGATCGAGCCGATGGAACCGGCATTGGCCTGGCTGGCCCCGACGATGTTGCGCTTGGCGGTGGAGAGTGGGACGAGCACGAGGTCGTCCTGGTCCTGGCCGGTCGGCGACTGGCCTTTGGGACTCAGCACACCGTCCACGGTGAACGGAACATTCTTGATGCGGATCGTCTGACCAGTCGGATCGGCGTCGCCGAACAGGTTCTGTGCCACAGTCTGGCCGAGCAGTGCGACTTTGGTCGCCGAGTTTTCATCGTCGGCGGTAAATGCGCTGCCCAGAACCACAGACTGCTCCCGAATCGCCAGATAGTCGGGCGTGGTGCCGGTAATCGAAGTCGCCCAGTTGGCGTTTCCGTAGGTCACCTGCGCGCCGCCACGCACGGCCGGGGCGACTGCGGCAACGGCCGGACACTCGGCGGCAATCGCCCGGGCGTCGTCTTCCGAGAGCGTCACCGTGGCGCCGCTGCCCAGGCGCACACCGTTCGAAGTGATGCTTCCCGGGATCACCAGGATGAGGTTGCTGCCGATCGCCTGAATCTGCTCCTGGATGCGCTCGGTGGCGCCCGACCCGACGGCGACCATCGCGATCACCGCCGCGACGCCGATCACAATGCCGAGCATGGTAAGCGCGGAGCGCAGCCGGTTCACCCGGAGTGCGCGCAATGCGATGCGGACTGCGGCCAGCGTTTTCATACTTCCACCTTCTCCTCTTCGTCTTCGGCCGGCAACGCCGCCAGTTCGGCGACGGCTTCCCGAGGCTGCTCGATGCGCACGTCTTTCAAAAGCCGCCCATCGCGGAAATGGATGTTGCGGCCGGCATAGGCGGCGATGTCAGGTTCGTGCGTCACCAGAATCATGGTGATGCCGGCCTCGCGATTTAGCCGCTGGAAGATGGACATGATCTCGATGCTGGTCCGCGTGTCGAGGGCGCCGGTAGGCTCGTCGGCGAGGATGATGCGCGGG
>Ga0126371_10003959_pt1 | contig 13007 bp, 6 predicted proteins | sample PanSoiMetaPlot_4_FD_110145 | JGI IMG/M metagenome (GOLD analysis project Ga0126371, IMG submission 110145) | Tropical forest soil microbial communities from Panama - MetaG Plot_4 | ecosystem: Environmental > Terrestrial > Soil > Tropical forest > Bulk soil | place: Panama | collected 2016-02-17
AATTGCGGGACATGATCGAGGACTTGCATGACACTACGAAGCCGACACGACGGTTTACGCGCGGCAGTTTGCCGAGCGTAATCGATCCGATGGCGGAGGTGCGGGCTTTGGCTGATGCCCTGCGACTGCCGCAGGCGCCGCGCGTAATGGAGTGTTTCGATATCTCGAACATTTCGGCGACGCATGTCGTTGCCTCGATGGTTTGCTTCCGCGACGGCGTGCCGGACAAGAACAACTACCGGCGTTATCGCGTGCGAACCGTCGAAGGACAGGATGACTTTGCCAGCATGGCTGAGGTCGTTCGGCGCAGGTATTCACGTGTGCTCTTGGAAGCGCGTGAAGCAAATCCGGATGCGGCGGAATATTCCCAGGAGCAAACGGTGGATGCGATTGAGCGTTGTAGGGCAACCGCTTCGGTTGCCGAGTCCGAGGCTGGCAAGCGGAGCGCTTGCCCTACAGCGGAAAACGAAACGCAAAAGTATGTTCGTCTTCCGGACCTCATCATTGTTGATGGCGGAAAAGGGCAGCTCTCATCCGCCTGTCGTGAATTGCAGCGATTAGGCTTGCATGATCTTCCCATCATAGGCCTGGCCAAGGAACGCGAGGAGATTTATCGGCCCAGTCGGGCATTGCCTCTGCGCCTGCCAATGGATTCGCCGGCGCTGCGGTTGCTTCAGCGCATTCGCGATGAGGCGCATCGGTTTGCCAACGCGTATCACCAACTGCTCATGAAAAAACGGGTTGAAGAAAGCATTCTCGATGATTGTCCTGGCGTAAGCCAGAACCGGAAAAATTTATTGTTGCGGCGATTTGGATCCGTGAGTCGCCTGCGTAAGGCAAGCATTAAGGAGATTGCTTCCACGGAGGGCGTTGGTCGAAAGCTGGCGGAAGACCTGCATCGGTTCCTGCAAAGCCATTGATTTATCCGCAGATGTTGCAGATTAACACAGATTCTTTCTAATGAGGTCAATCCCGGGAACTGTGGCCAATGTGTGGATCGCCCTGTGGCTCTTTGCGCTGTCGGAGGCAACGCAAGCGCAGACGCTGGCGCCCGCCCCGGCGGGAAGTCCAAGTCCGTCGCCGGAAGAAGAGACCATCATCCCCACTTTCGAGACGCAGAAACTTGCGCGCACCTACATTCTCGATGTTCCGGCGCCGCGCGGGCAGATCACAGACCGTAACGGCGCGCCGCTGGCACAAAACCGGCTTACTTACAATCTGGTCATCAATTTTCCAACGCCGCTAGATTTTTCGGATGCGCAGGCGCTCAGCTACACCAGGGAAAAGATAGATCAGGCAGGGAAAATAATTGGACGCAGATTCCGGATTTCCGATGAGGCGATTCTTCGTCATTACCGCAACCGAGGAATCATGCCGTTCGAGATCGCCCAGAATCTTAGTCAGCAGGAATACGAAAACGTCAAAGACGGGTTGCCGGCCGGCATGATGGTTCGGCCCATTTACGTGAGGCTTTATCCGAACGGGAAAATTGCCGGTCAAATCATTGGCTACACGGGCAAGACCGGGCGAAATCCCGACGGCATCATCGACAATCACGAAACTGTGTGGCCGGAAACCGAGGGCCGCGAAGGTTTGGAGCAAACCTTTAACGAGATGCTTACAGGCAAGCACGGCGAATACAAACTCACCTTCGACAAGGACGGCCGAAAAACATCCGACAAACTAATCACTCCGCCTGAACCCGGGTATAACGTTGTCACCACTCTTGATTTGCACCTTCAAGAACTGGCGGAAAAAGCGCTGGCTGCAAAAGCGAAGCGCGGCGCGATGGTGATTATTGACCCTACCAACGGCGACGTTCTCGCGCTTGCGTCCTGGCCTACATACGACCCCAACGTGTTTGTTCCCTCCATCTCGGCCGATCAACTCAAAGCCTTGCAGGGCGACAAGGACATTCCGCTTTTGCCGCGAGCGTATCGTTCGTCTTATCCTCCCGGATCGACCTTCAAGATTGCGGTGGGCGTCGCTGCGCTGGAAAGCCACTCTGTTTATCCCGACGATCAATATCAATGCGTGCCGGCTTTTCAGATTGGCAACGTCACTTTCCACAATTGGAAAAAGGGCGATCGCGGGGCGCTAAATTTTGTCCAGGCACTCACGGAATCGTGCGACACCTGGTTTTACCAAGTTGGGATCAAGACTGGCTCAGCACCGATCATCGATTGGGCGTTGAAACTCGGCTTTGGCGCGAAGTGCGGTATCCCGCTGCGGGGCGAAGTGGAAGGTCGCATTCCGAACGACGAATACATGAAGGCGACGCACGGTCGCAAAATTCTCAACGGCGACATCGCAAACATGTCAATTGGCCAGGGAGACATCCAGGTGACGCCATTGCAGATGGCGCAAGCGATGGGAGTCATCGCCAACGGAGGAACGCTCTACCAGACCCGTCTCGTCCAGCAGGTGCAGACATTTGATAATCAAATTGTGACCGCGTACCAGGTGCGGGCCAAAAGAACGCTGGACATCTCCTCGGAGACTCTGGACCAATTGCGCACCGGAATGGTTGACGTCGTAAATGGCGCCGGCGGCACGGCGCATCAGGCCAGTCTCGATAATATTGAAGTTGCCGGGAAAACCGGTACCGCGCAATGGGGGCCAAAAAACAAGGAGCGAACAGCAGCGTGGTTCGCCGGATTTTTGCCCGCCGACCAACCGCGATATGCATTCGCTGCTGTTTACGAAGGCGACGTAGGCAGCAAAGTCCACGGTGGTTCCGCTGCTGCGCCGATGATCGCAGATGTGTTCAAGGAAGTCTACAAGGGACAGATGGTGGCCCACCACGAGCAGCGCCGCGTTCGCGAACAACCGGAAATCCGGCGCGCTGAGCCGGTGGAGCAAGACGACGAATCAGATTAGAGACACGAATTGCACGAATTGACACGAATCTAACAATTTTTGATTCAATTCGCGTGGGTAAATTTGTGGGAATTAGTGAAGTTCGTGTCTAAGCCGCCGCGGTTTCTTTCGGCAGCTCCATGGTCCCTTTGAACTTTGGCGGTTCTTCTTCGATTCCGAAGTTGTCTGAATAAAGTTCGGCGATTTTCGCCATGTCGTCGGCAGTGAGCGACGGGCGTTCTGGTGCCTTGGCGAATTCAACGAGCTGTTCTTCGTTGTAAATGTTCGGCAACGTCGAAGCGACGCGATCGTCCGCGAGCAGCCATAGCAATGCCGCCTGACCAAGCGTGCGCTCGGAATTTTCAAGGAATCGCAATTGCTCGACTTTCTTGACCCCGTTGAGCAGCCAACTGCGCGGACGATGACTGCGATGATCACTCGGCGGGAAGGTTGTCTCCGCAGTGTATTTTCCTTCCAGCATTCCTGACGAATGCGTCACGCGAATGAGACACATGGTGTCTTTGCCCGCATCGGTTGCAGCATCGTGAAAGGCGCGCCCGGGATGTTGCTCCAGCATGTTGTAGATATGCTGCACGCTCGTCATGTCGCGGTCGCGAATGCAATTTATTCCTTCGTAGAGCCAGCCTATCGCTGGCCCCAGCGCGATGCCGTGGTAACGAACTTTTCCTTCACTCTTTAATTTCTCGAGAGTCGTCCAGAGCGCGTCATCATAAACTTGCTCCATTCGAATGTTGTGCAGTTGGAGCAGATCGATCCGGTCCGTTTTTAACCGGTTCAGCGCCGCGTCAGTCGCGCGGGTGATCGCTTCCGGAGAAAAATCCTGCGGAATTTCGCGTTGTCCTCGTCCGCGCGCCTGGCCGTAGTGGACAAAATCGTAGCCGACCTTGGTGGCGATGACGATATCATCCCTCTGGTTCGGGAACGCCTTCGCGATCAATTCTTCGCTCAATCCGTTTCCGTACGTATCAGCCGCATCGAACAAAGTGACACCGAGATCGAATGCCTTGTGCATGAGCGCGATCGCTTCGCCCTCAGTAAAATTTCCCCACCAGCCGGTCGAAATCGTCCACAGTCCGAAGCCGACTTCACTAACAGTCAGGTCGGTGTTTTTATAAGTCCGGAAACGCATAGGCGCATTTTAGCGGATGAGTAGGACAACGTCCAACACCCAAGATTGGTGGAAGAATGCCGATGCCACGTCTGTGTTGGCTCTCCTTCGCGCTTGCGCAGCCGGTACAGATAACGTTATCAGCCGTGCTGATGCGTCGTTCGTTACTCTGAGTCCGTTGGATCGTTGAACAGCAGCGAGAGCTTGATGCTGCCGTGCCCGAACTGCGGGAAGTTTTGGGCGTTGCGATTGCCTGGGTCAAGGTTTGAGGCGGTATCATCCGGCGGAAACAGAACCAGCGATCTCAGGAATTTCTGGAGCGCGGCGGACTCCGGCTCGGCCAACGCCGCATAGGCGTCGCGTGAAGCTTGCGCCTCGCCACCATGGCGCAGGATGACTTCGTCGAGCGAAATACTGCGTCCGTCGTGCCCGAAGGAGCTCTTTGAACCTATGCCCCACAACGGGCGTGTCAGAAACTGCTGCCGCAATGTGCCATCATAATTCCGCTCATAGAAGCTCGGTCCTAGGTCGTGCCGTTTGAAGTCGGTAAAGATGTTCGTGACCAGGAACGAATTTCCCTGTGGTTGTTTCAGCGGTGGAAGTCCGTGTCCGTCGTCGATCACGTTGATGAGCGCCCCTGCAGTCGCGAACAAGTTATTGAAAATTCCCTGCACTGGGTCGTAAACGGTTTCCACATCGGCTACCCGGCGGTCGTGGTTAATCTGCAAGTTGGACATGTGGCAAGCGCCACAGCCAATTGCATTGAATTTTCGCTGCCCCAAGTTCGTGGTCGGATCCTCCCGAGCTGTTCCCGGTTTAAAGTAGTTCATGAGATAGAACTCAAGATGATCCACGACCGCGGGATCAATCTCGTACTGGCCGCTCCCTGGGTCTGGGTCCGGCGGGGCATCAATACTGTCGATAGAACCGTCCAACACCATGCCAGAAGGAGTAACAACTCTAGCTCCTGCGTGGGCGTTAGTTAGGTCAGGGTCGTTGCATTCGAGCCCCATTTCTTTATGCATCGCGCCGACTACGAATTCCCGAATCGAAATCGCGCGGCCCTCGGCGAAAAACGGCCTCACCCTGAGATCTGGATTAACGCCTTGGACGCCCGAAGTGTCCACGCTGCCATTGGGTGCGGCTGTAATCGTGCCGTAATCGATTCCTTTGCTGCGCAACGGCAGAGTCACGGGATGGCCACGCTGCGCTGCGAGCGTGATGGCCTGCTGGCGAATGCCTCGCAGATCACCAGTGATTTCATCGGCCAGCATCTCCTTGAGTCCAAGTCCAAAGAGGTGCGGTGCATCGCGGCTGTCCGGTCTTGTAGCAACGTTGCCGCCCACTCCTGCCGACCCCCGTGGACGTCCATGGCACAGTGCACAGCTATCCGACAGACCGGCACCGATCGCATCGTTGGTGTTGAGATCACCCACGCAATCGCCTTCATTCGGGCCTTGCCCTTGCACACGGTTGAACTTGCGCTGGAAGAGCTGGCGCCCGCGACGAACCGAGCGAAATGGATCACGGTTGATGATGAAAAGCGACGAGTTCGGAGTCATGACATCACCGCGTCCAGCGCCGATTTCCTGCTGCAAAGACTTGGCGATGCCTACTTGCGCGGTATTTGGCGCCATGGTTCGATCGGTCTGCTGAGCCCAGCAGGTTCCCGTAAAGGCGGCCAACCAGACCAGCCCGAAGAGAATCCCCGTGTGCACACCGGGCAACATTCGCCGGCGAGACCCTAACGGGATTCGAACCCATGTTACCGCCCTGAGACGGCGATGTCCTAGGCCTCTAGACGATAGGGTCACAAAAGTCGGCACTTCCATTTTGTCTTTCATTCCACTGCATTTCTGGCTTTCACATGTGTTCCGAATCCAGCGGGAGGTTATGTGGAAAAGGCTTTTCATTTGGGACTTCAGCGGATTCATTTTTTTCGTTTCTACATGTTAGGGCTCAGTTGATGATTCTTTTCCTTCGTACAAAGGGATTCCGGAGCGCGCGCTGCACCGAATTTTAAATTCTTCGCGTACTTGCTTTTCTTCTGCGATCTTGATACAAACTAGTGAGGTGAAGGCGTTAGCAGGGAATGGGTGTGGCCAGAGTGATTTGTTTCCTTCGACACACTGGAGCGTAGTTCTCGCGGCGGGAAGCCCCGTAGAGCCTGAGATCGCACAGGCCGCGCTCGCAGAGCTCTGCCAAACTTATTGGCCGCCGCTTTACAGTTTCGTGCGCAGCCGCGGATACACGGTGCATGATGCGCAGGATCTCACGCAGGGTTTTTTCGCTTACCTGATCGAACATAAAATTTACGTTCGCGTCGATCCCCACAAAGGTAGATTTCGTTCATTTCTGCTCGCCTCATTGAAAAACTTTCTCGCGGATGTTTCGGACCGAGAGCGGACGCTCAAACGTGGCGGCGGCCAGAATCTTCTGCCGCTGAATGAAGATCAAATCGACGATGCAGAGTCGATTTTCCAGACTCGTGACACCACAAGCAATGAAGATTGGATCTTTGATCGCAGTTGGGCGGAAGCGTTGGTTGCCACCGGACTGGAACGTCTTTCGGCAGATTACAAACGTGAGTCCAAAGAAAAGCTCTTCAATGAATTGAGGATCTTCCTTACCAGCAGCGCTGACCCGCTGCCGACTTACACTGAGCTGGCGGTTCGATTGGACATGACCGAATCAACACTTCGCAGTCATGTCACCCGTCTCCGAGCTCGCTATCGGGAGGCGCTGCGCGCTGAGGTGCGTCGCACGGTGGAGACCGAAGCGGAGGTGGATGAAGAGCTGCACGAGTTGCTCCATGTACTGACCGCAGCTTGAAGGAAGCGTACCATGGCAACACAAGTCGTATCGCGCGTCGCGACGACCTGCTCGGTATGCGGCGCGCCACTGAACGGTAAAGGCGAGTGCGTGGCTTGTCTGCTGCGCGCGGGCCTCGACAAATCAGTCGTCGAGAGCGCACCGCCACTCTCAGTAGTTTTTGGGGATTTCGAGGTCGCGCGGCGCGAAGACGGGTCCTTATGGGAGCTTGGTCGTGGCGCGTTTGGGGTGACCTATCTCGCCGTGGACAATGTGTTGCGTCGCAAGATCGCTTTAAAAGTGATCGAAGTCCCGGTGGCCACGCGCACTTCAGACGCTGTGCGCGAGCGATTTTTGCGTGAAGCCCGCGCCGCGGCTGCCTTGCGACACCCAAACGTGGCCGCTGTCTTCCAGTTTGGCGCCGCGCCTGATGGAAGTCGTTGCTTTTACGCAATGGAATTGGTCGAGGGCGAAACGTTGGAGACCCGCGTGCGTAGGGATGGTCCGCTTGATGCAAAGCTGGTTGTGGAGATTGCAAGTCAAGTCGCGCAAGCATTGATGGCTGCTGCCACTCAAGGTTTGGTCCATCGCGACCTCAAGCCGAGTAATATCATGCTCAGGTCTGATAACGGCGCGGCGACGGAGCTGGAAGTGAAAATCATCGACTTCGGCCTCGCCAAGGCAGTCGCGGATGCCGGAGGAGAAATGGACATCACCCACGGAGAATTCGTCGGCACGCCGAATTTCGCGAGTCCTGAGCAATTTGGGGGCGGCTCGATTGATGTTCGCTCTGACATCTACTCGCTCGGCGCTACGCTCTGGTTTGCGCTCACCGGATTGGCGCCAAGCTCTGGCAGCACGATCGAGGAGGTTCGCGATCGCCAAACCCGCGATCATTTGCAGGTCGACCAATTGGATGCCAGGAAGGTTCCCGAACCGCTAGTAAAGCTGCTGCGCTCCATGCTTGCCGTCGATCCCGGCAAGCGACCCGCGTCGGCTCATGAACTGCTTGAGGCGCTCAAAGATCTTCGTCGCAAATTGGAGTTCGAGTCTTTTTCTATGAATGGTTTTTTCAATGAAGTGAAACGGCGCAAGGTCTACCGCGTGGCCGCGGCCTACATCATTGTTGCCGCCGGCATAATACAGCTCGCCTCAGCGGCCTTTCCGGCCTGGGAATTGCCAAACTGGGCGCTGCGTCTGGTGATCGTGTTATTACTGATCGGCTTTCCACTCGCCCTTATTCTCGGATCGGCCTTTGATGTCACCTCGCTAGGCATTCGCGGAACACCGACGGCGGCACTTGGAACGCATCGTCGTCGTAATGTTGTCGTGCTTGTCGCAGTCGGAGTCATCATTTCCGCTGCCGCGGGGTTCTTTCTCCTGCCTCGGGTTGCTGCTCACAAGGTCGATAAGTCGATCGCGGTGCTGCCATTTGAAAACTTGAGCAATGACCCAAACGCAGAGTATTTGTCGGAAGGAATTTCTGAGGCGCTGATCAACAGTCTTTCGGAGGTCCAGCGATTGAGGGTGATCGCACGCTCGACGGCTTTTCACTACAAAGGCAAGGATATCGATCCGCGGCGAGGTGGGCGCGATTTACAGGTAGCGGCAGTGTTGACGGGGAGAGTGCGGCAACTGCAAGACGCTCTGAACGTTCAGGTAGATTTGGTGGACACCACCACAGGCGCGCAACTTTGGGGCGCAGGGTACGACCGTAAAATCTCCGACGTGATTGCAGTCAAACAAGCAATTGCCCGAGAGGTCACAGAGAAGTTGAAGTTGAAATTATCCGGCGAAGAACAGCGCCAGCTTGTCAAACGCGACAGCACAAACGCGGAGGCGTACCAGTTTTACCTACTGGGACGGTATTTTTGGAACAAACGCACGCCAGACGGGATCAAACGAGCGTTCGAGCAATTTCAGCAAGCGATCGAGCGCGACCCTAATTTCGCCCTGGGCTACGTAGGGTTGGCGGACTCCTCTACTGCACTGACGTTTTACAATTTTGCAGCTCCGCATGAAACCATGCCAAAGGCAAAAGAATCGGCACTAAACGCGCTGTCACTGGATAACACCGTCGCTGAAGCGCACGCGTCGTTGGCACATATTCTCATGAACTACTATTGGGACTGGCCGACGGCGGAGAAAGAGTTTAAGCGCAGCATCGAACTCAAGCCAGATTATGCCACAGCTCATCAGTGGTATGCGATTCATTATCTGACCGCTACGGGTCGGTTGGAAGAAGCTCTGCAGGAAATGAAAAAAGCAGTAGAACTCGAGCCGGCGTCGCTCGTAATGAACACGTTTATGGGAGCGACTTTCTACTACGCGGGTCAGTACGATAAAGCTATAGATCAATGCCGGAGGACCGTAGAAATGGATCCGAATTTCGCCGTCGCGCACTGGCACCTCGGTATCGCTTATGAGCAAAAACACGTTTTTGATGCGGCCATCGAAGAGTTTCAAAGGGCAATCGCTTTGTCAGGAGGCAGTCCGTTAATGAGAGCTGCGCTCGGTCATGCATATGCGATGTCACGGAGGACGGATGAGGCAAATAAGATACTCGATGAGTTGAATGAGCTTTCGACGCAACAGTATGTGTCGCCCTACGAAGTAGCGGCGATCTACGTGGCGTTGGGTAATAATGAAAAGGCATTTCAATTGCTCGAGAAAGCATACACCGAACACTCGTTCCATTTGGTTAATCTGAATTTGTCGCCACAGTTCAAATCGGTCAGGTCGGATCCAAGATTCCAGGATCTAGTGCAACGCATTGGTCTTCACCGGTAACTGCGCAAGCGTGGCTGGCGTCGAATATGGAAACTAGCCCGCCCAGCAAAGCAGAAGTCGATGAAGAACTGCGCGAGTTGCTCCGTGTGCTGACCGCAGCTTGAAGGAAGCGTACCATGGCAACACAAGTCGTATCGGGCGTCGCGACGACCTGCTGGGTATGCGGCACGCCATTGAACGGTAGACGCGAGTGCGTGGCTTGTCTGCTCCGCGCGGGTCTCGATGAATCAGTCGTTAAGAGCGCACAGCCAGACTCATTAGTCTTCGGCGATTTCGAGGTCGTGCGGCGGAAAGACGGGTCCTTATGGGAGCTCGGTCGTGGCGCATTTGGAGTGACGTATCTCGCCGTGGACAATGTGTTGCGTCGTAAGATCGCGTTAAAAGTGGTCGACGTACCGGTGGCCGCTCGCACTTCACAAGCTGTGCGCGAGCGCTTTTTGCGTGAAGCACGCGCCGCGGCTGCTCTGCGGCATCCAAATGTAGCTGCCGTTTATCAGTTCGGCGCTTCGCCAGATGACCGTCACCGGTATTACGCAATGGAGTTGGTCGAAGGCGAAACGTTGGAGGCTCGCGCGTGCAGAGATGGTCCGTTGAATGTAAAGCTGGTTCTGGAAATTGCGATTCAGGTCTCACGAGCGCTGATGGCCGCCGCGGCGCACGGTTTGATCCATCGCGATCTGAAGCCGGGCAATATCATGCTGACCCGAGGCGATACGGTGGAACTCCAAGTGAAAGTAATCGACTTCGGCCTGGCCAAGGCCATCGCCGATGCCGGAAGTGAACTGGATCTGACGCACGGAGAATTCGTCGGCACACCGAATTTCGCGAGTCCCGAGCAATTCGAAAGCAAACCGGTCGATGTGCGTTCGGACATCTACTCGTTAGGCGCCACGCTCTGGTTTGCGCTAACTGGGAAAACGCCGTTTACCGGCAACAACATTGAGGAAATTCGCCACGCTCAGGAATCAGGTGCGCTTCCAATCGAACAACTGAAAGCAGCGCGGGTTCCACCTCGGTTAAGAACGCTCCTCAAATCAATGCTCGCTCTCGAACCGGCCGCGCGGCCTGCCACACAGGATTTGGCAACGCGACTGCAACGTTGCTCCGTGCAGGCAACCAGCGCGCGACGCAATCGTGTCGTTCTCGCGGCCGCAGCCATCCTGATTCTCGGCGTGTCAGCATTTTTAATTTTCCATTCACTGCGCACACATCCGGCAGTTGGTGAGTCTGCTTCGAATCCCGCGCCGCCGGAAAAGAGCATTGCAGTCCTGCCGTTTGAAAACTTGAGCAACGACAGAGAGGACGCTCCCTTTGCCGACGGCATTCAGGACGACATTTTAACCAAGCTGGCGAAAATTGCCGATCTCAACGTAATCAGCCGCACCAGCGTGATGCAATATCGCGGCAAACAGAACACGCGCGATATAGGCAATGCGCTTCAAGTGTCGCATGTGTTGGAAGGCAGCGTGCGGAAGACAGGCGCATGGCTTCACATCAATGCCCAATTGATCGACACGCGCACGGATTCGCACATCTGGGTCGAGCAGTACGATCGCGATTTGAAGGACATATTCGCGATCCAAAGCGAGATTGCGCAAAAAGTCGCAGCGCGCCTTCACACCAAAATCTCGTCCATTGAAAGACAGGCGATCGAGCGCCCGCCAACTGCCGATATCGCTGCGTTCGACCTTTACAGCCGCGCTAAAAGTCTTCTTCTGGACTGGGGTTACAGTACCAATGAAAGAGATACTTTGTTGCAACAAGCGGCCGATTTACTGAACCAAGCGGTCGCGCATGACCCATCCTTTATCCAGGCATATTGCCAACTCGCCTGGACCCATGACCAACTTTACTTCTTTGGCTTCGATCGCACACCTGCGCGTCTGGCTTTAGCCGAGGCGGCCATTCAGGCGGCTTTTCGTCTTCGTCCCGATGCAGGCGAAGCGCATCTGGCGCGTGCGGTGAACCTTTATCGAGGATACCTCGATTATGAGAGAGCGTTGGCGGAACTGGAAATTGCTGGCCAGAGCCTGCCCAACGACCCTCGGTTATTCGAGCTCAAGGGTTACATCGAGCGTCGCCGCCCAGGTGGTAGTGAGGAAAAGGCGTTACGCTATCTCGAGCGCGCGATCGAGCTCGATCCGCGCAATGGCCTGTTGCTGAGGCAGACCGCTTTCAGTTATGGCGATCTTCGCCGTTACGCCGAGGAAGAAGCCGTCCTTGATCGCGCCTTGGCGATCGAGCCGACCAGCGCCGAGACCAAAATCTTGCACGCGTACGTGGAATTCAATTGGAAAGCCGAAACCCGACCCTTGCATCAGCTGATTGATGAAATCCGTACTAAAGATCCTGCGGCAACCCAGAACTTGGCCGAGGACTGGCTGGTGTGCGCGTTGGCAGAACGCGACCCGATTGCGGCTACCAAAGCCTTAGCCGCGCTGGGCGAAAAGACTGTTGGCACCCCGCCGTTCACTTTCAGCGCGCATTTCGTAGAGGGCTTTATCGGTCGGATGGCGAAAGACGATTCAAAAGCACGGTCCGCCTTTAGTGCCGCGCGTGCGGAGCAGGAGAAAGTGATTCGTGATCACCCTGATGAGGCAGGTGCTCTATGTGTGCTGGGTCTGATCGACGCTGCCTTGGGACGAAAAGAGGAAGCGCTACGGGAAGGTCGGCACGCAGTTGAGCTGGTTCCAGTGCAAAGAGATGCGAGCGACGGCAAGCGCATGACCATGGGTTTGGCTAGAATCGCCGCGTGGGTTGGTGATAAAGATCTCGCCTGCGAACAACTTACTGCTGCCGTCAGTCTGCCGAGCCCCCTGAGCTTTGGCGATCTAAAGCTGCTGCCGTGGTGGGATCCGTTGCGGGGAGATCCGTGCTTCGAAAACATCGTCGCCTCACTTGCGCCGAAATAATTCCGGGAGCGTATATCAGGCCGCATTTACTGCAGAGAGCGCCCGCCTTTACCGATGTTCCGGCGTGGCGGACAGAGGTCGCGGAGAAATTTAGACTTTTTTCAATCCTCTGTGGCCTCCGTGCTCTCTGTGGTAAAATTGGGGTGTGGAGCGCAAACCAGACGCCGCATTATTGATTGTCGCCCACGGCTCGACCGTGAACCCGGACTCGAGCGCCCCGACGCTGGCGCATGCAGCGGAGATTCGGCGCAAGAAGATTTTTGCCGATGTGGAATGCGCCTTCTGGAAGGAGGAACCGAGTTTGCGCGACGCGATCTTCTTGTTCGATCCAGAATCGGTTCGTGAAGTTCACGTCGTGCCAAACTTTATTAGTGAAGGCTATTTCACGCAGACAGTGGTTCCGCGCGAGCTCAATCTGAATGGACCCATCACAAAACGACCCACCGGCCAGATCTGGAAATATTCGGACCCGGTTGGAAATCACCCGATGATGACGGAGCTGCTGC
>Ga0126371_10003960_pt1 | contig 13003 bp, 7 predicted proteins | sample PanSoiMetaPlot_4_FD_110145 | JGI IMG/M metagenome (GOLD analysis project Ga0126371, IMG submission 110145) | Tropical forest soil microbial communities from Panama - MetaG Plot_4 | ecosystem: Environmental > Terrestrial > Soil > Tropical forest > Bulk soil | place: Panama | collected 2016-02-17
AGCAATTCCACCGCTTTTTTCCGGATGTAGGGAAGCTCCGGGCTGATCAGGCCGCGCGACATCCGCAAGTCCACCGCGTTTTCGGGCAGTTCAAAGGCGTGCGTCGGCCGGTTGTGGCAGTCAATGCAGTCCATGGAACGCTTTTCGCCTTTTACTAGTTCCTGTTTGCTGACTTTGATGTCGGTGGAAACAAATTCGATGGTCTTGCCCTTGTCGTCGGTGTAGTAGACAACCGGGATCACCTGACGGCGTTCGTCGGTCGAGATGTAGTGAATACGCGAGCCTTCGTCGAGATGGCGTCCGTGGATGCCTGCCGATCCGTTCGCCGAGCGGCCTCCGATCTTTACGATCAGGGCGGTGGTTTGCTGGGTGTTCCGCTCGTCGTCCTTGTAATTGGTTTTCACCACGAACTTATCGCCGGAGAAGCGCTGCGGCCAATGGCAGTGTTCGCAGGTGTCGCGCGCAGGACGCAGGTATTTCACCGGCGATGGAATCGGCCGGGAATAAGTTTTGAAGGCTACCGCGAGGACCTGGCGTAATCCGGAAAGTTTCGAACGCACAAACCAGCCGGCTCCAGGGCCGATGTGGCATTCCACACATTCGACACGCGCATGAGGCGAGTTCTGATAAGCGGAATACTCCGGGGCCATCACGGTGTGACAACTCTTCCCGCAAAACGTTGTCGAGTCCATGTAAGACACACCTTTGTAGGCCGCGAACGAGAAAATCAATACGTTGAGCAGTGTTGCACCGCAAACGAAGATGAGACTGTTTCGGACCATGGGCGTCTTGAAGTCGATCGCCGGATAGGTACTGGGAAGCTCACCGGCCGCACGTAATTTGCGGCGCCGCAGGAAAATGCCCAGCGGAATCAACAGCAGGCCGAGAATGAAGAGTCCGGGAAGGGTCAAAAAAATCAGGATGCCGACATACGGATGGGGCGGCCCGGGGAGAAGGAAGTCGTAGATCCAGAAAGCGATGAGTGTTATGGCGCTGGCCGTGGTGAGGACGACACCGATGAGACTGATCGTATTTTGGCCGAAGTAGTAGAAAAGACGCGCCCAGTCGCGGACCGTATTCTGTCCAGTCATGCAGAAAGCTCCCGGCGCAGAGATCGGCCCCGCGCGTTTATTTTGGCTCGATCCACAACTTGGCTCGAGGAATCGGGAACGGCAGCGGTGACGTTCCAGGCTCTCGATCTGGGGGAAGCTATCGAGCGGAACGCACAGAATCATCTGTTAGAACTGCCAGATGCCTGGACCTTTTTGCGATGCTCTGATCGCCATCCGGATAGGCAGGCATCCTCAAACGACAGCAAAGAGGTTGCCGCAGCGCCGATTGGTCGGGACGCGTGATTCGCAGGTAGGAGACTCGGAGAGATGCCGGGAACACCTTTTCAATCGACCGGGAACGCGTCGGGTGTATCCCGCAGGGAATGGATCAAGAACGCTGCCGGTGGCTGCGCAGGGCTGGCCCTGAGCAGCCTCGTTGACTTGCAGGTAGTGCGGGCCAGCACGCAGGATTTAAAGCTCTCCAAAATTAATGAATTCACAACTTCTTGCAATTTCTGCTCCTGCGGGTGTGGCATGGTCGCGGCTGTCCGCGACGGCAAATTGATCGCCATGGAGGGCGACTACGACCACGTTGTCAATCGTGGTTCGCTGTGTGTAAAGGGCATCTCCATGTTTGCGACGCATGCTTCGCCGAACCGGCTGATGAATCCGCGCTACCGGGCCCCGGGCAGCGATCATTGGGAAGAGATCTCCTGGGAAAGCGCTGTCGATCGAATCGCGCAAAAAATCCGTAAGACACGCGACGCGACATGGATTGCCACCGAAAAACTTGGAGATGCGGAAGTCCCTGTCAACCGCACCGACGCAATCGCGTTCATGGGCGGCGCCCAGAATACCAACGAAGAGTGCTACCTGTTCCAGAAAGCCGCCCGATTGCTCGGTCTCGCCTATGTCGAGCATCAGGCGCGACTTTGACACAGCCCCACGGTCCCCGGTCTGGGGGCCGCTTTTGGGCGGGGAGCGATGACCAACCATTGGATCGACCTGCAACATTGCAAATCGATCCTGGTGGAAGGAAGCAACGTCGCCGAGAACCACCCGATGGCCTTCAAGTGGATCCGGAAGGCCCAGGAAAATGGCGCCACCATCATCCATGTAGACCCGCGGTTCACGCGGACCTCCGCGGCGGCGGATATGTTTGCGCGAATACGGCCCGGCACGGATGCGGCATTGCTCAATACCATGATCAATTACATCCTCGTTCACAAACTCTACGACGAGGATTATGTCACCACGCACACCAACGCCCTGTTTTTGGGAGATGCCGCTTTCGACTTCAAGGACGGGCTTTTTAGCGGGTTCGACGAAGAAAAGCACAAGTACGACACCAAGACCTGGGGTTATCAGCTCGACGGGAGCGGCAAGCCGCGTGTGGCCGCAAGCCTAAGCGATCCACACTGTGTCTTTGCCCATCTGCAGAAATTTGTTTCGCGCTACACACCCGAAATGGGCGAGCGCATCACCGGGATCCCGGCCACGCAGATTCAGCAGATTGCCGAGACCATGGCGAAAAACCGGCCGGGCGCGATCCTCTACGCGCTGGGTATGACGCAACACACCACCGGCGTACAAGGAATCCGCGGGTTCACGGTTTTACAGTTGCTGCTCGGCAATGTTGGCAAGCCCGGAAGCGGCGTGAACGCGCTGCGCGGCGAACCGAACGTGCAGGGCGCGTGTGATATGGGTGTGCTTAACAACTACATGCCCGGCTATCTGAACTGCCCCGCGCACACCGAGCCCACGCTCACCGAATACACCAACAGGAATGGAACCGGAGACCGCAAGTTTCTGATCAACACGCTGAAGGCGTTCTATGGAGATGCCGCCGTACCGGAGAATGATTTCGCGTATACCTGGCTGCCCAAGCGAAACGCGGCAAAAGACTACGGTACGATGTCGATTTTCGAGGACGCTCTTGCTGGCAAAATGAAACTGCTCTGGATTGTCGGCCAGAACCCCGCCGTGACCACCCCGAATCTGAGCCTGACTTTGGAGGCAATGGGCAAGCTTGAGATGCTGGTGGTACAAGAGATCTGGGAAACCGAGACCGCGGATTTTTGGCGGCATCCGGGCGCCGATGCAAAGTCGATTCAGACCGAAGTGGTCCTGCTGCCAGCAGCTTTTTTCATGGAAAAGAACGGAACCATCAGCAATTCCGGAGGGATGGTGCAGTGGCGCCACGCCGCGGTTAAGCCCCCGGGGCAGGCCAAGCCGGACGGAGAGATTGTTGACCTTATTTTCCGGCGGGTGCGCGAACTGGTGAAGGACTCCCCCGAACCCAGAGACCAAATCATTCAGAAGGCGTTTTGGACATACACCAGTGCCGAGGATGTGCTGCGCGAAATCAGTGGACGGGCGCTCCGCGATAATCCAGCAAACAGTCTGAAAGCGGGCGACTTGGTAAATCGAGTGGCGGACTTGCAAGCCGATGGGTCGACCTCGGCAGGGTCGTGGATCTATGCAGGCGTCTTTGGCGGCGGGGTGAACCGGACGAAGCGCCGGGATTCGACTACAGACCCTGGAGGACTCGGACTGTATCCGAACTTCGCCTGGACCTGGCCGAATAATATGCGCATTTTATACAACCGCGCATCCTGCGACCGTCACGGAAAGCCCTATCCGGGCTCGGTTCCGATCGTCTGGTGGGACGAAAAAGCGAAACGTTGGGCTGGCTACGATGTGCCGGACGTCCCGGTGCTGACCGATGGGCCGGACACGCCGAACGGACGCCGGGCATTTCATTTGAATCCGGAAGGAGTTGGACGGCTCTTCGCGGCGGTCTATCAGGACCCCGATCCGAAGAACCCGCAAATTCCGCGCGACGTAGCCTACGTACCGAAGGACGGCCCGCTGCCGGAAATGTACGAGCCGGTCGAGAGTCCAGTCGAGAACATCCTGCACCCGAAAGTGCGCCACAACCCGGTCCTAAAGTACCCGCGTGTTCCAGAACGCCAGCCCATTGGGTCTGTCGATAAATTCCCATACGTCTTAATGACATCCACGGTGGCCGAACACTGGTGCGGTGGATCATCGACGCGCAACATACCGTGGCTCAACGAACTCGTACCAGAGCCGGTTCTGGAGATTCCAGAGAGCCTGGGCCGGAAATTGAACGTCAAGTCGGGCGAGAAAGTCCGGGTGTCGTCGGCGCGCGGGGAGCTTGTCGTGCGAGCAGTGGTGACACCGCGGATGCAGCCCATACAAGCTGCCGGGCATGAGGTCACGGTTGTGTGGATGCCCTACAACTGGGGCTTCAAAGGACTTTCGCCCGGACCAAGCGTGAACCATCTCACGATTGACGCCCTCGATCCTGGGGCAGGAACACAGGAGACCAAAGCTTGCCTGGTCAATGTCGTCAAGCTCTCTGGTTCTGAGGCCAGCAGCCCGGCCGCTTCTTCAGGAGGTAAAGCATGAAGGAGACCTCCGCCGCGGTTCCCGTCAAGAGCACGCTGATTGATATTACGAAATGCATCGGCTGCCGGGCATGCCAGGTTGCCTGTAAACAATGGAATGATCGCGACGGAGAGCAGACCGAATACCAGTGGCAAATCGGTCTACAAAATCCACCCACACTTAGCGCCAAGACACTGACACTCATTACCTTTCACGAATTGCCGGACGAAAAAGCGCCGGGCGGTCTGCATTACCTTTTCACGATGAGGCGATGCCTGCATTGCTTGGAACCAGCGTGCGCCTCGGCATGCCCGACCACGGCGTTAGAGCGTCAGCCGGATGGCCGGGTGCGATACAACGCCGACGAATGTATTGGTTGCCGCTATTGCATCTGGGCCTGCCCGTGGGGCGTGCCCACGGCGGAATGGGACTCTCTGGCGCCGAAAATCCAGAAATGCACTCATTGCGGCGACCGCGACGATCAACCGCTCCCGTTGACATTCAACGGACAACCTCTCAGTCAGCCTGAAAACAAGGCATTTCGTTCCACGATTGTTGAGCCTGCCTGTGTAAAAGCTTGCCCTGCAGACGCGCTGGTGTTTGGTGAGCGGGATGCCATGCTGAAGGAGGCGCGCCGGCGCATTTCCGCTCATGCGGAAAAGTATGTGGACCACATCTATGGAGAAAAAGAAGCGGGCGGAACCAGTGTGCTCTATGTGTCTTCGGTGCCGTTCGACCAGTTGGGATTCCCCGAGATTGGACCGCAAGCCTACCCAACGGTTTCCAAGAGTGCTATCCACGCTGTTCCCCCTGCTGTCCTTGGCGTGGGTGCATTACTCGGAGGGATCTACGCCTTCCTGAAGCGGCGGACTCTAGCGGTAGCGTCCAGTTCAACCGGTGGCGATATTGCTGACGATCACGCTGCGCATGTTGAATTCGAGCGGCTCGATCGCAAGTTACTGACCCCCGCCAACTGGATTCTGTTGTTGCTAGCTGCATTTGGCGCAATCTCGCTGGTTGCCCGATTCGCCCTGGGTTTGGGCGGCAGCACGCATCTGACCAACACGTATGCCTGGGGCCTGTGGATCGTTTTCGATCTGGTTTGGATTGCGGTGGCTGCCGGCGCATTCGCGACGGCAGGAATTATTTACGTGTTCCAGCGAAAGGACCTTTACTCCATGGGACGCGCGGCGGTGCTCATGGGATTGTTGAGCTACTCGTTTGTGACCGTGACGCTGATTGCGGACCTAGGTCTGCCTTGGCACTTCTACCAACTGGCCCTTCAATCCCCCGAGGCTTCGGCGATGTTTGAAGTATCGTGGTGTGTGGGTCTCTATGTCACCGTCTTGCTGCTTGAGTTTATCCCGGTACCTCTTGATTGGTCCGGGCTGCGCAGAGCGAAAGAAATATGGGAGCGCTGGTCCGGCGCTTACGTCGCATTCGCGGTGACTCTGTTTGTCTATCTGCTTTCTCGCAACCTGGTCTATACGTTCGCGGCGGCGATCTTGTTTTCCTTCTTGGCCTGGACGTTCCGCGCGAAAGGCAAGAAGTCGGAGCCGATCATGCTGGCCATTGCCGCAGTGACGCTTTCCACCATGCATCAGAGCTCGCTGGGCTCCTTGTTCCTCCTGATGCCGGACAAGCTCGCGCCGCAGTGGTGGTCCCCGGTGATGCCTATCTCGTTCTTCCTATCGTCGATCGCGGCTGGTACCGCATTAGTCATTCTGGTCGAAATGTGGATCGCAAGAGCGTGGAACCGGCAACGACGGATTTCGCAACTGGCGATGATGGGTCAGATCACGTTCTGGTCACTGTTGGTCTATCTCGTCTTCCGGCTCGGCGACTTGGCTATTCGCGGCCAGTTCGGAGATGTATTTTCCGGGCGGCTGGGCATTTTGTTTAGCATGGAGATTCTTTTTGGCGGCATTGTTCCGCTGGCTCTTCTTGCGCGCAAATCACTGCGAGAGCGTCCAGCTGTGCTTTTCGCTGGCGCGCTTCTTGCTACGGCAGGCGTGGTCTTCAATCGCGTAAATGTGGTCTTGCTGGCCATGAACCTGAAAGGGCCGATGCCACAAACCGCGCCGCAGTCTTATCTACCCTCTATTTTCGAGTGGGGCATCTCGGTTGGTCTGATCGCCGCCACCATCTTTCTTTTTGGACTCTTTGCCCGATGGTTCCCGGTGCTTCCCAAGCAAGAGACCAGCGAGCTTTAGGAACATCCGTACGATGACTCAAGACATTTGGCTGGCGGCGCATCCTTACCTGCAACCTGTCGCTGAGTTTCAAGCACAAGTTGCCGCGGCTTCGGCTAACGTTCCGGTGGTAAGCTCCGCCCTACCTCATTGGGACCGCTACCGCGACGACTACCAGAAGGGCATTCCTCTTTTGCAAAGCTCCCACGCGGCGATTGACTTGCAACCAGCCGAGCGGATCGTTGTGTTACTTCTCGAAAAGCTAAACTCTTTTCTCTCAGAACGATTGGCAACCGAGCGCCGGGACCTAGACGACCAATTGCGGCATGAAACGGACGCGCCACGGCGAGCGTTGGGTTGGCTGCTCGGCCGCGACGTCTTCGAGCCCAGGCAGCCGGGGCTGCTTCGTTATTTGGGCTGGACAGCACTGGCCCGTTATCTCGGTCCGGTGGTGGATGCGTTCAACAACTGGCGGGACGAAGACCGATGGCTGCGTGCTTATTGCCCCACGTGTGGCTCTGCCCCCGCGATGAGTCAGTTGGTGAGTGTTGATTCAGGGCATTGTCGGCTTCTTTCGTGCGGTTGTTGCTTGACGCGTTGGCGGTTCCGGAGAATGGGCTGCCCATTCTGTGAAGTGCAAGACGCCCATCGACTCACCGTCTTAGGCATTGCAGGGGAGGGAAATCTCCGTATCGACTATTGCGAGTCCTGCCGTGCCTATCTCAAGACTTATACTGGAGAAGGCAACGAGGGCATTTTCCTGGCGGATTGGACTTCTCTGCACCTCGACCTGGTCGCCTGCGATCACGGGCTGAAGCGGTCGGCGGCGTCGCTCTACGAACTCTAGCCAGTTAGGCTTTGTTTTTCCCAAGTACGTACTCTATAGGAGGTTCCCAATGAATGTGGCCACGAACACTCGCGAAGTCGGCGGCGTCACCGTCGTCGATGTAAGCGGTCGGATTGTCCTCGGTGAAGAAACCGGGTATTTGCGAAACTTGGTAAATGACCTGTTAAAAGGCGGGCACAACAAGATTTTGTTCAATCTCGGTCAGGTGAGTTACATCGATACCTCCGGCTTGGGCTTCCTGCTCAGCGCTTTGGCCAGCGCCCGCAAGGAGAACGGAGAGGTAAAGCTGGTGAATCTTCCCCAAAAGGTTATGGAAGTCATGGAAATTACGAAGCTCTATACCGTTTTCGATGTCTGCGACGACGAGGCGGCGGCCATCCGGTCCTTCAATCAATCGGCCGCCGCAGGCGCCTAACCGAACCCTAAAGCAAAACCGAGGGTGGTCAATCGGTTCCTGGTTGCACTTAATTTAGGCTCGGCAGTGTTGTAGGCGCGCAGGGCAGGACTGAGTCGCTGGTCCTACCTTGCGGAGCGCTAATCCCCAGCCTTTGCGGCTTTTGCTCTTGGGCTCAGAGGCACACGCGCACGAATCGTCGTGCCGCGATCGGGGCTCGATTCGATGGCAAGCTGGCCGTTCACAAGTTTAAGGCGCTCTCGCATGCTGGTGATACCGAGCCCGTGACCTTTTATGGCTTCTTCGGGATTAAAGCCGATGCCTTCATCCGAGATGGTCAGTTCTATCCCGGTTTCTGAATGGTAAAAAGACACCCGGTAGAGCCGCGACCCACTATGCTTGACCGCGTTCTGGAGAGCCTCTTGGAGAACACGAAACATACAAAGAGAGATCTCTCGCGGCAAATTGGCACGGAAGGGCTCGGCATGGAATTCGACCTCGACGTGCTGGCGATTGGAAAACTCCCGGCAGAATCCGGCTGCCGCAGAAGCCAACCCCAGGTATTCGAGCTTGGAAGAATGCAATCGGTGAGCTAAGTCCTGCACGTCCACTCCCAGATCAACAATCTGTTCCTTAAGTTCGGCTAGGCGACTCCTGGCTTCGGGGGTGGCAACGGGGAAATCGCATTTCACCATATCCAGGTTGACCGCCAGCAAAGCAATGCGTTGATTGATATCGTCGTGGAGTTCGCGAGCAATCCAAGTGCGCTCTTCTTCGTGGGCTTCTATGAGCCTGCGGCTTACCGAGGACAAAGCCTCTTCGGCGAGCTTACGCTCGGTGATGTCGATGCACGAGCTAAGGAAACCTGCAAACGACCGATCAGGGTCAAAACGCGGCACTCCGATGTCTAGGATCCAACGGTATTCACCGTCACGCCGCCGAAGACGATATTGCACTTCCAACGACTCGCGCGTCTCAAACGCTCGCCCATAGTTTTTCAACAACAGGTCGAGGTCTTCGCGGTGGACCGCCTCGTTCCAGTTGTTTCTCCATTCCTGAGCAAGCGACCGACCAGTGAAATCCAACCAAGATTGATTGAAGAAGGTACACTGGTTGTCCGCGTCAGACATCCGGATCATCACTGGGGCAGTATTGGTAACCAGGCGCAATTGTGTTTCATTCTCCCGCGATTCCCGCCAAGTCTCCTGGTACTGCTCGACCAGGGCAGCGAGAACCATGAAAGAGGCGGATGCGGTCAAATAGAAAAGCTGGAATACCCGTACATCCTCGATAGCGGATATCCCGCCCTCGAAAGGGCCGCGCTGATGTATGGCACCCAAGATGGAAAACAAGGCCACGATATTTAACGATGTGCTCACGCCCAAGACGCCAAAACGCAGGGCCGACCAAAGCAGGATTGGCACCAGAGAATAGAGCAGCGCCGGACCTTCTCTGCCAGGAGAAGATAGGAAAGCAATGAACCCGGCGACAATCATGGCAGTGGACGACGCGGCGAATTCCAAGTAATAGGCCACCGGCTTTTTAGTCCAGTCAACACGTGCCCAGCTTATGATGGCCGGTGTAACGCTGAGGAAGGCCAATGCTTCGGTGAAAAACGCTATCCTCCAAGACGAAGCATAGTTGTTGGCAAACGCGGCTGCGCCAACAGACGCGGAAAAACTCGGTGCCAGGATCACGGCGAACAGGGAATATTTCGCCAGTGATGCGAGATTGCTGATTCTCGGCTTGTAGCCGAGCATATAAGTAACGCCAAAAGCGGCAATCAGAATTTCGATTGAATCTGCCAGGATCAGCAGAACCATGGAGCGGACGGCAAGTCCCTCTTGGAGATCGTACACAGCAAAACCCGCCAAGCCCGCGACAAGAAGGATTGGCCACATTCTTTGCCGCGCCAGAAGCAGAATGGCGACCAAAAATGCACAACCCGGCCACAGAGGCCATATCATTTGGGGACGCAGCGCTAGCGCCCCGCCCAAGGCGGCGCAGAGATAGGACGCGCACGCCACCAAGCAGGCGAACGCGACATCACGGAATATCAGCTTAAAGTGAAGAGTGGGTCGAAAGCCGGTCTTTGCCCCGGCTGACTCGCCAGCGACCGAACTCGATGGTTTCTTGAAGCCGGCCAGCTCCGCGACCGGTGAATCGCTTCCCCCAGGAGTCCACACAACTGCACCTCTCGGAGTGGCATGGGCCGAAGCAGAACTTAGGATTGCTGAAAGCAAAAGTCAACCCGCGAGACCTAATCAACGGCAATCGTTGGACCTTTGCCAGCCCAACATAGGCTGACCTCGCGTGGGCGCAGTCCGGACTCAAGGTTGACACGTCGAACGGACCGAACCTGGCAGGGCATTGGAAGAACTGGCTGGTTAGGTGGGCAAAGTCAGCCGACAGAAGCTCTTCGACAAATCGGTTCCCCGAGTCAGACTTGCGCCCTATTGTGGCGTGGGCTATACTCCCCGGAAAATAAGCTGTCCCGCCCTCTGTGCCGCCCGGCCCGGCCACTCTTCTGAGAAAGCCGCGTGGCCGTCACTGAGATTGCATATTTTGGAGGAGCAATCTCATGAGATCGAAAAGGATCGCTTCCACTCTCATCACAGCTGTCTTGTCCCCGAGCACTCGAAGACCAGCGAGTGATTTACCTTCGGTCGGAGCCTTGGGGCGAAGACTCCCCTTGCTGTCTTAGGGAACCGATCCGGGTGGGTTGCCCGTCCAGTTGAGTCTGAAACGAACGGAGTACTCCAGAATCGACGATCTCTACAGAAGTAACGAAACACCCTGCAAATAGACGAGGGGAACGATCAACTGGCATAAACAATGCCGGGTCTACGAAGGTGGTATCTGCAAGGAGAACTTAAAATGCGTGGCCAGGTGGGATTTGATCAAAACACTTCCGATGCTGAATTGATTGCCTTGGTGCGTGGGGCACAGCATGATACAGACGTGCAGCGGGATGACGTGAACGCGCTTTTGCGCGACTTCGCAGAGGAGCTACTAAAACAACGTTTGCTGGCGAAAATGAATTCCGTTCGACCGATGGAGTCAAGCCGTGCGAAGGTTGGGTACACATATGGTGGCCCGTCCCATGGCAATGATGTTCACGAAAGGTTATCGGCACGAGCCGCCGATGCAGTTTTTTCGGCGAATGCCAAAATTAGCCGATTCAGGGAGCGACTGCTGGTCTTAGCGCATCAAGCAGAGGCCTATTTTCGACAAGCGTACGAGCATTCCGCAAAACTAGCCGCGAGGGTCGCTGAGAAAGGGCGGATGCTGCGAGAGCAGATTCGATCGCGACTCCCCGTCGTTTTGGAGCAGGCCAGGACACACCTTCGGGGAGCGCACGAGCATTCCGCAAAGGTAACCGCGAGTGTTGCCGAAAAAGGGCGGATGTTACAAGAGCGAGTTCGGTTGCGAGTCCCCGTCGTTTTGGAGCAGGCCAGGACACACCTTCGCGGAGCGTACGAGCATTCCGCAAAGCAAGCCGCGAGTGTTGCCGAGAAAGGGCGGATGTTACAAGAGCGAGTTCGGTTGCGAGTCCCCGTCGTTTTGGAACAGGCCAGGACACACCTTCGGGGAGCGTACGAGCATTCCGCAAAGGTAACCGCGAGTGTTGCCGAGAAAGGGCGGATGCTGCGAGAGCAGATTCGATCGCGACTCCCCATCGTTTTGGAACAGACCAGGACACATCTTCGGCAAGCGCACGAGCATTCCGCAAAGGTAACCGCGAGGGTGGCCGAGAAACGACGCATGCTACAAGAGCGGATTGAATCGCGACTCCCCATCGCTTTGGAGCAGGCCAAGGGAAGTTTTCGGGAAGTACATGACCACTCTACAAAGCTAGCGGCGAGTGCCACCGACAGACAACGGAAACTGCGGGAGGCGCTTCGCCTCAAAGAAAACAATTTGCATGCCTTGTTTGCAGACGCTCTCGGTCGCGGTCTCGAAGCGAGTCGCAGCGTTCGGGGGCACGAAACGCGCTTCCCTGCCGCTTTGAAGCAAGCGAAAGTACGCTTTCGTCAGGCGGAAAACAAGTTCAAAAAGCTAGCAAGCAACGTGGTCGGCAAGCCCAAGAAACCAAGGGAGAACGATTTGCAGCAGTTGCTCTCGAGCTCTCAGGACGCAGTTGTTGTGACGAGTGTCGACCACCGCTTCGTTGCGGCCAACCCGAGAGCCTTGAGTCTGTTTGGAATTTCGGAAAGAAACATGAAGATGTTCACCATCGACGCATTCCTTTCACGCCGTCAAATTCCTTTGTTTGACGAGATCGGTGCGAGTTTTACGAGCGGCAAGGAGAGATGTGGTGAATGCGAGATTCGGCGTCTTGACGGCAGCTCAGGAGTCGCGGAATACATTTTCGTCGCGAACTATGTGCCTTTCTTGCATGTATGCAGGTTCCATAACTACCGTAAGTGGACGCTCCGAAGGAGATTTGCCGCCTCATAAATGGGTCTGCAAGCGACAATGGACTGCAGTGCAGTTGCATCTCCCGAGTCAATCTCTCTCCTGAGCAGGCAGGGAACGCGTCGCAGATGGAGGCCGAGATGAAATCTAGCCTGGGCGCGATCATATTGAATGTTTCCGCAGGCTGTTTGCTGCTCGGGGTAGCGCGATCTCAGGAGCCTCGGTCAAGTTCGCGCGAGGCAGATCGTCTCCACAACTCAGACTTGGTGATAAAAGAGGCCATGGGTATGCGCTCACGCATACCCCAGAGTCTCCTCGACAAGGCATATTGTGTGATTGTCATCCCTTCGGTCATCAAGGGGGCTGCCGGCGTTGGAGGCAGCTATGGTCGCGGCGCAATGAGTTGTCGGGGCGGGCCAGATTTCAAAGGTCCGTGGACACCGCCGACCATGATGGCTCTGGAAGGGATTAGTTTTGGCCCGCAGATAGGAGGGCAGGCGACGGACTTTGTGCTATTGGTGATGAACGCGCGAGGAGCCCGTTCGATTCTAAGCGGCAAAGTGAAAATAGGGGGCGACGCGGCCGCGGCGGCGGGCCCTGTCGGTCGGGACGCGCAGGCGAATCTTGACGTGTACCTGCGAACGACGATTTTGAGCTATTCACGTTCCCGAGGCCTGTTCGCAGG
>Ga0126371_10003961_pt1 | contig 13001 bp, 15 predicted proteins | sample PanSoiMetaPlot_4_FD_110145 | JGI IMG/M metagenome (GOLD analysis project Ga0126371, IMG submission 110145) | Tropical forest soil microbial communities from Panama - MetaG Plot_4 | ecosystem: Environmental > Terrestrial > Soil > Tropical forest > Bulk soil | place: Panama | collected 2016-02-17
CCAGATTCTGGGTTGCGAGGATGCAGATTTGTTGGAGCTCCTCGTAAGTGAAGAAGCGTTCTTCGACCGTGCCGGCGCGTTCGACGTGGCCTATGCCGGTTTCGCGAGAAATGCGGCTGATTTCCGCGATCGAAAGGCCCAGAAGATATGCGGCCCGAGACTGAGTCACGTACTTTGGAATGTGATTATCCATTTCGCGTTTCTCCCTCAAGCTGGAATCAGTGCCATCCCGTCTTCTTCGACAGCCAAAATCATTGCCTTGTAGATGTCCACATCCCAACCTTCGCCAATGCGCATGCGGACAGTCTCTCCGCCTTCCCTGAGCAGCTTTCCGCGCAAGGGGACCTTGATATCTCCGAGAGCAACCTGCAGAACCACCGCATGACCTACCCACGCATTAAACCCGGCTTCCATGGGCATTCCTCAATGATGAATTTAACGCATTGTGCATTGGTAGAATCGCGTTTGCGGGGTTCTCCCGCAATGGTACAGCGAGGTTAGCGAACTAGTATTTTGGTACTGCCGGGCGGGGCGAAGTGGTTTCGGCTCCTCATCTGTCCGAGTACTTTGGTACCGTCATTTCAGGACGCATTGCCCATCGTGTCTTTGCCGTTGAGCCTGCGATGGTTATCTTCGTGGCGAATCGCTTTTATGCGTCCGCACTGATGGGGCACCCGCGTGTGCCGCGCGCGGGGGTGTGCCTGGCGCTCGGCGGGGGCTTTGCGCGGGGTTACGCACATCTCGGCGTGCTGCGGACCTTTCAGCAGAACGGAATCCCAGTGACGTCGGTGGCTGGCAGCAGCATTGGGAGCATCCTTGGAGCGGCATATGCAAGCGGGACGCCCTTGCCGAAGATCATGGAAAAGTGCCGGGAGATCCGATTTCGGGATTTCGCGAGGTGGCGGGTGTCGCGGTTCGGGTTGGCCAGCAACGAGCGGCTGGGCGCGCTGGTGCAGAAGTTCTTCGGGAGCCGGCAATTTGAAGATTTGAGACTACCGCTGGCTGTGGTGGCGACCGATTTGGGGACCGGTGATCCGGTAGTGTTCCGGCAGGGCAACCTGGCGGAGGCGATCCGGGCGAGCTGCGCGTTTCCAGGACTGTTCGAGCCGATACAGATCGGGACGCGCTGCCTGGCCGATGGAGGGTTAGTGGCTCCGGTGCCGACGCGGGCGGCGCGAGAGATGGGTGCGGAGATTGTAGTGGGCGTTTCGGTCGCCATGCATGATGGACACCGTGGAGCGCCAACGAACATTTTTCAGGTAGTGAGCCGGGCGGTGAGTGCTGCGCAGAAGCATCAACTGGAGGGTTGGGAAGGCTACGCGGACCTAGTGCTGCGGCCTTCGGTGCAGGGACTGGCTTGGGACGATTTCGAAAAGATGGACGAAGCGGTGGAAGCAGGCAGCGTGGTGGCGCAATCGGCCATTCCTAAAATCAAGCAATTGCTGGACCGGCAGAGCGAGATGGAGTCGACCTTCGGCAAGCAGGGCGAAGTTTTGCTTGCGCAATCGTTGCGATGAATCGCACGGCGTGGTGGGTTGGATTGGAATCTTCATGATGGCAGTGGCTTTATGGCAGGAATGTTGCGAGAATCCGGCGCTTTTCTGCTACCGTATTGGATGGGACACTTTTCGCGGGCGAAGAGTTTCTCGCGCGTGAAGTCCTGGAAGTCATCTCACGCAAGCTGAAACCTCTAGTGGAAGAGCATTTGAGGGCACGTTGCACGCACAGGGGGTAGGACTTGTGCTCGAATTGTTTTTGACTGCCCCCTTGCGCTTCGCTTAGGGCTATCGGAGCCCGTGCTAGAGGTACCGACGAGGGATTAACGCCGAGTGTTAGACGCCGTCCTCCACTTCTTCCATCAGTTGTTCAGTTCCGAAGGCCTCAAAGAGTTGATTCGTGCCGGCGGGGCACCACTGATCTGTACGATCGTGTTTATAGAAACGGGATTTTTTGTGGGATTTTTCCTGCCGGGAGATTCCCTGCTGGTTACAGCGGGTGTGCTTTCGGCGGGCGAAGTCATTCCGCTGCGGTGGCTGCTGCTGCCGGTGATGCTTTGCGCAATCGTTGGCGATCAAATCGGATATTGGATCGGACGAGCGGCGGGCGTCACGCTCTATAAGAAGGAGGAATCGTTGTTTTTCAGGCGGAAGCACCTTGAGCGCGCGCACGATTTTTACGAGAAGTACGGCGGGCGGGCGGTGATCCTAGCTCGGTTCGTCCCAATTATCCGAACGTTTTGCCCTCCGGTGGCGGGAGCCGCCAAGATGGCATATGCGAGGTACCTGACCTATGACATTTTGGGGGGAGTTTTTTGGGTGGGTACAATGATCTTGGGCGGTTATTCTCTAGGTCGCACGATCCCCAATATCAGTCAGAGAATTCACTATGTGATCGCAGTTGTGATTGTTCTTTCGCTTCTGCCGGCCGTTATCAGCGTGCTGCGGTCGCGGCGCGCCGAAGATCGGGCGGGCTCGGGAGCAAATCCCTGAGGAACGTTCTTCCATGGCAAAACTTCGCGGAGTCATTTTCGATATCGGGCGAGTGTTGATTCGCGTGGACATCCAGGGGGTGAAGTCCGCGCTGGCCCAGGGGCTGGCGTTAAATCCGGAGGAATTGTGGTCGGCAATCGAGAAAGATCCCCGATGGCCGGACTGGCAGGAAGGGCGAATGAAGCCGCGGGACTGGCATCTGCACCTGTGCAAGCGATTCAACATGCAGTTGGGTTTTGACGAGTTCACGAAGGTCTGGAACTCGGCCCTGGATCCGAAACCCATTCATGACAAATCGCTGTTCGCGGGGCTGGCGAAAAACTACCGGCTGGGCTTGCTTTCGAATACCGACCCAATTCACGTCGCGAAGCTCGAAGCGACTTACGATTTCTACGATTATTTCCCAAAGGCGGTGCGGACGTATTCCTGCGCGGTCGGGGCCAGCAAGCCGGACCCATTGATTTTCAGAGAAGCCCTGAAGGCCACCAGAGTGAAGGCGGAAGAGACCGTGTACGTAGACGACATTCTCCCGTACGTCGAGGCAGCTCGCAAGCTGGGACTGACCGCGATCCAGTTCCGATCAGCCGATCAGATGAGAGCGGACCTAGTGGCGACCGGGGTGCGGGCAAATGGACTGGAAAGTGCGTAGGAATTGACCACAGGTGTTCATAAATACGTAAAGATTGCAGGACCTAGTACTGCCTGCTCGTTGGGCCAGGTCGAGTAACTGTCCTTTTGGCAAGTACATAGCCTTCCTCACGGCGCTCGCAAGCCGCGGTCCCCGGCTTGCAGCAATCTCAAGCATATACGGTAGGGCGGCCAATTGAAAGCCGCCAGTCTGCGGAAAGATGGTTAACCCGATAGGGTTAGGAGAAGAGAGAGAATATGTCAGAGACTCCCGACTATACGAATACTGAGACCCGGAACGGCTCGTCCTGGCACCTGCCGGCGATAGCCATTCTGGCGCTGATTGCGTTGGGCGGTGTTTTCTTCGGTTGGTCGAATTCTACAAAGCTCGATGCGACTAAGCAGGCTGTCGCGGATCAAGTGAAGGCCGTGCAGCAATCGACGCAGCAGGACATGAGTGTGTTCAAGGACCGGCTGTCGGCCGACGAGAAGTTGAACACCGAACTTCAGGGCGACTTGAAGGTGGTGACCGACAAGCTGAAGATTACCCAAGGGCAGTTGAAGAAGGCGCGGCAGGAAGCCGCCGACCTGAACACTCAGACCAGCCAGAAACTGAGCGCGCTGGACACCTCGGTACATACCGAACTGTCAAGCAAAGCCACCACGGATGACGTAAAGACCGTGGATACGAAGGTGACCACCGTCAGCGACAATCTGGCGAAAACGGCCGCGGACCTAAACATGGCGCGCAGCGAGCTGGGCACGCTAATCGCAAAGAACCACGACGAAATTGATGTCCTGCGCCGGATGGGCGAGCGGGACTACGTCGAATTCACCATCGCAGGCAAGAACCAACCGCAGAAGGTGGGTAATCTTACCGTTGAGCTGAAAGGCGTCAACGAGAAGAAGAACCGCGCGAACGTAATGGTGGTGCTCGAGGACAAGAAGGTGGAAGAAAAGAACCGCAACATCAACTCGCCCATCATCCTGTATCCGTCGGGCCAGCGCCAAGCCGAAGAGCTGGTGATCAATAAGATCGGCAAGAACACGATCAGCGGGTACGTCAGCATGCCGAAGGCAGGAGCTGCGACAGCGACGGCTGCGTCGGCTTCCAAGTCTGGCAATTAAAGCGAACAGAATAAGCAAACACAAAGGCGAGGAGCTGCGGCTCCTCGCCTTTTTTCTTGGGAGCGTGCAATTGTTGTAGTCTTCCAACGAGCGCCGCGTTTTGCCGCGGTGAGCCAATGGATTTGCAGGGAGCGTTTTCCGTGCGTGCGACGACCACGGTGGTTTTTTGCGCGATTGACAACCTGATTGGCTTGACCAGCAAGGCGCTGACGGGTTTTCCGGCGTTTCTCGAGGGCTTGGGGGACGCGAATGTTCCCTTTGTGCCGGTGACCGCGCGCAGCCGGATACAATTCGACGCAAGTTTACGCAAGTTCCGACTCGGGCATCCGTTTATTGCGGAGGGCGGATGCGGTGTTTATCTGCCGGAAGACTATTTTCATTTGAAGCCACCGCGGAGCACGCGGCTGGGCCGGTTTACGTGCATACCGGTGGCTTCGGCATCGCCGGCGGCAGCGGAAATGCTGGATACGTTGTCGGAGGAAACTGGGATCGAAGTGGTGGCATTGCGAAAGCTATCGCCCCGGGAGCTTTCGCTGAACGCCGGGGTGCCGCAGCGTGAGGCGGAGTTGATCCGGCAAAGAGATTTCGATGAACTGTTCTTCTTTGCGGGCGCCTCGGACCCCGATGTCGAGAGGTTTCAAAAGGAATGCGGGCTGAAAAAAGCCCAACTGCGGCCCAGGGGCGCCCTGTGGTCACTGGCCGTAGGAGCGAACCTGGCCGATTGCGTGCGGGACCTGTCGCAGCTTTACCGGCGGTCCCTGAGGGCTGCGCCCTTGCGCATCGGGATTGCCACCGCGGAGGAGGCCGAGGAGTTGTTTCCGACTTGCGATCGGTGCGTGCTGTTGAGGGCACGCGATGCGGAGCCTCCGACCATGGCGAGCAAGTGCAAAAACTTGCCGCTGTTTGCGGCAGAGACGTGGCCGCTGGCACTCGAGACGGTTTTGAGCCGCTGACTCTAGGCAGTTCCGGCCCGTCCGGCCAAGAAATCTAGGCGCCGGAAGCAGAAGGGAAAATGTGTGCCGGGATTTGCACCCTGTTGGGGCTGTGGTGCCGCAAGAGAGAAACAAGAAAGGAAAAAGCCGCGAAAAACGAGTGGTAATGAACGTACCAGTACCTATGCTGTCACTTGGCACAGCAATTGCTCTCTCCTAGAGGTCAGCTAAATTGCGCCTTTAGGAGCCCCCTATGGACTGGTTACGTCGCGTGTTGGGAGTACCTGCTTCGGAAACTCAGATGGGGCTGGTGCTGGCTCTGTGTATCTTCACGATGAGTCTGATGTCGGTCGCTCTAGTGTGGCAGGCGCAGGTGATCGCGAAGCAGAACGCCGTGATCCACATGCTGCAAACAAAGTTTGGCGGTTGAGCAGTGAACCCGTTCCTCTTTCGCCGCGTGGCGAAGGTCTTTCGTTTTCTTTCTCCTGACAACAACGTTACAGTGTGATTGAATCATCCTGCGGGGGTTTTCCGAGGAGATTCCAGTGAGGAAGTTTATAGCGGTAATGACGGCTGCACTATTTTTGGCGATTGCATCGGGAGGGCAACAAACGGCCTCGCCGGATACGACGAGCAATCCATCCACACAACACGCTTCGAGGCACCACCACCGGCATCATCACGCGAAACGGCACGGAAAGCATCATCGGGCATCACACCAGCCGGCGAGTTGATGGTTTGCCGCTAACGGACGAAATCAGACTCTGCAGACCAAAAGAAAATCACGGAAAGTAAAACAAAGAGGGCCCTCATCGAGGGCCCTCTTGTTCTTTTTGCTGCGTCGCTTGACGAGCAGGTCCGAAAATCGGCCGGTTCGTGCACGACTCGCACCGCGAGAGCGGTGTGCTCAGCAGTGTTGCGCTGTTAAGCCCGGTGGAGTCATCCGTTTCCTCCGGAGCTTAGGTAGCTCACGGTTCCCTTGTACGCCCGCGAGATGGCGGGTGCAAGAGAAAAAAGGCAAAAACAGGAGAGCGAATATCTCACCTGTTCTCAAAGAATTGGGCTGTGGATTTCTTATTTACTTAATGAAGAGAGATTCGCGAAGCTGATCGCGCCCCACAAACGATTTCACGTTGCGATAACGGCTGAAGAGTTCCTGGATTTCTCGGTTTTGATAAACCTTCTGCGCCGGGAAGATCGGAGTAGCAGAGAGAACCTGAAGCGTGTTGGTACCTGCCACGCGATAGCGTTGGAAGCCCGCGGGCTTTTTGCTGTGAAACATGGCAAAGGCTACGCCGCCGGGGCGTAGCAGATCTGTGATTTGGGAGATCATCAACTTGCCAAGCGAAGGCTCGAGGTAGTCGAGAACATCCCACAGGAGGACGGCGTCGAATGAAGAAGGTGCGTACTGGAGGCTGTCTTCGAGAAAGCGCTTGGCCCGGACTTCGGGAGTACGCTCGGCATACGATTCCGGAGTAGGATTTTCTTTAGCCTTGGCGTCCTCCTGGGCGATGAATTGCGACCAGTCACGCAGGATATCGTCGGAAGTGACGCGGAAGCCGCGCTCAATGAAAAAGGTAAGCGTAGTCTGCCAGGCGGGGCCGAGATCGAGAAGCGTGCCTCGGCCGAGACCATCGAGATTCCATAGGAATTCTTTCAGGCCGTTGGAAATTCGCGACGTTTCCTGCATTTCGGGAGGGCGATGGGTGCCGACCGCCAGCACGTGACCATTGGATTTGTGGCCTTTGCGATCCGAGGACAGCACGGGCGAACTGGCGCGGGCGGTTTGTGCGCCAATGGCAATGCCCAGTTTGTTGAAGAATCCCATGTTTTTCAGCTTGCTCCTGCTACGGCGGCGCCAGGCGCGACCTTGCCCGTACCGGAGTCGGTTTCCTTAGCCTTGGGGACTTCGGATTTCTTGTTGGCGGAGGGCTCGCCGGAGCGCGCGGGAGGTTTGCCGGCTTCCATCTTGCCGTGCAGTTCGGCACCTTCTTCGATGGCCACCCGATCGGCACGAATATCGCCGTTAACACGTGCGGTATTCCAGATGTGGACGCGGTCGGCGCCTTCCAGTTTGCCCTCGACACGGCCGCGCACGACGATTTCACGGGCGATGATATCGGCCTTCACCGTGGCGTTGGGACCAACCGTGAGGATGGAATTCTGAAAATTAACCTTGCCCTCGACAGCGCCATCAATGAAGAGATCCTCGCCACCTGAGATTTCACCTTTGATTTTGATACCCTGGCTCAGGCAGGCAACAGCGTTTGGAGAGACCTGCGTGGGAGCAGGCGAAAGCTTCGAGCTCGGCTGAGTGGCACCGGCAGCTTGCGTAGGAACCGGGGAAGTCGCCGGATTACCAGGACTTGTGGAAATCTCGTTTGGATTGGGCTGCCGCCCTTCTTCTTTGCGCCACATGAAGACACCTCAACGTCGGATAGATTCTCTAAAGTCGCGAATCGAGGGCTGGAGGCTTACTGCGACTCAGAAACAGTAAGATATTACAGTACTTATGGTATGTAAAGGGAAAGGGAAGAAATTTGCCACGAATTCCGCCAGAAGGGTTAACTCTTTGGCAGCAAACCAACAGGAGCCGGCAGGGCACTTCTCTTCTCTTATTTTTCGCCAGGTCGCGAGGAGTGAAGTTCCCAGACGGTTAAAGGCATGGCCAGAATCTCGCCGAGAAAGAGTCTCTGCGATTTGCTCTTTTCCCACCAGCGATCGGGATCAAAATCGCCGTCGCGCGCGCTGGCGACGCTGACCGGGGTGTTCGGTGGAAAAACCTTCCCAAAAACGTAGCGGGCCCGCCGGGTGTGGTAGTTGGAGGTCACGACGATCACACTTCGGAAGCGATGCTCGGCGGAAAATTGCGCGAGCGCTTTGGCTTCCTCCAACGTACTGTCCGCATCGTGAGCAAAGCGAATGATTTTTTCCTTGGGCACGCCGCGCTCGAGCAGATCGTGTTCGAGGAGCTCGGCAACGCCGGCACTCGGACGAAGGCGCCGGCCACTGGCAACGACGACAGGCGCTGCGCCTTGCCGAATGAGTTCGGCGGCGCGGGTGGCACGATCGGCGTAGAAATTGTCGTCGCCGAGAAGAATGATGGCGTCGGCGTGTTCGGCGGGACCATCAATAACCCAGGATTCCGCTGCGTATCGCATGATGGGATGACGAGCCCAATAGACGACCAGGCAAAGGACCACAACAAAGACCAGCGCGATGAGGGATGCGAAGATACCGCCGTGTTCCGAGGGATGCCTGGGCGATGGGCTCATGTATTAGGGTCGACCGAGCGAAGCTGCTCGGCAGCCTGCTCGGGAAACAAGGAATTGAAGTAGACCTCTTTGATACTGTAGGACTTACTGCGTGTTTCGAGGATGGGCATGATCTCAATGTGCCAGTGGTAGTCTTCGGCGAGCGTTTTCCAGTAGCCGGAAAGTTCGCCTTTTTTGTTGCGGGTGTTCGGGGCCGTGTGAACTACCAGGTGGAACGACGTAGTGACCTTTTCGATGCGGCGGAGGACGCGCCCGATGAGTGCGGCGAGTTGCCGGCGATTGGAACCGGGGCGCGGCTGTTCGAAAAGATGATTGTGGCGGCGATGAAGGATCCAGGTTTCGAAGGGGATGCGGGAAGCGTAAGGGCAGAGGGCGTAGTAGTCGCCTTGCACGTCGACGATGCGTTTTCCGAGTTTTTCTTCCTGGCGAACAATGTCGCAGAACACGCAGCGTTCCTTCACCTTGTACCAGTCGTGGGCGGAGGCAAGTTCGTACTTGATACGCCGCGGGACAAAAATGGTAGCGGTGATTTGGGAAAGGGAGTGAGTCCATTCCTGCCCGGCCGACGCTCCTTGGTTCTTGAAGGCGGTTACGTACTTGAAGCGCGCGTCGCGTTTCAGGTCGGCGACGCGTGAGCCCCAGACACCGACGACACGGTCAATTTCCTCGTCGCTAAGTTGTGAGAGGCGTTTGCCGTGTTGCGGGGTTTCAATGACGACCTCGTGGGCACCGAGCGTCCCCATTTTGTCATAGATGCCTTCAGCAGCGCGGCCAGGATCGGCTTCGACGCGATAAAGAGGCTCGGGGTGCGGGATGACGCGGACTTGCCAGGTGCCTTCCGAGGGCGACGAAAGAATGTTCTTCGCCGCATCAACCTGCGGTGGATCGAAGGGACATGGAGAGTCGACTTCGTCCATGCGTTCGCGCTGACCGGATACAACCCAACTTTGCGTGACGGGATCGCGGCGGATTTCCATGGAGTTTATCAGCGCGTGTAGCGCGTGGGCGTCGGACCCTCTTCGAGGCGGTGACGATCCCAGATGGCTCCTTCACGGCTGTAGTAAGCCATTTCGAAATCCTGAGTGAGTTCGAGTGCGTCAGTAGGGCAGGCGTCTTCACAAAGGCCGCAGAACATGCAGCGAGAGGTATCGTAGGTGAAGGTGGTGAGAACTTTACGGCGAGTGGAATCGTCGCGTTCCCATCCAACGACAATGAGATTTTCGGGGCAGGCGAGTGCGCAGAGATTGCAACCGATGCACAAGGTTTCGCCGGTTTCGGGATGATTGTTGAGACGGGGAGCACCGCGATAACGCTCGGCGATCATCGGACGCTCGAGAGGGTACTGCTCGGTGTAGATATTTTTCGGATGCTGGGTGCGAAAGGTAACACCCATGCCCTTGAGGACGTCCAGCTGAAAGAGCCGCTCGACAAGTTCCTTCATGATGACAGTCTCTTTGGGCGGTGGTCAGATGTCAAGGATTCTCGAGGCGAATCGCGCAAACGCGAAGTGTGACGATTTAAGGAGGAAAAGGACGTGCTATCCTCTGGCAAGAAATGGTGAGCGATCTAGACTACATGAGGATGGCGCTCGAGGAGGCGCGAATCTGCGCGGAAGCCGGCGAGGTGCCGATCGGCGCGGTGGTGGTGCGGGGAGAAGTGGTGCTTGCGCGCGGGGGAAACCGGACGATCCGGGACTGCGATCCAACGGCGCATGCCGAGATTGTGGTATTGCGCGAAGCGGCGCGAAGGACCGGGAACTATCGGCTGGCCGATGCCACGCTGTATGTAACGGTCGAGCCCTGCGCGATGTGTGCGGGAGCGATCATACAGGCGCGTGTGCTGCGGTTGGTTTATGGGGCGGACGATCCGAAGGGCGGAGCATTCCGGACGTGCTTTGAACTATTGAGCAGCGCGAAGCTGAATCACCAAGTACATGTTACGCCGGGAGTGCTGGCGGTAGAGGCAGCTTCGCTGCTGCAGAGTTTCTTCGCGGCGCGGCGGTAGGAAGCATACGGTTTTGTTGTGCGGGGGTTCTTGTGCACACGGTGGAACGCAGCGTAGCGGGGACGGCAGCGTCTTTGGTAAAATGATTGGACTGAACGCGGAGAGGTGACTGAGCGGTTGAAAGTACTCGCCTCGAAAGCGAGCGTGCGGGAAACCGTACCGTGGGTTCGAATCCCACCCTCTCCGCCATTACTCAACTGTACGGTCCGAAGACATCCTTTACAGAACGTTCCGAAGACATACTTTACGCTTTTGGCCCAAAAGGGTTGTTTAAGCGCTGCAGGGTCTTTTCCTTCAGATCGATATAACCGAGCACAACGAGGCCATGCTTCCTCCCCGTCCTTTAGCCGCAATACGAACCGCATGCGTTCTTCCACAATAGACCGTTCTTTCCATGCCATGCCCCCCTCCGTGCTGGACTAGTCCAGCACGGAGGTGTAAACCATGCCTCCGGAACGTTTGTAAAGGGAAGGTCCGAACGCTCAAAACGCAATTTCCGCAGATTCTTTGACGAAAGGGGTTCCAACGTGTAGCATCGCGCTGTTCCCGAGCAGCCTTCAGGAGGAAATTCGGTTTCTACCACCATGACCACTGAACCTATCAGTCGCCGGCTCTTCGTCACTCGCAGCGCCGAGGTCGCCCTGGCCACACCTTTGTTCTGGACCGCCGCGATGCGCGCAGCCATGCCACAGCCGCTAGCCGCGAGTCCGGTTGAAAAAGACCTCGACGTCTACATCGCGGGCTTCATGACCGCCATGAACGCGCCGGGGATGACGCTCGGCTTGACCGATTCCAGCAAGACTGTCCGAACCGCTGGTTACGGTTTTGCCGATGTAGATAAGCGCATCGCCGTAAGCGAGCGGCATCTCTTCCAGATCGGCTCCATTACCAAATCTTTTGTCGCCCTGGTGCTGTTGCAGTTGCATGATGAAGGCAAGCTCGATCTGCAGATGCCAGTGCTCGATTATTTGCCGGGACTACCAATCGACACGCACTTTGCCCCGATCACAACCCATCATCTGCTCACTCACACCTCAGGATTGCCCGATAATCTGGGCGTCTTTCTCGGCGACGCGGGGGCTCGGATCGTACAGGGCTTCAAACCCGGCGAACACTTTCACTACTGCAATACCGGCTACGGCATTCTCGGCCTGCTGATCGACAAGCTCGATGGCCGCCCGTGGCGCGAATCCGTCCAGGCACGCATTTTCACGCCCCTCGAGATGAACGAGACGGTCGGCGTGATTAGCACTGCATCGCGCGGCCGCGCGGCAGTAGGTTACCAGGCTTTCGGGGACGGCCAGGTGTATCCACGTCAGGGAAGGCTCGCACCCGCGCCAAACCTGGTGATGGACGACACCGCCGGCTGCATCGCCTCCACGCCGGGGGATATGGCGAGATATGCGCGCATGCTACTGAACCAAGGTCAGGGGCCGCACGGCCGCATCGTAAGCGAACAAAGCTTCACGCTGATGTCGACGCCATACATCAAAAGCCCTGATTTGAGTCCGACAGCTAGCTACGGCTACGGTATCGCCGTCGATGCGCTCGATGGGCACAAGATTCTGCGGCACACCGGCGGGATGGTTGCCTTCGCATCTTCGATTCACGTTGACCTCGACGGCGGCGTGGCGGCATTTGCTTCGATCAACGCCATGCAAGGCTACCGGCCGACGGCAGTGACGGAATACGCAGTGCGGCTGCTTCGCGCTGAACGCGAGACGAAAGCACTTCCAACCGCGCCGGCAATCGCCAATCCGCTCGAGGTGGAAAATGCGGCGGATTACGCTGGGGCGTTTACGGACGGCAATGGGCGGAAGTTGAATGTCGCCGCTGAGGGCAAACAACTCTTCTTGGTAGACAACGGGAAGCGAATTCCTCTGCAGCATTCGCACGGCGATAATTTCATCTCTACGGTCGAAAGCGTGTTTGCCGATCATGGCTTCAGTTTCGGCCGCTCTCGTGCGGAGAGCGCAAAATCGGAAACGCAGCCCCCGAGTCCTTCTGCCACCGACAACAGCAACCCCCATGAAAAGCCTGGGCCGGTGGTTGACGTCTGCTACGGGCCGGACTGGTATGTGAACGACAAGTATTCCGGTCCGCGCAGCTTCATCGCTCCGAGAGAATACGCGGCATTCGTCGGGCGATACCGCAGCGAAAGTGCCTGGGGCGGCACCGCAGACGTTTACGTTCTAAAAGGCCAACTCATGCTCGATGGCAGCACACTCCATCGCATCGGTGGATCGCTCTTTCGGCTGGGCGATGAAGAGTGGGTGCCAGATACCGCGGAGTTTCGCTGCCTCTTCGAAGGCAAGTCCCGCATCGTGCGGATCGCCGGAATGGATTTCTGGCGCGTCGAGATTGACTGATCTCCTCGTCGGCCTATCGTCTGGCGGAAGATGGTCGCCAAAAGTTCCTTCAGCTCTTTCAAGCAAAACGGCTTTTGAATGAAATGGGTGCCAACGGGCTTTGCTTTTCCTCGCGCCATTCGCGCTGGCTCGTCCCGGCAGACATATAGATAGATAATGCGACCCCGCCTCCATGCA
>Ga0126371_10003962_pt1 | contig 13001 bp, 12 predicted proteins | sample PanSoiMetaPlot_4_FD_110145 | JGI IMG/M metagenome (GOLD analysis project Ga0126371, IMG submission 110145) | Tropical forest soil microbial communities from Panama - MetaG Plot_4 | ecosystem: Environmental > Terrestrial > Soil > Tropical forest > Bulk soil | place: Panama | collected 2016-02-17
CGTTCACGTTCGTCACGGGCGTGACGTACGCGCTTCCCTAGGACGTGCAGTTGTAGAATCGAGGCCAGGAGGCGGCTGTGCAATTACGCGAAATCACGGCTCCAATTGGCGCGATCGTCGCGTTGGCGCTGGGCATCTATGAGCTGACGCAGCCGGCGGACACGCGGCGGCTCAGCCCACTGATTCTGTTCACCATCGCGGCTTTATTCGCGGCGCGAATCGCGGCGCGCCGACAACTCCGGAAGCGTGAGGAGATCCTGAAGGCGGTTCCGCCTAAGCCGCTGGGATTGGACGGCGATTCCTCGAAACCTAAGAGCGAGAGCTAACCGCGACCAACGAACGGCATCTTCGTGGCCATCACGGTCATGAATTGGACGTTTGCATCCAGCGGCAAATTCGCCATATAAAGCACGGCGCGGGCTACGTGCGCCACGTCCATGCGCGGCTCAACGGCGATCGATCCATTGGCTTGCGGAACGCCCGTCGCCATGCGCTCGGTAAGCTCCGTCGCGGCGTTGCCGATATCGATCTGGCCGCAGGCGATATCGTGCTTGCGGCCGTCGAGCGAGATGCATTTGGTCAGGCCGGTGATGGCGTGTTTCGTGGCGGTGTACGGAGCGGAGTTGGGCCGCGGCGAATGGGCCGAAATCGATCCGTTATTGATAATGCGCCCGCCGCGCGGATTCTGGTCCTTCATGATGCGGATCGCTTCCTGCGCGCAGAGAAAGGGGCCGGTCAGGTTGACGGCCACGACCGCGTTCCATTGCTCAAAGGTCTGGTCTTCCATGGGGACGGCGGGCGCGCCGATGCCGGCGTTGTTGAAAAGAAGGTCTAGCCGGCCGAAGGATTCGCGAACCGCGCCGAAGAGAGCGTGGACGGACTCGGTCTGGGTCACATCCGTCGGAACTGCAAGCATTCTCCCGCCCGAAGAACTGGCCATGGCGGCGGTCTTGTCCAGTTCCTTTGCCCGCCGCCCGCCGAGCACGACAGAATATCCATCAGCCTGAAGCGCGAGAGCGACGGCGCGCCCGATGCCGCTTCCGGCGCCGGTGACCACCGCGATCTTGCCGCTCACCAGGCGACCATTGCTTCTTCAAATAACCGGCTCAGCTCGTCCGCGCCAGCCGGCCGGGGAGACAGCTTGGTGACGCGGTGTTGTGGCAGCGTTCCTTCCACCAGCGCGGGAATATCCGAGGAACCATAGCCGATCTCGCGAAGGCCATTGGGCGTCTTGAGGCGCTGCATGAACCACGCGATGCGCTCCGAGAGAACCTTGCCGGCGTCTTCCGCGCGGGCGGAGACGACGTTCGCGCCCAACGCTTCCGCGGCCTCCAGGTGGCGCGCGGGATTCGCGCTCGCCGTGAAGCGGAAGACAGGCGGCGCGTTCAGAATCACGGAGAATCCGTGCGGGACCAAAGGATGATCCGCGGGATAACCGGGCGCGCGATAGCTCTTCACGTGACCCGATACCGGATACGACATGCCATGGGGAAGATGGACGCCGGCATTTCCGAATCCTACGCCCGCATAGGAGGCGGCCAGCAGCATGTTGGCGCGCGCCTCGTCGTCGGAAGGATCCTCTACCGCCCGCACGATGTATTTCGCCACCATCCGCAGGGCTTGCATCGACCACACGTCGCTGATGGGATTCGATCCTTGATAAGCGGGCCGCAGGGCCGGGCGCTCGGGCCGGGGTCTTTCGTGGAACGGCAGAGCAGTGTAGGATTCGACGGCGTGGCTAAGAATGTCCAGCCCGCTGGAAGCGGCGGCCTGCGAAGGCAAGGTGCGGGTGTTGTCGGGGTCCAGGTAGCCCAGAGTGGGCTTTAGCCGGCGGCTCGCGATTCCGGTTTTGGCGTGCATCCGGCTCAAATCGAAAATGCTGACGCCGGTGGTTTCGCTGCCGGTTCCCGCCGTGGTGGGAACCGCCAGAAGCGGCTTCAACGGGCCCGGGACCGGAATTCCCTTCCCTATGGGCGGATTTACGTAGTCGAGAAAATCGACGGGCGGATAGGTGACGTATAAATTCACGGCCTTGGCCGTGTCGATGGTGGAGCCGCCGCCGACGGCCACCAGCGCGTCATAGGAATCCTGGCGGGCGAAAGCGATGGCGTCCTGAAAGGAATCGTCGGTAGGCTCGACGCGGACCCGATCGTAGACCGTGAATCGGATGCGATTGGCTTCCAGCGATTCGAGCGCAGCCTGAACCGGCGGGAGCTTGGAGACGATCGGGTCAGTGATCAGCAGCACATTGCGCGACCCGAATTCGGCTAGATCCATTCCGATTTCGCGCGTCACGCCGGCGCCGAAGCGGACGCTGGAGGCGGCCATTTCGAAAGCGAATTCTTTCGGAGACAAGCTTCGAGTTTATCAGGCTGAGAATTTCCGCGGGTGCCGGCGACTATTCTTCTATGCGGGCAATTCCGGTCGCTATAGCTGCGATTGCGGTTTCCACAGCCGCTCTCGCGCAAGCAAAGTCGAGTACATCGGAGGGACCGCCGGCGAGGCGATGCGTCCTGGAACCTTCGGCTTGATCCACGTGGATGACGATCAATATTTCGCGTTCTATTCGAAAAAAGTCCAGCTCAGAGTGGAATATGGTCAGATAAATCTGATCGAATATGGCCAACAGGTGGACCGGCGGCTGGCTCTCGCGGTGGTGATTTCCCGCTTCTCCTTCTGAGCAAGCAGCGCAAACATTTCTTGACGGTGGGCTACACGGGGGAGGACGGAAAGCAGCAGGCCCTGGTTTTTCGCGTGGACAAAGGGGATATCCGGGCGACACTGGTGAGCCGGGAGGCACGGACGGGGTTGAAGATCCAATATCAGGATCCGGAGGCGCGAAAGGCGGGGAAGGGATGAAAATACAGATCGGTTTGGCGGCCGTGGCGCTGGTTCTGGCATGGGCGCATCTGCGAGCGCAACAGGATTCCCCTCGCGTGGTTTCGGCTCCGCTGCCAGAAATGGAGAACCTTGCCGCCCAGGTTGTGGCGGTGAAGCGAGTCTACGTGTATCCGGCTGACCGGCGGCGAGACCGCCGCGCAGATGCGCGACCCGAATCATTACAAGTCTGCAGAATTCGAAGCTGTTCATCCTGACCGAGAATGCGGAGCGCGCGGACGCGGCGATGAGGGGCGCCGCCGAGGATCTGATTTACACCGACGACTTCGAATCATCCGATAGCGTGGACCTGCGCGGCGGGGCCAGCGCGGGCGTGCGTTCCGGACGGACGGGCTCGACCGCGGCGATCACCAACGGCCACTCCCTCACGGCGGGAGCGGGCGAACACGAGTCCACCAATATAAAAGAGCGGAAACACGAAGCTCTGGCCACAGTGAGGCTGGTGAATAAAGGCGGCGACGTTCTGTGGTCCACCACCCAGGAGGGCAATGGCGCAAAATTTCGCGGCGCCAGCGCCGACATAGCGGACAAAATTACGCGCCAACTCATGGCGGAGTTTGAGCGCCGAGGAAAACAATAGGATCACGATAGAATTTCAGCCATTAAAGAGTGGCCCGTTAAGTGCCTAATATTGGCACGTGATTTCGGTAAACCAAAAGAATCAATCGGTTGAAGGGAAGAGCCGGAAAGTATTTCCGGTTCAGACCGGGAAGATTCTACTGGCGGCTTGTGCGTTGATCAGCCTTGAGGGATGTCAGAGCGCTTCGGTTTCGGCCTCGAATGGGCCGAATTCGAATCCGGCTGCTCCGAATGCGGTCGCAGCGCCTGCGAGCTCCACGGCGGGGAATCCAATCGCGGCGAACGTCAGCGCCGAGGAACGGCCAGCTCCTGTAGTGGTTCCCACCGGCTCCGTCCTGCGGGTCCGGGTGGATCGGGAACTGAACACAAAGTATAGCCGGCCTGGCGACCGTTTTACCGGAGTCCTCGAAAGTCCGGTGGTTGCCGGCGGAAGGGTGGTTCTTCCTAAAGGCACGGTAGTGGGCGGGCACGTTTTGACGGCGCATGCGTCGGGCCGGCTCAAGGGCCGGGCTGTCCTCTCCATTACCTTGGATACATGCCGGGTTTCGGGCAGAGAGATTGCAGTATCGACGAGTCCGCTGACTCGAGTGAGTGGGGCTCACCGCAAGCGCAACTGGGCATTGATCGGTGGAGGGTCGGGCACAGGAGGCTTGGTGGGTGGTTTGGTCGCGGGGCCGGTCGGCCTCTTGGCGGGCGCGGCTTCGGGAGCCGTAGCAGGCACGGCGGGAGCGGCGCTCACCGGCAAGAAGGAAATATCGTTGCCGGCGGAATCGGTGACAGGATTTACTCTAAGAAATCCCCTCACCGTGCAGGTGAATGGTCGCGCGAATTTTCGTGGTTAGTCGTTAAGGTGCGGAGAGGTCTAAAAGTGCAGGTCAAAAGCACAAATGAGGTTAGGGAGGTCGAAATGAAGAACATCATAGTGACGGCTGGCGCTCTGGGGTTTATGCTGGCCACAACTGGCTGCATCGCTACGCACAAGTATGTCGCCAAGACAGTGGCTCCAGTGGAATCTCGCGTAAGCGCCACCGAAGGTAAGAACACCGAACAGGACAAGCAGCTCGCCGATCATACGAAGACGCTCGCGGATCAAAAGAAGGAGATTGACGACGTCGGGACGGATCTGTCGAGAACGAAGGAGCGTCTCACGGACGTCGATTCCAAGGCGACTGCGGCCGGTCAATCCGCTCAGCAAGCGAACCAATCCGCGCAGCAGGCCAATCAGGCAGCAGCGAACGCGCAGCGTTCCGCGGACCAGGCGGCGCAACAGTCGGCGCAGGGCCTGGACCGAGTCGAGAAGACGATGGTCGCCATGAACAAATGGAACCTTTCGACCTCCTCGACCGTACTGTTCCCCGTGGGTCAGTCGAAGTTGTCGAAGGAAGCGAAAGCTCAATTGGACGACTTCGCGACAAAGGCATCAGGATATCAGCGCTACATGATTGAAGTTCAGGGCTTCACGGATAAAACCGGCCCGGCGAGCTTCAATGATACACTGAGCGCAGCACGAGCTGAGTCCGTGTCGCGGTACTTGGCCAACGAGCATATGATTCCTGTGCGGTCTATCTCGACATTGGGTTCGGGATATGCGACGCCGGTGGCGGACGATAAGACCCGCGACGGCCGCAAGCAGAACCGCAGAGTAGAGATTCGCTTGTTCATTCCGGAAGCCGGAGCCACCACTCAGGCCGCCGGAATTGGAGGTGGAATTGGACAATAGATCGCACACGGCGCGGCTTCCGCGTTCGTGCGGTCTGATAGGGTTTTGCTGCGTGCCTGAATAGGCGGCGGCAAGCAAGCTAGGTCGCCGGCCCCTCCGACCCGGCGGCCTTTGGGCAGGCGCAGAGGGAGATTTCCTGCAAGGAGATCTGCACGCCTTGCAGGGCGACTACGGTCACATGGTCTTCCTCGCGCGCCTGCCCTTTCCTTTTTAGGCTGAGCTTCCTCAACCGTTCGTGTGAAGACGTTGGTACCGGTTCCCACAGCGGCTTCATCATACGAGGACCATGTGACACTCCCTAGCGGACAATGTTACTTGGTTCTCCCGAATGCCAGCAAATTGCTGATATTGTGGCCTGCGCGGGCTCTCGGCCCCGCTCGGAGTGTGGAAGGGCCCGGGAGGCCGCGGGCCGAGGGCCTGCCCCACGCCGAACACCCAGTCCCCTTAGAATCTTTCAAATGCCCTTAAGGAAGGTCTCATAGGTTAGCTGTAGGAAGACTGAAAACTGAGGGCCGATAACTGAGAACTATCTAACTCGCGAGAGCAGATCTTCGGCCAACACAAAAGCGCGCCGCGCCAGTTCGACGGCAGTGACAAGATCGTCAACGCGGAACTGCTCCTCAGCCTGCCTCTTGAAGGTGCGAATTCGTTCCACATCGCTGTTTTGATCAGCGGAAAGCTTTTTCTTGCTCAACGTCTCCAAATCCCTCGCCACCATGCTGAGAAATCCTCCGTAAGAGCGATTAAGATCGTTGCGCTGGTCCGCGGTGAACAGTTGCCTGATATTCGGCGGAGGCGCGGTTGGCGATTCCGGCTGGGGCGCCGCAGCCTTCACGGGCGGGGGCTTGGGCGACGCGGCGGGCTTGGGAGGTCCGGGAAATTCCGGCATCCGGAGCGTGGTGCTGTCAGCGGGATTCTGTGGCGCCTCAATATCCAGATCCGGACCGGATTCCTCGATGAAGACATCCGCCAAGGCGACCGGTTGAACTTGAACGGGCGGTGGACGGAACGCCCGGGGTGCAGGTTTAGCGTGGGAGAACATACACCCCGTCGCCGACAAGCTCGAGAGCAATAGTACTCCGCCGAGCAGCGCTATGGAACCCTTGAACGCGGGTTGAAATTCAGGCATGCACAACCACCGCCGGGAATTGAAGGCGGAACGTGGTGCCCCGGCCTTCCTCGCTCGTGAACGCGATAGTTCCATTATGCAACTGCACGGCGCGGTACGTCAGCGCCAGCCCTATGCCTGAGCCTTTCGTTTTCGTGGTGAAGTAGAGTTGAAATACTTTGTCGCGCAATTCCGAGGGAATTCCCGGACCGGAATCGGCGATCTCCAGGGAAACAGATCCCTCCGGACGATCGACCTTCACATGCAGATCACCGCCGTTTTTCATCGCTTCCATCGCATTGGAGATGAGATTGAGAATGGCCTGCTTGAGCATATCAGGATCGGCGCGAAAACAGGCCGGCTGCGGCGGGGTCTCCAGGCGCATCGCAACTTTCGCCACTTTAGCCTGCGGCGCCACGAGATCGACAATTTCCTTGGCCAGGGCCGAAAGATCCGCGTCCTCGAAATGGACCTCCACCGGCCTGGAAAAATCCAGGAACGTTTTCACCACGCGGTCCAGCCGCAGAACTTCTTTGGATAAGACATCGATTTCTCGGGCGATGTCCTCCTCCGGGCCGCCCAATTTGGCGCGCAGCAGATCCAGGCGGAGCGCGATGCCGTTGAGTGGATTCTTGATCTCATGCGCCACGCCGCTGGTAAGCTTGCTGATCGCCGCCAGGCGCGAGGCCACGTCCAACTGCGACGCCATTCTTTCCAGCAGCGTTTCGATGTTATGGCGAAGCTCGTTGGCGTCTTCGCGCGCGCCATGAAATTGCTGGCCCAGAAGATTCAGCTTACTCTCGACAATGGCGAATTCTTTCGCTAGGCCGCGGCCGCCCTGCTCGGCGCGATAGCTCCCTTGCGCGATGCGATCGATGGTTTGTTCGATCCTCTTTACCGGCCGCAGCGCGCGGTTGGCGGCCAATACGGTAATGAGCAGGGTCACTAGAAGCGACCCGCCGGAAATCAAGGCAAGCCAGGCCAGTTCATCCGACAGACCTCGGCGCAGCAGAGTGTTGGAGGTGACCACCTGCACCCGGAAAATCGTATCTGATTGTCCGAGATTGCCCATCGCATCGGACTGTCCGAGATCGCTGACCACCTGATAGTCGGGGCGGCTGGTCAAAAAATCCACCAGACGGGCAGGACCCGACGCCTGGCGCCACTTTTCGAAATCCCGAAGCGGCTTCACCGTCGCGCCCACACGGTCCGGAAAGGACGAGGCCAGAATCTCCCCCGAAGCGCTGACGATGTTGATCTCCAGAATGTACCTGGAATGCACCGCCGTCTTCAGAAGCATGGTGGGAAGATCGGGATCCGTTTTGACGATCTGGTACACCAGTAACCGCGTCTCCTGCTCGGTGGCGGGTGGAGGATGCTCTTTGACGCTTTGCCGGATGTGATCAACGAGGAAAGCGGTGATCTGCTCGCTGGCAAGCCTGCTCCACTCAATGGCGGCCCCCGAGGCGAAATCCACCAGGCTATTGAGATGCAGAGCGGAAAGCGCCAAGGCCACTAGCGCCACTAACGTTACGCTCAGCAGAACCAAACGGATCCGCAACGACATGGACTTCAGTCGGCGCTCGCGCCCTGCGCCCCGTATTCCTTCAACTTATTAAATAGCGTCTTCTGGCTGATTCCGAGAATCTCGGCCGCGCGCGTCTTGTTGTTCTTCGTGTGCTCGAGAGTCAATTCAATCAAAGCGCGCTCGGCCTGTTCGATTGTATAGCCGACGGGAATCCGAAGATCGCTCCCGGAAGAGACCGGCAACGGAGCGGGCGTTCCGCCAAATCCCGGCGGCAAGTGCGCAGTCTCGATGGAGCCTTCCCCTGCGAGAATCGCCGCGCGTTCCAGGACGTTCCTCAGCTCCCGGACGTTGCCGGGCCAGGAATGCGCCTGGAAGCGCTCCATCACGGAAGACGAAACCTCGGTCACCTTAGTGGAATGTTTTTGATTCAGCTCCTCAATGAGCGCAGTGACGAGAGCCGGCAGATCGTCCTTGTGCTCGCGCAGCGGCGGGAGCGGAATCGGGAATACATTGAGCCGGTAAAACAAATCCTCGCGGAATTTTCCATCCTTAATGGCCGAATCGAGCGGCGAATTGGTGGCGGCGATCACGCGCACGTCGAGCTGGGTCTCGGTTTTGCCGCCCAGCCGACGGACGCGCCCGTCTTCGAGCACGCGCAGCAGCTTGGCTTGTGTGCCTACAGGCATGTCACCGATTTCGTCCAGCAGCACGGTGCCGTTCTGGGCCAGCTCAAAGCATCCGGCGCGCCGCTCGACTGCGCCGGTGAAGGCGCCTTTCTCGTGCCCAAAGAGCTCACTCTCCATGAGCGTGTCGGGCATGGCGGCGCAGTTGATGGCGACAAACGGCGCCGTGCGCCGCGGGCTTAACATGTGAATGGCGCGGGCGGCCAGTTCCTTACCCGTGCCGCTTTCGCCGGTGATGAGCACGGCGGCGCGGCTCGGAGCCACTTGCTGAATGAGAGAAAACACCTCTTGCATGCTTCGCGAAGTCCCCACCATTTCGTCCAGCAGGCCGCGGTTGCTAAGCTGGCGCTCCAGCCTCTCCGTGTGCTCGGTCAGTTTTCCCTGGTGCGCCGCGCGCTCCAACAGCAGGCGCAGCGCGGCCGATTGCACCGGCTTTTCCAAAAACCAAAAGGCGCCCAGGTCGTGAATCGTGGAGACGGCCGTTTCCAGGTTGCCGAAGGCGGTTTGCACGATCGCCGGGATAGCGGCGCCTTTTTCGTTCAACCGCTTAAGCAATTCCGCGCCGTCCATGCGCGGCATAAGCAAGTCGGTGACCAGGACATGAGCGGGAAAATTCTCCAATTTTTCCAATGCCTCGCGGCCATCCGCGGCCGTCTCGACTTCATATCCCCAAAGACCGATCATCCCCGCCAGGGCCGTGCGCTGCGATTCTTCGTCGTCAACCACGAGAACGCGAGTGAGCTGACGTTCTGTACTCATCCTTCATCTATTCTGACAGGCGAGAGACGCCATTTGCATCGAGGACCGGGCGTTTCCGGTAGCCCCTTTTGCTATCATGCCCCCAAATGCAATTGCGCCAATCGTTGAAGGCCATCAAGCTCGGATACCTGCTTTGCCTGGCGGCGGAGTTGGCGATCGTGGTCTATTGGATTGTGGCGAGACCGGCCACGGACATCCCAGTTTGGGCTCCGCTGCTGGTTCCGTTGGTGTTCGCCTTGTTTATCGCGATCCGCCACATCCGCCGCCGCATGACTTTGATCACGGTTTCCGGCGATCACGTGCGCTATGAATTCGGATTGGTCGCCAAAACCACACGGACGGTAGAGTTGATGAAGGTGCAGGACGTAAGCGTTCACCAGACGGTGGGCCAGCGCCTGCTCAATATCGGCGACATTTCCTTGGAAACGGCGGGCGCGCATAGCCCTATCGTGATGACTTCTATCGACGACCCCCGCTCGGCAGCGGAGCATATCCTGAAGATGGCGCATGCCGCGGCGAAACAGAATCCCTGACAACTCCCGAAGCGCTTGCGGCTATTTGCCGACTGAATGTGAAGAATCGCGTTCGTTGTCGCAGACGTCTTCGATCATGTCGGTGTCGGCCAGAAACTCGAATTGCATCGGGAACGACCAGGTCTTGGCGTACGCCTGCGGATCGTCGATGACGACCTCGGCGTCCATGTGGCCGAAGTCGCGGCGGCGGAAGCGCTCGACGGTGTGAAGAGCTTCCGTATGAGGGCGGCCGCTGTCATCCAGCCAGCTTTTGTCGTTGAAGCCGCGCGTGTCGATCACAAACCAATCGCCGTCCCATGAGCCAATGGAATAGCCGAGCCAGGCCGGGTTCGACACGGCAGGATGTTTGCGTCCGTCCGTGAAGATCTGGCGAAACCGCGCGAACTCTTCATACAAAATGAGCGTCAGGCCAGGGTTCTGGACAATCTTCATCGGAACGCGTATCAGCATCTGATCCGGAATGCCATGGGGCAGGCACCGCGCCGAAGGCCGGTCCGCCATGAAATTCGCTTGGCGCTGTTTATAAAGCGCTTCCGCCGCGGGCAGCATCGGCGGAATCTTTTCTCCCGATCTCATAAAGTCTTCGAGATTGGGGCCCATGGCCAGACCGGCAACGACGCGCTGGTTCGCCTGCCCGCGCGCCCGCTGCCACAATCCCGATAGATCCGGGTGGCCGTCGGCGGCTTTCGGAACCGGAGCTGTCAGATTGGGTTTGCCATCGGGCGTCCGCGGTATGCCGGCAGTCGGATAATCGAGCCATTGCGCCGCGCAGGCCACTGGGCAAACAAAAATTGCGAAGCGAACCCAACTGAGCATAGGGACAGCCATCATTCTCTCAAATTCTTAATGGCCGGGGTTCTGCACCTTCTGCTGCGCCTGCCAGTCGAGCTGGCGTTTGCGTTCTTGGGCTCGTTGGGAATCGGAGGGTAGTCTCTATTGTCTCTGTTCTTCAGGTCGTCGAGAATCGCTCGAATGTATTTCTTCATGCCTCAGGGTGATCACGGGCCCGTGCGGGACGGAACCGCAGCCGCGCCAAGTGGCGGAATTCTAGGGAGCTTGAGCCACGCTCACGGCGTGCCTCCCGCGTTAGGGCAAGGTAGATTTGCCCAGGATGACGGCCCGCCGCGCGCCCGTTGCGGAAGGAAGGTTCCCTGGCTCCTGCCTGAAAGTCCGATAAGCGAGCACCGCGAAGGCAATCGCCTCCTTGGCGTCTGGATCGACGCCGAACTCCGCGGTGCTCTTGATCTTCCAGGGAGCCAAATAATACTGCAGCCGCCGTATGAGCCAGCGATTGTGGATGCCGCCGCCCGAAACGACGACTTCCCCGTTCGAATTGGGCGTGGAGTCCAAGGTCGCTCGCGCGATGCTCCATGATGTGAACTCGGTGGCGGTGGCGATCAGATCGGGCAGCGGTATGCCCGTACCGATCAAGGCGCTGACGAACTCCTGACCGAACTGCTCGCGACCCGCCGTTTTTGGCGGCTTCAGTTTGAAGTAAGGATGGCGGCGTAGTTCCTCCAACAGCTCGCCATTGACCTTGCCGGACCTGGCGATCCGGCCGCCGCGATCATAGCTTTCACGGCGCTCGGTCATATGCCTCACTAGCGCGTCGATCACCATGTTGCCCGGACCCGTGTCGTAGGCAATTACTTCTTCAGGCTTGGCCCCGGGCTTCAGCACGGTGATGTTGGCGATTCCCCCGATGTTGAGCGCCACCCGGCACATTCCGCGATGCCGGAAGAGCAGATAATCCACCAGCGGCACAAGCGGCGCGCCTCGTCCGCCGGCCGCGATATCGCGCTCTCGAAAGTTCGAAATGACGCGGACACCGGTGCGGTCGGCCACCACGGCGGCTTCGCCGATCTGCAAAGTGCTGGCGACGCGCCGGCCCAGATAATCTACCGCAGTCCCTTCGTGAAAAACGGTCTGCCCGTGCAGCCCGATCAGTTCGATCGAACCGAGCCGCAACCGACCACGGCGGCAAGTCGCGATCACCGCGTCTGCGTAAAGGTCACCCAAGAGGAAATTCAGCCGCGAAATTTCGGCCGCCAGTGAGACGCCAAGCAAGGCATCTCGCACCGCCTTAGGATAGGGAACGCTCCGGAACGCCACCGGCTCGACTCGCGTTCGGTTGATGTCCACCACGGCGACATCGATGCCGTCAAGCGACGTCCCGCTCATGATTCCGACGACCCTCACGAAAGCTCGCGCTGAAGCTCGGCTAGCAACTGCAACGCCTCGATCGGGCGCAGTTCGTCCAGCTTCAGCTTCCGGATGCGATCCGCGATCTCGAAATTTACCGGCTCAAAAAGCTGAATCTGCATCGGGGCGGGACGGGGAGAAAGTTCTTCGGTGACGGTGTGCTCTGCCGATTCGTGCAGCGCCAGGATTTGGCGCGCGCGCTCGATGACGCTCATGGGCAGCGCGGCCAGCCGCGCTACTTCGATGCCATAGCTGCGGTCCGCCGCGCCCGGCTCCACGCGCCGAAGGAACAAGATTCGGTCGCCGGATTCTTTCACGGAAACGTGCAGATTCCGCACGCCGTCTAGTTGCGACGCCAGCTCTGTCAGCTCGTGATAATGCGTGGCGAAGAGCGTTTTGGCTCGGATATGCCGATGAATGTGCTCGATCACCGCCCACGCCAGTGCAAGTCCGTCATAGGTCGCAGTGCCACGGCCGATCTCGTCCAGCACGATCAAGCTTCGCGGGGTGGCCGTGTTCAGAATCACGGCTGTTTCCGTCATCTCCACCATGAAAGTAGACCGGCCGCGCGCAAGATTGTCCGCCGCGCCGATACGCGTGAATACCCGGTCGACGATGGGCAGCAGCGCCGATTCCGCCGGCACGAACGATCCCATCTGCGCCAAAATCGCCAGCAGCGCAGCTTGCCGCAAATACGTCGATTTGCCGCCCATATTCGGCCCCGTGATCACCGCGATGAACTCGGTCTCGGGATGGAAGTAAAGGTCGTTCGGAATGAATCTCTGCGCGTCTTTTTCGGCGAGCTTTTCAATCACAGGATGCCGCCCGCCTACGATCTTCATTTCGCCGTTTTCGGAAAACGAGGGATGTATGTAGCGGTTCTGCGCGGCTGCTTCGGTCAGAGCCGCGGTCACATCCAATTCGGCAACGGCCGCAGCCGTCGCTTTGATCCGCTGGGCGTGCGAAGAAGCTAGAGCGCGAAGCTGTTCGA
>Ga0126371_10003963_pt1 | contig 12998 bp, 13 predicted proteins | sample PanSoiMetaPlot_4_FD_110145 | JGI IMG/M metagenome (GOLD analysis project Ga0126371, IMG submission 110145) | Tropical forest soil microbial communities from Panama - MetaG Plot_4 | ecosystem: Environmental > Terrestrial > Soil > Tropical forest > Bulk soil | place: Panama | collected 2016-02-17
ACCCTGTTGGGGCGACAGCCACGTGGCCGACGACCTGTTGGGAAATCATTACGATGCTGTCAGCATCGAGCACCTTGATCGGATCGCGCGGCTGCACTCATAAGTTCGGAGGGTGTAGGATTTGAGCAGCCGGTAATAAAGTGGGTGGCGCCGTTCCTCTCGCTTGTCGACTGCTGATCTCTCGCAGTGGTTGCACGCACAACCTCTCCCGTCAGAAATTGATCCCAGAGCTTCCGGCCCAAGTGGCGCGAAACCTGCTCAACTATGGCGGCCGCCAGAACCGTAGTCGCGTTCGATGGTGATGATCCGAATCATCTTCTCGGTAAGAGTGTTCCGCTTTGCGGTGGCTTCTATGTTAGATGTCCTTCACAAGCCACGCGGTAATAAAGGATAGTGAGATTCTGACACGAAGCTTTATGACTCATGAATACAGCTGTTTACGACTGATCGATTTGCGAACGGTCGGCCGGAATCTGGCATCAAATCGGTCGGGACTCATTCTCCGGACTGCCTAGCGCAGACCACGTGCCGGGTGGAAACCAACCTGGGGAGAGCAAAGTGAGTGTGCAACCGGTTGCAAATGTTAAGGTGATGAAGCCGCGTATGGCTGCTCGTCTCATTGTAGTCTCGAACCGGCTTCCTCTGACATTGAAGAAGACAGAAGAAGGTTGGGATACAGTGCGCAGTTCGGGTGGACTCGCGAGCGCCATGAACCCATTGCTCGCAAGAAGCGGCGGGGATTGGATCGGATGGTCCGGTGACAGCGAGGAAGGGGACCGTCAAGAGCGCGATGCGATCCTCTCCGAGTGGGCGAAGACGGATCATTGTTTTGCGGTCCACCTACCGAAAGATGTCGCCGTAGGCTTCTATGAAGGTTATGCCAACCAGACGCTCTGGCCGGTCTTTCACAATTTCCCGTCTCAGTTGAAATTCGATGCGAAACATTGGGCCGCCTACGTCGAAGCCAATCGCATCTTCTGCGAGGCGGTAGTCAATCGTTATCGACCGAATGACCTGATTTGGGTGCATGACTATCACTTGATGCTTCTGCCGCAAATGCTGCGCGACCGCTTGCCAGACGCCGCAGTCGGGTTCTTCTTGCACATACCCTTTCCATCTTCAGAGATCTTTCCCGTTTTGCCCAAGCGAGAGGAACTGCTCGAAGGCCTTCTCGGTGCCGATTTGCTCACCTTTCAGACACACGGCCATTTGCAGCAGTTCCGTGCCACGCTTCTGCGCGTCCTGGGCATGGAGAGCAAAATCTCAGAAGTTGCTGTGGGAAGCAGGCCGGTTCGCTTGGAAGCCCTTCCAATCGGCATTGCGCCCGAGGAGTACACCAACCTTCTGATTAGCGACGAGAAGACGGCAGAACAATATGCGGAGTGGGTGGAACGCTATCGCGGACGAAGGGTGCTGCTCGCGGTGGACCGCTTGGACTACACGAAGGGAGTGCCCGAGCGCCTTCGTGCCTATGCGGACTTGCTCCGTTCCTCGCCTGAACTGAAAGAGAAGATCATTCTTATTCAAATTGCTGTCCCCAGCCGCGAAGCCATCGACACTTATCAAGACTTGCGAAGCGAGGTGAGCCGCCTTGTCGGCGACATCAACGGCAAAATCGGCACGCCCGGGTGGACCCCTCTGGTTTACATCAATCGCTCGATCGCGCGAAACGAACTGGTAGGTCTTTACAAATTAGCCGCGGTTTGCTGGGTCGGATCGCTGCGAGATGGAATGAATCTGGTAGCAAAAGAATATGTCGCTTGCAAAGGCGAAGGTGACGGTGTTCTGGTCTTGAGCGAATTTGCCGGCGCCGCCGCCGAGATGGGGGAGGCGCTGCTGATTAATCCCTTTGATGAACAGCGCACCGTCGCGACAATCAAACGCGCCCTGGATCTCGATGAGCAAGAGAGGCGTTTGCGGATGACGGCTCTCCACCATCGGGTCCTCCGGAATGACGTCTTTCATTGGGGGGACCGTTTCCTTTCTGCTTTGGAAGATGCAGTCTCTGAACGTGGCCGTTACATGGACACCCAACCGCGGCGTCTGCGGCCTGGGGAAATCCGCGATGCCTATCTTAAGGCGAGCCGCCGGTTGCTGATTTTCGACTACGACGGAACGCTTGTCCCGTTTACGAAACGGCCACAACAAGCTGCCCCGCCGCCAGCACTGCTGGATCTATTAAGAGCATTTGCGTCCGAACCGAACAACATGGTTGCTCTCATGTCCGGACGATCGGCGGAAAACCTGGATCGCTGGTTTGGAACAGTACCGGGATTGTACTTGGTCGCCGAACACGGCGCGGAGGTCAGGGCTCCATCCACATCCACGTGGAAAGCGACGCGCCCCCAGCCGTCAATCGATTGGAAGTCCACAGTGATGCCGATTCTGGAGCACTTCGTGGATCGCACGCCCGGTAGTTTTGTAGAAGGAAAGAAGTATGGCTTGGTGTGGCACTACCGTATGTCGGAGCCCGAATTCGGTGAGTGGCTGGCGAACGAACTGGCGTCGATGCTAGAAGCCATGCTCGCGGAAACAGAACTCAGAGCTTTTCGGGGCGAGAAGATCGTGGAGGTAAAACCGGTCTGGGCCAACAAAGGCGAAGCGCTCGAACGGCTGCAGAAGGATTTTCCGGATCCTGATTTCACCTTGGCAGCCGGCGACGATCGTACCGATGAAGATCTTTTCGAACGTCTATCGACTAACGCATGGACAGTGCACGTCGGCACCGGAGTCACGCGTGCCTCTTTCGTGGTACCGGATTTCCAGTTTCTGCGCAGGATACTGGAGTGGTTGGCCGGGTCTGGAGTCGCCGATCGGGCCTCCTGATCCGATCAAGTTTGCTCGTAACCGAATGCAGTTTTGCCGAAGGCATGGCGTGCGTTGACATGGCAGGCAACAGGCGCTATATCGACCAGGTCCGGGAAACGATCGTTATCCAGCCACAGTTTGGTGCTGGGTCTCACGGTTTCAGCAAAGGACTGGCTGGGGTACAAATCGACAAGAAGATGGGGTTCATTGACAAGTCTGGAAAGACCGTTGTTCCACCTCGCTACAAAGAAGCTCACGACTTTTGGGAAAGGAGTAGCTGAGGTTCGAAATCCCTCTAATCAAGAAAACCAAGCGAGGCCAAATCCGTGAGTTTGTGGAACGACTACCACCGATGGCCTCCTGTCACTTTCCGGCATCGCTGGTTCTCTTCGCGCAAACTGCCGGATTAACCCGCTGGATAAGGAGAAATCCGTCACACCACTAAAGTCAACGAGACCGGCCCTTGCGTCAGTCTAAACGGAAAAGACCGGATCGCGCGATAACACTCCTCCAGGGCTTCATCGGTGAGTTGGCTATCGACGCGGACGAGCAGGATTTCCTTTGCTGAATTGAACTCGAAACTCAACCTTACAGTACGCCAATGGTAACGCGTCGGGCACCGAGCGTCACGTCACTTCCGTCCTATTACGTAGGCCATTACGTCGGGCCACTAGACCATGCGAGTGCTTTGCCGGTAAGTTGGCGTGTGCAAGACCTTTTCGTCGTCCTGGCCATCGTTGTTTTGCTCGTGGTCTCTAGATTTGCATTCGATTGGCTAGAGGCTCGTGTTCGGAGAAGGAAGAACGGCGCCAAGAAGGATAGGTAAGGAGTTGTCATCGCTCCTTGAATATCTTTATCGGCGCTTTTTCTCGCCTCCAAACGCCTTTCCTTTAGCTTCCAAAAGCTCGTTGATCCGGCGGACGAGGTGGAACAGCTTCTGGCCATCCTGTCCCACTGACGGCTTTTTGCAGAGCTACAACCATTCTTCCTCGTGAATCTCTCAAATCTTTTCCTTTCAGGCGGCAATCGGGGAAGCGCTGGCAACCGGTAGCCGAGCCACTACAACCGTACCCTCTCCGTTAGAATTTACCTCCACGGTGCCGCCCAGTTGCCGCACATCGCGCGCATCCCTCTGATTCCGACTCCCGGCGAACCACCAGAGTCCATTGCCGCGCGCTTTTCCGCCGGTATGCCTTTGCCTTCGTCCTCCACCTCCACGCTGATCTGGGCGTCAGAACGAGTAATGCGAACCCGAGCGACCGCGCTTTCCGAATGACGATGAATGTTGGTGAGGCACTCCTGCACGACTCGGAAGATGGAGGTTTCCAAATCCTGCGGGAGACGCCCCAGATCCTCCGGGAGTTCCAATTCAACTTTAATCTTGCTACGTTCAGTAAATCCTTCCAGGTACGAACGAAGACCCGAGGCAAGTCCCACTTCATCGAGTAGAGGCGGATGCAGCAGATGTGCAATGGTTCGCAGTTCGCTCGACAGTTGTTGCACAAGACTCAAACATTCCTTGATTGCTTTGGCAGCACTGGGAGCGATGGTGGCATTTTCAGATTCCACTAACGACAAGTTCATGCCGAGGGCAGCGAGTATCTGCCCAGCGCTGTCGTGCAACTCGCGTGCGATGCGCCGCCTTTCCTGATCTTGCAGATGCAGCAGTTGGCCAGAAAGTAAACGTAAACTCTCCTCCGCCTGCTTGCGCTCAGTAATATCACGAATGGCGCTCGTAACCAGCATGCCCTCGTCCGTTTGTAACGGGCTGAGGCTAATCTCCACCGGAAATTCCCGACCATCGCTGCGCACACCAAATAGCTCCAGACCCGCACCCATAGATCGCACTCGCGGTTCGCCAAAGAAACCGCTTCGGTGTCCGGGATGCACGCCGCGAAAACGCTCCGGTACAAGCACCTCAATTTCTTGTCCCAGTAACTCTTCCCGTCGATAACCAAACAACTTTTCCACCTGGGCGTTAGCAATGACGATTTTGCCCTCGGGATTCACCACCACCATGGCGTCTGGCGCCGCCTCAAGTAGTCCTCGGAACTTCGCCTCCGCTCGCTCGCGCTGACGGGCTGCTTCTGACTCGGAGTGAAGTCGCTCTTCGGCGAGACGCCGCTTTTCAACCTCGGTGCGAGCTCGCGCTTCATTTCTCGCGGCGGCCCGCAACACGCGAACAACCAAGACGAATACAACGATAGACAGCACTGCAATCGCTAAGGCCGCGACCACGGCGGCCCACTGACCGCGTTTGGCGAGAGTTGCCCGCACCAAAAGCAGGCGATCTTCTTCTTTCGCCATATCGGCTACCACACGACGAAGCTCGTCCATCCGCTCTCTGCCAACCCCGGAAAGCAGAATCTTCCCGGCTTCCTGGTCGTTGCCTTCTCTATCGAGTTTGATCATGCTTTCCAGAAGGGCTAGTTCTTCTTGTTCGAGCCGTTGGAGGTCGTGTATCCGTTGTTGCTGAATGGCACTGTTTCTCGTGAGATTGTCGAGTCTAGCCAGCCGGCCCTCGATTTGAGAAGTCGCTGCTTGATACGGCTCCAGGTAGACTGGATCATCCGTGATCAAGTATCCCCGCTGGCCTGTTTCCGCATCGACTACCAGGCCCAGAATGGCACTCAACTCTTCTTTTATTTCGTGGGTTCTCTGAACCTGAGCGTTCAGTCTGTCATAACCCAAGGCAGCACGGCAGGTGTACGCCACCACACCGAGAGTGAGGAACAACCCAATACTGAGGATTAGAAGCAGACGCCGCTGCAGAGTGGCTAACATGCAGGCGCCTCCTGCCACGAAAAGATCGCCACGACATTGGTCGTAGCACGCACAGGGCCATGCGGACGGTGGTATCTATGAATTCTCCCCCGGAACCATCGAATAAACAGCGAGAAAGCAGCGGCTTCGACCGCGACGGCATCACCCTTCCAATTGTGCTTTGAGACTGGTTCTCAACGGCAGAAGTCGCTGTCCATGATCCCCCACCTTTCATTCGGAAAACATGCGGGAAAGGACACGGCTAGCTTAGCAATGATGTTATAGCCAATCCCCAAAGTAAAGCGGAGTTTCGCAAAAACCTGTATTCAGTTGTCCCATGGCACCACCAGCGACCGGGAACTGCACAAAGTGCGCAAGATTTTGCAAGTTGCTGAGGGAATCGATCGAGAATGCGGACGCCGCGCAACGAGAACCCTTAGGACGGCAGCGGTACTTATGCGACGTGACGGTCAGGGGTGCGAGTGAATCTTGCAGGCCTGCGGGTGGGCTCGGTCGTCTTCCACACTGCGGTTATCGATGCTGTGGGCACGATTGTCTGGCCAGGTTTCGCATGATCCACCACATATATCTAGTGAAACTCCTCTTCTCTTTTCGCGGTATGGACGAGGTCGAAGTGCCCCAGGATCGGATCGTTGCCGCGTGAGCTAACTAAATGGAGAAATGACTTCGATAGGACCGTTGCGGGACTTCTTATCGATTCGAAAGACGCATGAGACGGCAAGTAGGCCCTCGGACTACTTGGCTTGATGTTTGGCGAACTAGTTTGCAGACAGCGCCCGCGCAATTATTGGATCAATCTGGCTCCAGGGAGCTTTGACACACGCCGCGAACTGGCAATCGAGGTCTTAGACGACATCATCGATCGTCTCCACAGCATCGTTCACAATGGGTGGGAGACATCTCGCACGCTCGATCTGACCGACGAGGGATTGCATTCGGAACTTGAGGGCCTTGACGAGAACGTAGAGGAGGACCTTGATCACAAGAAAGCGTCCTAGCCATGACAATTAACCGAACACAATCCTGATTTTTCCGCACCTTCTTTTTGCTGGAACAGGCTCTGGCTTACTGCGCCCCGGACCAGATTCTCAAATACCAGCGATCACTTTTAACCTACCGCTTCGGCGGTGGCTGTGTATTCTTCGGACCGCTGGCTGGGCAATTACCCGTTCCTCGACCAATAGCTTGAACGTCGATTGAGGTATTACCAGGCTTACCGGCGTCCTTGACATCACCCTGGACCTTGACCGATTCTCCCACGTGCGACGCGAGCTTAGACATATCGGCGTTCGGAGGCATATTCAGTTTGTAGACGGTGCCATTATTGTCCGTGATCGTGTAGTTCGGGGCGCTGCCACCCAGGCAGCCCTCCGTGACAGGTGCCTGCGACTCCTGGCCCCGGGACCCGGCCTGTTCAGCGCTGCCGGGCTTTGATGGTTGAGTTTGAGTTGTGGCCGGCGGCTGCGAACTCGGTGAAGCGGTCTGCCCACTGTTCTGCTCCGGGGCACTACCGGGCTGTTGTGCGGACGCCCAGGCTAGCATTGCCAGAATGAACAGGGTCATTACCAATATGCTTTTCATCAGGGAAACCTCCAAGCTCCGCGCTAATGGGCGTTCAAGAGTGAAACTGGCGCAGAGAATGTGTTAGACGATGTTGATGGCTCTGGGTTTGCCTCAAAACCAGAGAACAATTCTGGGGCTTTGCTCGTTACCTGTCGCCGTAACGGATTGTCGGACCAAAACGGAAAGAGTCTTTGCTGGCTCCTCACATCGCGCGCGTGATCCCAGCGCTGCTAAATTCGATTCGCAAGTTGTTGAAGGACCTGCTTCCGATGCCTGCGCATTTTGTGGACCCTCTGACTTATTGCATGAAACCAGAATGGGTATCAAAGCCACGAGCGCGGTCACAGCAAGTGTGATAGCGACCGCCCTCGTCGTCACCATTCTTCCTCAATTCAGCGCGCGTTGGACGCGGGACGCAAAGGCGTGCGGCTCGACCGCGGTGATTACATGTGTCATTACTTTCTCGGGGTCGCGGCATGGACAGCGGGTTTGGAGATTTCCGATACCCATTTCCAGGAAGCGGTTCACCGCTTCCTATCAGGAGTCTGTAGGCAAAGTAGGCCACTTCGGAGAATGCTCTTATTTAGGTGATTGTCGAGACGGTCACAACCGGACGCTTACCTTCCATATTTGTGGGTATTTTTACAAAGTGGGCATTTCAGGGATTCTGACTGATTTCACAGTTATCGATTGCAGCGGAGGCGCGTCACGATATGGGAGCAGCAATACAGGCCTTCATTGCCCTTCGAGGCGCACTTTTGCCGCATTCATCCGCAATTGCCTTTACTGTTACGAAGGGCGAATATTCTGATTCTCATCCAAGTTTGGCCAGTCGCGAAAGAACAGGTGCGTTCCCAGCAACTGCTTCAAGGGATTCGAGATTTCGGGCATCCATCAACGTTTTAAGCGCGGCCGTGATGTGCCCTTTGCTCAGACAGTCGAGTGCATCGCCGAGCGACACGGCAAAATGCAGCATGACACTCGAGTCACGGTAGCAGTCGGCGATACATGCGGTGCAACCATCGCGTACCAGCGAGGTCTCCGCAAAATCCCAAACCGAGCACATGCGCTCTCGCCAAGCGTCGCAACGCCAAATATCGAAGTTCCAGTCCATATAAAAACTCTTGTAGCCACCGTAGCAGACGAAGCGTTCGGGGTCCCCTCGACGATGTCGCTTCATGTCGGCTATAGAAGCAAGAGGATTATTGACCCGGAAAGTGTTACGCACATCATCGACTCCCTCGAATGCATGCACGAGTTCGGCATCAGTAACCTTCATCAGCTTGGAATCAGCCGACCAGGCGAGAGATGAAGATCCTAGGCGGGACCGTTGTGGATAGGAGAATGCGAGCGCCTCGAAGCCAAGTTGTTGAAGAAGCGGTACCAGAGCCCGGTAGTCATCAATGAGTTTGCTCATGGTCACCTGAGCAAGGGCTGTCATCCCGAGACTCGACATGCGTGAAGTTGCCCCTTGAATACGCTCGCCTAAACCTTTCAATCCGCGATTCGCTTCGTGCTCGGACATCAGGGCAGAATCGATCGAAACGTAAACGGTCTTCAATCCCGCCGCCGCAAGCTGATCAAGCTTTGAAGGAAGCAACCAGCCGTTGGTGATGACAGCAGGACCCCATGCGACTGTTGGAATGTCAGTCGGGGTCGCTTCCCTGAAGCCGCCTTCTCGTTCCTTATCCAGGTTCGGTGAGTGACTCGGCGATTATTCGCCAATTGATAGCAGCGAGCGATCTATGAGCCGCGTCACTTACCTCAATTCGCACCGGAGGTACGATGAGTCTCTCGCCAATCGCTTGGCGGTACTCCCTCCCAGGCGCGAAATGCGCGACCAAACGAGTTAGGGTCTTCAAAGCCGAGCAAGTAGGCGGCTTCATTCAACTCCAACACAGAATTCGAGAGGTAATACCAGCGCCATCTGGTGCCTGGCTTCAATTTTTCGATCATCAACTCGGCGGCTCAGCGGATCCCAATCCCGGTGCTCCGATCGACGCAGACCATTGTGTACCTTCCAGTGTGCCTTGATCGAAGAATCGCGTATCTTAGCTTCATAATAGAGCAGAGAAAATTGCCGAGGCCTATGAAGACGACGAAACATGTTGCGACGATCACGCTGATCATATTGCTAGGACTCATCGCCTACGGATTGTTTCGAACTGGCAGATCGCAAATGACCCAGAGAGGCGAATCGCCTCAAGCGGTACATGGGTCCGGGATTGATCAGAGTTCTCTCTATAACGCGCGGCGGTTGGCGCAAATGCCCACTAGTGCCGATGAATTTCCGATGGCACAAGAGGCGTTGCGCCTCGGTGATCGGGAGATGGACCTGGCGTTCGCCGCAGGCGTGCGGGAGGTAGAAGAGCACCCACCAGTGCTGAGCGTTGAGGCAAAACAGAGTGAGGCCAGGTTGCAAAAAGCTGAGAAATCTCTTGAGACCGACAACGTGCGCGTCGAGCAACTTAGTTCCGCGTTGTCGAAAGCTACCGGAACCAAGGCGGATAGTTTGCAAGATCAACTGGAAGAAGCAAAAGTCCAGGTCCAGCTTGATCAGGATGAGGTGGATAACGCAAAGCAGGAATTAGCCATTGCCGGTGGTGATACTCAAGGCCGGATTGAACAATTAATGAAAGAGCACGACGACGCATCCCGTGTCGCAGACACCACGACCGTTAACACTACCACCCCGCCCGATCGAAGCGGGCTGGTTCACCGTTACCAGCAATGGTCGGAGCTGCATGAGAAGAAATTGCAATTATGGCAAGCCCAGCAAGATGCAGAATTGGCGGCGGTCGAGTTCACCAAAGGGCGCGATGCTCTTCAATCGAACATTAAAACCAGTACTCAACTGGATCCGGGGACACCCGCTGGAGGGCCTGACCAGTCTGCTGAAAATCTCACTGGCTCTCCCCACGAGACCTCGTCCGATCTCGTTAGTGCGACAAAACGCCGCTCAGCCGAGATGAAAGCACTTACAAGCTTTGAGGAGCGAATTGAGGATCAGAAGAACCTGGCCGAAACCTATAGAAAGTGGCTGGATGTGGTCTCAGCGCAACAACGCGGAGTGATTCACAGAGCGTTGTCAGGCATTGCTGTCATTGTAGCGATCTTGTTGACCGGAATATTCTTCGATAGTTGGCTAAATCGTCTTCTCAGCAAAGTCAGATTGGACTCCCGTCAATCCGAGACTCTCCATGCGGTAATAAGCACCGGTTTGCAAATCATCGCTTTAGGGCTGGTCTTACTCGTAATTTTTGGTCCGCCAAGCCAGTTGGGGACTATCTTGGGACTCGCAGGCGCCGGGCTTACGGTCGCGCTGAAAGATTTCATCGTTAGCTTTATTGGCTGGTTCGTTCTGATGGGAAGAAATGGAATCCGCTTAGGTGATTGGGTGGAGATTAACGGAGTGACCGGGGAAGTCAGTGAGCTCGGAATGTTTCATACAGTATTGCTAGAAACCGGTAACTGGACCGATTCTGGCCATCCGACCGGACGGCGCGTTACTTTTACCAACAGTTACGCCATCGAGGGTCACTACTTCAATTTTTCCACTTCGGGACAATGGCTTTGGGATGAACTGACACTTGTCTTGGCCTCTAGCCAGAATCCGTATCCGATTGTTGAAGCCATTCAAAAAGCCGTGCTGGAAGCTACCGCAGAGAGCGCCGGTCAAGCGGAAAAGGAATGGCAGAATGCTGCTCATTCCCGGAGTATGCGCGCGCTATCGGCCGCGCCAGCCATCAATGTAAAGCCGGCAAGCGGCGGCGTTGAAATTGCTGTGCGGTATATCACCCGCGCTAGCGAGCGCTATCAATTGCGTTCCAAGTTATATCAGGCTGCAATGAATTCAATCAGCAATAAGAACTCGCTAGCGCCCATGTCAATCTCCGAAAAACAAGATCCAAAGCCTACCTGACTGCGTGCCTAGGAGTCCTTCGAGCCACTGGCTGCGTCCGCGAAAGAACCCAGCCCGAGAAGGATTAAGCTTACGTCAGCAACTTCTCAGGGTGGATCGCGCAGAGACGAGAATTGCTAACCGTGCAAACGCCCAACGGCACGCTCACCAGCAATGTGGTTTTTCGCGTTAGACCCTAGTAGTGAGCGCTATGGGGATGTTTCAACGATCAGGGATTTGCTAAGTCGAGGATTTCGTGACGGATCGCGAGCATCCCACTAGGGCGGAGGGTGTCATCGGCCAATCTTGAAAATGAAAACGAGGGCCGCGCTTAGTCTGTCCGGAGGAAACAAGCAGGAAGTGCGACCCTCGGATAGAGATCCGATCCGTTCTTTAGCATCATCACATCGTTAGATCAAGCCGAGAACTGTCAAGGGTGGCAGGAAGATGGTAGATCTGCGCCAGCGGGACCTGTAAGAAAAAGCCGTCCAAGGTGACAGCAAGCCTAATTCGGGCTCTCCTCAGCTTTCCCGTCTTTGATGACAAATTCTCTTTTGCACTCGGCGCAGGTTCTCCACGCGATAACGATGTGATCTAGCGGAGATTCGATCTCCAGATCAGCCTCGCAGTAAGGGCAGGTGACCTCATGGACTTGCATGAGCAGAGTATATAGTTTGGAGACTGAGGGCCCTTGCGTGCTCCAGCCTTCGGAGTAAACTTCCTCCCGCTTGGTACGTCTCAGCTCTTCCCCAAAAATAGGCCCTGAGGACTAGGGACCGTTCAGGGCCAATCTTTGTCATCCGCGCTGCATCGAGGCGAGAATGCTGCGAGCGCAAAAGCAGATCCCCGCCGATTGGCGGGCGTTTGTCATTCTCAAGAAACTCCGCGGGGTTGCAATCATGGGAGGTTGTTCTGCGTGCGGACGCAAGTTCTTTACACCATCGACACTGTTTCATGATCCTTCTGGTGCGGAAGATTACCTCAGGGGAAAGTTCAGTGACCATGACTGCCATGTACTAAATCAGCAATCTTGAGCCATATCACTCCTTCTTGCTCTTTTTCCTCTGAGGCTTAACGATTGAATCGCAGTGTGGGCATTTGATCTCTTCAAACGTGATGCGCAAGATCTGCGACGGTTTTGGAGTCTTTGGCGTCCGCTGTTTTCGCGGTCCCGAACTCAACCCTGAATTTCGCAGTTCTGCCTTGCGAGGTGTATAGCATACTCGCTCCAGGTTGTGTCGCGCGCAAATGAGCCACACCAACAGGGCAACGGACGTCGTGAGCAAGGTTCGGAACTTCGTGCGCATCAATAGTCGGCAGACCAAAAAAGGCATAAATTAAGAAAGGTTGAGGCGAGCCACTTGCCTTCTGCGTCCATTTTGCGTCCACAATTTTCGGCACTCAGGGAAGGGAAGTGTCGCTGATTCACTCATTTAGGCTGATTGAATACACCCTGAAAAACCTGCGCTCCGCTGGTTCGTTGGACGAGGCTTGGACCTTGCCAACGGAAATGTGACCATTTTCCATGTTGACGGTTCTGGCGGGGCATCCAAAGCGCTCTCCGACCCGCGCCGGCTGGCAACAAGAGCTGGCAACATTCCGGTTTATTTTGACCAGTTTTCCGGTATTATGCTGGCTGTTCTACTGAAGCTATTTCGGTTCTCGATGAAGGAATAAACTCTAGAAAAGAGAGGAGATTACAGGTCAACCAGTCCCACCGCTGGAAACAGCAAGAACCGTAGCGCCCCTGACTCTGGATCAGCATATCGGGGTTCGAATCCCTGGGGGGCAGCCAAATCTTTTCAACAACTTCCGCGTTTTCCTCTTCTGCTCTACTCTCGGGCATTTGCGTCTGGTTTGCGGATTCTTGCGTGCCTGTCTTCTCGTCCAGGCGGTCTACCCACGCGATGTCTGCTCCCGGAACAAGGTGACCGTACGTGTC
>Ga0126371_10003964_pt1 | contig 12998 bp, 6 predicted proteins | sample PanSoiMetaPlot_4_FD_110145 | JGI IMG/M metagenome (GOLD analysis project Ga0126371, IMG submission 110145) | Tropical forest soil microbial communities from Panama - MetaG Plot_4 | ecosystem: Environmental > Terrestrial > Soil > Tropical forest > Bulk soil | place: Panama | collected 2016-02-17
CGGTAATGCCGAGGGCGTACGAAACGAGCGATCCGGCCGCCGATCCGCGGCCGGGACCAACGGGAATGCCGCGTTCTTTGGCATAGCGAATGAAGTCCCATACGATGAGGAAGTAGCCGGGAAACTTCATCTGCTGGATGATCGCCAGTTCGCGCTCCAGGCGCTGTTCGTAGTCGGTAAGCGATTGCTTCAGCTTGCCTTGCTCGTGCAGCGGTCGCAGCGTCTCCAGCCGCCGGGCAAATCCTTCTCGTGTCACCCGAACAAAGTAGCTGTCAATCGTGTAGCCGTCAGGAACCTCGAACTGAGGAAATGGATTTGGGATCTTCTCGAGTTTCAGATGGCAGCGCTCGGAGATGTCGAGGGTTCGCGTCAGCACGTCCGGCGAATCTTTGAAGACCCGATACATCTGATCGGCGGTCTTGACGAAAAACTGCGTACCATCGAACTTCATCCGCGCAGTGTCGCGGATCGACTTGCCGGTCTGAATGCACACCATCACGTCCTGCGCGTGCGCATCGTCTTCGCAGAGATAGTGGCTGTCGTTGGTCGCCACCAATGGCAGGCCAAGATCTTGCTCAAGCTTGAACAGGCCAGGATGAATGCGGTGCTCCATCTCCAGTCCCTGATCCTGAATCTCGAGAAAGAAATTTCCCTTGCCGAAGATCTCGGCGAACTGGCCTGCAGCCGCCCGCGCCGCCTCGTAGTTGTTCTCCATAAGCCGCTCGGCGACTTCGCCTTTCAGGCATCCGGAAAGGCCGATCAGGCCGCGAGAATGTTCCGCGAGAAACTTTTTGCTCACTCGCGGCTTGTAATAGAAGCCGTGCAGCGACGCCTCAGAGGTGATCTTGACTAGGTTGCGGTATCCCTCTTCGTTTTCGGCGAGCACCAGGAGGTGATTGTAGGTATCGCCTTCGGGTGCGGCTCGGTGGTCGTCCTTTTTGCAGATGTAGAGTTCGCACCCGATGATCGGCTTCACGCCATGCTTGTGCGCTGCGTTGACAAAATGCACGGCGCCAAAAATGTTGCCGTGATCGGTCATGGCCACGGCCGGCATGCCCATCTTGCTTACATGTTGGCAGAGCTTTTCAACATCACAGGCGCCATCCAGCAGGGAATAGTCGGTGTGCAGGTGCAGGTGGACGAATTGGGACATGTTCATAGTTAGTCTAACCCAAAGGCAATAGAGGAAATGTGTGGACGGCTGTGCGTATCAGGGGCGCGAGCCTATAATTGCGCCGCTTGCGGGCGCCCTTTGAAATCATCTCTATTCTTGCTGTTTGTCTTCTCTTGTGTGAGCCTCGCGCAAGACGGCCGAACAGTTTACTCGCAACACTGCGCTAGTTGTCACGATGCTGTCCTCGGACGCACGCCCACGGTTGCGGCGCTGCGCTCTATGAGCAGGGCCGCGATCTTGCGTGCCCTGGAAACCGGACTGAACAGGCCAAAGATTTAAACCGGCAGGAACGCCAGGCTGTGGCCGGCTATCTCGCGGACGCAACGAACAAGGAAGCTCAGTCTGCCGCTCCCGTATCGGCTCGTTGCAACACGGAACCCTGCACTGAATCCATGGAACGACCTGGCTGGAACGGTTTTGGAGCCGGCGTAACGAATCTGCGATTTCAAGGCGCTGATGCGGCCGGGCTAACCTTGACCGATGTACCAAAACTAAAGCTGCGCTGGGCTTTTGGGCTTGGCGACGTCACGAACGCTCGTGGACAGCCAGTAGTCGCGGCCGGACGCCTGTTTGCCACTTCCAGTGCCGGCCGAGTCTACGCCTTGGATCCGCAGAGCGGCTGCCAATATTGGGAGTTCACGACAGAAGCACCCGTCCGCTCTGGGGTTGTGGTCAGCGACGCCGATAGTCCCAGCGTCTTTTTCGGAGACGCTAAAGCAAACATGTATGCGGTCAATGCCGCGACTGGAAAACTGCTCTGGAAAGTATCTTTTGAGCGTCATCCGGCCGCGTTGATCACCGCCGCGCCCAATTATTACCGGGGTACCGTGTACGTAGGAGTTTCTTCGTTCGAAGAGCTTGTTGCCGCTGATCCGCGGTACGAATGCTGCAAGTTTCGCGGGAGCGTGGTCGCGCTGGATGCGGCGACGGGCAAGACGATCTGGCAGACATACACCGTAGCCGAAGCGCCGAAACCGACTTCGAAAGCAAAGTCAGGAGCGCAGCGCTGGGGACCATCTGGGGCTTCTGTTTGGTCCACCCCGACGATCGACGTGAAGCGTAATGCAATTTATGTCTCCACTGGCGACAATTATTCCGACCCGACCACCAAAACCAGCGATGCGGTCCTTGCTCTGGATCGGGCGACCGGCAGCATTCTCTGGTCGCAGCAGATGACGGCGAACGACGCTTTCACCGTAGATTGCGTAAGCCCTGAAACCACAAACTGTCCCGATACCAAGGGGCCAAACTTCGATTTCGGACAGCCGCCAATCCTTGCTTCTCTGACCGGCGGAAGGCAGATTCTGGTCATCGGCCAGAAATCGGGCATGGCTCATGCCCTCGATCCCGATGCCATTGGCAAGGTGCTGTGGCAGACTCGAGTCGGAAAGGGAAGCCTCCTCGGAGGCTTGCAGTGGGGATCCGCGGTTGACGATCACAATATGTATGTTGCCCTTTCGGATATAGCATTCCGGCCAATGCCTGATCCAGAGCACCCAGACAGACCCAAGATGGGGCTTGATCCCGAGAAGGGCGGTGGTATCTTCGCTCTAGATCTTTTGACGGGCACAAGAGTGTGGACTGCGCCTCCAGCCAGTTGTGGTGGCAGGAAGAATTGCAGCCCGGCTCAAATGGGAGCAGTATCGGGAATCCCAGGAATCGTCTTTGCAGGTTCCGTGGACGGGCACTTGCGCGCTTACGCGGTGAAGACGGGAGAAGTAGTCTGGGACGTAGATACCGCGGGCGAATACGACACAGTCAATGGCCAGAAGGCGCATTGCGGCGCAATTGACGGCGGCGGTCCGGCCGTCTCGGGCGGAATGGTGTACGTGTACTCAGGATATGGGCAGTGGGGCGGCGTGCCGGGCAACGTGCTCCTCGCCTTCGGAGTGGAGGGGAAGTAACTGAAGGTTGAGAGCGGGTGCTGGAGGCTAATCTGCGCCGGCACTCGCCGCTTGCGCTTTGAACAAAAGCTTGCGGGCTTGGGCGATGAGTTCGGCGACTTCGAAGGGTTTAACCAAGTAGGGAACATTGTTTTCCTGCAGGTAAGAGCGGCCGTCGCCCGGCTCCATGCCGTTTGAGAAGGTGTAAAGAATGTGCTTTTCCATGGAAGAGCAATTCTGCTTCAGCCATTCGTAGGACTCTTTGGCACCCCACTGGTTAGCCATCTTGCCGCTCATGATGATGGCATCGAATTGCTCGGACAGCAGGCGCGTCTTCACGTCCTCGGCATTCTTGGCGGTGACGACCGTGGCACCGGCGCCGGAAAGCACATCACGCTCAAATTCGAGAACCGCTTCCTCATCTTCGACCAGCAGTACACGGCCGTGTACCGCTCCCTCGTGCTGGCGCATTGCGGGCTTAGGCGCTTCCGTTTGAGCTCCATCGGAAACCGCTGCAGGTAGCTTGACTTCGATCACCGCGCCACCTTGAGGACCATTGTTTGCGGTGATGTCGCCGCCGTGCTCCTTCACAATGCCGTAACAGATGCTCAGGCCAAGGCCAGTACCTTTGCCGACATTCTTGGTGGTGTAAAAAGGATCGAAGATACGTTTGGGGTCTTTAATGCCGGCCCCGTCGTCCGCGAACTGCGTGTAGACCTGGCCGCTCTGGGTGTATATGCGGATCTTAAGGCTGCCGGTCCGCCCAGTCTCAAGGATGGCATCGACCGCGTTGTTGATGATGTTCAGAAAGACTTGCTCAATCTGATGCGGATCTGCGATGACCATAGCAGGTTCAGAGGGGACATCCCGCTCGACCTTGATGTCATTGGTCTTGAGATCGTAGTCCCGTAGGGCAAGCGTTTCCTCGAGCACCTTGCGGATGTCGACTTCATCGCGTTGCGGCTTACGCTGGCGGGCAAATGAGAGCAGGTTCTGCACCACGCGATGCGTCCGCTGCGCCTGCTTGAAAAGCTTGCCGACAAAATCCTGCGCGCGCGCATTCAGGCCTTCGGTCTCGAGCAACTGCGCGTAGCCCAGAATCGCCGTTAACGGATTGTTGAGCTCGTGCGCCACGCCGGCGATGAGCTGGCCGACGGCCGACATCTTTTCGCTCTGCAGCAGTTGTTCCTGCGTCTTCCGCAGATCTTCGTAGGCGCGGCACGTTTCTTCGTAGAGCCGGACCTTCTCGATGGTTGTCGCAAGTTGGCGGCTGATCGCAACTAGTAGGTTCTCGTCATTGGACGAATACTGATAACCGACGTGGCTACACAGTCCCATGATGCCAACCGGACTGTCCTTGGCCCAGAAGAGTACCCAAATCCACGAACGTTCTGAGTCAGATTTCAGGAACTCCGCCACGTTGGGCGGCAGGTGCGGCAAGTACTCGGCCGTGACTACCTCGGCGCGGGAACGCATGACCAGATCGCCAAACCCGTCGGCAAAAGTAATCTCGGCGGGACGGGCCTTGTCGCGGCTGCGCGGTCCCCATGCCGCACGTCGACGGTAAATCGGGTTATCGGCGTCGGACAGGTACACTGTTCCACTCTCCGCGCCAAACAGCGTGACCACCTGGCGAAGCGTGAGGTTGAGAATTTCGTCCAGGTCGAATGATTGCGCTGCGACCACCGCCATGGCGTTAAGCGCATTTAGTTCGCGGTTGCGCCTCTGCATTTCGCCTTCAGCGCGCCGCTTTTCGGTCATGTCGAGCACGAATCCTTGATAGCGCTCGACGCTGCCGGTCGCGTCGCGGGTGGCGAAGCTGCTCTCGACCGCCAACAGCAGCGTGCCATCTCGCTTGCGCAGCGTGACCTCAAAGTTCCGGACGTAATTGTGCGCTTCGATCTCGCGGCGGAAGGCTTCGCGCTGCTTGGGATCGACGCAGATTTCCGAATCCAGATTCAGCACGAGCAATTCGTCGCGGTTGCTGTAACCGAGCATATGAACGAACGCGTCGTTGCAGTCGATCAGCCGTCCGTTCGGATCAGAAACGTAGACACCTTCCTGCACTTGCTCGAACAGTAGACGGTATTTCTCTTCCGCCGAGCGCCGCTCGGTAATGTCGCGGACGACGTGAATGGTGCCTTTTTGTTGTGTCCCCTGTTCGGTGTAAGACGATGTGGAAACCGTTGAGAAGCCCCCGAAGCAGGGGTCCGCGCCTTCGGTGAACTCGTCGTCGCCGCCCATAGCGCAATAGGGGCAGCCGGTCCACTCGCCAAAGGTGTGTGAGAGGGCGGACTCGCAAGTGCTGCCGATAACGTCTGCTGCAGCCTGGCCAAGCTGGCCGAGCAAGACCTGGTTGGCCTTGATGATTTTGAAATCGGCATCGTGAGCCAGAATGATGTCGTGGATGGAATCAAACGTATTCATCCACTGGCGCTGCGAGCGCAGGACCTGCTCGAGCAACCGGAAGTTCTCGACCGCGAGCGCCAGTTGCTTAGCGCAAGCCTGCAGGAATTCAAGCTCATCGGGAGTCCACTGGCGCGCATGCGAATGCCCGAGCATCAGCAGTCCGACCGGCGCCTTGTTGCCCACCACGGGAACGATGATGATCTGGCGAATCTTCTCGTTTTCAAGGCATTGCAGCGGTTCGCTGTCGGCCCGGTCCGCCGCCGTGACCTGTGCGGCGGGGCGCTCCCACATTTTTGTGATGGTCTCGTTTACTTCTGCAAAGCCTGCGTCGCGCAGGAACTCAGCCGAGAGACCGGTTGCATGCGTGGCGACCAGGTGCCCGCCTTCGACCAGTCGGAACCAGCACGACCTGATTCCAACAGCGCGCCGCAGTTCGTCAACGGCACACTGCACGACGTTACCGTATTGCTGAGCGCTCGCGATGCTATTGCTGATCGCCTGCATGGCGTGCAGTCTACGCGTCCGCGCACGGGCCTGGTCGAGCACCACCAGCATCAGGCTTCCGGCGAGCGCAATCTCGAGGGCTAGCGACGCGGCAGCCGGAACGCCGTCGGTAAATGGAGTCCACGGAAGGTGTAGGAGGGGCAGGCACAAGGCCAGCAGCCATGCCGTAGGTTGCCACCGTCCGCGGCGCGAACGCAGCAATGCAAGGGATGCCGTCAGCAGAAGGATCCGGTAGCCGACTTCCACCGCCATGCGCAAAGGCAGGGAATCGGACCACAGCAAAACCCGTGCGCCCGCAAAGCCGACCATGATGGGGGTAATCACCATCAGCGGCAGCATGAGATCGCGAAGTCGTGAGTATAGTAGAACCGCCCCGGCCAGCAGTCCCACAGCGAGCACGAAAGCCGCCTGCACCACGACTTGATCAAACGGCGCCGGGATCCTTGGCGCAAGGCAATGTTCGGCCATGCGCGAAACCACCAGCATCGCCCAGCCTGCGATCCAGACTTTCAGATAGGTTTCGCGAAATGCGCGCAGGGCGAGCAGGGACGCACCCAACAAAATCAGCAGGGTGAGTTCCGCGCCTGTTGGCCTTGCCAGCCCAAGCCGCTCAATCGAATTCCAGGTTGCCCAAAGGGAAGCGCTCATCGTCTTACAGACGTACGGATTCCTTTGTTTTTGAATATCATGGTCCGGCGATTTCTCCATGAAGTTTCCGGACCCGAGTGATTACTTTCGGAATCTATTGGCCTTGTTACAATCGCCGATACACTTTCGTGTAATTTCCCATGCCAGACCGCATTCTTGTTGTTGACGACGAAGAGCCGATCCGCGAGATCGTCGCCTCGATGCTCGGCACTGCTGGATATGCCTGTAAACAGGCAGGTTCCGGTATGGAAGCTTTGGCGGTTCTAACTTCAGGCGAAGAATTCGAATTGATGCTCTCGGACCTGATGATGGCCGATCTCGATGGTATCGGCCTGCTCGAGCGGACCAAGGAAAAGTATCCCGACATGCCGGTTGTGATGGTTACCGCGGTGCATGACATTTCGGTCGCGTTAGCGGCCATCCGCAACGGCGCCTATGACTACCTGCTGAAACCGTTCGAACGTGAGCAATTACTCAACACCGTCAGCCGCGCGCTGGAAAATCGCCGCCTCAAGGTCGAGAACAGAACGTACCAGACGAACTTGGAATCTCTGGTGAAGGCGCGCACCGATCAACTGCAGACCGCGATGGCGAATCTCGAGCGCTCCTACGATATGACTCTCGAAGCCCTGGGTGATGCGCTCGACCTGAAGGATGCCGAGACCGAGGGCCACTCCCGCCGCGTGACCGCGTTTACGATTGCGATCGCCAAGGCCATGGGGTTGCCCTCCGAACAGATCCCGATGATTGCTCGCGGAGCGTTCCTGCACGATATCGGCAAGCTTGCCATTCCGGACGCGATCCTGCGAAAACCCGGCAAGCTCACGCCTGAGGAAACGGCGACCATGCAGGAACACTGCTACAAGGGCTATCAGATCGTAAAAAAGATTCCGTTCCTGGCCGACGCTTGCGACATTATTTACTCGCACCAGGAGCGCTATGACGGCACAGGTTACCCGCGTGGACTGAAAGGCAAAGAGATCCCGCTGGGGGCGCGCATCTTCTCGGTCGCCGACACGCTGGACGCGATGACGGTCGACCGTCCGTATCGCCAGCGGCAGTCATTTCAAGCGGCGCGCGACGAAATTAAGAGGTGGTCGGCGCGGCAGTTCGATCCGGATGTGGTTCAAATTTTCCTCGAGATGCCGGAAAGGCTCTGGGAAGATTTGCGAAGAGACGTGGATGCGCAAATTTCTCGCATCGCGTATTCCACTGGGGCCAAGGGCTAAATCCGCTCGCTAAGTGGGGAAACGTTGCAGGGCCGGAATCCTCTGAGACTTGTTTTGTTGGCCGCAGTGTCATTCACGCTGGTACTGGCCGTGGCCTGCCTCGCTTTACCTCAAGGTTTCACCGTCGCATTCTTCAGCGACATTTCCGGCGGGTTGCTCATGCTCTGCGCGCTCGTCGGGTTTGCCATCAATGGCTTTGCCACCAAGGGGCGGATGCGGTTGTTCTGGCTCCTGCAATCTGCAGGGTGGGCATTGTGGCTCAGCGATCAGGTTTGCTGGATCATCTTCGATCTTGTCCTCAAGCGAAAAATTCCGACGATGTATCCCGCGGACGCGCTGTTATTCCTGGCAGGGGCACCGATGATCGCAGGTGTGCTGCTGCGCCCGCATCGTCAACCTGACGAGCGCAATCCGCGGATTGGGATACTCGACTTTCTGCTTCTGCTCTTGTGGTGGCTCTATCTCTACGCTTCGTTCGTGATCTGCTGGCAGTACATCTCGCCGAACGAGGGGGCATACAACCGGAATTTCGACCTCCTTGCTGCCGCCGAGACCATACTTCTTGCAGCCGTTCTGCTCGTTTTCCGGCGCGAGAGCGTGGGGGCCTGGAGAGAGTTTTACGGATGGTTCTGCTTCGCCGTTGTTTTCAATGGTGTTGCCTTCTATGTTCTGAACCGAGCGCTCGAGCAAAACGTTTACTACACCGGCAGTTGGTTCGACATTCCTTACTCAGCTTCCTTCACGTTTTTTAGCGCTGTGGCTTTCCTCGGACACAGCTTATTGCCCGACCCCAAAACGGCGGATGGATCCTATGGATCATGGATGGCGAGTCTATCGATGATGGCCGTGCTTTCTCTGCCCATCATCGCGCTCTTCGCAATGCTCGATGGCCGTCTTCCTTTGGAAGCCAGAGAGTTCCGCGTGGTCGTTACGCTCGTCACGATGTTTTTGATGGCGTTTCTGCTCTTTATACAGCATCGGCGTCTGACCCGAGAACTGAGTCGCGCCAACCTCGTGCTACAAGAAGCTTCGCTTACCGATCCACTGACAGGTCTCCGGAACCGCCGATACTTTTCCGCTACGATCGAGGCCGACGTGGGCCAGGCTTTGCGCTCTCATGCCGACAACCGCGACCCGCACACGCGGGACCTGGTCTTCTATCTGGTCGACGCCGACAACTTTAAAGACGTGAATGATCAGTATGGCCACGATGTCGGCGACAAAGTGTTGGTCGAGATGGCCCGCCGACTCAGTTCTTCGATACGTCACTCCGACGTTCTGGTGCGCTGGGGAGGGGAAGAGTTCCTCATCGTTTCCCGCTACACGGATCGCGTCGAAGCTGACTTACTCGCTCAGCGGGTACTCGCCGCAGTTGCTGACAGACCGTTCAGCGTCGCCGCATCGGGAGAGGCCATTTACCGCACCTGTTCACTGGGATGGGCAGCATTTCCGTGGTTCATCGACAATCCACGGGCCATCGGATACGAAGAAGTACTCATCCTTGCTGACCGCGCTTTGAACTGTGCCAAACAGTCTGGGAGAAACCGCGCTGTTGGCATGCTTCCTGCCGCGGGCAAGCTTCCGGCGACCACCGTTGCCGGGCTACACTCGAACCCGTTGCAAGTCGATGTCCTGGCCGTCGCTGGTCCGAATCGCGGCGCCTAGCTCCCAAGAAATCAACACTCAATTTCAAAGTTGCCCTGGATTTGGGAATTGTTCTTTGGTGTTCGATAATTCCATCGGAGGTACATCTCGTGAGATCCGCCTGCCTCTTTTCGTTGATTCTCTTCATCGGGTCCGCAATGGTATTTGCCCAGGATCGCTCCGGCACTATCGTGCAGGCCAACACTGTCTACGCGGGCGCCGATGGAAGGTTTGAAGCCGCTCCCGACACGGCCGTAATCCAGATGAATATTTCGGTGCAAGACACTACCGCACAGGTGGCCTACGAGCGCGCTTCAAAAGAGGTGGATCAGGTCCGGCAAGTGTTGCGCTCAAATCGGATCGACCCGAAAGCCGCGACCATTGGGTTCTTTTCGGTGCAGCCGGTATATGAATGGAAGCCGAAGCAACACGTCACTGGATACCGCGTCAGCAGCGACGTTACGCTGAAGCTACGAGACTTCTCGAAGATAGCTCCGATTACGCAGCAGCTCGCGGACGCCAATGTCAGTGAGAGCCAGACGCTTAATTACACGCTCGAAAATATCGATGACGCCAAGAACCGAGCAGTGGAAGACGCGTATCGGCGCGCCCACAATCACGCCGAAGCTCTGGCTCGCGCGGCGGGCCGTACGTTAGGAGAACTTTCGTATGCGACCGTCGATACCTTCGAGCAGGCGCACGTCGCGCGACCGATGGCGCGCTCTATGGCCGCTGCAGCAGCCGCCGCACCGCCTGCGCCGACAGAGGAGTTCACGCCGCAAAATGTCACTGTAAGCGCGCACGTAACCGCGTTGTTTAATCTGAAATAGTGCGATACTTCGCAAGGGCAGCGAAGCCCGACTGCCGCTGCATCCTAGACGGTCGCAGCCGCGGTTGGGGCGGGCACAGAAATCGGTTCCACTTGCAAGATCAATCCATCGATTCCACGTACCACTACTAACTGCCCGACTGGCACTGGAGAAGACGCGATCGCGTCCCACAGTGAACCGTGAACAAACACCTTGCCTCTCGGAGACAGCACGGTCTGAGCGACTCCGGTTTGGCCGACGAGTCCCTGCTCACCGGTCACGACTTTGTTTCGGCGCGCCTTGAGCGCAATTGTCATCAGGAACGCCGTGATCACGCCCAGAGGAATGCTAACCGCCAGTGCTGTAGCAAGGTGCACCCGCATTTCCGGAATTGGCGCGTCGACGAGCAAAAGCCCGCCCAGAGTGAGCAAGACAATGCCGCCGATAGTAAGAACTCCGTGAGACGCGAACTTCGCCTCCGCCGCAAATAGTGCGAATGCCCCAAGAATCAAAACGAATGCTGCGAAACGAGTCGGAAGCAGATTCAGCGCAAATAACGCGACCAAAATGAAAACAACGCCGACGGTCCCGGGAACGACTGCGCCCGGATGGTTGAATTCGACGTACAAGGCAAGCGCCCCGATTGCGAGGAGAAGAAACGCGAGGTTCGGGTCCATCAAGTAGGCCAGAATTCTTTCCTTCAAAGTCATGCCAAATGGGGCAAGCGGCTGGCCGGCAGTTTTGAGGGTGACTTCCTGTCCGTTAAATCGCTTGAAAGTCTTACCATCGATCTGACGAAGGAGATCGTTTTCATTCGGCGCGTCATAATCAATCAGGTGCTGCGAGAGCGCTTCCTGATCGGTAAAAGATTTGGATTGGCGGACCGTGCTTTCGGCTACTTCCACATTCCGCCCGCGACGTGAGGCGACCGAGCGCATGAGAGCTGCGGCATCATTTTCCATTTTCTCCTTCATAACGTCATCCATCTTGCCGCCGCCAAGGATGACGGGATGAGCGGCCCCAGTATTCGTCCCCGGGGTCATCGCCGCGATATCTGCGGACTCAAGAATGAAGAATCCCGCAGAAGCCGCCCGGCTGCCGCTGGGAGTGACGTAAATAATCACCGGAACAGCTGACGACGTAATGTGCTCGATGATTTGCCGTGTCGAGTCGACCAGGCCGCCGGGTGTGTTGATCTCAATCAAGACAGCCTGATCGTTCCTCCGGGCGGCCTCAGCGATGGCGCGTGCGATGAACTCCTCGCTGATGGGCTGAATCGTGTCGTCGACCACAACCTTCAGAATTTCGGCGGAAGCCGGCGGAGAGAAAACAAGGGCAGCGATAAAGGCAATAGCGGCGAAAATAGCGGATTTCTTCATGGCATCCACAGCCGAGCGCGATTCGCTCGCTTCTATTGTCCACCTATTTCGGAGCGGCAGTATGAATTTCTTCCGGGGGGGCCATCCCGGCGGTAACCTGTCTCGAATCACCAGCAGACCATCCAGGCAAGTAGGTGCTACCGGTGATCAGCCGTGCTCCGCGCTCGTAAGTTACGTACGACCAAGCCCACTGTATAAAGACCAGCAGCCGGTTGCGGAATCCGATTAGAAACAAGATGTGGATGAACAGCCAGGACAGCCATGCAATGTAGCCGGAGATGTGGATTGCTCCGAATTGCGCGACTGCGGCGGCGCGGCCGATGGTTGCCAAGCTTCCTTTGTCCCAGTAGTGGAATGCTGGACGAGCGGATGACGCGCCCGTGAACCCGCCGCTCGTTTCCACCTCGTCGCAAATTACCTTCGCCACATATTTTCCCTCCTGCATCGCGACTGGCGCGACACCGGGTAGCAGTTGCCCGCGCTCGTCCTTTAGCGCCGCAAGGTCTCCAATCACGAACACTTCAGGATAGCCGGGCAGAGTCAAGTCAGGTTGCACCGGCACACGCCCGGCACGGTCGACCGCCGAGCCCAGCTTCTTTCCCAATGGCGAAGCCGCGACGCCAGCAGCCCAGAGCACAATGGTCGCCGGAAGCCGTGTATGGCCGACATCCACGGCACCTGCTTCCACTTTCGTCACCAAGGTCGAGGCGCGAACTTCAACGCCAAGATGTTTGAGTTGCTCCTCCGCGCTGCGCGACATGTCTTCCGCATACGTCGGCAGTACGCGCGGCCCGCCCTCAACCAGCAGAATGTGGGTGCGTGCGGGATCGATCGACCGAAATTCGTGCGCTAGCGCATGCCGCGAGATTTCCGCGAGCGTTCCCGCCAGTTCCACTCCGGTCGGACCACCGCCAACTACTACAAAATTCAATGGCGTAGCAGTTTCCCCGGATGCTGCTTGCCGCTCCGCCAACTCAAAGGCCAGCAGCACGCGCCGGCGGACCTCGAGGGCGTCTTCGATAGTCTTCAGGCCCGGGGCATACGCTTCCCAATCGTCATGTCCGAAATACGAGTGCGTCGCTCCGGCTGCGACAATTAAATAGTCGTAAGGAATTTGCGTGTCTGTAGTGAAGACAATCCGGCGATCCAGATCAAACCCAGTCACTTCGCCCATGAGCACTTCAATGTTTTTGTAAGGCCGCAGAATCGAGCGAATGGGTGCGGCAATCTCTCCTGGCGACAGCCCGGCCGTCGCAACCTGGTAGAGAAGCGGCTGAAAAGTATGGAAATTCTTGCGGTCAATGAGGGTGATTCGCACC
>Ga0126371_10003965_pt1 | contig 12996 bp, 13 predicted proteins | sample PanSoiMetaPlot_4_FD_110145 | JGI IMG/M metagenome (GOLD analysis project Ga0126371, IMG submission 110145) | Tropical forest soil microbial communities from Panama - MetaG Plot_4 | ecosystem: Environmental > Terrestrial > Soil > Tropical forest > Bulk soil | place: Panama | collected 2016-02-17
AGCGCCACGTGGTCCGCGCGACCGACGACCAGGAGGAGGTGGCGCGGCGGTTCGAGCGCTACAACCTGGTCGCGGCGCCGGTGATCGACGCCAATGACCGTATGGTCGGGGTCGTCACCTTCGACGATATCGTCGACGTGATCGAGGGTGAAGCCGACGAGGAGATCAAGGCGCTCGGCGGCGTCACCAGCGACGAAGAACTCTCCGACAGAGTCTGGACCATCGCCAAGGGCCGCTTCAACTGGCTGCTGGTCAATCTCGCCACCGCGTTTCTCGCCTCATCCGTGCTCGGCCTGTTCGAGGGTCAGCTTGAGAAGATGGTTGCGCTCGCGGTGCTGGCGCCGATCGTCGCAAGCCAGGGCGGCAACGCCGCAACGCAGACGATGACGGTTGCGGTGCGGGCGCTGGCGACGCGCGAACTCGGCGCGACCAATGCGTTTCGCGTTGTCATGCGCGAGAGCATGGTCGGGCTCGTCAATGGCATTGCATTCGCCGTCATCACCGGCATCGCGGCGGTCGCATGGTTTGGCATTCCCGGCCTTGGCCTCGTGATCGGTCTTGCGATCATCTGCAATCTGGTCGCTGGCGCGCTCGGCGGCATTCTGATCCCGATGTTTCTGGAGCGGATGCACGCCGATCCGGCGGTGGCGTCGGGCACCTTCGTCACGACCGTGACCGACGTCGTCGGTTTCTTTTCCTTCCTCGGCATCGCCACGCTGTGGTTCGGGCTTAGATAAGCTTCTGCGCAAGGGCTTTTATCGTTAATCCGAACTTAAGCCGCATCGACGATGATCCCGCACCTATTGTTTGAGCATGATCTCCGCGCGAACGCGTTCCGCGTTTGTTAGTTAAGGGAAAACCGATTTCTACCCGCTATCCAAGTGCGGGGCAGGCTTTTTCCGGATCGTGCTCCAAGGGAACCGACGATGCGCGTACGGCTGAAAGCGGACGGACGGATTGTGGAACTGCGGGACGGGCAGGAGTTCCCGCTCGCGCCTCAGTCTCGCTCGGCTCCGGTCGGAAGTGGAACGCCGGAGGTGCGCGATCTTCGTCGCCGCGCGCGGCTGACCCAGCAGGAATTTGCCGCGAGGCTTGGCGTTCCCGTCGAAACCATCCGCAACTGGGAGCAGGGCAAGCGCGCGCCGCGCGGGCCGGCAAGGGCGCTGTTGACTGTCATCGCTCACGCACCCGAGACGGTGTTTGCCGCGCTAGCCAAATCCGATTGAGGGCCGGCAGACGCTGACGCAAAATTAGGGCTGCCTTGTTGTCCTTGTTGGCAACGGGCTACCGCCGCGACATAATGGGCGCAGTTGATCGGAGTGCCCGCTCATGCAGTTTGTCGAGGCCAAAGGCGCCAAAATCCCCGCGATCGGCTTAGGCACGTCTGAGTTGCAACGGCGAACATGTGCACGGATCGTTGAGCAGGCCCTGAAGCTCGGCTACCGCCATATCGATACGGCCCAGGCTTATGACAACGAGCGCGAGGTCGGTGAGGGTCTGCGCGCCTCGGGCGTCAGGCGCGACGATGTGTTCGTGACGACCAAGGTCTGGACCACGCATTTCGCCCCGCATGAACTCGAACGCTCCACCAAGGACAGCCTGGTGAAGCTGCGCATGCCCGAAGTCGACCTGCTGCTGCTGCACTGGCCCAATCCGCAGGTCCCGCTGGCCGAGACGATGGGCGCGCTGGCGCACGCCAAGCGGATCGGACTTGCCAAGCATATCGGCGTCTCGAATTTCACGGTGGCGTTGATCGAGGAGGCGGTGAAAGCCTGTCCGGAGCCGCTGGTCTGCGATCAGGTCGAGTACCATCCCTATCTCGACCAGGCCAAGGTCCGTAAGGTCTGCGCGCAGCATGATCTGGCGCTTGTCGCCTACAGTCCGGTCGCCAAAGGCCGGATCAAGAACGATCAGATTCTGAAGGAGATCGGCCGCGCCCACGGCAGGACGGCGGCGCAGGTCTGCTTGCGCTGGCTGGTGCAACAGAACGTCTGTGCGATCCCGCGCACCTCGCGTGTGGAAAGGCTGTCGGAAAACATCGACGTCTTCGATTTCGCCTTGTCGGACGCCGAGATGGACCAGATCTTCGCCCTGGCCAGCGCGAACGGCCGTCTTACCGACTTCGGCTTCGCGCCGAAATGGGATTGAAGCCTGAGAAGCGCGATGAGATTGGTTGAATCACCGTCGCGCTTCTCAGTTTTTTTGTTTGAGCATGATCTCCGCGCAAACGCCTTGCGTTTGTCGCGAGGGAAAACCGGTTTCCACCCCGCAACAAGTGCGGGGCATGCTTTTCCGGATCATGCTCTGTCCGCCGCGCCCGCGCGGGCCGGCCGCAGCCGTGTGTCCAGAACTTTATTTTATCCCCATGTCTTGACGCCAATCTGTGCGCACCCTGCACGAGCCGCTATAAGGGGCCGGAAAAGGGGCGACGGCGACATCAAACACCAATCCAGGCGATGGAAGTTCGGCAGTTCATACGTCCGGACATCACTGTATCGGCGCTCGCGCATGTATCGATTGTAGCGCTGGTCATCCTGTTCAGCGAGGTCCATCCGTTCGGTTCGGTGACCGCCGAACCGATCATGGTTGATCTCGTCACGCCCGACGAGACCGCAAAGGATCCGGAGCCTGCTCCGAGCCCGAGCCCCACCCCCGCCCCGAAAAACCCACTCGATTTCTCGCAATTGGCGAAGCCGGAGACACCCACCGCAACGTCTCAGGCCGCGCCTCAAGCCGCGGACGCGCCGCAACGGCAGGCGACGCCTCCGAACCGGCGCGAGGCGGCATTGCCGCCGCCGCCTCAACCGAAGCCCCAAGCCCAGCCGTCACAGCCGGCGCCCGCGCCGACGCCGGCCCTCGGATACACGCCGGCCGAGCCTGATATCACCGTCAAGTATAATGTCATGCTTGGCCTGCCCCAGCCGCTGGCGCCGGCTCCGATGAGTTCCGGCAGCAAGGGTAACGATGAATTCGACGCCACCGCGTCGTCGGATGCCAACATCTCCTCCAGCGTGATCGCGGAATTCCGCCGCCACCTCAAATCATGTTCGAAACTGCCGGCTACGATCGCGCCGTCCGATCATCTCATGATCAAGCTGCGTGTGCTGATGACGACCGACGGGCGGCTTGCCGCCGATCCTCTGGTCGCCGGAGGCAGCGCGAACCCGAAGGCGCTGGATCTCCTGAAGAGCGCCATCGAGGCGCTGAAGACCTGCCAGCCCTACACGATGCTGCCGGCTGACCGCTATGGCGAATGGAAGGTGCTCGATCTCGACTTCACGCCACGGGATTTCACGTCTTAGAGCATGATCCGGAAAAGCATGCCCTCGGGCCTGACCCGGTGGGTGGAAACCGGTTTTCCCTCGCGACAAACGCAAGGCGTTTGCGCGGAGATCATGCTCAAACGAAGAGCTAGCATGATGCGTTCAGGTGGCACCGAAAGGTCTCGTGCTGCATCCCCCGCAAAGGCATGTTAAAGCGCAAGCGCGTCGCAAGTCATTGCTCAGAGAGGATCGATCCACGATGCCTTTGCAACTCGTGATCGGCAACAAGAACTATTCGTCCTGGTCGATGCGGCCGTGGCTCGCGCTGCGCGCCAACAACATCGCCTTCGAGGAGATTTTCATTCCGCTCTATACCGACAACAAGGCCGACAAGGAGCGGATATTGAGCTTCTCGCGCGCAGGCAAGGTGCCGGCGTTGATCGACGGCGAAATCACGGTCTGGGATTCGCTTGCGATCATCGAATACATTGCCGAGCGTTTCCCGGAGGCCGGGCTTTGGCCGGAAGATCGCGCCAGCCGGGCGCACGCGCGCTCGATCTCGGCGGAGATGCATTCGGGATTCATGGCGTTGCGCAACGAGTGCCCGATGAATTTGCATCGCCCGGTCCGCGCGGTCGCGCTGTCGGACGATGCGCGCGCCAACATTGCGCGGGTCGAGGAGATCTGGATCGATTGCCGGCGGCGCTACGGCAAGCTCGGCCCCTTCCTGTTCGGCGCTTTTGGCGGGGCGGACGCGATGTTTGCGCCGGTCGTGTATCGGCTGCTAAGCTTTGCCATCGAGGTGGCGCCGGAGGCGCAGGCCTACATGAAGACGATGATGGCGCTGCCGGCCGTCGAGGAGTGGACCAGAGCGGGACTTGCCGAGACCCTGCGCATCGAGCGCGTTGAAGCGATCTGAGGTGAGGGCCGTGGCTGCTTGACGCGCGGCTGTCGCGGTATGAAATGCTCTTGGTCAATGCTTTCGGTAAATGCGGGTGGTAAATACTGCCGGTAATTACTGCCGGTAATTATTCTTGGCGTGACGAGGCCTGTGCGGCGGATGTCGGAAGGGAGAAACGGAACATGGGTATTCTCGATTCACTGGAAAATTCGCCGGCGCTCAGGAGCGTTCTGAGCCAGCTTGGCGCAGCCGTGCTTCCGGCCGTGCTTGGCGAGGTGATGGGCACGGGCAGTCAGGGTGGTCTGAATGCGATCGTCGCCAAGCTGGAGCAGGCCGGGCTCGGCGAGCAGGTGAAGTCCTGGATCGGAACCGGACAAAACCTGCCGATTACCGCCGACCAGGTGCGGCAGGTGCTGGGCAGCGATGCGGTCCGGCAATTGGCCGCCAAGTACAACATCCCGGTGGACCAGATCGCGGAGGTCCTGGCGCATCAGCTCCCGCTGGCGGTGGACCACGCAAGCCCGGACGGCAAACTGCCCAAATCCGCCTGAAATCACTCTACCTAGCGTCTCTTGGAGAGGACAATTGTCTTAACCTTCGGCCGGGTTCCCAGGGAACCCTGGCGAACGATATCCTCCTGAAAAATCACCAAAATCTGTATTTTGCCACGTTCTTATGATGCTGGCCAATGCATATTGGCGCGTGCTATAAGCCCGGCAGTTCCCGGCCGGCCGTTGCAGCGGGACATTCAGCGCGGTCCGGCTCATTTGTGTGATGGAGAGGGCGTTGAAGCACAAGTTTCCTGTCGGAGCGACCGTCTACTTTACCGCAAGCAATATCTCGCGGCCGGCGGCGCGTGGAACCTATGAGGTGATCCGGCAACTCCCGACCGAAGGCGACGATTGCCAGTATCGGATCAAGAGTTCGACGGAAGCGTTTGAGCGGGTCGCCAAGGAAAGCCAGCTCGCGATTTCCTGATGAGGAAACGCGCAAGACGGCTGCCGAGGAGACGGCTGGTGTGAGCTATTTTGTTGCGCATGCCGTCAAATGGCCCCGTTCGCAGAACCATTCTCTGAAGGCAAATGCCGCAGAGTCGGCAGGCGCTTTCGTTAGATCGCACGAGCGGTGCGAAAGAACCGCTCGCTGCCCGCAAATTGTGTAGTGGCGTTTTCGGTTTGGCATTCGCGTCACGGGCGCGCTGTCGAATGTTGTGATTGTCAATTCCGTTCCGCCGGCTGCATCGGGGAATACCGCGCATGAACATGGCATCGGCCTCATCGCTCGAGCCCTTCTGGCGATCGCCGTCTTTCGCGATGTGGCTCACGCTGGCCGCCGCCGCCTTCTTCGGGCTGATCGTCGTGATCACCTTGCTGCGGGCCGAGAAATCGGTCGCCAATGGCGCGCTGACGGTCATCACGCTGCTCGCGATCGGGATTGCGGTGGCCTCCACTATTCGCGGCTACGGACCCGCGAGCCGTGCTACGCAAGGCGAGACCCGCACCGCTTTGTCGACGCCGCCGCCCTTGCCGGCGCTGTCCTGCGTCGATGGCTTTGCCGGCGACGCGGTGCTGGCGGCTTGCGAGAAGGTGGTGTTCGGTTCGGCGGAATCGACCGCGGCGGCGGTAAGCTATGCGGCCTCGCAAATCGGGCGACTGATCGCGATGGGCGATGTCGACGCCGCCGAGCGCAGCATGACGCCCGAACTGCGCGCGCTGCGCCGGACGGTGGAACGCGACCGTTACGGGCTGGTCGCGCAGGCGCTGATGGCGCGCGACCGCTGCTCGCCGACGCAATGCGCGGCGTTCCGCTCGCTCACCGAAACCCGTCAGATCGTCGCCAACATGGAAGAGCACACCTACGACACGCTGGTGACGCGTTACGCGGCGCAATGGAATGCGCCGCCGCCGTCCGCGCCGGTTGCGGCGCTCTCGCCATCAGCGCCCACAGGGCGGCCGACCAATGCGGACTTTCCGAGTGCGGCGTCGACACCAGCTGTCAGCATCATGACGGCCGAGCCTACCGGTGGTGCTGCGGCGCAGCGCGGCGCGCCGCCTGCCGCCGCCGCCGCTCCCAGTGCGCCGTCGTCGGCGGCGAACGCATCATTGCTGTCGCCGCGTTCGACCTCGTCGGTTGCGCCGACCACGTCAGCCTCGCCGGCCGCCGCCAAGAAGCCACCGGCGCCGAAGCGCCCGCCCGTCGCACTCGCGCCGCCGCCAGGAGCGCCGTCGTCGGCAGCGCCGGCGCAGCCGGCGCAGGCCGCGCCGCCCGCAAACGGCTCCGCCGCCTCGACCGAATGAGGCCGTCGGGCCGGGACCCGTGGGCCGTTGTGATATCAGCGGATAGAATGTTGTGCGTTGCGCTTTGGGTTTGACATCGGCCGACATGGCATGTTGCAAGTGACCAGGCGGACGGGCAAGTCCGCTCATCAAGCCAGCTCATACCGTTCATCGTGATGCCGCTTCACCTGATCAAGCTCGCCGTCGGCTGCGACTCCGTCAAGGAACTCAAGCAGCGGGTCGCCGAGCGCACGAGCGCGGCAAAGAAGAAGGGGCTTCCGCAGCATCACGTGCACATCACCCGCATGGTGCCGAAACGGACCGAGGAAATCCTTGCCGGCGGCTCGCTGTACTGGGTGATCCGCGGCGAAATCGCTGCCCGCGAGAAGATCATCGCAATCGAGCCGTTTCGCGACCGCGACGGCATCGGACGCTGCCGGCTGGTGATGCAGCCCAAGGTGATCGCGGTCTCGCCACGGCCGATGCGCGCGTTCCAGGGCTGGCGCTACTTCACCGAAGACGCCGCTCCGCCCGATCTCGGCAAAACCAGCGCGGGAAGCGTTGCCGCGATGCCGGAACCGTTGCGCCGCGAGTTGCGCGACCTCGGGCTGCTCTAAACCGCTTTTATATCGCGATGTTGTCGATCAACCGGGTGGCGCCGAGCCGGGCCGCGACTAGGATGCGCAGCGGTCCGTCGCTGGCGGACGTGACAGGCGCCAGCGTTTCGGCGTGGCGGATTTCGAAATAATCCAACGCGAAACCGGCGGCCGCAATCATGTCGGCGCCGCCGGCCATCGCGGAGGGGAGATCTTCGCCGGCCTTCAGCCGCGCCGCGCTTTGCTTCATGGCGCGGTAGAGTTCCGGCGCGACGCGCCGCTGTTCCGGCGATAGATACACATTGCGTGAGGACATCGCGAGGCCATCGCGTTCGCGGACGGTCTTCGAGCCGATCACCTTGACGCCGAGGTCGAGATCGCCGGCCATCCGCGTCACGACCCGGAGCTGCTGGAAATCCTTCTCGCCGAAAATCGCGAGGTCCGGTCGGCACTGCGTGAACAGCTTGCACACCACCGTGGCCACGCCGCCGAAGAAGTGCGGCCGGAAACGGTCTTCCAGGCCAACGGTGGCCGGACCTTCCGGCGCGACACGCGTGGCGAAGCCGTCCGGGTACATCGCCTTGACCTCGGGAGACCAGATCAGGTCCACCTTCTCAGCCGCCAGCTTGGCAAGATCCGCCTGCCAGGTGCGTGGGTAGGAGCCGAAATCCTCGGTCGGTGCGAACTGGGCCGGGTTGACGAAGATCGAGACGATCACCTTTGTCGCGCGGCGCTTGGCCATCCTCACCAGCGACACATGGCCGTCATGGAGTGCTCCCATCGTCGGCACCAGCGCGACGGTTGCCTTTCTGACGCGAAGCTGGTCGACGGCGCGGCGCAGGGCAGGGACTGTGCGGACGATCAGGGGCTTGCGTGACATCTCGACTCGATCTCGGGGAAGCTGACAACCATGTTAGTTTAGCAAGGCCGAGGTGCGACGGCCAATCGACGCAAACGAATAGCAACGCGAGGTTCGCGAGGCGCGCATGATTCACCATGAAGCCACAGCCGCGACGATTTGAGTCTGTCGTCGCGCATTTCGCTTGACCGTTGACGCCCGTGATTTAAAGAATCTGAGCGGGGATCAAGCATGCTGGTGCAGACTAGCCAAGGGCAATCCGGCTCGGCGCACGTCGTCGTGCTCGGAAACGAGAAGGGCGGTTCGGGGAAATCGACCACCGCGCTGCATGTCGCCGTTGCGCTGTTGAAGGCCGGTCAGCGCGTCGCCACCATCGATCTCGACTGCCGGCAGCAGAGTTTCACCCGTTACATCAACAATCGCGGCGCCTGGGCGCGCCGCACGGGGCTTGATCTCGAACTGCCGGTGCACCGCTGCATCAAGCTTGGCCAGACGATGCACATCGCCGACAACGAGAACTCCGAATCCCAGCAGTTCATCGAGGCGGTCGGGGCGGTCGAACGGACGTTCGATTTCATCGTGATCGATACGCCGGGGACCGACAGCTATCTGATGCGGCTGGCGCATTCGATGGCCGATACGCTGGTGACGCCGATCAACGACAGCTTCCTCGACTTCGACGTGCTGGGAACCGTCGATCCCGCGACCTACGCGGTGACCGGGGAAAGCCACTATGCCGAGATGGTGCGCGACATGCGGCGCAAGCGCCGCCAACTCGATGGCGCGTCCACGGACTGGATCGTGGTGCGCAACCGTCTCTCGATGCTCGGCTCGCGGAACAAGCAGCTCGTCGCCGACGGGCTGAAGGAACTGTCGTCCCGGCTCGGCTTCCGCTCAATCGACGGATTTGCCGAACGCGTGGTCTATCGCGAGTTCTTTCCGCGCGGTCTCACCGCGCTCGACGACATCGACGAGGCCACGCTCGGCACCCGCCCGAATCTCGGGCACGTGACGGCGCGCGAGGAGGTGACAAACCTGCTTCGGCTGTTGAGGCTTCCGCTCGACGAGCGCGGCCGGCGCCGCGCGGCAAACCGGGCCGAGTGGTTCAGCCAGGTCGACAAGCCGCTCGACGTGCATGACATCCTCGAGGCCTGAGACCGGGCGCGGTTACGAGCAGCCTCCGCCGGATTCAACGTGTAATTTTAGTAAAGGTATAAAAATACGCCCTGTCAGGGCGATTTTAATGTATATGGCCGCCGTTCGCTGACTGTTACGGCTGAAACAAATCGCCGTCGTCGGCGTTTACCAAGGTTTTTAGAGAAGATTTCAACCCGGCTTTGACCCGTGCCGTTCCAGGGTAGCCGGGGGTGTGGCGTGTTTGGGCTTGCGGAAGGTGAGTAGGTACCGGGCGTGCCGTACAAAGAACAGGCGGCGGGTTCACAACTTTTGGCCTTCCCGTCACCTTACTGTGACGTATATTAAGGAATAAGGCCGCCTTCAGCCCAAGGGTAGGTCAAGGGCAGGTGAAGCGTCTATTGCCGGGGACGGAACATGAAACGTGGAATTGCAGTTCTGCTTTCAGTCGGTGCGCTCTTCACGGCCGCCTATTTCACGGCGAGCAAATGGGCGATCAGCCACCAGACCCTCACGTTCCACGATCCCGAGCGCGACAATCGTCCCGTGGCAGTCGATGTCGCCGTGCGCCGTGACAAGCTGATGCAGGCCGACGCCGGCATGATCAAGCTGCCGGTGGCGATCCTCAACCACGGCAACACGGTCAAATTCACCGAGTACTCGTTCATCGCGAACATCTTCGCCGCACGCGGCTACATGACCGTCAGCATCCAGCATGACCTGCCGACCGATGCGCCCATGGTGACCAAGGTCGGCGAGATTTATGTCGGGCGACTCGCGCAAATCCAGCGCGGCGTCGCCAATATCAAATTCGCTGTCGCTGAAATGCAGAAGGTTCAGCCCAATGCGGACTATGACCATCTGACCATGGTCGGACATTCCATGGGCGGCGATATCACAATGTATTTCGCCAAGCAGTATCCGGAAGAGATCAAGAAGGTCGTCACGCTTGATAACCTGCGCGTGCCCTTCATCACATCGGGCAAGTTCAAGATCCTTTCGTTCCGCTCGAAGGACCCCCAATTCAAGGCCGACCCCGGCGTGGTTCCGAGCGACGACATTTGCGAGAAGGCCGGTATTACGGTTGTAAACACTGGCTTCCGGCATAACGACATGCGCGATACCGGCTCAGATGATGCGAAATCCTCGATCCAGTCGATGCTCGACAAGTTCCTGGCCGACACCGACTCCGACGTTGCGCCTGTCGAAGCCTCCGCGCCGAAACTTGTCGACCCCGGACCGGTCGCCCCTTATGTTCCGGCCGGAAGCGAAACCAAGCCGCCGAAGACGCTGACGCATTGAGCATTCTCCGGTATCCTGACCGATCTAGCGGCTTGCAGTTAAACGCGAGCGCCGATGTCAGGCGAACCGACCAAACCTAAATCCTCAGACGCCAACGCCAAGGCGGATGCAAAGGCTGGCGAGGCTCGCTCGCTGCCGGATGCCAAATCCTCCACCTCGGAAGATATCGCCGCCTTTGTCGCCAAGGCGCGCGCGATGTCGCCGCATGCCGCGAGCGGGCGCGGCCGACTGGTCTTCGCGCTCGACGCCACAATGAGCCGCCAACCGACCTGGGACATGGCCTGCACGCTGCAGGCCGACATGTTCCGCGAAGCGGCTTCACTCGGCAGTCTCGATATCCGTCTCGTCTACTATCGCGGCTTCAACGAATGCCGCGCCACCGGTTGGATTTCCGACAGCGCCCAGCTCGCGCGGCTGATGAGCAAGATCGATTGCCGCGGCGGCAACACCCAGATCGGCAAGGTCCTGACCGAAGCGCGCCGCGAGGCGGTCGCCGCTGGCGTGCGCGCGGTGGTGTTCGTCGGCGACGCCATGGAAGAACGGGTCGACGACCTCTGCGCCAAGGCCGGAGAGCTCGGCATGCTCAAGGTGCCCGTGTTCCTGTTCCAGGAGGGCCATGATCCGACCGCCGAACAGGCCTTCCGCGAGATCGCGCGCCTGACCGGCGGCGCATGGTGCCGGTTCGATCCGGGCGCGGCGGCGCAATTGCGTGAATTGTTGCGAGCGGCGGCGGCCTTTGCCGCCGGTGGACGCGAGGCCTTGAAACGGCTGTCGGCGCGCGAAGGTGGCGCGGCCAAGCTGCTCGGTCAGATGAAATAATTCAGAGCGCGTTTCGCTCCGGCTTGCGCCCGCCGCCTTGTCCGGCCGAACACGATTTTTGAACCATGATTTTTGCGCCATGATTTTTGCAGCCAGCGCGACTATATTTGACGAATGCCAACTCTGATTGCGGGCGCTGTCGCCGTTCTCGTTCTTTATCTGGTGCTGCAGATGTTTCGCGCGGCCAATCCGGTCGCGCTCGCGCGCGCGATCAAGATCGTCGGCGGCGTCATCTCGCTGGCGATCGCCGCTTTTGTCGGCTTGAAGGGCGAGCTTGCGGTCGCGATCCCGCTCGGCATTTTCGGCGCGGGGCTGCTTGGCTGGTCGCCGTTCCAGGCGACGGGCTTCGGCAATATCGGCACTATATTCGGAGGCAACGGCGCGCAGCGCTCGGCAGGGCAGGCTTCCCGCGTCCGCTCGCGGTTTTTCGAGATGATGCTCGATCACGACAGCGGCACGCTGACCGGACGGATCGTCGCCGGCCCTCACGCGGGCCATTCGCTCGACGAGTTCGATCTGCCACAGCTCGCGGCGATGATCCCGGACCTTGATGGCGAAAGCGTCGCGTTACTTGAAAGCTATCTTGACCGCCGGTTTCCCGCTTGGCGTGAGCACGCGCAGAGCAATGCGGCAGGGGGGCAGCGTCGCGCGGCGGCGACCGGAAAAATGACGGACGAGGAGGCCTACCAGATCCTTGGCCTGCAACCGGGCGCGGGGCGCGAGGAGATCGGACGAGCCCACCGCGCGCTCATGAAGAAACTGCATCCCGACCAAGGGGGGTCGACGTACCTCGCCGCCCGTGTAAACGAGGCCAAGGATACCTTGCTTCGAACGCATAACGGCTGACTCCGGCGACGCTACCACACGCTACGAACTGAAATTCTCATCTGCTGCTGTCCTGGTCGACGCCCGTGTCCGCCCGCCATTGACTGGCGTGGTCGATCGTTCCGCCCGACAATTCATAATCGTAAATTGTTGACGAGAGGTTGTTGGAAACGCGAATTCCCGCCTTTGAAGACGATCGTCTCCGGATCAATCAACAGAAACTAAATCAATGATTTAGATAGGTTTTTCGCTCCCGGGCGGCGGCGTGCAATGACACGTCGCCCGATGCCGAGAACCGAGCGGCCGCAACATCGGATCAGATGGCACCCTGTCGTGCGCTGTGCGGCCGCGCTCCCGGTTCTGATCGGCATCAGAACCGGACATCATCAATTGCGAGACATCATCAGTTGCGAATCGTGATGCAGGATATGTCGGAGCGCTTCAGCGTGCGGCACACCGACTCGGCCTTGTCGCGATCAAGTCCCGCGAAGCGGGCCCGGTAGAGCGTCTTGTTGTCCTTGGCGATGACCGGCTCGGTGAACGGATCGGCCTTGCTGAGCAGGCCCTTGGCCTGGTTGCGGGCGGCTGCGATGCGCTGCTGTGCTTCGCTTTCGCTCTCCAGCGCGCCGACCTGCACGATCCAACCGGTATGGACAGCCGCAGGCTTGGCCGCGTCGTTCTGCTGGGGCGCTTGGAGCTGCGATGTCTGCGGCTGCGATGTCTGCGGCTGCAATGTCTGAGGCTGCGACGTCTGAGGCTGCGAAGGTTGGGACAGAGGCATCGCATAGGCCATCGACTGCGAAACCGAGGAGGGCGGCAGGCGCGATGCCGGCAACACGCCAAGAATACCGTTTCCGGTCCCGAAGCCGGGTGGCTGCGGCGGCTGATCGGATCTTGCCGGCTCCGGCCTGACCGGCTCGGTTTTGGCGATATCGCTCTTCGTGATTTCGCTCTTCGTGATTTCGCTCTTCGTGATTTCGCTCTTGGCGATATCAGTCTTGGCGATATCAGTCTTGGCGAT
>Ga0126371_10003968_pt1 | contig 12994 bp, 7 predicted proteins | sample PanSoiMetaPlot_4_FD_110145 | JGI IMG/M metagenome (GOLD analysis project Ga0126371, IMG submission 110145) | Tropical forest soil microbial communities from Panama - MetaG Plot_4 | ecosystem: Environmental > Terrestrial > Soil > Tropical forest > Bulk soil | place: Panama | collected 2016-02-17
GCGCCGAGCGCGCCGTACATGTTGGAATGCGAATCGGAGGCGACGACGAACGATCCTGGGACGACGTAACCGCGCTCGACCATGATCTGGTGGCCAATACCGCAGCCTGCGGGGTAGAAGTCGACGTTGTGTTCTTTCGCGAAGGCATCGATCGAGCTGTATTTCTTCAGGTTCGATTCGTCCTGGTTCTGGATGTCGTGATCAAGGGCAAAGACGAGCTGGGCCGGGTCGTGAATCTTCTTTGCGCCGATGCCTTTGAACTTGCTCATGACCGCGGACGTGTTGTCGTGGGTCATGACCCGGTGCGGGCGGATGGAGAGGAAGTCACCGGCGCGCAGGGGGCGCGAGGGGCCCTCGGCCATGTGAGCTTGCGCGATTTTTTCCGTGATGGTTTGGGGCATACCGCCTCCGTGTTCAGAAAGCTGTCGAGCTTCGCTCGCCCGGACAGGCGAGGGCGCCTGTCCCCACGTGGATCCTGCTTACTCCCGCTTCTACGCTTTCGCCTTCGTTTTTGCTTTCTCTTTCGTGGACGAAGTCTTTGCTGCTCGCACATCCGCTTTCATCAGCGCCATCAGCTTCGAAACGGAGCTGAGCTTTTCGAGGTTCCAGATGCCGTCTTTAAGCTTCTTTTGGGCGGTCGGCGACAGGACGCCCTCGGCCAGCGCGCCGAACTTTTCTTCAATTTCGTGGTCAGTAAGCGGATTGCGCGGATCGCCTTTCGGATAGTCGAGCTGCTCGCTGAAGCTGTGGCCGTCGGTCGTTGTGATATTGACAACGACACGTTGCAGCGCGGGAAACACTTTTTCTATCTCGGGGTCCGCTACCACTTCGACTTTCTTCAGCTGCGCACGGATCTTCGGGTCCATGATCTTCGACATTTCGAATTGCGCAGGCGTCACCTGACGATCGACGAGCGCCGCGGCAATCACGTAGGGCAGCGAGTGGTCGGCGGTCTCTTTCGTCCGCGGATCGTACTTGCTCGGGTCAGAGAGGATGTCAGCGGCGCGGGCGAGCGAACGAATCTGTATTTTTTCGACCTGGTCCGGATGCAAGTCTTTCTTCTTGACGAGGTCGAGCACGGCCGAAATGGGCGCGTGCGTGAGTGCCTCGGTTGGAAAGAACTTCATCCCGCATTGCGTGATGCGCCATGAGTCGCCCAAGCCGTCGGTGAGGATGTTGAGCTTCCATTCGGGGCCGAAGCAATGGGCTAGGCCTTCTTTGCCGTCGATCACGTGCTCGGGCCCTGTGTAACCCTTTTCCGCGAGGAGCGCAGCAAACATGCCGCTTTGCGTCGCCATGGGATCGACGGTGTTCTTCATCATGGTGAGCTTGCCGGCGGTAACCGCGCCCAGCGTGCAATGCCGGCTCGCGGAGATGCCTACCGCGTGCTGAATCTGCTCCCACGAAAGGCCGAGGGCGCGGCCAGCAACGAAGGGCGAAACAAAAGCGGTTAGAGTGGCGTGATGCCAGCCGCGCTCGCGAATTCCCGGATAGGCCGCTTCGCAAAAGCGCATCTCGAATTCGTGGCCAAGGACGAAGCCGACGATCAGCTCTTTTCCACCGGTTTTGGCACGCTCGCATCCGGCCATGACGGCGGAAAAAATGTCAGAGGGATGAGAAGGATCCTGCTTCCAATAGATGTCGTTGTAATCCATGCAGCGGATCATCAGCGCATTGGCGAGCGAGGCGGAGACCGCATCGACACGTTTGCCGCTACCGATCACGGTGGCAGGTCCGCGGCCCGCGACTTCATCGAGGACTTTGAGGGCGATCTTGACGTCGTGCTGCTTGTAGCCGCCGAGAGCGCAGCCAACGGAGTCGAGCAGAAAGCGCTTGGCCTGATAGACCGCATGGTGGGAGATCTGCTTGTAATCCAGGGCGGCTGCCCAGCGGGACATCCGGGCGGTGATGGTTTCTTTTATCGTGGCGGCGGGTTCAGTGGACAAGGAAAAAATCTCCGGGATAACAGTCGTCGGTCTTCGGTCGGTCTTCGGCCTTTAGTCTTCGACTTAAAGCAAGGTGGCTTAGTGCACAAGCATAGGCTTCCCTTTCAGCGGTGTTTGACCCTCACGTTCTTCGGATTTTTGAACGGCAAGTAGGCCATGAAGTCGGCATGATGCACTATGTAAGCCTCGGTCGTGCGTTTCACCTGATCGCCCTCAGCGGCGTGGGCGGCGATGATGTGGCAGACGTCGTCGGGCACCCCGCATTCAAGCGCCAACGCGACTCCAGTAAAAGGGTGACGGAGATGTTCGCCTCGTTCGCTCTGGCGAGCCTGACCGTCAGGTCCAAGTTCGTATTCGAGCAACTTGCCGACGTCGGCCAAGATGGCGCCCGCAATCACCGTATCGACGTTAACGGGTAAGGCGCGTCCCATGAACTCGTTCATAGCATCAGCGCTCTTCCGCGCGATGTGGACCACGCAGCGCTTGTGCTCCATAAACGTGATCGGGCAGTGCGGGACGAGCAGGGTGAACGGGATGTAGTTCAGATCCTCTGCCTTCAATGGGCTTCGTTCGAGGGCCTTCGTCCATGTCAGGGCTACTTGTTCGCGGAGCTTGGAGTCCTGAATCCATTGAATTTCCGGCCACATCTTGTCGACTGCAGCACGCATGGCAGAGCACCCCCCGATGCGAAACGCAACAGCTTATCCCGTGGTTTCAGCAGTGTCGAGAGGCTGGCTCACAGGGGCCTGTGACGCGCAAACGAGCAGGTAGAGGCGCGTTTCCTGAAGCCCCGCCGTATAATTCCGGCACCTCATTTATGCCGATTGCTCCCGGAACCCGGTTCGGAGATTGCGAGATCCTCTCGCAGATCGGTACCGGCGGAATGGGCGAAGTCTACGCAGCGCGGGATCAAAGCCTGGATCGCGACGTTGCGATCAAAGTACTTCCTCAATCACTGCAAAGAGATCCCGAACGGCTCAACCGCTTCGAGAAGGAAGCCCGTGCGGCTGCCGCACTGAACCATCCCAACATCGTCAGTATTTACCGCTTCGGGTCCGAAAAGGATGGCACGGCGTATGTGGTCAGCGAACTCCTGCAGGGACAAACGCTGCGCGAGCGCCTCAACACAGGCGCTGTTCCGGTGCGGAAGGCAGTGGACTACGTGGTCCAGATCACGCGCGGACTCGCCGCGGCTCACGATCGCGGCATCATCCATCGCGATCTGAAGCCGGAAAATCTTTTCATCACGCGCGACGGCATTGTGAAGATTCTGGACTTCGGACTCGCGAAGCTGATCACAACCGATACGAGCGGCGAGCAGGAAACCGTCAGTCTCGGCCGCACCGAGCCGGGGATCGTGCTGGGCACGGTCGGCTACATGTCCCCGGAACAAGTACGGGGGCAGGCGGTGGATGCGCGGTCGGACCTGTTCAGCCTAGGCGCGATCCTTTACGAGATGCTGTCGGGGAAACGTGCCTTTCAGCGCGACACGCCGGCGGACACTATGAGCGCGATCCTCAAGGAAGAACCGCCAGAGCTTTCGACCGAAGTGATAAATCTTCCGCCCGCTCTGGGGCGAATCGTGCACCGCTGCATGGAGAAAAACCCGGCGGAGCGATACCAGTCGGCGCGCGATCTGGGTTTTAATCTCGAGCTACTCTCGACTCCGACGAGCGGCAGCGGTGCCATCGTTTCCATGGCCGAAGCGCCACGAAAACGCAGATGGATGTGGCTCGCTGCGGTGGCCGCTGTCGTCTCGGTTGTTGCGGGGCTGTCGGCTTGGCGTCTCCTAACAATCGCCCCTCGCGAGCGCGTACCAGTTACGTGGCGGCGTTTAACAGATTTTCCGGGTATGGAAGAGTCGCCGGCGCTCTCTCCCGACGGAGAATCAGTTGCTTTTACGGCGGAAGTCAATGGACGTCGCCAGGTTTGGGTGCGGTTGCTGACAGGCGGGACTCCACTGCAAATCACGCATGACGATGCCGATCATCAGTCGCCGCGCTGGTCGGCCGATTCCTCGCAGCTCCTGTACTTTACGCCCGCGGAAAAAGACAACGGGATGGGACAGATTTGGGAGGTTCCAGCGCTCGGGGGAACCCCGCGTCCGGTTGTGGAAAGCGTCGAGGGCGGAGATCTCAGCCGCGATGGGAAGCATCTCGCCTATTTCCGCTATCAACAGGGCAAGGTGGAACTAGTGGCCGCCGACACCGATGGCAGCAATCCCAGAGTCGTCTGTCGGCTGCAAAACGGCTTCTGGTATTCGCATCTCCGCTGGTCGCCCGACGGAAGCATGCTTGCTTTCGAGAGCGGAAGGACCTTCGACTTCGACGTGTACGGCGTTCCTTTGAGCGGCAGCACCCCGCAAAAAATCACCGACGATGGCAATCCGATGGAGGGATTCGCGTGGCTGCCCGATAGCTCTGGTGTTGTATACAGCTCGTCCCGCGGGGAAACGATCTTGTACCTGCCGACGATGAATTTGTGGTCAGTGAAGTTCGGCGGGAAGGACCTTCGCCAACTTAGCTTCGGCGAAATTTCCTATGGCAGCCCCGATATCGATCCTCAAGGCAACCTTGTGGCCAGCAGTATCCGTACGGACTTCGACTTATGGAGAGTTCCGGTCGAGCGGTCGCCTCGAGAGAATGTCGCCGCAGCCACACAACTGACTCATCAGACCGGCGCGGTGCAAACGCCGTCGCCCAGTCCCGATGATAAGGAACTCGTTTATCTCAGCGACAGTGGCGGCCACGGCAATCTCTGGGTTCTAAACCTTTCGGACGGGACGACTCGGCAATTGACCTTTCATCGTGATCCGAAAATCGCAGTGGGCGTGCCAGTGTGGTCGCCAGACGGCGCCACTATCGCGTACGTGCTGCGCGGGGGCGCGGGTTGGAACGTTGACCAATGGCTGATCCGGCCGAACGGCACCGGCGCGCGCAAGCTCCTCGATCAAAGCGGATGGGCATGCTGGAGCGCGGACAGCAAGTTTATCTATCTGTCACCTCCAGCCGGCGACGGATTTTCGATCGCAAAAATGTCAGTTGGCGACGGTTCCGCAGTAGTCGTGCAGAAAAATGGGGTGAAGGCCGCAATTGCTGCGGATGGCACTTTGTACTTCACGCGCACGCTCACCCGCGCAGATGGCGGCTCCGAGATGGAAATCCTCGCGGCCAATCCCGAAAGCGCAGATGGCCGGGTGGTGGGCAGGATCTCCAGCGATCAACTGATGAGTAAAGTTGTCATGCAGCCGACGCTATCGCCCGACGGAAAGTGGCTTGCGCTTTTGCTCAACGACAGTACGACCACCAACATCTGGCGGATGTCGACCGCGGATGGCAGCCTGCATCAGCTCACCGATTTTGGAAACCAATCTACCTTTATCGGGCGCAGAGTCTCGTGGTCCGGCGACGGACGATCCATTTACGCCGCTATCGGTAAAGCCGAGTCCGACATCATCCTGCTGGGGAATCTCCTTCCCAGATAAACGCCAAGAACAGTCGGAAATGCATCGAACTATGATTGGAGGAAAGGCTCGATGAAGATTGCCGGCCGAATCCTTGTTGTCGCCGCAGTTGGGGCGATTATGTTCAGGGGGGTACCTGCGGCCTGTAGCCAGGCACAAGCCCAGCCGCCAAGCGCTTCCAGCCTGGCGGTCGAACCGGCATCCCTACCTAACGCGGCGCCCCGGCATGCGTATCGCTACGAATTCCACGCGCGCAATGGGATTCCACCCTTCAAGTGGTCTCTGGTCAGCGGCGACGTGCCGGTAGTTATGAAGTTCGGCGAAGACGGCGTTCTGGCGGGATCAGCGATTGCGTCGGGAACCTTCCATTTCACAATCCAGGTGACCGACACCAGCCAACCGCCCCAAACGGCAAAGCAGGCATTCGACCTGAAGGTGGTCCCCCCGCTATTGCTGGAGTGGAAAGACTACGCCAGGGTTTCGGGAAATCGCATCGGCGGCAAGGTGAAGGTAAGCAATGGCACGGGCGATGATTTTGAATTGACGTTCGTCGTACTTGCCGTCGCCGAGGATGGCCGCGCCACGGCGATCGGCTACCAGCGCTTCAACCTCAAACAGGGGACGACTTCATTTGAACTTCCATTTGGCGAAAACCTGCCACACGGAAGCTACATGGTGCATGTGGACACGGTCGCCGAGGTTCCGGACAAAGATCAGATTTACCGGGCAAGGCTCCAGACCAAGGAACGGCTGCAGGTCGCGGTTGGGCCGTAGTCTCAGGCCGTTTCGGAATTGACATCCGCTTGTACAACTCCCGCTGTCATATTGATTTACGTCTGATATCCTAGGATTCTAGACACAGTCGATGGGTGCCTCCGCCGCGCCCGGCATCTAACAGGTGTCATCTTTCGAACGCGCCCATGGAACTAACCCTCAACCTGTTCTGGCTGCTCCTGACTATCCCGGCCCTATGGCTGTGGTGGCAGGCTCGTTTCGCCCGGGTTCGAGGACGTCAGGTTCGCCCTTCCGCCATGGTGCTGGGGTGTCTGCTGCTGTTGCTGTTCCCGGTGGTTTCGGCGACAGACGACTTGCAGGCGATGCGTCCGGAGATCGAAGAATCCCGAACGAGCGATGTCGCGCGAGCGTCCCAACATGGCCGATCCGCTGCTTCTACGGACCCTTGGGGGGGCGCTGCGATCCTTCCGTCGTCCGGCCTTCACGTCTTGCCGCGGTTCACGATTTTGGCGATCGCCTTACCGCTTGCGGTTGAGTTGAGAACATCGACCGAAACCGAAGTTCGTGGCGAACGCGGCCCTCCAACTTCCTTCCTCGGCTAGTTCATCGCCGTCGATTCCGCGACGGCGAGCTTTCCATTTTGAGTTGAATTTCTGGCGGCCCGGAGCATCTGCTCTTTTGTTCAGGTGTGGCGGCAGCTGCCGAGGAACGATGGAGTCGCAATGCGACGAACCCTATTTTTCGTGGGGTTGCTCCTCATATTTGTGCGATCGAAGCTCGAGGCACAAGGTAAATCTCCGCTCACGTGGGAGCAGGTCAAGGAGCGCTTCGAAACCAGCAATCCCGCGTTGCTGGCCGACAAGCTGAGCATCGAAGAATCGAAGGCTCAGGAAATCACGGCGTTTCTGCGCCCGAATCCCACTGTCGACTTGAACGTAGACGGGACCCAGATCGCTCCCCACAATGGCACATGGCAGCCGTTTGCTGGCACGTTTGAGTCACCCGGGATCAGTTATCTGTATGAGCGCCGTCATAAGCGTGACCTGCGGCTGGAGAGCGCAAAGAAGGCCACATCGATCGCCGAATCGAGTCACGCCGACATGGAACGGACGCTGCTTTTCAGTCTGCGTAACGCGTTCGTTTCCACTCTGCAGGCCAAGGCGGTAGTCCAGTTGGCGAAGGACGATCTCTCCTACTACGACCACGTGCTCGACGTGAGCCGTGATCGCTTCAAGGCAGGCGACATCGCCCAGATTGATTTGGACCGGCTGGAGTTGCAGCGCGTGCAGTACGAATCCGACCTGCAAACCGCCGAGGTGAACTTGCGGACGGCAAAGATCCAGCTGCTGACACTACTCAACGATCGCACTCCAGTCGAAGAATTCGACGTCATTGCGCCGTACGATTTCGCCGATCAGATTGCGGATCGCGAGGAATTCCGCAAAATTGCGCTGGATACGCGTCCTGATTTGAGATCGGCAATGCAAGCCGTGGACAAAGCGCAGACCGACCACAAACTCGCGGTGGCCAACGGCTCGACGGATCCCACATTCGGCGCTTGGTACACGCACAATGCATCGACGAACAATCCTGTTGCCATCAACACGCTCGGCGTTAGTGTAAGCGCACCGTTGCGGGTCTTCGATCGCAACCAAGGCGAGAAGCTACGCACGCAGTTGGATATCGAGCGTACGCAAAAGTTGCGTGAGTCGGCGGAAGCGCAGGTACTGAGTGACGTTGATACGGGCTACGCAACGCTCGACAGCACGCTCAAGCTGCTGCGTCCGTACAAGGCGAGATACCTGCAGCAATCGGTCCGCGTGCGCGACACGGTTTATTTCTCGTACCAGCATGGCGGCGCCTCGTTGCTCGATTTTCTCGAAGCCGAGAGCGAATACCGCAATGTGCAGTTGAGTTACGTAAACCTCGTGGGATCCTTCCTTACGGCGGCGGCGCAAATGAACATGGCGGTGGGGCGGGAGGTTATCCAGTGAAGCGGAGTTGGCGCCGAGGGCGCTTGATATGGATCGCAGCGACGGCGGCGCTGGTGTCGCTGTTTGCTTCGTGTACTCGCGAAACCAAGGCCGCGCCCACTAGGCAGGAAGTCGCCATCGATCCCAACGTGTTTGAGACCGATCATCCTGAACTGTTCAAGACCACCAAGGTGGCAAGCCGCCAGATGCCGACCGTGCTGACCGCAAACGGAACTATAACGCCGGACGTAAACCGGACCATCCATGTGACGTCGTTAGGCGGCGGCCGCGTTGTTGAACTGAAAGTGAAATTGGGCGATGCGGTGCAGAAGGGCCAGACATTGCTGATCATTTCCAGTCCCGACCTGACCAGCGCATTCTCGGATTATCAAAAGGCCGTCGCCGACGAGCAACTGTCCAAGCGCGGGCTGGATCGCGCGCAATTGCTCTATGACAAGGGCGCTATCGCCGAGAAAGATCTCCAGACAGCACAGGATGCCGAGCAAAAGGCCCTAGTCGACGTGCGCGCCACAGAGCAACGAGTACGCGTTCTGGGCGGAGATCCCACGCACCCGAGTTCCATGATCGATCTGCGTGCGCCGATCTCGGGCACGATTGTTGAACAGAATATTGCGGGGTTCGAAGGCATCAAGAGCCTCGACAACACGCCAAACCTCTTTACGATCGCCGATCTCTCCCAGGTGTGGGTTGTGTGCGACGTCTTCGAGAACGATCTGGGCGACGTGCATATTGGAGATCCGGCCGAGATCCGCCTGAATGCCTTCCCCGAGCGGATTCTGAAAGGGACCATCACCGACATCTCGCGTGTACTCGATCCCGCCACGCGCACCGCCAAGGTGCGAATCGTGCTCCGGAATGGCGATGGACAACTCCGTCCGGGAATGTTCGCCGTCGCCACATTCCGTTCTCGCAAGACGCGATCGGGCCTGGTTGTCCCAGGCACGGCTGTGATGCGGCTACATGACAAGGACTGGATTTTCCGGCACGAGGGCACAAATCGCTATCGCCGCGTCGAAGTGCAGGTAAGTGGAGCGACGCAGGATGGCATGCCGGAAATCCGCAGTGGGGTGCACCCCGACGACGAAGTCGTGCTGAACGCACTCGACTTCTCGACCGCAGTGGCGGAGAAAAAGGAGTGATCGGAGCGCTCATTGATTTTGCCCTTCGCAACCGCATCCTCGTGCTCGGGGCCTCGGTTGTGTTGTTCATCTGGGGCGTAATTTCGTTTCACAACCTGCCGATTGAGGCGTACCCGGACGTCGCCGATACCTACGTACAAATCATCACGCAGTGGCCCGGCCATGCGGCCGAGGAAGTCGAGCAGCAGATCACCGTCCCGCTGGAAGTAAGCCTGAACGGCGTTTCGCACATGACCCATCTGCGCTCGGTCTCGCTGGCGGGACTGTCGGTCATTACCATCATCTACGACGATTACACGACGACTTTCAATGCGCGCCAGGAGGTGCTCGACCGGCTACAGCAGCCGATTTTGCCCGCAAATGTGAATCCAGCCTTGGGGCCGGATTACAGCCCAACGGGGCAGATCCTGTTCTACACGCTGAAGAGCACCAATCCGAAGTACGACGCCATGGAGTTGAAGTCGCTGAACGACTGGAAGGTGCGGAATCAATTGAAGTCGGTGCCCAATGTGGTCGAGATCAACATCTTCGGCGGACCGACGCGCGAGTACCAGGTACAGATCGATCCCGGAAAGCTGGTGTCGTACGGGCTCTCGCTGACGCAGGTGGAGCAGGCGCTGGCGGCGAACAACACCAACGCGGGCGGTGGATTCATCGAGCGCGGGCAGCAGGCACTGAACGTACGCGCCGTCGGATTGATGACGACAACCGACGACATCGGAGCAACGGTCGTCAAGGTTGTGAATGGAACTCCGGTGCGCGTGCGGAACGTCGCCACGGTAGGGCAGGCGCCAAAGGTGCGGTTGGGTCAATTAGGCAAGACGATCCGCAAGCAAGATGGAACCGTCCTTGACGACGATGATGTTGTCGAGGGAATTGTGCTGCTCCGCAAAGGCGCCGAGGCCGATGCAACGCTGGACGCGCTCCACGCGAAGATCGCGCAACTCAACAACGGCGTGCTTCCGCCCGGAGTGAAGCTTGCCCCACACCTCGACCGCAGCGACCTGGTCCACTACACGACGCATACAGTTCTACGCAACCTGACCGATGGCGTGCTGTTGGTGACGTTGATCCTGTTTTTGTTTTTAGGGAACGTGCGCAGCGCGCTGATCGTGACGATCACGATTCCGTTTTCATTGCTTTTTGCGGCGATTCTGCTCGACCTGAATCGAATCCCCGCAAATCTGCTGTCGTTGGGTGCGCTCGACTTCGGCATGGTTGTGGACGGCTCGGTGGTGATGGTCGAAAACATTTTGCGGCATATGGAGTTCGCCGGGCGGCGCACGTCTTTCATCGAGACGATCGCGATCGCCGCGCACGAGGTGCAGAAACCGGTATTCTTCGCGCGCATCATCATCATCGTCGCGTACCTGCCGATCTTTACCTTGCAGCGTGTGGAAGGCCGCTTGTTCCGGCCAATGGCTTGGACGGTCGCTTTCGCGCTGCTCGGCGCATTGCTGTTTGCGCTGGTGATTGCGCCCGTGCTGTGCAGTCTGCTGTTCCGCGGCGCAATCAAGGAGTGGAAGAATCCCGCGCTGGAATTACTCAACCGCTACTACCGCAACTCGCTCGACTGGTGCTTCGCCCATCTGAGGTTCACGCTGCTGATGGGACTGTCGGCGGTCGCGGTGATGCTGTTTCTCGGGTTTAGCGGAATCATCGGATCGGAATTCCTGCCCCATCTCGATGAAGGCGCGATCTGGGTGCGCGGAACGCTGGCACCAAGCACCGGGCCGAGCGCGGGAATCGAAGTCGCACGGAAGGCGCGTCAGATCCTGGCGAACTTTCCTGAGGCAAAACAGGTCGTTAGCCAGGTGGGGCGCCCCGACGACGGCAGCGACGCCAGCGGCTTCTACAACACGGAATTCTTCGTTGACCTGTGGCAGCGCGAGCGGTGGCGCAGCGAGTTCCACACAAAGGATGAGCTGATTGCCGCGATGGACAAGGCTTTGAGCCAGCTTCCCGGTGTTGACTGGAATTTCTCGCAGCCGATCTCCGACAACGTCGAAGAAGCCGTGAGCGGCGTGAAGGGCGAACTCGCGGTGAAGTTGTTCGGTACGGACTTGAAGGAACTCGAGGCGAAGGCCGATGAGATTCAGACTGTGATGGCGAAGATTCTCGGCGTCGCGGATCTCGGCACATTTCAAGTGCGCGGGCAGCCGAATGTGAATCTGGTGGTCGACCGCACGGCCGCGGACCGGTACGGAATCAACGTCAGCGACATTCAGGACGCGATTGAAACCGCGGTAGGCGGCAAGGCCGTCAGCCAGATTCTGATCGGCGAACAACGCTACGACCTGACCGTGCGATATCAGGCGCCGTTCCGAAAGACGATCGACGATATCGCGAACATCCGCATTCTGGCACCGTCGGGAGAGCGCGTTTCGCTCGGCCAGCTGTCGCATATCAACCTCGAGGATGGAGCTTCGACCATCTATCGCGAAGGCAACTCGCGCTACATTGCGATCAAGTACAGCGTCCGCGGGCGCGATTTGGGCAGCACTGTGCGTGAGGCCATTGACGAAGTGAACCACAAGGTGAAGTTGCCCGAGGGTTACCACCTCGACTGGACCGGCGAATACGAAAGCCAACAGCGCGCGAATCGGCGGCTAGCGTTCATCGTGCCCGTGACGATCCTGCTGATGGCATTCATCCTCTATTCTGCATTTCAGTCGTGGAAGTGGGTGGGATTAATTCTCGCCGTGGTGGGCCTTTCGCCCCTGGGTGGATTGTTCAGTTTGCTGCTGACGGGAACGCATTTTAGCGTCTCATCGGGACTGGGCTTTCTCGCGCTGATCGGCGTCTCGGTCGAAATCGGAGTGATCATGGTGGAGTACATCAATCAGCTGCGCGTGCGCGGCCGGTCGGTGCAGGCCGCGGCGAAAGAAGGCGCATCGCTACGACTTCGGCCGATCATGATGACGATGCTGGTGGCCACGTTGGGACTGCTGCCGGCGGCGATGTCGCACGACATCGGATCGGACTCGCAGCGTCCGTTCGCGATCGTGATCGTTGGCGGGCTGATGGTCGAGCTATTCATCAGCATCATTCTGCTACCGGCGCTGTACGTGTTCTGGGCGCGCTCAGACGATACTTTGCCCGAACCTGAGTTGGGGTTTGAAGGGGAATAAGGCGGATCGGATCAGCGGAGGATCAGGCCATCGGGCGATTGCGACGTTCGAGTTGTGAGAGTTGCAGCCCGGCACAAGTTTTTCTTTGCGCCCTTCGCGGCTTTTCTTTGCGGTCTTTGCGGTTAAAAGCTTCTTTGGAAAACCATAAACCACAGACGACACAGGGAGGACAGAGGAATCGGGAAGCAAGGCACCATACGGTGATGGAAACATCGGTGACCAATTGCTAGGTACGGAGAAACAAAGAGACGCGGCTGGCCGCGTCTCGACCGGGAGGAAGGAATGTCTGGGGCCCGATTCGCCCGAGTTATCAGTCTCGCTGGTGCGAGATCAGGGGAGAGCGTCACAGCGGGCGCTGCACGTCACAATCCACACAAATATAAGAGTCCCGAGGTGATGTTGATCTCGTTCGTCTCGGCCAGTAGCTCGCGTTTAGACCCTTGCCGACCTGCTCTCGTCGCTTCCTTGCGGGTTGCAACGCGCGATCTCGGTTTGGGCTCCGGGCTCACCGCCAACCGGATAAACCAGTTCAACGCCTCGGGACTCTATCTTGCCTTCGTGCGTTCGTTCTCGTTCTCCTCGACCA
>Ga0126371_10003969_pt1 | contig 12993 bp, 15 predicted proteins | sample PanSoiMetaPlot_4_FD_110145 | JGI IMG/M metagenome (GOLD analysis project Ga0126371, IMG submission 110145) | Tropical forest soil microbial communities from Panama - MetaG Plot_4 | ecosystem: Environmental > Terrestrial > Soil > Tropical forest > Bulk soil | place: Panama | collected 2016-02-17
GAAGCTTGAGGAAATGGCTCGAACCTGGGAGCAATTGGCCGCTTTACGCAAGCGCCGATTGGGCAGGTATCGTGGCGACGAATCCGATTAGCACAGGGTGTATATTGCGTAGTTCCCTGAGCCACTGACGTTCTAAATGGAAAGCCCCTAATCCGCGCCCAAAGTGCTTCTTAGCAAATGGTTGGGGCTCGGCGTGGCGGTCTGCATCGCGCTGCCGTTGTGGTTCTTCCTGGTCGTCGGCGTTTACGAGATTGTCGCGACCGGGTTTATGGCCTGACCGCCTGAGGCAGTCATGCGTCTGACCACATGACGATTCTAGGTGGTCATGCGGCCGAGTACCCCCGCGCCGAAATATGCTTTTGACAATCAGAATTTGTGTCAAATAGATTACTGCTCAGTGTGAGTTTTGTGACAGGTGCACCTTGTGAACTGGTTGGTCTGGTCCAATCCGGTTGCGATTTGGTGGAGTTTTCTGGTCGCCATCAGCGCCGTGAACGTCGCCTTTTGGCTGTTGCTCTACGGCCGTTTCCGGAGTGCTCATCGACAACCCGATGGGGTTTACGTCGGGCTGATGCTTACGCTTTGCGCCGCCTATGTTTTTGGCTGCGCGTTCCGTTCCGTTCTGCCGCGTGCTGACATCCAGCGGATTTGCCTGTTTGACATGTGGTTGTCCAGCGTCTTTGTCGGCCGTTCCGTGGCAACGGTGGCGGAGCTTTGCTTCGCGGCGCAGTGGGCGATAATCCTGCGGCTGTTCGCAAAGTTCACAATGTCGGACATTGTTCACAACATCTCGTACGCCGTCGTGCCGTTGATTGTGCTGGCCGAATGCTTTTCTTGGTATGCAGTCATCACTACGAACTATCTCGGCAATAGCATTGAAAACTCTATCTGGGCCCTGACATTTCTGCTGATAGCCGCGGCGCTGCTGAGGTTGCTAAACGAATTTCAGAGCACGGCCCGAGTAGCGATAGCGTTCGCTTTGGCCGGTGTCGCAGCTTACCTGACTTTCCTTGCTCTTATTGACGTGCCGATGTATTTCGACCGCTGGCAGGCCGATCAGGAGAGCGGTAAGAAGACTCTCAGCCTTCTAGCCGGTTTGCACGACGTGAGAACGCGCTGGGTCGTAACTCATGATATCGCGCAGTGGAAGGATGAGATCGCTTGGATGTCTCTTTATTTCAGCGCGGCCGTTTGGTCGAGCCTGGCGCTTTGCGGGATCGGTTTAATCGCCGATCGTCTGTACCTTTACCGGGCAAACTCCACACACGAGCGTTTCCGAAGGGCTCCATAGTCCATAGGACAAACGCATCGACCTTTCGGTACGTTCACGGCCCTGACATGAAAGCGATCTAATTAGCGCGAATCAATGGCCGAGACTGCTCCCATGGCTTGGTTTGCTCTGATGATGGCCGGCGCGCTGGAAATTGTTTGGGCGCTTGCCTTGAAATATTCCCAAGGATTTACGCGCTTCTGGCCAAGCGCCATCACCGTGCTCGCTATCATCTTCAGCTTTGTCTTCCTCGGACTATCGCTGAAATCCGTGCCGTTCGGCACAGCCTATGCCGTCTGGACCGGAATGGGCGCCGCAGGCGCTATTGTTGCCGGCATGGCACTGTTCGGGGAACCTGCCGACGGATTTCGCGTCGGTTGCCTCCTCTTAATTGTCGCCGGAGCAATCGGGCTTCGATTGGTGACACCGGCCTAAACGCTTCTTCGATTCGCGGAAACCCTCGCCAAGACCTTCAACTGTCTTTTTCACGTCATTTGGAGGAGTGGCTCACCCATGCGAATCGTGCGGCCTTCGCACACGCCTTCGCACAGCGCAAAGCCTTCCGGCGCGAGGACGATGATAGTCGAGCCGTGCTCGAACCAGCCCATCTCCTGACCCTTCACCATCGCCGCATCGCAGGAGATGACATTCGCCCCTCGGTGCCTCAGGTTAAGGACTACGTCGATGAAATGCAGTCGCACACTCGCTACCAGGATCGCCGCAACCGCAACCAAGCTGATCTGTTGGCCTGAAGCGAGCCGCGTATCCACCACCACACGTTCGTTCTTGCAGAACAGCCGCTCGACGCGCTTCAGCGCGATCGGATTGACGTTCCAGGTGTCGCCCGAGATGTAGGTCACCAGTTCGACCCGGCAGTCATGAGGAGCATGAAAATGGTGGTACATGCCGGAAGTGAGGCGCAGCGTCACATAGCGGCCGTTCCGGTGCACATCCGCGGGCCGACCCAGCAGGTCCTCCAACGCGTAGGGAAATCCCTTTATCTGCAGGAGCTCGCTGCCGACGATGGTCCCACAAGCACCGACGATTGCATCGCAGGGGCTGATCAGGACCGATGGACCGGAATCAACTGGCCGCGCGCCAGCCTTGAGCTCGCGGGTGAAGCACTCGTGCATGCTACGGAAGCGTGTTTTCCTCGCCTCACTCAGATCAAGGTCAGAGAACAGCCGCCAAAGGCTGATCGACAGAGTTGGGATTGGCGCCTGTTCGATTCTGCTGAACCAGCCGATGAATTGCGTCAGCAGCCGGCGCGGCAATCGGTTTGTCAGCAAGAAGTTAATGTCCTCCTGCTGGAACACGCGCAGCATCGTGGTCCGCAGCGTCATGGTGCCGTTAACTTCCGCAGGTAAACCCTGATTCGATGCAATGGGGCACGACCGGACTGGTCTTCTATGGCCTTGGCGGCGCCGCGATCGCGGCCTCGCTGACCAAGATCAAGCAACGGCTTGAACTCTCTAGAGCGAAGCATGGATCGATCGCGGGTCATGCCCGACTGTCGCGGCGACTCGCCTCGTTCGTTCCCGGCTATGAGTATGGCGAGACCGGATTCTTCTGTTCCGACGATGCCCCGGCCGCGATCGCAGCACGGCGTCGCGACGGCTTCATGCGGCTTGCGGCCCTGTACCGCACTCGATTCGCCACGACAGCAAAGCAGACCGCCGAACTGGCTGACGGCACCTCGGACCTGCAATTCACCGACGCCTATCGCGTGCCCTTCCAGTACAGCCGTTTCGTACGTCAGCACCTGCGCGGTGGCTGGTTCCTGAAGTCCTCCGTTGGAGTGACGGTCAACGACCTCGACGGCAACACGTTCTACGACCTTACTGGCTCGTACGGCGTCAACCTTTTTGGCTACGACTTCTACAAAAAATGCCTGGAAAATGGTGCGCAGCGCGTTCGCGAACTTGGTCCGGTGCTGGGCGCCTATCATCCGGTTATCGCTGACAATGTCCGGCGGCTGCGGGAAATTTCGGGCCTCGATGAGGTGTCGTTCCATATGTCCGGCACCGAAGCAGTGATGCAAGCGGTAAGGCTTGCCCGTTATCACACCGGCCGATCGCATCTGGTGCGATTCTGCGGCAGCTATCACGGCTGGTGGGGCGATGTGCAGCCGGGAATCGGCAATCCGGTGCCCGCGCACGAGACCTACACGCTCAAGGACATGTCCGAAGAATCGCTTCACGTGTTGCGCAGGCGCAAGAACATCGCCTGCGTGTTGGTCAATCCACTGCAGGCGCTGCACCCAAACGCGAACGCGCCCGGCGATTCTTCGCTGATTGACAGCGGCCGCGCGGCCAATTTCGACCGCGAGACCTATACGAACTGGCTCAAGAGGCTTCGTACCGTCTGCACCGAGCAGCGCATCGTGTTGATTTTTGACGAAGTGTTTGTCGGTTTCCGGCTCGCGCTTGGCGGTGCCCAGGAATACTTTGGCGTCAAAGCCGATATGGTGATCTACGGCAAGACACTGGGCGGAGGTCTGCCGGTCGGCGTAGTTTGTGGCTCCAAGGCGCTGATGAAGCGCTTCAAGGAGGATCGTCCGGCCGACATCTGTTTCGCGCGCGGCACCTTCAATTCGCACCCTTATGTCATGGGCGCGATGTACGAGTTCTTGAGCTATCTCGAAACGCCCGAGGCACGCGCCCTCACCAGCAACCAGGATGCATTGTGGAACAGCCGGGCCCAAAGCTTGAACCAGCGGCTCGCTCACAACGGCTTGCCGCTCAAACTCGCCAATATCACGTCGATATGGACGGTCTGCTATAGGCAGCCGTCGCGCTACAACTGGATGTTGCAATACTACCTTCGCGCAGAGGGGTTGGCGCTGAGCTGGGTCGGTACCGGCAGGCTGATATTCAGCCTTAATTACACCGAAGCCGATTTTGAGGCGGTGGCTGACCGCTTCGTCGCAGCAGCGAAGCATATGCAGGCTGACGGTTGGTGGTCGAGCAGGCCCGGCCTGACGAATAAAGCGATCAAGCGCCGCATTCTCAAAGAGATGATCGCACATCGGCTCGGCGCCTTGCGCGATCATCGAAAGTCCGACGAGTGCGATGAGGCCTAACCGGCTCGTGGCACCTCCTCAACGTCCTCCTCGACCCAAGCCTCATTAATGTTCGGATCGATCATCTCGCCACGCAGCAAGTGATACGGCGCCGACCAGTAGATCTTAATGTCGTGAAAGGGATCGGTAATGATTTTCGCCGCCCAGACCAGGCCCGTTTCGACGTCCCTGATAATCATGAGCTGAACGACCCGGAATACCAAGCCGCCAAGCCCGATCACGAGCCAGATTTGGGCAACGTGACGAACGAATTCGTTGTAGTTGTAGTGCGGCGTAAACACGCCGAAATAACTCGGATCGAAGAGAAGCGGTATTGGTGACAGCGCCCAGATCGACAATAGGACCACCTTGCGCTGCAGGTTGTAACCAACCTTAATTGACTCTTTATACTCGTGGCTTGCTTGGTTCACCTCGTCGTAGGTGTGCGGCTCGAAGAAGAAGTGGCCGATTTGCCGTGTCGTCATCGCAGCAAGCCAGCCAACAAGCGCAGCCACCGCGGGATCCTTGAAGATCATTACATAAGAGAACAGGAAGCTGATGGCACTCACGAGATGAAGTGATTGGTTGATGCGGCTGTGATGATAGTAGCGATGATCGTCCCAGCGCTGTGCTCGTAGAGCCTCTAGAAAGCGTTCCATGCTGCCTCCTGTAATGAAGCCATCAGACTCGGCTACGGCGATTCGATGAAACAGGTGTGACAGATGGATTGCCGCCCGATGGATCGGCACCTGTCATCGCCCAACTTTTGATCCGGCTTCGACCAAGGCGCTTCTCGGCGGAGTCAATTGGCCCGCGCCGACGCTCTTGCCAAATCGAATCAGCGAGAAATGCCCGAACGGCGGTACTGCGCGGCGCTCGATCAAGTGAACCGTGCTGTTGCGTTCGACCCAATTCGTGTAGCGCTCGAATGGAAACTCGGTGCGCCAACCGAGCTTACGCGCCGCCGGCGCGAACCATTTCTCAAGGCTTTTGCGTAACCCGAGTTCGGCGCCGACGCGACTGACAAGGACGATCTCTCCTCCGGGCTTAAGCAGGCGGGCAAACTCGTCAAGTGTCGCCTCGGGATTCGGCACTGTGGTCACCACGTATTGGGCCATCACTACGTCGAACGAGGCGTCCGGAAATTCAAGCTTCTCAGCATCCATCACGAAGAGGCCCTCAACGTTAGTCAGGCCGAGCTCCCGTACCCGCTCTGCGGCCTTTTCCAGCATCGGGGCAGAAATATCGACGCCGCAGAGCCGCGTTGTTCTCTTGTAATCTGGTAGGGAAATGCCTGTGCCGACGCCGACTTCGAGGATGCGGCCCCCGACCCGTTCGGCCGCTGCGATCGCGGCGGCGCGTCCGCGCTCGAAAACCGTGCCAAATACGAGATCGTAGACCGGCGCCCAGCGCGCATAAGCCTTGGTGATGGTGTCCTTGTCGAGATCGAGATGGTCCATGCTTGCCCTTCCTTTGCTGCGCCTCCTAGGCGCCAGACTTCAGTTGTCCAGGATTAGCCGGGACTCCAGCTCCAACGGCTTCGAATGTTTTGGGGCGATCCGGCCTGTTGGCGATCCGGCGCACGTGGCCGAGGAACTGCTGCGCGCTGTTTTCCCACGAATAGGTCAACGCGAATTCGCGGCAGGCCGTCTTAGAGACTTTGAGGGCTTCGAGACAGGCGAAGCGCAGATCGTCGTTTAGTGCGCCGACCGGATTGTTTCCGACTACGTCCCTGGGGCCAGTAACCGGGAATGCCGCGACTGGAACGCCACAGGCCAGTGCCTCAAGCTGCACGACGCCGAACGTGTCTGTTCGGCTCGGGAACACGAACACATCAGCGGCGGCGAGATGAGCCGCGAGCGTAACGCCCTCCTTGAGACCGAGGAATTTCGCATCGGGGAACCGCATCTTGAGATCGCTTTCCTGTGGCCCGGTACCGATCACCACCTTGGTGCCGGGCAGATCGAGCGATAGGAACGCTTCCAGGTTTTTCTCAACCGCCAATCGGCCGGCGCTGACAAAGATCGGCCTCGGGAAATCGAGCTCGATGGCGCGGTCAGGGTTGAAAAGATCGGTGTCTACACCCCGCGTCCACATGCCGAGGTGAGAAAAGCCACGCCGGTTCAGTTCCGCCATCAACGACGGCGTCGCCACCATGGTCACCGTCGCGGCGGCATGGAAGCGGCGTAAGGCCGCATAAACCAGTCGTTCCGGTACCGGCCAGCGCGCCGCAATATATTCGGGAAACCGTGTCGTAAAGCTCGTGGTGAACGGGCACGCGTGGCGCAGGCACCAACGACGCGCCATCAAACCGATTGTACCTTCGGTCGCAATGTGGATGGCATCAGGCCGCGCACGCTCGATACGCTCAGCGACCTTCCGCGGCGTCGGCAACGCGAGCCGAATGCCGGGATAGGTCGGCACGGAAAATGATGGGAAGCCCTCCGGCGAAAGAAACTCGACGGTGGCGCCCAATTCTTTCAGGGTTCGCGCCAGCGACGTGAGAGTACGCACGACGCCATTGACCTGAGGGTGCCAAGCGTCGGTGGCGATGAGTATTCGCATCCGTCCGTTGTCGTTCGATCGAGGCGAAATCGAATCAGTGGCAACAACATCGCCTTGTCATGTCTCAATTGTGTGACGGTCGCGTTTGTTACATTGGTGTTACACGGTGATGCCAGCGTACAGCGGTGATTCGATCGGGATGCGATGATACTCATCGCCGAGAGCACAGACGGAGCGTGACGAGCGTCATTGCGCGAACAATTCGAACGCGAGTGCCGTGGAACTGGGTTGGCATAGCGGTCAGCGTTGTAATTGTCCTTGTCGCGTCAATGATCCTGTTTCGTCTGCTGCGCGATATCGAAGTCGACACGGTGGTGGTGGCGCTGCGAGCTAAGCGCATGCCCGACGTCGCGGTTGCGGCGGCCTTGGTCATGGCAAGCTACGCGGCGCTGACCTTCTACGACTACTTTGCGCTACGCACGATCGGCCGCAGTGATGTGCCTTACCGGGTAGCGGCATTCGCCAATTTCACTAGCTACACGATAGGACACAATCTCGGCCTCACGGTCGCAGGCGCCGCGGTCATCCGACTGAGAATTTATGGCGCATGGGGCATTGGTGTCGTCGACATCGCCAAGATCGCTTTCATCACGGGCCTTACATTCTGGCTTGGTAATGCCGTCGTGCTGGGCGCAGGCCTGGTGACCGAGCCGGAGGCTGCGCGGACGATTACCGACCTACCGCCGTGGGTCAACCGCTCGATGGGGCTCGCCGCACTCGCCGGCATTGCCGCCTATCTTGCGTGGCTGCTGCCCCGGCCACGCGCCGTCGGCCGCGGCAAGTGGCGGATCGCGTTGCCAAACTGGCGGCTGACGCTGCTCCAAATCGCGATCGGCGTCACCGACCTTTGCCTGGCGACGCTTGCGATGCAGGCGCTGCTGCCGCTGCAAATAAGCATCGATTTCACTGCGCTGTTGGTGGTTTTCGTTGCCGCAGTGCTCTTTGGTTTTCTGAGCCATGCGCCGGGCAGTCTTGGCGTGATCGAGGCGACAATGCTGGTCGGCCTGCCACAGTTTCCGAAGGAAGAGATGCTTGCGTCACTGCTGGTATTCCGGGTTCTATATTTTGTCATCCCACTCTGTCTTGCGGCCATCCTTTTGGGCGCGCGCGAAGCGTGGCTGGCGATAAGAGCAACGACTCAACCAGATTGAAACGCGCTGTTTTTCTCGCAACCGCGCGCTGGGGGCGGAACGCCGGACTGCAGACATGAACCCGGCATGTAATCAGTTCTTTTTCGTCGATACGCCAGTTGCGATCATGGGTTCTGGCAGTTCCTGCCCGTCAATCTGTTCGTAGCCGATGGCTTGCAGCACACCAGTGGCCGGACACATCTCCACCGCGAGTCGGGTCTGTGAATTCAGTACCGGCGGCGTTACCCAATCAAATTCTGCCTTAAAGCAATCAGGCCAGGCTGCAAGGTGGTCACGTCTCCGGCGACTCTTCTCGGCAGCCTCGTCGTATGTGCGGGTCAAAAGGGCCTCAGCGGCCACCCGCGCTTCCCAGCGCGGGTCGCTTAGCAACCAATCGTTTGCGGCACTGGTGTCGTGGGTTCGGCTGGAAAAGCTATCTGGCGTTCGCTCGATCACGCACCGCTCACCGTGATGACAGCCGGCCAAAATGTAGATTACGGGACGGGCTACTGGCGTCGTCTCCAGCCGACGCCTCGCCTCTCCGAATGTTGTGCAGGTCTCGAATACGTCTCGCAGCAGATGGTCGGGCGGAATGGAACGGCTGCCCCACGTCTGCTGAGCGTTCAACACAATGTCCCAGGGTCGCAGCCAGGGGCGCGAGGTTCGCCGCCACATTGGACCTTGGTTGATGCAAGCGGCAAAACGCCCCGGCGCCGACGCTGTCAGGACTCCGACATAGCCGGGCCATGTCACGTTGTAGAAGTCGCCAGCGGGGCCTCGCATTAAAGTTATGTCGACATGGCGGCCGAGACCCGGAAACGGCCAATCGAGCGTTCGCACCAACCACGGCGGGCCACCTTTTTCGCTCGCGAGCGCGGTGCAACCCCATTGGTAGCAGCCATTGAGAAACCAAATGCCGGAGAAGTCGAGTTTAGTCGCTATGGCTTTGACCTCATCTGCATAGAGCGAATGCGATCGTAGGAGCCAGCGGCGAGTCACCCAGTCGATGGCCGGCAACAGCCTTGCCGCGACACGCGGCAACCACTGAACGCATTCATCGCGCAGGGCCCGCGCACGCGCCCGGCCCTCAGTGGCGTGACGAAGAGTGCCTCCGTCCCGAACGTCGACGATCGGAATGGGAGCAAGTTTTTTGTCCAATAGTTTTGTCATTTCGCATCCAGTCGACCAACGGCTTAGGCGTAGTCGTGAATTTCTTCAACAGGAATTCAGACGACGCTTACGCTAGGCAGCACGGACACAGGCAACAAATTTGCCTGACTCTTGGTCTGGCGCCATTGGCTTTGGCTGCGATAGACACACAAAATAAGGATAAAATGTCGCGATTCCCATAATTCATGCGGAATCAATGTAATTCCAGAATCTTCCCTTCCACTTAATAGAGCTACGCCGTGACAGAAATTTTTATGGCGCACTTGCAGCGGGGAAGCGTTCTGCCGGAATGTCCAGGCGCGCATGTAAATTCCCATCTCATTGATGTGGCGCGCTCACGCAGTCGTTATTAAGCCAACACCTGAAGCGACGAGTACAAAATCACCGTGCCGCACGGCTCCACCTTAGAGCAAGATGCTGATGGCGTGTTGACCGGAACTGTAGGTCTTATCGCGGGCGACAAGGTCAAGCGTCTTGACCCCGGTGAGAAACCAAGTTCGCGAGGTCACCGCATTCAACTTGTTTAGGACCCCGTCGGGCACCGCGGCGCCATTCCGCAGCAACTCCACCTTGACCGCACCCGCCGGCGGAGCCGGGTTAACGATGGTGACCGTGAGCACGACTGTCTCCTCATTCCCAGAATAGATCCGTTCCGTCGTGTGTTTCTGCGCGGGCGAGAGACTCCACAGTATTTCGTCCTGAGTATGCGTCGTCGGTGTCATGTTGTTCTCCTTTGTGGATGAACGGTAGGATCTCCGTATTGCTCGGAGAATAGGGCATCAGCCTCACATGAGCGCCCGGACTATCGGCCCGCGCCGACGAGATTGCCGCGGCGGTGCCACGTCGCAACGCTTATTCCGACTTCTTGCCCTACTTGCCGTGTATCGTTTGCCAGGCTCAAGGTTGGTCTCAGCCCGTTGTCGAACTACGGCGGCTCGTCTCTTAGGACGACCGATCATCCCGTGGCGACTTGATAGATGCCGAAGACGAGAAGGTACGACAATGCCAATGCGAACATAACGACTACGGCGAGCATCAACCATATTGTCAGCGGTACCCTTGGTTTGGGAGAGGAAGTCATTAAGATGCAATCCTAGTCAATTGCTGTGACCATTCGATATTTTACGCCGATGTTGAACACGAAAAAGCAGGAATATCTCACGGTGCGACGCGCGTTCATGCCAGAGCCGTTGAAGCTCATCATTATCGCCGATAGTCCACCGAAGTCGGGTCTGTATTTCTACAACCCGACCGGTCGCGTCAGCGAGCCGCTATTTGATGCGATGATGAAGCACCTGGGGTGCGCGCCGAAGACAAAAGGCGAAGGGCTGTCCGAATTTCAAAAGCGCGGTTGGCTGTTGGTGGATGCAACCTACGAGCCGGTAGACGGAACGAGCAAAAAGGGGCGCGACGAAGCGATACTGCGCGACTATCCCTTGCTGTGCGCGGACCTGGAGGGGCTAGCACCCGACAAGAAGACACCTATCGTTCTGGTGAAGGCGAACGTCTGTCGACTGCTGGAGCGCAGGCTGACCGAAGACGGCTTCACAGTGCTGAACGCCGGTGTCGAGGTCTATTTTCCGGCTAACGGAAATCAGGGCCAGTTTCACGAGAAGTTTGGCGCGATCATCAGACCGCTAGGATGATCCCCTCGTTCTGAATCAAACGCCGCGAAGTCTTCCTAAAACCTTGGATGGCGGCAGCTTGGGTGCGTCAAGGCTCGCCCGACGCGCATGCCGTGATCGAAAATATTCGAGTACAAATAGGCGAATTGCGGAGGACAGGTTGCCGCGCGTGCGCCCCTGGTCGATCTGCTCCACCAATTTACCCAACGGCACGTTGGCTTGGTCGGCGATCTGTTTTAGCGACTCCCAGAATTGGTCTTCCAGAGAGACACTGGTTTTGTGAGTGCTGACGACAACCGAGTGCTTGATGATTGCGGATTTCATGACTTTCCCCGTGGGTTGCAACTTCCAAGCTGGAACTCAAAAAACCCGCGCTTTGTTCCGCGATGAGTGCCAGCAGTTCGCCGCGACCATCAAGGCCATCGTTTCGGTGAACTCCAAAAAACCCAGACCTTATTGAGCAAACGGACGCCTTATTATTTCCTAATGAACTACTGAGTTGGGCGGGCCTAAAAATCGCCTGTGCAACAAGTCTAATATTTAGTGGGATTTCTGGCGCGCCGGTCAGAACAAAAATGCGAACACCTGCGTCATTGAAATACCGCTCTAAATTCAAACGATAACTCACGCAATTGTTCGATCAGCCGTCGCTGGAAGATCATAGTAAGCGTACACCCGAAGCGATGTCCGAAAGCGGACATATGCGGTGCAACTCGGGATGTCTACTAAGGGCCAATAGCGGACATTGCTGCGACTCATTCTATGACTTCGTCGGCTATAGAAATCACGCCCGCAGGTATGGTTAGGCCGAGCGCTTTAGCAGTCGTCGCGTTTATGACGAACTCGAATTTTGTTGACTGTAGTACCGGCATATCCGCCGGTTTTGCGCCTTTGAGAATACTGCCGCTATAGATGCCAAGCTGACGAAACATGTCCGTGAGATCGGTCCCATAGCTCATCAATCCGCCGGTCTCTACTATTTCGCGAATAGCATAAATTGCAGGAATCCTGTCGCGCGCGGTCAGCGTTGCGAGTTGCGCGCGACGGCTGGTGAAGAGACCATCCGCGGCTACGAACAGAGCGTCGGCGCGCTCATTCCGCATTGTGTCAAAAGCGGCATCAATTTCGCTGGTTGTGGTTGCTTTGATGCTGTGAATTTGCAGTCCCATCGCCGGAGCGGCTTTCTGCACCTCCCGCAAAGTGGAGTCGGCGACCACAACGTTACCCGGATTAAGCAACACGACAATTCGAACAGCACCGGGCACCATGTCATGCAGGAGCCGCAATCGCTTGGCTGTTACCTCTCCGACAAGAAAATTGATGCCGGTGGCGTTGCCGCCCGGTTTTGCAAGACTGGCGACTACGCCAAGCTCGACAGGATCTTCACCGACCCCGAAGACAATCGGGATTGAAGCGGTTGCGTCTTTAGCCGCGCGTGTTGGCACGTTGCCAGGCGTAGCGATAACGGACACGTTTCGACGGACTAAATCCGCCAATAACGCTGGCAAGCCGTCATACTTGCCTTCTAGCCAATGATATTCGACGGTCACATTTTGCCCCTCGATGAACCCGGCCTCGTTGAGGCCTTTACGGAAACCAGCCGCACCGCGAGCATTGCTTTCGGCTGAACCATCACGAATAAATGCGATCACTGGCGATGGCTGCGGCTGTGCAGTCGCGGTAAGCGGCCAAGCTGCCGAACCAGCAATTATTTTGATGAACTCGCGCCGTCTCATCGCTCCCCCCGAAAGCTCAGGACAAGCTATCGTACTGGGTCGATTTAACTCCTTGAAGGGGCAGGCAGCTGATGTCCGCTTCGAGTCAGAAGCAGAAATGTGCAGTGCAAAACGGCATGTCCGCCTTACACCCGAAAGCAGACATATGCAGTGCAACTAGAGATGTCCGCTTTGGGCCAATAGCGGACATCCTTGCGGCTCACGGTTGAAAGTTTGCCGTCGATTGCTCCGATTTGAACTTCTCTATCGCGGCGTAGAGATTTGGCGCTCGGTTATGCAGACCGCGGACGGCTTCGACATGACCGCAATCGTGGAATGTACAGCCGCTGTACAGGCCAGCTTGTTTAATGATGTCGTCCATGTGGTAGACGAACGCGGGCCCGCGATTCCAACCGGTCTGAATATCGCAGGCTGCACCAATGTAGTGGTTGGAGCC
>Ga0126371_10003970_pt1 | contig 12992 bp, 13 predicted proteins | sample PanSoiMetaPlot_4_FD_110145 | JGI IMG/M metagenome (GOLD analysis project Ga0126371, IMG submission 110145) | Tropical forest soil microbial communities from Panama - MetaG Plot_4 | ecosystem: Environmental > Terrestrial > Soil > Tropical forest > Bulk soil | place: Panama | collected 2016-02-17
GCCGGCCGGTCCAGGTAGCTCATCCGGTACCGGCGCGGGCACTCAAGCCAGGTGGTCAGCCTGGTCGGCGTGCACGTGTAAAGCCGCCTCGGCATCCCCTCGAACCCGAGCTGCTCCACCGCGGCCACGTCCAGCTCAGTCCAGGTCCGCGGACGGGCCGGCGGCTACCCAGCCGTCGAACCGCTTCGAAGCGGCCTCGATCGTCGACTCTTCGCCGTGCCCCGGCAGCACCCGGGTCTCCGGCGGCAGGCCGAGCAGCCGCTCACCGATCGCGGTGAGCTGCCCGGGGAAGTCGGGGAACTGGCCCTGGTGCGGCGCCGGGCCACTGGCGAGCAGCGCGTCTCCGGTGAAGACGACGTCGAGGTCCGGGCAGTACAGGCTGACCGATCCCCGCGTGTGGCCGGCCGTGTGAATGACTTGCAGTTGTACGTCCGCGACGTCGAACCGGCCACCCTCCGCCATCTCGATCTCGGCGTCGGCATCCGGGTACGCGGCGCGCCAGTGCAGCTTGTCCGCCCGGTGCAGCGCCACAGGCGCGTCATCTCTTTCCGCCACCTCGAGGGCGGCCGCGACATGGCTCGCGTGCCCGTGGGTGCAAATCACCGCGAGGATCTCGCGGTCACCGACCATGTCGAGCACCCCGGCGGCGTCCTCCCCCGGGTCGATGACGATGACCTCCTCGTCATCACCGATGATCCACGTGTTGGCCTCGGCCGCGTCCGTGCGGTCATCCCGCTCCGCAACCCGCGGCGTCCACACGCGCTCAATTCGTGCTTCCATGAGGTGCACCTCCGCACCGCGCCCGTCCCAAGGCGCCGACCCATTGCGATTAGCGCCACTTTAGCCCGCCGTGCGAGCGGCCGCCCCAGTCAGCCGGCCTGGCGGCATAGGCGAGCGCACTGGGCGTCTAGCTGGATCGCGATCGCGGAGAACAACCTCCCCTGCTGGCCCCGGGCTCAGCCGGCTACCGGGCCAGGCTGAGCAGGCGCTCGTACTGGCCGGGCGGGGTCGTCTCGGTGCCGAGACCGCTGTTATTGAAAGAACCGTGGTCGTCGCTGCCGCCGGTCGCCACCAATCCGAGACGGGTGGCGAGGGCAGTAAGCCGCACTCGTTCGGAGTGATCATGATCAGGATGGAAGACCTCGACGCCGGCCAAGCCTACGGCGGCCAGCCCGGCGATGACCTCATCTGATATCTCGTAACCGGGCGAGCGGGGGTGTGCGAGCACCGGCACGCCGCCCGCGGCGCGGACTAGCGCGATCGCGCGCTCCGGGTCCGGGGCGTAGCGGTCGACGTGCGCGCGGCCGCCGTCGGCGATCCAGTCGGGGGTGAAAGCATCCTGCGGCGTGGCGACTACGCCGGCCTGCGCCATCGCGCGGGCGATGTGCGGACGGCCGACGACCGCGCCGTCCGCGATCTCGGTGACCTGCTCCCAGGTGACGGGGGCGCCGAGTTCCCGGAGCCTGCCGACCATCGCCCTGGCCCGGTGCGTGCGGTCGTCGCGGATGAGTTCCGTCTCGGCCGCCAGCGCCGGGTCATTGAGGGCGAACAGGTAGGCGAGCATGTGGACGCTGCGATCGGCGAGCCTGCAGGAGAGCTCCATGCCAGGGATCAAGGTCAGGCCCGGCGGCAGGGCATCGCGGGCCGGGCGGATGCCGCTCACCGTGTCGTGGTCGGTGAGCGCCATGACGTCGAGCCCGGCCGCCGCGGCCCGGCTGACCACCTCGGCCGGCGGGTCCGTGCCGTCGGAAGCGCTGCTATGCACGTGCAGGTCGATGCGCACTGCCCCTCCTTTCCGGGGGTGGAGGGTCATCCCCCGCGAGCCAGCACCGCATGGTACCGAGGGCAAGCGCGAGCTAGGCGGGAAGTCGTGGTGACAGCGCGCCGAACGGCAGGTCCAGGTCCTGTGCCTGGTCCCTGAGATCGCGCAGCGGCAGCGGCTCCACCAGCATCACCCCTGCGGTGTCAGGCCAGAGCAGCACCCACAGCCAGCAGCCCGCCACCTCGCCCGCGAACGCGGCCGCGCCATCGGCCTCGACGTGCCACAGCGGAGCCTCGTGGTTGCCGACCCGGACCGTCGCGTGCGCCTGGCCGGTCGCGAAACCGTCACCCGGGTCCGGCCCGGGCAGGCCAGCCAGGCCTGCGCCCAGCCCGACACCAGGTTCTTCGGCCACGATGAGGAGGTCGGCCGGGCCGCCGAGCGGGTTCGGGCCGGACAGCGCGACGGCGAAGCCGCGGGCCCCGGTTCGCTCATCACCCGCCCCGGCGAAACCGCTCACCAGCCAGCCCGGCGGCAGCGGCCACGGCACCAGAGCCGGCACTTTCGCGTTCTTGAGCAGGCTGTCCAGGCCGTCTTTCGTCGGCTGGCGGGCCGGCCTCAGCGGGTCGATGTCGCCATGCAGGTCACAGCGCCACGCGCTCGACCACGCCGTCGGCGCGCGCGCCGGACCGCCGCAACGCGGGCACACCGCTCTCTCCACCACGCTAGCCGCATATCTACCCTTAGGGTCGTGACCACACACGTGATCCCCTGCGTAGGGGCAGTCATCAAGGACACCGCAGGGCGGCTGCTGCTGATCCGGCGCGGGCACGAGCCCGGCAAGGGGCTGTGGTCCATACCCGGCGGGCGGATAGAGCCGGGGGAGACAGATGAGGCCGCTCTGGTCAGGGAGGTTCTCGAGGAAACCGGGCTCGTCGTCACGGCAGGCCGTCTGATCGGCCGCGTTCGCCGCCCTGGCGGCGCCTCCGGTGCGGTGCTTGACATCAGGGACTACGCGGCGGAGGTGACCGGCGGGACGCTCGTTGCCGGGGACGACGCCGATGACGCCGTATGGGCCGGCGCTGCCGACCTGGACAGCCTGCCGTTGACCGACGGCCTGCTCGGGACGCTGCGGTCCTGGGGCGCGCTGTAGCGGCCGATCGCGCGGGCTAGGCGGGGGCGCCGGGGGCGGCCCGGGAGCTCGGACGGGGCAGGCCCGCGGCCTCGCCCTTGGCGGCAATCATCAGCGCCATCTTGCGGGACGCCTCGTCGATCATCTCGTCGTCAAGCATGACCGCGCCGCGACTGTCCACCGCGGTCGCGCTCTGGTAGGAGTCCAGGATCCTGATCGCGCGCGCGTAGTCGTCTTGCGATGGCGTGAATACCTCGTTGACCACGCCCACCTGCGCGGGATGCAGCACCCACTTGCCGTCGTAGCCGAGCGCCGCCGCGCTGGTCGCTGCCTTGCGCAGCCCCTCCGTGTCGTGGATGCGGGCGTACGGTCCGTCGATCGCCTGCAGCCCGTTGGCACGGGCAGCGACCAGCATTCGCATCAGCGGGTAATGGTGCGCGTCGAACTCATAGCCCTCCGGCTGGCCGCCGACGGTCAGCGAGCGCATCCCGATGCTGGCCATGAAGTCGGCGGGCCCGAAGACGAGCGAGACGAGCCGCGGCGACGCCGCGGCGATCGCGTCCACGGCGGACAGCCCGGCCGCGTCCTCGATCTGCGCCTCGATTCGCGTCCGCCCTCGCGTCACGCCGGCCGCCTGCTCCACCTGGCCGAGCAGCAGGTCGAGCCAGCCGATCTGAGCGGGGTTGCTCACCTTCGGCAGGACCAGCGAGTCGACTACACCTGGGGCGCCCTCCACGATCGCGATCACGTCCCGGTAGGCCCACGGCGTCGTCGCCCCGTTGACCCGGACGGCGACCAGCCTGCTGTCCCAGCCGCCCGCCCTCAGCGCGGCCACCGCGAGATCGCGCGCCTTGTCCTTCGCGGCCGGCGCCACCGAGTCCTCGAGGTCGAGCATCACCTCGTCGGCCGGCAGGTCCCGCGCCTTGGCGAGGAATCGCTCGCTGCTCGCCGGGACTGACATGCACGTCCTGCGCGGCCGGTAGGCAGTGTCCACGGGTGCACCATACCGGGACGACGACGGCCGCCGTCGTCTTCGGCGGCTAGTCCCCAGGGGCAATCGCCAGGAATATCACCGTGCCGTCCCGGTATCCGACGGGACGGCACGCGATAACCGCACCGGGCTCCCGGCAAGACGGCGGCAATCTCGCGCCTGGCCGGGAACCCTTTCGTGCCATTCGCGCCGCTGCATGGCTCTTACGCGGCATTCAGCCTGCCCTTGGTGGTGAATCATGCGCACCACAGGCATCTCTAAGCCCACTCGAAGATTCTGTTCCAGGCGAATTTGTGTGCGCGAAACTGTTCGTTCACCAAAAAGGCTTCTAGCGCAGAGATCGTCGGCTTCGATATCCCGCTTCAGTTCCCCGGGCATGTGGAGGAGCCAAATGCACTTGTCCTTGCGGAGAGCGTCCGCGATCGCCGCGGCCACGGCGCTGGTCGCGGGCGGCGCGGCCGCGGCGGCCGCGACGGCCGCGACTGCTGCGCCGAAGCCGACCGTCCACGAGGCGTTCTTGCACCGGACGTCGACCCCGATCAAGCACGTCGTGGTCATCTTCCAGGAGAACGTGTCTTTCGATCACTACTTCGGCACCTACCCGAACGCCGACAACACCTCCGGCCAGCCATTCACCGCCAAGCGGGGCACGCCAAAGGTGAATGGACTGACCAACGCGCTGCTAACGGCCAACCCGAACGGCGTCAACCCGCAGCGTTACGACCCGACGAACATCAACGACGTGCTGACCTGCGACCAGGACCACAACTACGCCGACGAGCAAAAGGCGTTCGACGGCGGGAAGATGGACCTATTCCCGCAGACCGTCGGTACCGACGGCGGCAGCAAGTCGCCTGAGGGTAACCTCTGCAACGCCAACGACGTCATGAACTACTACGATGGCAACACCGTCACCGCGCTGTGGAACTACGCCCAGCGGTACGCGATGAGCGACAACTCGTATAACACCACGTTCGGCCCGTCCTCGCCCGGCGCCATCAACCTCGTCTCCGGCGACACCGGCAACGTGGACATGACGCACACGGCCAACAACCCGTCGATCGCGACTTCCGCCTCCCCCAACGCTGACCTCACCGCGGATGGCCTGGGTGGCTACTCGCTGACCAGCGACGCGCAGCCGTACTACGACGACTGCTCCACCAGGGACGCGGCCGCGATGTCCGGCACCAACATCGGCGACGAGCTCAACGCCGCCGGACTATCCTGGGGCTGGTTCCAGGGCGGCTTCCGGCCCAGCACGTCCTACACCGACGCGCTGGCCGCAATCGGGGCCTCCGGCCAGCCGACCTCGACGGTTATCCCTGACGAGTTCAAGGCGCACGGGTTCAACTCGCTGGTGCCGCACTCCTCCAACCAGGGGATCTGCGACGCCGTTACGCCCGTGGGCGCCGGGCTGACCAGTCCGCTGACCCCCGGCACCGGCCAGTACGGCTACAAGGATGACTACATCCCGCACCACGAGCCCTTCCAGTACTACGCCTCGACTGCCAACCCGCACCACCTCACGATCCCGACCGACGCCAGCGGCCAGGACACGCTCGCCGGGCTGGCCACGATCGGCACCGACACCCAGTCGTATGTGAACGGTGCGCCGCAGTTCGACACGCCGAACCACCAGTACGACACCAGCGACTGGAACCAGCTCGTCGCGGCGATCGCCAACAACGAGCTGCCGCCGTCGGCGCTGCCCGCGGTCAGCTTCCTCAAGGCCCCCGGCTACCAAGATGGGCACGGCGCGTACTCTGACCCGTTTGACGAGCAGCAGTTCGTAGTCAACACGATCAACGCGCTGCAGCAGACCCCGGACTGGAACAGCACCGCGGTGATCATCTCCTACGACGACTCCGACGGCTGGTACGATCACGCTTTCTCTGGCGTGACCAACCCGTCCGCCTCGGTCGCCGACGCTCTCACCGGCACGGGGATGTGCGGCACCGGCACGCCGCTGGCCGGCGAGCAGGGCCGCTGCGGTTACGGCCCGCGGCTGCCGCTGCTGGTCATCTCCCCCTGGGCGAAGCGGAACTTCGTCTCGCACACGCTGACCAGCCAGACGTCGATTACCAAGTTCCTTGAGGACAACTGGTTCCTGCCACGCATCCCCGGGAGCTTCGATAGCGTCACCGGCAGCATCGACAACATGTTCAACTTCGATGACGACCAGGGATTCACTGGGGCAAACGCCAGGCCGTTCATCCTCGACGCGGGGACCGGCCAGCCGGTCGCCAGGTGGTAACCCAGGTAACCCCCGCCTGACGCGGCCTTCGCGGCCGCCGCTCACGATGCCGGGGATGTGCGGGCAAGCCCGCACATCCCCGGCACGTAGCATGAAGGCATGAGCTCCCCGTTGCCCACGACCGAGCAGGTAACCTCGGCGCTCGCCGGCGTCAAGGACCCGGAGATCGGCCGGCCAATCACCGAGCTTGGCATGGTGAAGTCCGTCGAGATCGCCGACGGCGGACTCGTGCACGTCGGCGTCTACCTGACCGTGGCGGGCTGCCCGATGCGCGACACCATTACCAGGACCGTCACCGAGGCGGTAGCCGCGCTGCCCGGCGTGTCGGACGTGCGCGTCGCGCTCGACGTGATGAGCGATGAGCAGCGCAAGGCCCTGCAGGGCCAGCTCCGCGGCGGCCGGCCCGAACCGGTGATCCCGTTTGCCCAGCCAGCGTCGCTCACCACGGTATACGCGGTCGCCAGCGGCAAAGGCGGCGTCGGCAAGTCTTCCGTCACCGTGAACCTTGCCGCGGCGCTGGCCGCGGCCGGCCACAAGGTCGGCGTCATAGACGCCGACGTTTACGGGCATTCGGTGCCGCGGATGCTCGGGGTTACCGGCCGTCCGACTCCTGTCGAGAACATGATCATGCCGCCGTCAGCGCACGACGTGAAAGTGATCTCGATGGGGATGTTCACGAAGGGCAACACACCCATTGTGTGGCGCGGCCCGATGCTGCACCGGGCGATGCAGCAGTTCCTCGCCGACGTGTTCTGGGGTGACCTTGACTACCTGCTGCTCGACCTGCCGCCAGGCACCGGAGACATCGCGATCTCGCTGGCCCAGATGCTGCCCAACGCCGATCTGCTGGTAGTGACCACACCGCAACTCGCCGCCGCCGAGGTGGCCGAACGGGCCGGGGCGATCGTGATGCAGACCCGGCAGCGCATCACCGGCGTGATCGAGAACATGTCGTACCTGGTCTGCCCGCACTGCGGAGAACAGACAGACGTTTTCGGCTCGGGCGGCGGGGAAGCCGTCGCGAGCACGCTAACCCAGCTGACTGGGGCGGCTGTCCCGTTGCTCGGCCAGGTGCCCATCGACACCAGGCTGCGCGAGGGCGGCGACAACGGCACGCCGCTGGTGCTCAGCGACCCATCGTCGCCAGCCGCGCTGCAGCTCGTGAAGATCGCCGATTCACTGGCAAGCCGCGGACGCAGCCTGGCCGGGCGCATGCTCGGACTCAGCCCGCGCTGATCTTGGCTCGCGGGGCGCCGGTCAGGTGGCCTCGAGGTCGAAGGGCGGATCATCTCCGGCTTGCAGGACGGCCTGCGAGCCGTTGGCCACGGCCTGGCCGCCGGCGGCCGCGCCGCCCATGCCGTTAGCGCCCGTCCCATTGGCGCCCGTCCCATTGGCGCCCGTCCCATTGGCGCCCGTCCCGTTGCCGCCCGCGTGGGCCGTCCCCGGAGAGCCAGACGTCGTCGCGGGCTCGTCGAGGAGGTGCTTTTGCACGAATCGACGTGGGTTCAGGTCGTCGAAGTCGAAGTCCTGGAATTCCGGGCCGAGCCCCTCCCTGAGGTCTGCCTTCGCACCTTCCGCTATCCGGCGCAGGTCGCGCAGCGCGCGTCCGGCCTGGGCGGCGATCTTGGGCAGCTCGTGCGGGCCGAACACCACAAGCGCGATCACCGCGAGGACCAGCAGCTTGGTCAGTGACAGGTCAAACACGCTCAGCTCTCCGTCAGCAAGTGATCCCACACAGGATCACGTTCGGCACCCATACCCACTGTAATCCGTCCGGACGCTCGCGTGGACCCTGCGAGGTCACCGACTCCGGTCAGTGAAATGGGTTCATCAAAGACGCCAGCCGGTCAAGACCGCGCCCGAGCCGGTCGAGGAACCCCGGTGCCGAGCTCTGCGGCAGCGCTGCGACGACTTGCTCGACCGTCTTCGGTGGGGCGTCAGCGATCATGGTGTACACGAAACCGGGCCCCGCCCAGGTGATCGAGTGCTCTGCCACATAGACCACGTGGCCGCGTACGCTGACCGGCTGCCAGCCGGACATCTTCCCCAGGGTGCCGCGCTCGACGAACAGCGAGATGACGGATAGCCCGTCCGAGTAGCCGAGGTCGACGACCTGACCAGCACCGGATTTGCTCTGTGCCGCGTCATACAGCGCCAGGCCGCCAGGGAGGGTGGCGGGTAGCTGCCAGCCCTGGCCGTCGAGGTCGAGGAGCAGCTTCGCAGGGGCGGCGACCCGCGACCATTGCGAGCTGACAGGCCTCGTGGCACTCGGCGGCGCGGCAAGCGGGCCGAACTGCACCTGGACGAACGCGTCCTCGCTGACCAGCTGCGCGGACGTGTCGAATACGTCGCGCCGCAACGGCACTAGCGTCTTGGAGTCCAGCCAGAAGCGTGCGGCGAGGCTTCCGTCGGCACGGTCCAGTTCGACGATGAACGCAGGCCTGCCGACGGCTGAGCCTTTGCCCGTGAACATCGCGATGTAGTTCTTGCCGAGCAGCGTGACCAGCGGTTTGGTGACGCCGAATACGCCCTCAGGGGAGTTACCGTCGCCTGCGTATGCGACGTAAGGCTGGCTGCCCGCCAGCACCGTCGCGTCCGACGTCTGGGTGACCGTCAGGCCGCCGGCACGGTGCCACACGCTGGAGATCATCGTGAGGGTGCCTGTGACGCCTGACTGGGCGATGAGCTCGACACCCTGGTAGGACGTGTTGAGCCCGGCCGTCGCGGCCTTCCCGAGCAGGCGCATGCCGTCATGCTGCTGATTTACGACCGCGTCGAAGATGGCGGCGTGCGCGGCGGCGGCGTCGCGGCCCGCGGAGGAACCAGCCAGGACCGCAGGCCTGACGGCGGACTCCGACCCGGATGGAAGCGACGCGGGCGGCGCGTCCGCGCCAAGCGATACCGCGGTGGCACGGGCCTCCTGGATCGCGTGCTCGTGCCCGACCACCGCGAGAGTGGCGAGCACGCTTGGCACGGTGATCGTCATGGCAGCGCTCAGCAGCAGCCCGGGACGACGCAGCACCGACATCGGGGACATCACGGCCTCGCTGTCGGCGCCTGCGTCGGGTCGGGGAACGGGACGTCGCCGGAGTTGATGGCGTGTTCTACGTTGAACATCTGAAGCTGCGGCGTGATATTGGGCCCGGGCTCGGCGGTGTTACCGCCCATGCTGAACGCCGCCGCGCCGACACCGACGACCACCAGCGAGACCGCGCTCCAGACCATGTAGCGACCGCGCCGGTGCGGTTCCCGCGGCGGCCGCCCCGCATAAGGCTGCCCGTCAGCACGCGGGCGCCTCGTCGCCGACGTCCCGGGCAGGCCGCCCCCGCCGGTGCCACTGCCGCCAGGCCGGCCGCCGGGCTGCTCGCGGCGGCTGCGGAGGAATTGCTCACGGCGGAACCTGCGAGACGGCACGGGCCCGCCAGGTCCGGCCATCGAAAGCAGCCGCCGGGTCAGTGCCTCATCGGCGCCCTCGGGGCCTGGCGCACTTCCGGTGGCCTGATCGGCGGCGAGGTCGAAGGGCCCGGCGGCCAGGGCGCGCAGTTCACGCTTGAGCTGCCGCAGTGACGCGGCCTCCTCGCGGCAGCGACCGCAAGCCGCCAGGTGCGCGTTCGCCCGGTCAAGATCCGCTCCGGCGAGCTCCCCGTCGATAAGGGCGGAGATCTGCTCTCTGAGATGGCTCACGGCTCACCCGCCGTCGTGCGCGGCGCCCTGACATCAGACCGCGACTGGGGCCGTCCCGCCTGGCGCTCCCGGTGCGCGAGGGCGGCACGTAGCTGAGCGCGCCCGCGGTGGATCCGGCTGCGCACCGTCCCGAGCTTGACACCCAGGGTCGCCGCTATCTCCTCGTACGAGAACCCTTCGATGTCGCAGAGCACCACCGCGGCGCGGTAGTCCGGCGGCAGCGCACGCAGCGCGGCCTGGATGTCGCCGTCGAAATGGCGCTCGTCCCACGCCTGCGCCGGGGTCAGCTCGCTGCCCTGCAGCCGCTGCGCGATATCGTCGCCAAGCCCCTCGAACCGGATCCGTTGCCTGCGCCGGGCGCCGTCCAGGAACAGGTTCGTCGTTATCCGGTGCAGCCAGCCCTCGAATGTTCCCGGGGTATAGCTGGACAGCGAACGAAACACGCGCACGAAGACCTCTTGCGTGAGGTCCTCCGCGTCATGCTGGTTCCCGGTCAGCCGGTAGGCGAGACGGTACACCCGGGCTGAGTGGGCTCGCACGATGTCTTCCCAGCTGGGAAGCTCCCACTGGGGTTGCTGCGGCTGCGCTGGTTCCGGCCCCACGGCCTCCTCCACCGGTTCGCCAACCGCGTTACGCATCGCGGCGATCATGACCATCCTGCACTGAAATCTTCCGCTATGCCACCCGGAAGAGGGTCTCGCTCATTGACTGACTAACGGCCAGGACTGCGAGAAGGTTCCACGGACCAGCGAAATTGGCTAGGCTCACCCGCGAAGGAATGCGTCCTTAAGGGGGCCAGTCATCACGTATGACGAGATGGAGTACGCGGTAGAAGACGAGCCGCTGCTCACCGCCCGCCGATGCGCCGAGGACCTCGGCGGGACAGACCCGGTAACGCCGGCCACCGGCGCGGCGCTGCGGTTCTTCGCGACCGCGATCGCGGCTCGCGCGGTGGTCGAACTCGGCACTGGCTGCGGCAGTTCAGGGATCTGGCTGCTCCGCGGCATGCGCCCGGGCGGCGTGCTGACTAGCGTCGACACCGAGCCTGAGTACCACAGGCTGGCCCGCAAGGTTTTCGCGCAGGCCGGCTTTGCGACCAATCAGGCCAGGCTCATCCTCGGGCGCGCCCTGGACGTGCTGCCCAGGCTTTCCGACGGGGCTTACGACCTGGTGTTCTGCGACGCGGACCCGCCTTCGTACCCTGAATACCTGACTGCGGGCCTGCGGCTGCTCAGGGCAGGCGGCATGGTCGTCTTCAACGACGCCCTGCCGAACGGGGACGGGCCTTCGGCGGACGGCGCACGTGAACTAGCCGACATGATCACGGTCGACGATCGGCTGGTCCCACTGCTGCTTCCGATAGCGGACGGCCTGCTCGCCGCCATAAAAAAATAATCAATCACACCGAAGGGACAGCGGGTTCCGGTTCAGCGCCGCGTAATGTCCAGGGACGGACTCAACAGGTGAGGGCGGCGCTTATCCGACGGCCGCCTGGAGGGCGTCACCCAACTTCGCGGCCTCATCGGCAGACAACTCAACCACGAGCCTGCCGCCGCCCTCCAATGGGACGCGCATCACGATGCCACGGCCCTCCTTGGTCACCTCGAGCGGACCATCGCCCGTCCGCGGCTTCATCGCCGCCATCCTGCATCCCCTTCCTCACGCGCTTGCGCACCACACGCATCCCAACCCCTCGCGGAGTCGCACCGGCACAGTCCCTTCCGGGCTGGAACGCTGGCCGCCTCGCGCGGACCGCGCAGCCAAGTGGTCCGTGCCCGCGCCGGGAGCCGGTCAGCAACAACCGTGTCGATCCGTCGCCCTATTATCCCGTGTTCGGAAGCAGAATGGTAATGATCGGCTACTCGCGCCGCCCGGGTAACCGCTCTTGAGTGCCCTTCAAGTCCTTGCCCCAGCCGGATCGCGCCGCGTGGCCCCTCCCGGTGATCATGAGCCGTCGTCGCCGTGTGATTGGAGCGATGCATCCCAGGAGTCGCGACGCCGGATACGGGGCCGGGCGCACCCGTGCGAGTCGCAGGACGCGAGTGCGCCACTGCCCAGGGGACGGAGGGATACACGTCGCAGGTCCTCGAGTGCGCCAAACAGCCCCATAGGGGGCCGGCGTAACACGCGCCCCAGGCCGTTCCACAAAGGCGCGCCCGCTTTGCGTTAATTGTCGGAATCGCGGGGGGCGCAGATCATGATCACGAAAGTATTTATGGCCTATAGCATGAATTTCTTACGTCATGAGAAATATTTTCGCGATCACGCGCTGACCAGCACCCAGTTAGCTGAGCAGCTTGAAGAACGCGCGACGATCGCCTACAGGGCCTGGAACTTTGCACTCGGCGGCAACTGGTAGGGCTACGCGTTGCTGACGCCACAGCTTGCTACGCGAGATTCGTGCTCAATACAAGGGGAACTATGGCACCTCCAACAATGCTCAGGGTTTCCGCCTGAGCACTCTTGGAGGTGGCGGGAATCGAACCCGCGTCCTTCAGTACCTCACCAGGGCTTCTCCGAGCGCAGCCTTGCTTTGCTTTTCTCAGCCCCGGCGATCACGCAGGCAAGTCGCCGACGGGCTCAGCCACTGTTTGATGTCCTAGCCCGCCCCGTGGCCGGGCCGGCTAGTTGAGCCCTCTAGCTGATGCCAGTTCCGGGCCGAAGGCACTCCCGGGCTGACAGATCCCGCTAAATCGCCTTAGGCGGCGAGAGCGAGAGCGCTCTTGGGGAGCGCTACAGTGCTATTAGAGTTGGCACTTATTGGTTTACGGTCGCGTGATTAACGAGGTCACAACCGTCACCCTCGGCTCGCTTCTCCTGGATCAACTACCGAAGTCGAAACCGTTCACCCCCATGTTCAGTTGTAAGCGGTCGCACGAGGCATATCCGCGTCTTACGACCTTACCTTCTCCAACGCCACACAGCCAACGCCGATTCCGTCCGGTTGGAGGGGGTTAGGCACAGGCGGGCGCCGAGGGTGCCCAGGGCGCGGCGAGGGTCGGCGCCGCCGCAGGCCAAAGCTGCCGCGGGTGACCAGGGCTCGGCCAGGGTCGGCGCCGCCGCAGGCCAAAGGCGCCGCGGGTGACCAGGGCTCGGCGAGGTCGGCTCCGCCGCAGGCCAAAGGCGCCGCGGGTGACCAGGGCTCGGCGAGGGTCGGCGCCGCCGCAGGCCA
>Ga0126371_10003971_pt1 | contig 12989 bp, 9 predicted proteins | sample PanSoiMetaPlot_4_FD_110145 | JGI IMG/M metagenome (GOLD analysis project Ga0126371, IMG submission 110145) | Tropical forest soil microbial communities from Panama - MetaG Plot_4 | ecosystem: Environmental > Terrestrial > Soil > Tropical forest > Bulk soil | place: Panama | collected 2016-02-17
GTGATTGAAAACCCCTGCTCGGGCAAGTACATCGAAGACTTATCCGAACTGATGCAGATTGGTGAAGAGCTGGGTGAGATTCTCACGGAGCGAGCTGTCGCAGCTCTCGGGATTCCGGCAAACATGGTCGAAAGCTATGGCAAAGCCGCCGCGGTCGGCGAGAACGGCGAGATCGAACACGCTGCGGCAATTTTGCATCCGAAGCTTGGCACGCCGGTGCGCAGAGTGCTCGGCAAGGGTGCGGCCCTGATTCCTTCCTCGAAAAAACGCGGCGGTCTGGGAGTCGTACTTGACATTCCACTTGGTCATAAGGACGCTGCCTTTGTGCGCAGCCACTTCGATGGCATGGAAGTCCGCATCGCGGATGCGCCACGCGCGAACGAAATTGTCGTCGCAATCGCCGTCACGGACAGCGGCCGCCCGTTGCCGCGCATCGGGGGCTTGACAAAAGATCAGATCAAAGGCGAAGACGGTCTGCGCTGAATATTAACGCGAGCCCTTTGCAACGCCGGTGTGCTCTCTTAAGTCTCCACAATCTTCGGAACATTCGTCGCAGGGGGAGTGTTTCGGCTTCGCTTCGCGCTTACCACGCCATCCACGATCACCATTCCGATCCCGGGCAAGTCTCCCAGACGGATACTCTCGAGAAGAGTTGTCCCGGCAGAGTGCTGCGCCCGGTCCATCATCACGAAACTCGCAGCGCGTCCCGCGGCAACAAGACCACAATCGAGGTTCCGCATCTTGGCCGTATTTCCAGTCGCGAAGCAGATGGCTGTCTCAACGGGAACGTCTCCCAGTGACGACAGCATCGAAATCACACGCAGAATTCCCAGTGGCTGCACTCCGGAGCCTGCTGGAGAATCCGTCCCAAGAATTATGCGCTGGAGCTGTTTCAGTTCCTTCGCAGTTCGCAGCGTGAAGAGAGCAGCGCGCTCGTTGCCGTTATGAACGATCTCAAGTGCGCGCGAGGATTTCTCGCACAGCACTGCAATTTGATTGTCAGGCAGAGCCGTGTGTCCGCCGTTGATGTGGCCAATTACGTCGGCGTCCGTTTCGAGCACCACATCCTTATCGATCAGACCCGAGCCGGGAATCGAAGGTCCGCCGGTGTGAATTGTGCTCTGAATGCCGTACTTCCGCGCCCACCCGACCATCTGCCGCGCGGTCTTGCCATCTTTCACTCCGCCGAGGCCCACTTCGCCCAGAAACTTCACGCCCGCGGCCGCCATCTCCTTGAAGTCTTCTTCGACCATTCCGTGCTCGAGCACAGGCGCCCCGGCGTGGACTTGCACGCCGCCCGGACGGAATGCCATGAAGGCTCGCTGCGCCGTAATGGCCATGGCCTTCACGCCGACTATGTCTTTCGGACGTCCCGGCATGTGTACCTCACCCGCAGAAATCATCGTCGTGACGCCCCCATGCATGCAGGTGTCAATCCAGCCGATCTGATTCTGGCGCGGCGTCCAGTCGCCTGCGACCGGGTGGACGTGGCTATCAATCAGACCAGGCGCAAGCGCCGTGCCGTTCGCTTCGATTGTTGTCGTCGCGCCGCTGATATCGATGTCCTTTGCCTTGCCGATTGCGACGATTCGGCCGTCGACTGCCACGATTGTGTCCGCATCAAGAATAGGGCGGTCCATATCGCCGCTGAGAAGGAGTCCGATATTTCGAATTACAAGTTTCGAATGCGATTGAGCTTTCGCCGCATCATCGTGCGCCATGTGTCACGTCCTCCGCGCCAGGGTCTCAGGCGCTCAGCATCAACTGCTCGTTCGCAGAAGTTTAGCAAGGTTAGCGTCCAGCGATACGTGATAGAGATCCCCTCCGAAGCTGGTCATCACCCCTGCGATGCGTAGTATTCAATGCCTCATTGACGACCTCCCTCCCGCAACATGTCCTTCCACAGAATATTCTCGGGCCATTTGGAAAGAGGACCGCGTCGAGTATGCGTGCTGAGATTGCGGATGACAATTCCTGTTACCGACAGTTATCCTGCCGCCACGGTGAGATGAGGGATGTAGCTCCGCAAGCCCGCACTATGAGAGAATCGCGATGGCTGCTTTGAATCGATGCGTCTAAGTGATGGTTCAATTGGTCATGAAATCGCTGTAGCTGAGTCCTGTGATTGCGAGGCGCGATGAATCGATCCAAGGATTTTGCGTGAGCGCATCGTCGAGGCCAGCCATCAAATCCTTGTAGTCGCCGCCTTCCCAGTCATTGAAGCAACCATCTGAGAATGGCTAGACCAAACGAGTTTCGTCTCGTAGAAACTCCTTTTGTAGGATTCTCATCTTGTGCCGGCACCGCTGCCGTCAGATTTAGCAGACGCGAGCGGTTGGTAGCTCCATGGTGAAAGCGATGACGATTGCATCAATCAATCCTGCGACTGGGGAAACGCTGAAAATTTTCGAGGCGCTTTCGGACTCGCAACTCGAAGACAAGTTGCGGCTGGCTGTCTCAGCCTTCTCGGAATTTCGCAAAATGACGTTCGCCGAGCGCGCCGCTTGCATGAGGAAAGCGGCCGAGATATTGGAATCCGACAAAGAAAAATTCGGTCGCGTGATGACCACCGAGATGGGCAAAACCTACCGGTCGGCAATTGAGGAAGCGGCTAAGTGCGCCTGGGTGTGTCGGTATTATGCCGAGAACGCTGAGAAGTTTTTGGCCGATGAAACAGCGGAGGTTCCCGGCAGCAAAAGCTTCGTGCGTTACCTGCCTCTCGGCCCGATACTGGCTGTAATGCCGTGGAACTATCCGTTTTGGCAGGTTTTTCGCTTCATTGGGCCCGCGCTTATGGCGGGAAATGTAGGTTTGCTGAAGCACGCATCGAATGTGCCGCAATCGGCGTTGTTGATTGAGGATGTTTTGCTGCGAGCTGGATTTGGCAAAGGTGTTTTCCAAACGCTGCTGATCGGCTCAGGGAGGGTGGCGAGAATTCTGTCTGATCCGCGAGTCAAAGCCGCCACTCTGACCGGTAGTGAAGGAGCGGGAGTGCAGGTAGGCATCGCTGCTGCGACGGATATCAAGAAGGTCGTGCTGGAGCTTGGTGGAAGCGATCCGTTCATCGTAATGAAAAGCGCAAATCTGGAACAGGCGGTGTCGGTAGGCGTGAAGGCTCGGGTGCTGAACAATGGACAATCATGCATCGCAGCAAAGAGATTCATCGTAGAGGAATCCATCGCGAACGAGTTTGAGCGTCTGTTCGTTTCGAAAATGAAAGCGCTGAAGGTGGGAGACCCGTTTGACGAGCATACAGATGTGGGCCCCCTGGCTACGGAGGATGGTTTGAAAGAGCTGGATGCCGACGTCCAGAAAACAATTCAGGCGGGTGCCCGGCTTCTCACCGGCGGAAAGCGTCTGAACCAGCCCGGGAACTATTATTTGCCTACGGTGCTGACGAACATTCCCGAAGGCTCGCCGGCAGCCTGTGGCGAATTGTTTGGGCCAGTCGCGTCGTTGTTCCGGGCCAAGAATGCGGAGGACGCCATTCGAATTGCAAACGCGAGTCCGTTTGGATTGGGCGCTAGTGCGTGGACCAACGACAGCTCCGAGCGCGAAAAGTTCATAAACGGACTGGAATCTGGGATGGTGTTCATCAACCGGATGGTGGCTTCGGATCCGCGGCTGCCGTTTGGCGGAGTAAAGCGATCTGGGCACGGCCGAGAACTGGCAGTTTTTGGAATTCGTGAATTCATGAATATCAAAACCGTGTCGATTGAAGGCGCGTAGACGTTGACTAACTGCGGTGCAGGTCCGAATTCGGAGAGGGGCCAGAAGGTGGAGAGTTCATGTACAAGCAAGTTCGCAATTCGCGGCTCTGCGAGCAGATCGTGCAACAAATCGAAGACTCAATTCTCAAGGGGACTCTTAGGGCCGGCGACCAGCTTCCCTCGGAACGCGAACCGGCCCTGAAATTTGGGGTGAGCCGCACGGCTGTCCGAGAAGCCGTCAAATCACTGCCTGAGAAAGGGCTATTGGAAGGTATTCGGGGCGTGGAACATTCATTACGAACGGCATCTCGCAGGCAGTGACTCAATCGATCAACCTACCCTTTTGAAATTCATAAAATCACCACAGCGTCGGTCAAGCTTTCGATGTCAGATTTGGCTGCATACAAGTTCGTCAAGCGCTCGGTGAGGTCTTTGGCTTCAGGAGCGGCGACATCTAGGGCTTTTCTTATACTTCTATAGACGGCGCGAGCCGCCGGATTCGACTCCTCGGAAGGGCCCATTCCTATTCCCCAGCTGCCGCGATCGCCAAGGATGCGCACAATGCGGTGCGCCTGTAGAGGAGTCATTTCTCGGTCGAGTCCGTGTTTGACTTGTGCCTGAAACGCTCCGAGGCAGTCGATGGCTCGATCCTTTTCTATCGCGCTCAATTTGACGTTACTGATGATTTCGACCGTTGCGTCTTCAAATGGCACATCGATGACGTTGTAAACGTCGATTGTTGCCTTTGACTCAGAAAGAGTCGCTTCGATCTTGAGCGTGTATTCGGCGATTTTGCGGTGGATGATTTCAAATTGACCGCCTGCTGATTGCGCTGCTTCAATCAGTGGTCTCCCCTGTTGCAGTTCAGCTTTGAATACGTCCAAATTACCCGTCGGCAGATTCCAAATACCTTCATCCACCAAAGCCTTTGAGGGATCTCCATAAGCAAGGTCAGGCACACGTTGCTTCTTCGTTGGTCCTGGATCTCGTCTGGTCTTTGGGACGGGAAGACTACGCGCTGTCGAAAGTGAGATGCTGTCTTTTGCACCAGGCGATTCCGTCGGTTTTCGATGACCCTCTTCCGGCGTATGGGTGTCATCAGCTGACTGTGCCCTTAGCAGCCGGACACCTACAATGCAATCATCATCCGGTCGCCCTATCGCGGTAGCGTGAGAGCCACAGAGGAAAACAGGGTCGCCATTCGTGTAGATTGTGACAAGCGGGGTCCCATAGTCGCAGCCGAGCCGGTAATGCCCAGAAAGAGGCTGGGCTGGCTGTCCACGGAGCAGCCGCCATTCTGCCCGGAGTGTGCAATGGCGCTTTTGCACACAGTGATTCTAACGAAGCTAACGTCTATATGGGCTGCTGGTTACTAGGTTGTTACGGAAATCAAACCTTTGCCCCTTTCGCCTGTTTCGCCTCGAACCTAGCAAAGGGTGGGCACCATTCGGAGGTGGCAGATTGGGCCAAAGCGAAGAGAGCTGCTAGTGAGAGCAAGCCACTGCAAGCGATTCAAGCCTGAGGTTCTCGCCTTGCGCTATGACTGGCGCAATAATTCCGTTCTATTCGTCCACAACCTCAGTCCAATTCCCACAGAAGTCAAATTCGGCGCTCGCGCGAAAGTTGATGGCCAACTCGTCAATCTCCTATCGGACGATCACAGCACTCCAGACGCTTCCGGTAAGCATTCCCTGATGCTCGAGCCCTACGGTTACCGTTGGTTCCGCATTGGCGGCCTCGATTATCTGCTGAAGCGAACCGAAACCTAGAGCTCCTGTTGGTCTGCCATTACTTCGCCCGATAGCCGCGCGGCCTAGCAATACTTTCGTGTATCCGGCTATAGGAGGGACAATTTTATCGGTGAGAAGCCCCCGCGCCAGTCGACCCCAGTTTCCGAACTCACATTGCAACAACCGGAAGCGTGACGCAGGTCACCTTCTCGTGTAACAGGTGATAGAGAAGAGTTGTTTTGGCTACGGGTAAACTGGATCCGCAGCTGATGGCACGACCATTCTAGTTGGCTGGCAGAAACAAGAAGCCAGCAGTCACGTCCAGACTGCCGGCGTATCAAGACATAAGCTCAGCGACAAGCTTCATTGCTTTACGTTCGCCGGGTGTATAGCAGTTGATCCATACTGAACTGGGAAGTCCGCAATGTGCCCACCAAAATGTTCTACTCTGTCCGAATTTTGCGGGACAACGAGCTTTGCAGCCTACTGCCTGACCGCGACGTCGAGATTGTCACTGAGTACTCCGAGCACATTCCGAACATCATCGGCGGTATTGTAAAGGTGAAATGATATGCGCAGACCGTCCATTCGATTCGAACTCACGATGTTATGAGACGCCAGCTTCCGAACAGCTGCGTCAGAATCCTTCATATGCAATACCACAAGAGGTCCTCGGCTATCGGCCGGGGTTTTTGCTTTAATTCCCAGCTCTCGTGCTCCTGCCAGCAACATCTGGGCAAGACCCGATACATGGGAGGCAATCCTGTCGAACCCGACACTGCTGAGAAGTTTGAGTGCTGCGGATACAGCGAAGATATGAGGCAGAGGCGGCGATCCCGACTCGAATCTTCGCGCTGAGCAGGCGGGATCGAAATGCTTCACGTCAAATGCAAACGGATTCTGCTGGCCAAACCAGCCCGTAATGGTCGGCGTAAGCTTCTGAATCAATTCCGGCCGCACATACATAAACGCAATTCCGGACGGGCCTAACAGGTACTTGAGTGCGCCGCTGACATAGAAATCCAGGTCGAGCGCTTTTACATCCACGGGGCGTGTTCCGCAATCTTGATAATCGTCCAGCATCACGAGAGCGCCGCGCTCACGAGCGAGTTTGGCAACAGCAGGTACTTCAGAACGAACACCGTTCATGAAGCACACCCCAGTCACGGGGACGATGAGCGCCGTCTCATCGATTTCGTTTGCATAGGAACTTGCCGGAATTCGTCCGTCCTGCGCGCGGATGAAGCGGATTTCAGCGCCGCGAGATTGCTGCGCGAGCCATATCTGCCCCATCGTGGGGAATTCAAACTCGCCCATGACAACTTTCCTGCGTGGGCCATGGAAGTCGAGCGCACTCGCGATCGCGCTGATGCCCGCCGATGCGCACGATAGAATTGCCACTTCCTCGGGTTTTGCGTTTATAAACCCGGCGAAAGCTGCTCGGGCAGCTTCGTAGTGCTCCATCCATTTATCCCAAGGCGAGCCGTCTTCGTGCCAGGTTCGGATGTGCTCGTGAAGGGAGGCCTCCACAACATCGCTCAACGCACCTTGCGAACAGGAGTTCAGGTAGATTTTGTTTTTGAAGATAGGGAATCTGGAGCGAACGGATTCGAGTTCAGTTGTGGCTGACAAAGCTTCGGCCTCCGAACGATTCGATTTTTACGGAAGAACTGTCGTGATATCCGGTGGGTCCCCGGGATGGGATCTCGATACAAGGCTTAGCGGTACTCACTAATAAAACCCACGAAAGCCAGGCAACTGAGCATAGAATTGCCGAGATCAAAATTGCGAAGGAGGCCGAACTCCTGAACGATTGGCCGGAGAAACAAATGAAGAGTCCTACGACTCGCAAGAAAAAGTTTGCCCAGAGCCCCAGAGCGAAGTCCGATACCATCGCGACTGTCATTCGGCTCGAGAAGCGCGTGTGGCAGGTTGCTCAACAGAGAAACGTAGCTGAATTCAAGAAGCTTGTACCCGCAGATGCTGTAATGATTTTTCAAAGCGGAATCGTCCTCCAGCCGGAGTACCTTCGAACCATGAACGCGCGCACGATCTCTCAATACGAGATTCGTGATATACGCGCTTTCATGCCGAATGCAACAACCGTCATTCTGTATTACGAAGCACTGCGCCTCGGTGAACAAAACAGTGCAGCATTTCCTCCTGGCCCAGTCGTCGAGAGCACGACTTGGATCCGTCGCGGCAAACGTTGGGTCGCAATCCTAAATCAAGAGACTCCAATCAGCACATAACAACAGTTTGTTGTTTAGTGCGATCTCGCCGGTATCAACGGCTTCAAAATATCATCCAGATAGTCCGCCGTCCCCTCGACTCGTTCGAGATGCGGATAACGATTCCCGCCTTGATAATGGATTTCATGTGTTTCGATCGTCCCGGTATTCGTTGCGGTGATGACAATGGCGCCGATCGAAGATCTTGTGTTAGCGATGGCTCGATTTAATTCGTCAACCGAAAATGCGCGCCCGTTAACAGCGATGATCCGCAGATACGGGCTCACACTGCTTTCGAATGCAGGCATGCCAGGAATCGAATCGACTACCGTTCCGTCGCCCTTCACTCTCAGCCCAATGGAAGAAGTGTAGTCTCCGCCGCCCGAAACCGCGTCGCCTGCGGCGAGAAATTCATTGGCGTCATCGTTGTAGACAAGCTTCCAGCCGCCCGCAGAGATTCCTTCCAACGGCGCAGTCGCCGAGATGGAATCGAGACGCTCGCGCAGGAAAGCATGCCAGTCATGAGGGGCGATCTGGTTCAGGGTGGCGACCACGTCGTCAAACTCGTATGTCTTGATCGTGGGCTGCCCATCGGGAGGTCCGTAAAATAATCGACAAAAATCATCCATCGACCTACGGTTGTTTGTGAGCTTGCGAATCGTGGTGTCGACATCGAGCCAGATTAAGACGCTCTCCGGATAGAAGTCGACGCTTCGCCGGTAAGAAGTCCATTCGGGCGGCGAAAAATACAGAATCTGAGCTGCATTCGCAGTGTTCTGCAGTGAGCGCCAACGACGTCCCGCGCGATGCGCCATCGTCGACGCGGTCAGAGCAATATAGTCGCGAGTCTGCTGTGAGGTGGTAAGGCCACTGCGTGCTGATAGAATTGTTCCGAGGTACTCCGTAAGCCCCTCATAGACCCACAACAATTCGCCTTTCATCGGTGCCTGGAAATCCGGTGTGGCTAAGCCGCCAGGGCGTCGGTATTGTCCATTCCAGGAATGTGAAAATTCGTGCGGAAACAATCCCGATTCGAGCAGGCGAGCGCTCGGGTCGACGAGCGTGCGTTCTGCGACGCGGTCATCGCTGCTCTCGTGATGTTCCTGTCCGAGAGGTAGCACGTTGTCACTCAGCGTTAGAAGAAAATGATAGTCGCGATAATGGTGCGACCGGTAAAGCGCATCGACTTCGGCAACGAGCCGTTTATAGTTGTCGATCAGAGCCGGTGAAATATCAAGGGCCCACGCGTCGTCGGCCGCTACATCCACCTCGTGAGTAGGCTTACCACCCGCATCCAGCGGATATACCCGGACGTACTCGCCGGACTGCACCGGCGAATCGATCAGCAGATCAAGGGCAACTGGCAAGAACGTAATGCTGTTTTCGGATTGATTTGCGACTGGAAGCGACGTGTTGAATTTCCAGCCGCCCGGAATCGTGAGAGAGGGCTGAAAGGTCAAGCTCGCGGCGGGCCAGCCTTTCGGGTACAGCACGACTTCGTTCCACATCAGTATGAAAAGCATGGCAGAGCCGGACGCGGCGAAATCGATAGTTGGACCAGGCGCAGAAAGCAGAAAATCGAGCGAAGCATCGATCGCGGTCGCCTCCTGCGGCACCTCGAGGTTGAAGGTGTACATATCGGTATCATCTTGCTGCCACGGGATATCCTTACCGGCTGCCGAGAATTTAAGCCCAGCCAGATTAGAAATTGGCCCATCGGGAGAATGGTCAGCTGGCAACCACTTCGGATAATAAAGCGTGAGCGGACCAGGTGTTGCTGGGATGTGCAAGTTTGAATGCAGAATTCGCTGTTGAGCACGAGTGGCGTCTACAGAAATCGTGATCGGAGCGGGGGGCATGCCTTGTGCGCTTACGATCCTGCATACCGGAAACCAGAATGTAAGCGCGAGGCCGAAACTGATGCCAGCAAATCTTATCGGTTGTCTGAGCTGGTGTGACACGCTTCCTCCGATTGCGAATGTTCAGCGCATGCGCCGGTCTACGCTTATGGTCACTTATCTCAGAACGACAATCGCAACATGAACTGAATATTGCGCGGGCCTCCCACACCGAAATGTGAATCGAAGCTTCCATCGTCCGCTGTGGCCGTAATCTGAGTAGACAAATCCGGGGAAGGCTCCGCAAAGTTGGGATGGTTGAAAGCATTGAAGAAGCTTGTTCTGAATTCAAGTCCCCAGCGTTCCTTGAAGCGGAACGTGCGCTGAATCGATATATCCCATGCATTTAATCCTGGGGCGACGATTGGGTCTCGCGGGCACGTTCCAAATGTCCCAGGCGCCGGAGTTTGAAATGAAGATTGCGAGGCATATGGCTGGGAGAAATCTCTCAGCTGATAGTGAATTGGACCAACGCAATTGGGGCGCTCGCTCAGATTTCCGACGCCTGCTTCGTCACCAAAAGTCAGGAGAGGTGCCGCGAATCCATCGCGAAAGGTCGTCGTTCCAGAAAGTTGCCAATCCTTAAGCATCCACCCGAGCGCGTTTTCGAGTTGAGGATGCGGGAGCGCATACACATATGTGATGATCAGCGAGCGTCGCTGATCAAACTCAGAGTTGCCGTAGCTACCCGCAACGTTGCGGGAATCTTGGGGTACGTAACCGCTCGTTCCAAAGAAATTCTCGACTTCCGAAGCCGTGTCCAGATTGTGAGACCAGGTAAACGAAATTTGCGTGGTCAATCCGTGCCAATTGGTGGATCGCAGGAACGCTTGCAGCGCGTCGTAGTGCGCCCAACCTGCTGACGATATGGTGTTGATTGCCGCCAGCGTTGGGAAAATCGTATTGAAAGGCCGGCGAGCTTGTTCTGCGTCGAGTGAATTATCTGCGCCGGGGAGCGGCTGATTGATATCCAATAACTGGTATTGGTGGACGCTATGATTGCCCACGTATCCCAATTGGAAGACAAAACGCTGGCCTAGTTCTTGTTGAACGTTCAACGTCCATATTTGAGTGTTGGGGGTTCGGATGTTGTGTTGAATACTGGTGACCGGGAATGGAGGTTGCGGTGCTCCGGCTCCGAATATCGGCACACCAACGCCGAATGGAATCGGGGCTGTAGGCACGATGGTGAATCCCGCTGTCGGACCAATCGGATTCTGAGCGAGCCCTTCCTCGAAAATCGTGAGAGGCATTGTGTCGTAGTAGATTCCGAAGCCGGCGCGAATAATCGTTTGTCGGCCCGGGAGAATCTCAAATGGTGGCGTATAGGCGAATCCTACGCGCGGTCCGAAGTCGCCTTTAGGAGCGTCGTAAATATGATTCGTTTGAACAAGCCCTTCTGTCGGATCAAAAACTGAGAACCGTCCGCGTGTTTCTTTCACGGTCGTGAAATAGTCATACCGCAAACCCGCTATGAGGGTCAGTCTCTGCGTAATCTTGTACGTGTCCATCGCAAATCCACTGATGATGTTCTGCTCGATGTTCGCCCTATCGCTGCCGACGCGGGTAATATCCGTCAGGCCGAATCCCGAGGCTGGCATGCCGGCGATGAGATCGATAAGACCTGCGTCAAACCCATTATTGGCCAGCGGATGCGCTGGATCTGCTAGAGCGAGTTGCGATCCGTCAAAGGTGAAGATCCCACGGCTTCCCACCACTGTGTAGTTCGAATAGTTGTGTAGGAAATTGAATCCGAACTTCATGGCGTGTGCACCGCGCGTCCAGCTCACATCGTCGGAGATCTGATAGCTGGTAGCGACGCGGCCCCCGGCGCCGTTCTGCAAGCCCAAGTTTGCAAAGCGGCCAGGCGTGAAACTGGGCGTTGTGACGGTTGATCCGATGTCAATTTCAGGAATGCCAAAGCTCTCGGGCCCGACACCTGTATTGAATCCGATTGTCGACGGGTTCACATTCGCATCGCGGCCCTTCTGGAATTGACTGAAACGATTCCAACCGAGTCGAACAGTATTCAAAAGGTTCGAATTGAAAAGGTGGACTTCGCTGATCGCAAAGTTGTCCGCTACCGTGGGAGTTACCCCAAACCACGGACTCAGCTGCGAACCTCCACCAGGGCCAGGGCCGCCGGTGGGAAACTCATCTTCACCATGACCGTGAAGATAACGCCCAGAGAGCGAATCCGACTCTGAAATTTTGTGGTCGATTTTGAGCACGCCGCTATCTGGGGTTTGCTTTCCTTGGTTGGCTACAACAAATGGGCCCGAAAGTCCAAGGTTAGAATACAAGCCGAGGATGTTAAGGCCCAATTGATTCGGAGTTATGCCGCGTGCTTGGACGATTGCCGTGTCTGCAGAGATCTGGTCTGGCGTCGGCGCAACTCCCCTGAGAACCGTGCCCAAGATCAAGCGGCTGCCATCATAGCCAGCCAGAAAAAAAGTGCGGTCCTTGATGATCGGGCCGCCAATCACACCGCCGAACTCGTTCCAGACGAAGTGCGCTTTCGGAACGCCACTTTCGAAGAAATTCTTCGCGTCGAGTGCGGCGTCCCTGTGAAGTTCATATACCGAGCCATGCAGCTGGTTTGTTCCGCTCTTAATGATTACATTCATCACGCTGCCGGAATTTTGTCCCGAATCCGCACCGCCTGCTGCTACCACGCTCACTTCCTGAATCGCGTCGAGCGGTAACCGAGTAGCTGCAGTTGCCGAGTTCCCACCCTCGTTGATAGAGGGCAGATATGTGGATGGGTCAGTGTCCGAGGCGCCGTCGATATTGAATCCGTTCGACCGAGATCGCGAACCGTTAATCGTATATTGCGCAAAAGCGAAGTTGCTGTTCTGCGTTACCCCTGGAAGAGTCAGCGCAAGCCGCGTGTAATCGCTGTTGCCGATCGGCAGATTTGTCACCTGCTCTTCCGAAAGTTGGCCGCCAACCGAGTTGGTCTCGGTCTGCAGCAAAGGGGGGACCGAGGTGACTTCGACTTCAGAGCTGACAGCTCCTACCTTCAACACTGGCGCCACCGTATTGACCTCAGCCTGTGATGTTTCGATGTCCGTTATCACCAGCGTCTGGAATCCGCTCTTCGTGATCGTTAGGCGGTAGCTGCCAAGGGCCAGTTCCGGGAAATTGAACGCTCCGGCCGCGTCGGTAGTGACGGTCCGCTCGAGGCCTGTGGCCGGATTCGTTAGCTTCACCGTCGCATCGGGAATTGTTGCCCCTTGCGCGTCACGGACGGCGCCGGTGATGCGCCCCGGAAAAAGCTGCGCTGAGGCTGTGCCGGCGCTTACTAGAAGCGCTACTAAGGAAAGCAAAAGGAGAAAGGCGATGCGAAGGTTTTTCACGTCATCCTCCAGAAAATCCTAGCTGGAAGCGGACGTTATACCTTGCAGTAAAGTATGTCAA
>Ga0126371_10003972_pt1 | contig 12987 bp, 23 predicted proteins | sample PanSoiMetaPlot_4_FD_110145 | JGI IMG/M metagenome (GOLD analysis project Ga0126371, IMG submission 110145) | Tropical forest soil microbial communities from Panama - MetaG Plot_4 | ecosystem: Environmental > Terrestrial > Soil > Tropical forest > Bulk soil | place: Panama | collected 2016-02-17
CCGCGGACCTGCCGGCGGCTGCCGTCCGGATGGACCCCGCTAATCCAGCGCCCGAGCAAGATCGCACCCCACGGCAAGGACACCCACAGCGGCCAGATGTAACCGTGGCCGGTCAGGGCCCAGACCACAAAGCACAGCAAGGTGAGGGTGAACCAGCTGCCCAGGGCGGCCCGCCAGGCGCCCCGATGCGACCTCCGCGGCTGCGCTTGCCGGGGCTGGCGGGTGAGCTCGGCGTCAGGCAGTCGGTACAGGTCGACGCTCGGCAGGTCGCGCAGCAGGCCGTCGATCTCGCCCAGGGTCTTGGCCGAGAAGACCTTGTCCAGCCGTTCGCTGAATTCGTCGGGTGTCAGCCGGCCGGCGGCGTGGTGCTCGCGCAAAAGCGTCGCCGCCCTGTCTCGATCTGAGTCAGATGCCCGGATGCTGGGGTCATAGGCCATGACGTGCTCCCTCGGACGCGGTGCCCGTCGTGCTGTCTGCGGCGCCAGCCATGGCCGCCATCGCATCTCCGGCAGCGGAGCCACCGGGACGGCCCTGGGCACGCTCTGCGGCCTGGAGCTGGGCCAGTCCGCTGACTCCGCCGTCGTCGCTCGTCAGGACCCACGGGCCAGCCTCCGTGATTGCCACGGTGTGCTCGAAGTGCGCCGCCCAGCTGCCGTCCGCCGTCACGACAGTCCAGTCATCATCGAGAACCCTCGTCTGCGGGCGCCCGAGCACCAGCATGGGCTCGATGGCCAGCGTCATGCCAGCCGACAGCACCGGCCCGCGGCCCGGCCGGCCGTAGTTGGGTACCGGCGGATCCATGTGCATCCGCGTCCCGATGCCGTGCCCGGTGTACTCGCGGACGATTCCGTACGGGCCTGCGGCCCTGGCAGCCTGCTCGATGGCATGCGAGATGTCGGTCAGCCGTCTGCCCGGCACCGCCTGGGCAAGCCCGTGCCACAGGGCCTTCTCACAGGCTTCCAGCAGCCCGGCGACCTCGTCATCGGAGTCCGGTCCGACCTCGGACCCCTCACCTGCTGGCGGGCCAGCCGCGACGCGGACGGTCACCGCAGCATCGCCGTGCCAGCCGTCGACGATCGCTCCGCAGTCAACCGAGATCACATCCCCAGCGCGAAGGACCTGCTCCCGGCTTGGGATGCCGTGCACGATCTGGTTGTTCACCGACGCGCAGATCGTCGCTGGATAGCCGTGATAGCCCAGAAATGACGGGATCGCGCCAGCGGCCCTGATCTCCCGCTCGGCGATGTCATCGAGTTCGGCCGTGCTGACACCGGGCCCGACGGCCGCTAGGGCGACGCGCAGCGCGGCTGCCGTCACCAGCCCTGCCTCGCGCATGATGGCCAGCTGAGCAGGGCTTTTCACCTCGACGGACTCGTCCCGCCCCAGCCGCATTGTCGCCTCCCCGCGCTCGCTTCAACCTACCGCGCCGGGATTCAGGTGATGAACCTGCGCAGCGCCACCATCGCCCGGGCAGTGATCTCCTCGACGGGCCCCGTCGCGTCGATGCCGAGCAGAATGCCCTCGTCGGCATAGAAGGCGATCAGCGGCTCGGTCTGCTGGGCGTAGACGTCCAGCCGGTGCCTGATCGTCTGCTCGCGGTCATCGTCCCGCTGGAACAGCTCGCCGCCGCAGTCGTCGCACCGGCCGGGGCGGGTCGGGGGCTCGAACAGGACGTGCCAGATCCGGCCGCACACCCGGCACGTCCGGCGGCCGGAAAGGCGCCGGACGACCTCGTCGTCGTCGACGACAAGCTCCAGGACGACGTCCAGCTTGGTGCTCCACTCGGCCAGCAGCTTGCGAAGCGTCTCGGCCTGGGGAACGTTGCGCGGGAATCCGTCCAGCAGGAATCCGCTCTGGGCGTCGTCCTCCGCCAGCCGGGCCTCGACCATGGCGATGGTGACCTCGTCAGGGACCAGGTCCCCGCGCTCCATGTACGCCTTGGCCTCGCGGCCCAGTTCGGTCCCCGAGCTCACGTTGGAGCGGAAAATGTCACCTGTCGAGATCTTAGGGATCGACAGGTGCGAGGAGATGAACTGGGCCTGCGTCCCCTTGCCCGCACCGGGGGGCCCGACGAGGACGAGTCGCACTACCGCAGAAAGCCCTCATAATTGCGCTGCTGCAGCTGGCTCTCGATCTGCTTCACCGTGTCAAGTCCGACGCCCACCATGATCAGGATGCTGGTGCCGCCGAGCGGGAACTGCGCGGTCGCGTTGAGCAGGCCGATGGCCACTACGGGGATGAGGGCGATAACGGCCAGGTACAGCGAGCCTGCCGCCGTCAGCCGGCTGACGACGTGGCTGAGGTAACCGGCTGTCGGGCCGCCAGGTCTGATGCCCGGGATGAACCCGCCGCCCTTCTTCATGCCGTCAGCCACCTCGTCGGGCGGGAATGTGATCGACACGTAGAAGTAGGTGAAGAAGACGATCAGGACGAAGAACGAAATCGCGTACGCGGGCCGGTCGCTGTTGCGCACCAGGTTGTCCTGCACCCAGCCCGCCCAGCCGGTGACGGCGTTGTGCCCGAATAGCTGCGCTACCAGCTGCGGGATATAGAGCAGCGACGAGGCGAAGATAACCGGGATGACTCCCGCCAGGTTGATCTTGAGCGGGATGTATGTCGACGTGCCGCCGTACATCCGGCGGCCAACCATGCGCTTGGCGTACTGGATCGGGATTCGCCGCTGGGCCTGTTCCATCAGCGCGACGAACGCGATGATCACCACGGCCATCAGCAGTACCAGCACGAAAACGTACTTGGGCTTGTTGTTGTAGATGAGCTGGAGCTGACCAGGGACGACGGCGATGATCTGGGTGAAGATCATGATGGACATGCCGTTGCCGACGCCCTTGTCCGTGATGAGCTCGCCGAGCCACATGATCACCGCGGTGCCGGACGTCATGATGATGACCATCGTGGCGATCGTGAAGACCGACGGGTTCGGGATCAGGTTGGCGGTGCAGCCCTGGATCAGCTGACCGGCCCTGGCGAGGGCGATGATGCCGGTCGCCTGCAGGACACCCAGGCCGACAGTGAGATAGCGGGTGTACTGCGTGATCTTGGCCTGGCCGGTCTGCCCTTCCTTGCGGAGCGTCTCGAGCCGGGGGATGACGACTGCGAGCAGCTGCAGGATGATGCTGGCCGTGATGTAGGGCATGATGCCGAGCGCGAAGACGGTCAGCTTGGTAATAGAGCCGCCGCTGAACAGGTTCAGCAGCTGGAACAGGCTGGTCTTGGAGGCCGTGGCGGTACACGCGCGGATGGCGGACTCGGAGACACCGGGGGTGGGCAGCTGCTGGCCAAGCCGGAACACGGCGATGATGAAAACAGTGAACAGCAGCTTCTTGCGCAGGTCAGGCGTCCGGAACGCTCTCAAGAATGCGGTCAGCATGCGCCATCCCCTAGTTGGTCGTTCACCATCATCTGTCGCTCCTGTGCCGGGACAGCGCCGTGGACGGCGTGGCACGCACAGCCCATCGCCTGATGCGAAGTCGCTCGCCGAAGTCTAACGTGCTGCCAGCGGTCTGCCGGCCACCGATCACACCCGGTACTTGCCGTACACAGGCCGGGCCGGTAGCTAAGCTGCGCCGGCACACGTCAGTCACCTCACAGCTCGGTAACCGCCCCGCCAGCGGCGGTGATCTTGGCGCGCGCCGTGGCCGAGAAAGCGTGCGCGCTGACCTGAAGCGCGACGCTGACGTCCCCGGTGCCGAGCACCTTCACCAGCTCACCCGCCCGAACCGCGCCCTTGACCGCCAGGTTCTCCGGAGTCACCTCGCCGCCAGCCGGATACAGGGCGGCGAGCCGATCCAGGTTAACGACCTGATAGACCGTCTTGAACCGGGCGTTGGAGAAGCCCTTGAGCTTCGGCAGGCGGCGGTGCAGCGGCATCTGCCCGCCCTCGAAGAACTCGGGGATGTTGTTCCTGGCCTTGCTGCCCTTTGTGCCGCGGCCGGCCGACTTGCCCTTCGAGGCCTCGCCACGGCCAACCCTGGTACGCGGGATGTGCGCGCCAGGGGCTGGGCGCAGATGGTGGATCTTCAGGCCGGCCCGACCAGCCGTACCGGCGGCGGCTGGCTCGGAGGGACGGCCCCCCGAACGCCGTGCGGCCGGGGTGGCGTCGCTGTCAGCCATGTCTTAGTCAACCTCCTCGACGGTGACCAGATGGCGCACCGCGTTGATCATGCCGCGGATCTCCGGGCGGTCCTGCTTGACAACGACGTCGCCGATGTGATGGAGGCCCAGGGAGCGCAGACTGTCGCGCTGGCCCTGGGTACCGCCGATCTTGGACCGGATCTGGGTTACTTTCAGCTGCTCTGCCATTCGTTCCGCCTCAGCTCGTCTCGGCCGCGCCGGCGGTCGCCGACTCGGCCGCCGCAGCCGCGCGCGCCCTCAGCATGGCGGCCGGAGCCACGTGCTCGATCGGCAGGCCACGACGGGCAGCGATCTCCTCCGGCCGGTTCAGGCTCTTCAGCCCGGCCACGGTGGCGTGCACCACGTTGATCGGGTTTGATGAGCCGAGCGAGCGGGACAGCACGTCGTGGATGCCAGCGCACTCCAACACGGCACGCACCGGGCCGCCGGCGATAACCCCGGTACCGGGGCTGGCGGGCTTGAGCAGCACCACGCCGGCCGACTCCTCGCCCTGCACGGTGTGCGGGATGGTGCCACCGATGCGCGGCACCCGGAAGAACGCCTTCTTGGCCGCCTCGACACCCTTAGCGATCGCGGCGGGGACTTCCTTGGCCTTGCCGTACCCGACACCGACCATGCCGTTGCCGTCGCCAACCACGACCAGGGCGGTGAAGCTGAACCTCCGGCCGCCCTGCACGACCTTAGCCACCCTGTTGATGGTGACGACGCGCTCTATGTAGGCGGTGCCCTTCTCAGGCCCGGCTCCGCGGCGGTCGTCGCGGCGCTCGCGCCGCTCGCCGCCGCCTCCGCTGCCGCGCCGCTGTGCTGCTGCCATCAGATATTCCTCTTCTGTCGTTGGGTGCGGGCGCGGGTCACAGCGCCAGTCCGCCCTCGCGGGCGCCGTCGGCGAGCGCCGCAACCCGGCCGTGGTAGGCATAGCCACCGCGGTCGAATACCGCCGCACTCACGCCTGCCTTGGCCGCACGTTCCGCCAGCAGCGCACCAACCTGCTTGGCTTTGGCTGTCTTGTCGCCGGACGCGGCGCGGATCGACGCTTCCAGGGTAGAAGCGGACGCGAGCGTGTTGCCCATCGTGTCATCGATGAGCTGGGCAAACATGTTTCGTGCCGAGCGCGTGACCACCAGCCGCGGCCGCGCAGCGCTGCCCTCGATCTTCTTGCGGACCCGCAGGTGCCGCCGCTGCCGCGCGGCGATCCGCGGCGCGGAGCGGCCCGTGATCCGGGTGTGCGCCCTGGTCTTGGTGCCAGACATGTGTTACTTACCAGCCTTTCCGACCTTGCGGCGGACCTGCTCGCCCTGGTAACGCACGCCCTTGCCCTTGTACGGGTCGGGCTTGCGGAGCTTGCGGATGTTCGCGGCCACCTCGCCCACCTGCTGCTTGTCGATGCCCTCGACCACGAACCTCGTGGGCGTCTCGACCCGGAAGCTGATGCCGTCCGGGGCTGCCACGGGCACCGGATGGCTAAAGCCCAGTGCGAACTCCAGGTCACGGCCCTTCGCTTGAACGCGGTAGCCAACGCCGACGATCTCCAGGGTCTTCCGGTAGCCCTCGGTAACGCCTGTCACCATGTTGGCGATCAGCGAGCGGGACAGCCCGTGCAGGGCGCGGATCTCGCCCTCGTCGCTGGGGCGGGTGACGGTGATGACGCCGTCGTTCTGCTGGATCTCGATTGGCGCGGACACTTCCATGCTCAGCTCGCCCTTTGGCCCCTTGACGTGGACCTGGCGGCCGCTGATGGTGACATCGACTCCGCTCGGGATGGCGATCGGCAGCCGTCCGATTCGCGACATGCTGGCTCCCTACCAGACGTAGGCGAGGACTTCCCCGCCCACGCCCTGCTTCTTGGCCTGCTTGTCGGTCATCAGGCCGCCCGACGTCGAGATGATGGCAACGCCGAGTCCGCCGAGCACCCGGGGCAGGTTGTCCTTGCGCGCGTACACCCGCAGGCCTGGTTTGGACACTCGCTTGAGGCCCGCGATGGAGCGCTCCCGCGTCGGGCCGAACTTCAGCGTGATCACCAGGTTCTTGCCAACCAGGGCGTCCTCCACCTTCCAGCTGGCGATGTAGCCCTCCTGCTGAAGGATCTCCGCGATGTGCGACTTGATCTTCGAGTGCGGCATCGTCACGGTGTCGTGGTACGCCGAATTGGCATTGCGCAGACGGGTCAGCATGTCTGCGACCGGGTCGGTCATAGTCATGGCCTGATGGCCCTCCTCGCCGTGGTTTCCGCGGTTTCTTAGTACCGCGGACCTTCGGCGTGGTCAGTGGGCGCCGGGGCGCCCAGGTTGGCTGTTACTGCATGTCGTGCTGCCGGGCGGCAGCCCATCGGGTTTACCAGCTGGACTTGGTGATGCCGGGCAGCTCACCGCGGTGCGCCATCGACCGGAAGCAGATCCGGCACAGGCCGAACCGCTTGTAGACGGCGCGCGGGCGGCCGCACCGGGAGCACCGGGTGTAGGCACGGACTTCGAACTTTGGCTTGCGCTTCGCCTTGGCGACGAGGCTCTTCTTCGCCACTGCTCAGTTCTCCCTGAATGGAAAGCCGAGTCGCCGCAATAGCGAGCGGCCCTCAGCGTCGGTTGTCGCGGATGTGACGACGGTGACGTCCATGCCGCGCTGCCGGTCAACCTGGTCGGGGTTGATCTCGTGGAACATCAGCTGCTCGGTCAGGCCGAACGTGTAGTTGCCGCGGCCGTCGAATTGCCGGTCAGAAAGGCCGCGGAAGTCGCGGATCCGCGGTAGCGCGATCGACAGCAGCCGGTCGAGGAACTCCCACATCCGGTCGCCGCGCAGCGTCACGTGCGCCCCGATCGGCATGCCCTCGCGCAGCTTGAACTGAGCGACGGACTTGCGGGCCCTGGCCACCGCCGGCCGCTGGCCGGTGATCACCGACAGATCCCTGACCGCGCCGTCGATGAGCTTGGCGTCCCTGGCCGCCTCGCCGACGCCCATGTTCACCACGATCTTGGTGACGGTAGGAATCTGCATGACGTTCGGGTAGCCGAACTCCTCGCGCATTGCACCGGCGATCTCGGCGCGGTAGCGCTCCTTGAGCCGCGGCACGGGACGCGGGCCGTTGTCTGTCGTGGCTGCAGTGTCTGCCTTCGTCGGCATCAGATGTCCTTACCGCTGGCCCGGGACACCCGGACCTTCTTGTCCCCGTCGGTCCGGTATCCGGCCCTGACCGGCTTCTTACTCTCGGGGTCGATGAGGGCGACGTTGCTGACGTGGATCAGGGCCTCCTGGGTCACGATGCCGCCTTCCTTGGCACCGCGCTGACCCTGGTAGTTGATTTTCGTGTTCTTCCTGATGAGGTTCACGCCCTGAACAAGCACCCGCTGGGTGTCCGGGCGGACAGCGATGACGGTGCCCTCGCGACCGCGGTCCTTGCCCGCGATCACCACGACCTTGTCACCCTTCTTGATCTTCATCTTCTTCATTCCGGCCATCACAGCACCTCCGGAGCAAGCGAGATGATCCGCATGAACCGCTTCTCCCGCAGCTCGCGGCCGACAGGGCCGAAGATGCGGGTGCCACGCGGGTCACCGCCGTCCCTGATGAGCACGGCAGCGTTCTCGTCGAAACGGATGTAGGAGCCGTCGCCGCGGCGGCGCTCCTTACGGGTGCGCACGACGACTGCCTTCACGACGTCGCCTTTCTTCACGCCGGCGCCGGGGAGCGCATCCTTGACCGTCGCGACGATGATGTCGCCGATGCCCGCGTATCGCCGGCTAGAGCCGCCGAGCACGCGGATGCACAAGATCTCCTTGGCTCCGGTGTTGTCGGCGACCTTAAGCCGCGACTCCTGCTGGATCACGTCAACTCCTGCTTCTGTGCCACCTGCCAGCTCAGCTAGCCCGGCGGACGCTGCTTACTTGGCCTTCTCCAAGATCTCCGCCACGCGCCAGCGCTTGGTCGCTGACAGCGGGCGGGTCTCCATGAGCAGCACCCGGTCGCCAACGCCGCAGGCGTTCTCGCCGTCGTGTGCCGTGTACTTCTTCGTTCGGCGGATGACCTTGCCGTACTTGGGGTGCTTGACCCTGTCCTCCACCTCGACGACGACGGTCTTGTCCATCTTGTCGCTGACTACGTAGCCCTCGCGGACCTTGCGGTAGCCGCGCGACACCGCGCCGGCGCTCGCCTCACTCATCGACCGCATCCTCACTCTCGAGCACCACGATGCCGAGCTCGCGCTCGCGCTTCACGGTGTAAATCCGCGCGATCTCCTTGCGCACGGCACGCAGCCGACCGTGGCTCTCCAGCTGACCTGTGGCCGCCTGGAAGCGCAGGTTGAACAGCTCGATCTTCGCCTCGGTCAGCTTCAGATCCAGCTCTTCCTCGGTTGCGGTCCGCAGGTCAGCGGCTGCCAGCCCCTTGGCCATCACGCCTCCCCGACTTCACGCTTGACGAACTTGCACTTCATGGGAAGCTTGTGCATCGCGCGCCGGAGCGCCTCCCTGGCTACCGGCTCGGGCACGCCGGACAGCTCGAACATCACCCGGCCCGGCTTGACGTTCGCGATCCACCATTCCGGGGCGCCCTTGCCCGAGCCCATCCGGGTCTCGGCCGGCTTCTTGGTGAGCGGCCGGTCGGGATAGATCGTGATCCAGACCTTGCCGCCACGGCGGATGTGCCGGGTCATGGCGATACGAGCGGCCTCGATCTGCCGGTTGGTGACATAGGAGTGCTCGACCGCCTGGATGCCGTACTCGCCGAATGTCACCCTGGTGCCGCCCTTGGCAGCGCCGGAGCGATCCGGCCGGTGCTGCTTGCGATGCTTCGTGCGCCGCGGGATCAGCATGACTAGGCCTCCTCGCCTGGCGTTGCCGATGCGTCAGGAGCCGGGGCCGCCTGGTCACCGGCATCGGCGGCCTGCTGACCGCGCCGGTCGCCACCGTCCGCCGAGCCAGGACGGCGACGCTGGCCTCGCTGCGGCCGGTCCCGGTCACGCTCCCGGCCGCCGCCTGGCCGCTGGCCGGCCCGCAGCGCGGCGGCGGCAGCCTCGCGCTCGGCCCTGGTCGCCGCCGCCTCCCCGCGGTAGATCCAGACCTTGACGCCGATCCGGCCGAAGGTGGTCCGGGCCTCGTAGAAGCCGAAGTCGATGTCCGCGCGCAGCGTGTGCAGCGGCACCCGGCCCTCGCGGTAGAACTCCGACCTGGACATCTCTGCCCCGCCGAGGCGGCCCGAGCACTGCACCCGGATACCCTTGGCGCCGCTCTTCATGGCGGTCTGCATCGCCTTGCGCATGGCGCGCCGGAACGATACCCGGCTCGACAGCTGCTCAGCGACGCCCTGCGCGACGAGCTGGGCGTCGATCTCGGGGTTCTTCACCTCGAGGATGTTGAGCTGCACCTGCTTGCCGGTCAGCTTCTCCAGGTCGCCGCGGATGCGCTCGGCCTCCGCGCCGCGCCTGCCGATCACGATGCCGGGCCGCGCGGTGTGAATGTCCACCCGCACCCGGTCCATCGTCCGCTCGATCTCTACCTTCGAGATCCCGGCGCGCTCCATGCCGCGCTGCAGCAGCCGGCGGATGGCGACGTCTTCCGCGACGTAGTCCTTGTACAGCTTGTTGGCATACCACCGGCTCTTGAAGTCGGTGGTGATACCCAGCCGGAACCCGTGCGGGTTCACTTTCTGGCCCACTAGCGGGTCCTCTCCCTGCGTCCGGCGCCAAGGCCGGATTGACCACCATCGGACACGATGACCGTGATGTGGCTCGTGCGCTTGTAGATGCGGTAACCGCGGCCCTGCGCGCGTGGCCGGAACCGCTTCAGCGTCGGTCCTTCATCGACCCAGGCACGGCTCACCACGAGCGCGCTCGCGCCCAGGTTGCTCACCTGGCCGGCGTTAGCGATGGCGCTGTCCAGCACCTTGCCGACGGGATCGCTCGCCGACTGCGGCGCGAACTTCAGCGTTGCCTGCGCCTGGTCGGCAGGCATACCGCGGATGAGGTCCACCACGCGGCGGGCCTTCCGCGGCGTGACGCGCACAAACCGCGCCTTGGCCCTTGCTTCCATCTCAGTCTCGCTTCCGTGCTCGTCGCTCTCGAGTTACCTGCGGCTACGCCGGTCGTCCCGCACGTGGCTGCGGAAGGTCCTGGTAGGCGCGAACTCGCCGAGCTTGTGCCCGACCATCGCCTCAGTGATGAATACCGGCACGTGCTTGCGGCCGTCGTGCACGGCGATCGTGTGGCCGAGCATCGCCGGCACGATCATCGAGCGGCGCGACCACGTCTTGATGACGTTCTTGGTGCCCTTGTCGTTCTGCGTGTCCACCTTCTTCATCAGGTGGTCGTCGACGAACGGGCCCTTCTTCAGGCTACGAGGCATTGCCGAATGCTCCTACCGCTTCTTCTTGCTGCGCCGGCGTGTGATCAGCTTGTCGCTGGGCTTGTGCGCCGGGCGGGTGCGGCCCTCGGGCTGGCCCCACGGACTGACCGGATGCCGGCCACCGGAGGTCTTGCCCTCGCCGCCGCCCATCGGGTGGTCGACCGGGTTCATGGCCACACCGCGCACGGAGGGCCGGCGGCCCTTCCAGCGACTCCGGCCGGCCTTGCCGAGCTTGACGTTGCCCTGCTCGGCATTGCCGACCTCACCGACGGTTGCCCGGCAGCCCGCGTCCACCATCCGGATTTCGCCGGACGGCATGCGCAGGGTGGCGCGGTCACCTTCGCGGGCCAGGAGCTGGACACCTGAGCCGGCCGAGCGCGCTATCTTGGCGCCACCGCCGGGCCGTAGCTCGATGGCGTGCACCATGGTGCCGGTCGGGATGTTGCGCAGGGGCAGGCAGTTGCCGGTCTTGATGTCGGCGCGCGGGCCGTTCTCCACCAGGTCGCCCTGCTTGAGGCCAACCGGGGCAAGGATGTAGCGCTTCTCGCCGTCGGCGTAGTGCAGCAGCGCGATCCGCGCCGTCCGGTTGGGGTCGTACTCGATGTGCGCGACCTTCGCCGGCACGCCGTCCTTGTCCCGGCGGCGGAAGTCGATCAGCCGGTAGGCGCGCTTGTGCCCGCCGCCCTGGTGCCGGGTGGTGATCTTGCCGTGCACGTTGCGGCCGCCGTGCCCGTGCAGCGGGCGCACCAGCGACTTCTCCGGCTCGCTGCGGGTGAGCTCGGAGAAGTCCGAGCCGCTCGCGCCCCGGCGGCCGGGGGTTGTCGGCTTGTACTTCCTGATTGCCATCTGGGTAACGCTCCTTGAGATCGCCGGCTAGCTGACCGGTCCGCCGAATTGCTCAATCCGGTCGCCAGCAGCCAGGCTGACGATGGCCCGCTTGGTGTCAGGGCGCTTGCCCCAGCCGAACCGGGTGCGGCGCCGCTTGCCCTGCCGGTTAGCGGTGTTCACGCCGGTCACCTTCACATTGAAGGTGGCCTCGACGGCCTGACGGATCTGCGTCTTGTGCGCGCCAGGGGCCACGATGAACGTGTACTTCCCGTCATCGGCAAGCCGCAGGCTCTTCTCCGAGATAACCGGGCGCAGCAGGATGTCGCGCGGATTCATGATCTTGTTCACTGCTGTGCGTCCTCCCGCGTGCCTGTGGTGCGGGCGACGAACGCGTCCAGCGCCGCCTGCGTGAACACCACGTGGTCGCTGATGAGCACGTCCCTGGTGTTGAGCTGGCCCTCGTTGAGAACGTGCACGCCCGGCGCATTGCGCAGGCTCAGGCGGGTAACGAGGTCGTCCGGGGTGAGCACCACGAGGACGTGCGCGGTCTGCCCGGTCACTGCGGACAGCGCGGCCACTGCCGCCTTCGTCTTCGGGGTCTCGCCGTCCACCAGGGAGGCCAGCACGTGCACCCGGTCGTGCCTGGCCCGGTCCGACAGCGCGCCGCGGAGCGCGGCTGCCTTCATCTTCTTCGGCGTCCGCTGGTCGTAGGACCGCGGCTGCGGGCCGAACACGGTACCGCCGCCGGCAAACTGCGGCGCACGGGTGGAGCCCTGCCGAGCCCGGCCGGTGCCCTTCTGCCGGTACGGCTTCCTGCCACCGCCGCGGACGTCACCGCGGGTCTTCGTGGCGTGGGTGCCCTGCCGGGCCGCGGCCTCCTGGGCCACGACAACCTGGTGGATCAGCGGGATGTTGACCTTGGCGTCGAAGATCTCGGCCGGCAGTTTCTTGGCCGCCGCTTTAGCCGGGCTCACTTGGCTCCACTCCCCACAGGTGACTTGGCAGCGTTGCGGACCAGCACGAGCCCGCCGGCCGGCCCGGGCACGGCGCCCTTAATCAGCAGCAGCCCGCGATCAGCGTCCACGCTGTGCAGTGTGAGGTTCGACGACGTGGTGCGCTCGCCACCCATCCGGCCGGCCATCTTGACGCCCTTGAACACGTGGCCAGGGAAGGCGCAGCCGCCGATCGAGCCTGGTGCGCGGTGCTTGCGCTTGGTGCCGTGTGACGACGACAGGCCCTTGAACCCGTGCCGCTTGACGACACCCGCGGTGCCCTTGCCCTTGCTCGTGGCCGTCACGTCGACGAGCTCGCCGGCCGTGAACGTCTCGGCCGTGACATCCTGGCCGAGCGTGTAGTCCGAGGCGTTGTCGGTGCGCAGCTCGACCACGTACCGGCGCGGCGTCAGGCCCGCCTTGGCGAAGTGACCGGCCACCGGCTTGGTGACCTTGCGCGGGTCGATCTGCCCGTAGGCGAGCTGGACGGCGGTGTAGCCGTCCTTTTCCTGGGTGCGGATCTGGGTGACGACGCACGGCCCGGCCTTGACGACGGTGACCGGAACGATCCGGTTGTTCTCGTCGAAGATCTGGGTCATGCCGAGCTTCTCGCCCAGAATGCCCTTCAGTTCGGTAGCCATATCCCTGTCGCCTACTGGATGTTCACGTCGACGCTGGCCGGAAGG
>Ga0126371_10003973_pt1 | contig 12985 bp, 10 predicted proteins | sample PanSoiMetaPlot_4_FD_110145 | JGI IMG/M metagenome (GOLD analysis project Ga0126371, IMG submission 110145) | Tropical forest soil microbial communities from Panama - MetaG Plot_4 | ecosystem: Environmental > Terrestrial > Soil > Tropical forest > Bulk soil | place: Panama | collected 2016-02-17
AAGGGCAACTGCAGCTTCTTGGCGCCGGTCAGACCATTGATGATGAAGCTATTGAAGCTTCCGGTTGAGATGCTCTTCCATGATGGATTGGCTGATCCAGCCCCGGTCGGGAACCCTCCGGTCCAACTGCCTTGTGTGAGCTGATTGCAGTTGGTTGCGGGGCCGGCGCCCGGGGCTGGCGGGCAAGCTCCTGCCGCACTGGGAACGTAAACGGCCCCCGTGTATCCGGATGAAGTTGGGTGGTTGTTTTCCAATTGATCGAGGACGACCTGTCCGACGGCTGCAATTTTGTCGGTGAAGGTTAGCTTCGAGCCCGACGCAAGAAACAGATTGTTGTTGGTATGCACCCGGCCGCCGAAGTTGAAGTTCGGACCGGCGAAATAGTCGCAGTCGCCATCGCAGAAGATGCCGAACTCGAACGCGGGCAGCAACGAAACTTCGACGGTGCGGGTCATCGTCGTAGACGCGCCCGTGGCCGCCATCGAGGAGTTGGATGCAACCTGGCCAGCAGTGGTGTTTCTCGTTGCCGTCACTGTTAGCGTGAATGGGATTAAATTGGCCACCATGCCTTGGTTCGGGCCGGCCCCTACGATATCCCAGTTTGCCTGGGGATTTCCGTTCGCATCGGATTGGGGCCAAGTCAAGGGCGGCTCAATGTAAGTGACGCTCGTAATGTTCGAACCGCCAACATTGGTGGGGAAGTTAGACGGATTGACCACGGTTTGAATCTGTGTGGCCGTCGGGTTTTGGGAAGTCTGATAAAGTTGCGACAGCAACGCTGTCTCGTTCTCGATGCCAGCCTCGGCGGCATAGTAGGACATGTTGCCCTCAAGATCATTGCCGCCCATGCGCGCTTCATTGCCGACCATGTAAAGCAGTCCGACGGCGATGCCCGACAGCAGCACTGTCAACAGAAGGGCGGCAATGAGCGTGAATCCTCGTGAACGATGTCGATGCTTAACCATGGTTCTTCCCCCGGTTCGATTCCTCTGATGGGTCCTAATCGTTGGCGCAGGTTGTTGTGCTGGCGCTATACGAATTGCAGAAGCTCATATTGCGCGCTGCGACTGATGTGATTAGGTACATGCTCTGCGATCTTTTTCCGCCCGACGTCAGACTCTCGCCCATGGTCCAGATATTCGCCTTCTGAATCAGGCTCGGAGACTGCCCGCCGCCGATCGGATCGGCAAGATTGGCGCTCAGGAAACCCGAGGAGGCGTCGATGACGTCGTAGGTGAACTGCAGGTTGATGATGTTGTCCGCAACCGGCACTGGGGATAGGCCGTTCACCTGTCGCATCAGTCTCGGCGTTTGAACCGTACCGCCCGCGGCCGGGACCTGAAGAAAGTAGCTGACAACGTTAAGGCGGGAGACAGTCATGGTTCCTCCCGTCCCAAAAGCGCTGGTGAGATTGTCGGCTCCGCTGGTCTGGTTCATATTCAGCGGGTCGGACGTATTAAACGTCAAAACCCAAGGTCCGGTACCGGAGATGCCGGTGATTTCGGCCGCAACAGCAGCGGTCTGAACCCAGCTGGTGCCGGTACTGGTTGTGCCGTTTCCCTGCGAGGCTACATAAAAGAGCAAAACGTCGCCGATATTGAGACCGCCCGGCGCCAGAATGTTAGTCGGCAACCCAGGGGTGGGACACGGGTTTGGGGGGCAGGCATTCAATGTCACGGTGACTTGTGTGCCGCTGTTCTGCGTGAATCCGAAATTCGTGAGTGGAAAGGCGTAATCTTGATAGATCACCGTAATGCTGTCGTTACGGGCGGCCGGGGCATTGGGAATAGCTACGCCGTTTTGTACTCCGTTGCCGTAGCCGGGGATGATGCCGTACATGTAATTCGCGACACCGGTTCCCACATTGTTCGGATAGGAATGAGCCGGCAAATAGCAGGTTCCGGTTTGATCACAGGCATATTTAGAAATGCCGGCGGTGGCAAGTTGTAGACCTCCAGAGGGCAACCCGGCGCCGGCATGGGTCAAGTCCTGCCACATCATCTCGATCCCGGCGCGCATGTTTTGCTGTACCTCGGCGCGCTGGGTCACAGTGAACGTGGCATCCATTCCTGCCTTGAACAGGCTCGTCATTGTCAGAATCACGATGAGTCCAATGGACGAGGCCACCAACAATTCAATTAGGCTGAAGCCTCTCTTTGATTTGTTTTGCAACTTGTTCATGTTTGCTTCCACCTAGTTGTATCTGGAGATCAGTCCGTTCACTGTGTATGTGCGTTTGGGCAGACCGGCTTTGGTATAGCTGACTGAGACACTCACCGCCATCATGTTGTCGTTGACAAGCCCGGTCGACAAGAGCACCTGGGTGATGGTGATCGTGCGCGTGAAGTTGGCTAGGCTCATGGTGATGTCGTCCGAGGTACCCAGCACGGCGTCTGGCCCAGGAAGGACCCAGCACTCCACTCCGCCGTTCGGGCAGGTCACGCCTCCTGATGTCGTGCAGGGGACGTCGTCCGCCGTGCCCACCAGTCCATCTGGACCAGCACAAAGCAACGGCTGGGCTCCGCTCAGAAAGATTCCTCCACTGGCTGTGTTATTGATAGCGGAGAAGGCCACCTGTTGGCTGTTTCGTGCCGTGTAAATACTTTCCAGCGCCTCCAACGCCTTGTGTCGTGCGACTAGGTCTTCCTGAGCTGACTGGGTGGTAGCAATTGCAGTGGCGATGGAAGCGACGACTGCCAGCAGTCCAATGCTCATGACTGCAATCGCGATCAGGACTTCGATCAGTGTGAAACCTTCCTGCGTTGCCTTGATGTGTCGGTTGCGCATCATCTTTGCACCCATGTATTTGCCCCGGAGACCACATTCAAACCCCATCCACGAATCCGACCGGTCGTGCCCCACACTGTGATCGCCCGCGAATCGCCGATGACCCCGGTGGATCGCGTTAAGTACACGACGCCGCTACTGTAGTTGCCGCCATTGCCAGGGCTGGTTCCGTCGCGAGCCGAACCGTCAGGCATGAAGGCAATCGTGCTCGAACCTCCGGTACCACCGACAGGCGTATATCCGAAGTCGACGGCTAAGGCTCCGGTTCCGAATCCATCCGGTGCATTGCCAGCGCCCGTAGGGGAACCGCTGTGGAGCGCGAAACTTGTATCAGTGGGGATGGAGTACGAGGCGACAAACTGCAATGCTGGATAAATGAGGCTGCCGGCGGCAGGCGGCGGCTGATACTGTACCGTCATCGTACTGGCGCCCACATTAAATGTGACGATATATTCGTGTCCCTGCGTGACCGCCAAGTGACGCGTATTGCGCAGGACCATCAACGTTGTTTCGTATGCAGAATCGATATGACTCTTGTTAAGCAGCGGCATCATGGTGATGAACGTCATCCCGCCGATGATCAAGCCAATCGACACAGTGACCAGCATTTCGAGTAGCGAGAATCCGCGCTGCTTCATCGAGGTCATATGATCTTTCCGGGAAGGATGTGCCGGACTGCGGAAAACCCTTTCTCCCGTTTAAGAACGCCCACATGGGTGGATCGCAAACCGCTCCTAGAAAGAAGAGAACGGCACGCGCTCCTTGATGGCGTCACTATTCATCCTAGGAATGGGTTTCGACCCCGTCAAAGCACGAGCGGTCAATAGACAAGCACTGACCTTTTGGGGTGTCATTGGTTACTGCCGTCACTGATTGATTTCACGGAGTTATCGACCAGTTCAGAACCGGGTGAATTCCAAATAGTTATGACCCCGGTAACCTTGTTCGTGAAACGGCTGGAACCTACGATGGGGGCACGTATGACTTTATCTGCTCTACTCGTGTGTGCGGACGAAGCTGCTGCCAGTGTGTTAAAGCGAGTGCTGGATGAACTGAACATTCGAGTGGAGTCTTGTCCGGACACTGTGCGCGGTGGGATCCGATCAGCCCAGGAACGCTTTGATGTCATTATCGTTGATGGAAAATCAGCGTCGGATGTGCTCTCACTTCTGCGCGAGACCCGACTATCGAGGGTGAATGATTCTACCCTGGCTGTAGCGGTCGTGCCTTCGCAAGAGAGTATTCGAGAGCTGTTTTCACTGGGCGTGAACTTCGTACTGTACAAGCCGGTCGCCTATGACAGGGCTCTCAGCAGCCTGAAAGCAGCACGAGCAGTGATGCGTAAAGAAAAACGCAAAAGCGCACGCGCCACCGTACATACCCACGCCACCGTGGACTACGCCAACGTCGAGCAGGAAAAGGCCACGTTGATCGATTTGGCTGAAGATGGCATGGCCGTAATGTTCGGCAAAAAACTGCCGCCCACCAGTAAGGTTTATTTTCTGTTCAAACTCCCTGGACAAACCAGCAGCGTGCGCCTTTCAGGCCAGCTAGTCTGGCAGGATTGGAATGGGCGAGGAGGGGTACAGTTCATTGACGTACCTCGGTCCTCACGCCGTTTGATGGGTGAATTCCTCGGCGCCAATCTCCCGAAGCGTGCCAAAGAAGAATTGTCTAACGTGACGGTTGAAATGGGGGAATCATTCCAGTTGGCGGGATTGGCTGTGGCCGAGCAAACGCATTGCAGCTCCCAGACGGAGGCCAGTGCCGTTCCGAGCGCGGCCGCGGCGGAGCCACATGCGAAAAAGGAGTCGGATTCCACTAACCGACGTACGCAAGCACGTTACAACTGCCGGATCAGCGCCGAAGTCTACCGCACAGGAATCTCGGTTCCGAACCATTGCTGCCTGACCGATTTGAGTCCGGGTGGCTGCTACCTTGAAGTCTCGCTGCCATTTCCGGTCGGTTCGTCAGTCGAAATTTTCGTGCGCACCTATGAGCTGAAGCTCAGACTGAGGGGAACGGTGCAAGCTTCTCATCCGGGATACGGCATGGGAGTGGCATTCGAATTGAAGACTAAAGAAGAACAGATGAGCGTGAACAGACTCACTGACTTCGTTTCAGCGACCCAATCGAACGGCAATTAGCGAATTGCGGTTTCCTCCGCGACTGCCTTCTTGAAATATTCCAGAGACAGCCGAAGGCCCGATTCGAGATCGATCTTGGGTTCCCATCCCAGCAACTGTCTCGCCTTCGTGATATCTGGCCGGCGTTGCTTCGGATCATCCTGAGGCAAGTCTCTGTAGCAAATACGGCTTTTGGAACCTGTAACTTTAATAACCATCTGCGCACAATCCAGAATCGTGAACTCAGTTGGATTGCCAATGTTTACGGGGAGATGTTCATCAGCCTTGGCCAGACGCAAGAATCCATCGATCTCATCGCTTACATAACAGAAGCTTCGCGTTTGCCGCCCATCTCCATAGACTGTCAAGTCCTCTCCGCGCAGGGCCTGCTTCATGAAATTCGGCACGACGCGGCCATCGTTCAACTGCATCCGGGGTCCATAGGTATTAAAGATACGCACGATGCGAGTATCCACTTTGTGATAGCGCCTATAGGCCATCGTCACGGCCTCGGTGAAGCGCTTGGCTTCGTCATAGACCGACCGCGGCCCGATGGGATTCACATGTCCCCAATACGTTTCCTTCTGCGGATGCTCCAATGGGTCTCCATAGCATTCCGATGTAGACGAAACCAGGAACTTCGCTGCGTACTTGTGGGCGACGTCTAACGCGTCGAAAGTGCCGAGCGAGCCGACCTGCAGGGTTTCAATGCCGTGCGCGTGATAGTCCTCCGGGCTGGCAGGACTGGCGAAGTGAAATACGTAGTCGACTCTCCCGACATCGAATGACTTGCAGATGTCTTGCTCCACGAATTCAAAGCGTGGTTCGTTTGAAAGATGGGCAAGATTTGCTCTTCGGCCGGTGAGTAGGTTGTCGACTACGACCACACTCCAGTCTTCGGCAAGCAAAGCGTCGCAGAGATGGGATCCAAGAAAGCCCGCACCTCCTGTAACCAAGGCTCGTCCCGGCTTCATGCTTTCTTGTCGTTTCGGAGGACGGCGGCAGGCACTCCATCCGGGTGAGATGCGGAGCGGCCTACACTGAAGTAAGTGAATCCTTGAGCGGCCATGATCTCGGGATCATACAGGTTCCGCCCGTCGATCACGATCGGATACCGGAGTTCCTCGCGCAGGCGAGTTAGGTCAAGGTTCGCGAACTCCTCCCACTCGGTGAGGATGAGAAGCGCGTCGGCGTTGTGGCACGCTTCATAGGGCGAGCTTGCGTAGTTGACCGTTTCACACAACACTTCGCGAGTTCTTCCCATCGCGGCAGGGTCATACGCGGTGATGCAGCTACCCTCCTGTAACAAAGATTGAACAATGGAAAGGGCAGGGGACTCGCGAATATCATCTGTGCCGCCTTTGAAGGCGAGGCCCAAGACGGCAAGACGCTTGCCACGGACTGTCCATAGGGCGCTGCGAACCTTGCGAAGGAAACGGTGGCGCTGTTCCTCATTAATGTGCACCACCGCATCCAGAAGGCTAAAGTCATAGCCGTGCTCGCGGGCCACGGCGCGAAACGCCATCACATCCTTGGGAAAGCATGAGCCTCCGTAGCCAATTCCAGGATTCAAGAATCGAGGCCCAATGCGACTGTCGGTGCCGATTCCGTGGACAACTTGATTCACATCCGCTCCAACTGATTCGCAGACCGAGGCGACCGCGTTAATAAACGAAATTTTCATTGCCAGAAATGCGTTCGATGCATGCTTAATCAATTCCGCACTCTTTGTGCTCGTTGCGATGAGCGGAGGGGGGATTACCGCGCCATCAGGCTGTGGGATTGCCTCGGTCCGGGCGTAATAGCTTGCGCTGGTAAGAGGCGCGTAGACCTGGCGTAGTACATCTGCTGATCGCTGAGTATCGCAGCCGATCACGATGCGGTCGGGAAACAAGAAATCACAAACAGCAGTACCCTCACGCAAGAACTCCGGATTGGAAGCGACGTCAAAGAGTGCGGGGTTGGCGCCGTTCCGCAAAATAATTTTTCGGATCCAGTCGCTCGTATAAACAGGGACAGTGCTCTTTTCTACGAGCACTTTGTAATCGTCAATAGCGCCCGATATTTCACGGGCAACTGATTCAACGAACGACAAGTCAGCTTCACCGCTTTCGGTCGGAGGCGTCCCGACCGCGACAAAGATGACCGAGCTTCGACGTGTGGCATCCTTCAAATCGTCAGAAAACCGTAGGCGCCCACCCCGATGCCGCCCCAGAAGTTCGGGAAGAAACTTCTCGTGAATGGGAACTTCGCCTCGCTGCAATAAGTCCAATTTCTTCTGGTCATTATCGACCAGGATGACCTCATGTCCGAGATCCGCAAAGCAAGCGCCCGCAACCAAACCCACGTACCCCGAACCCACAACGGCTATCTGCATTCGCTTAATTCCTTGTCAGAGACTTGAAGCACAAAGATGCTCGATCCGTGAACACAATCTGAACCTACAGAATTCTATTGCGCCCTAATGTTTCCTGCCAGCAAAACCTGCTTTTGACATGCAACGAACAACCGAAATGGGAATCAACTTTATATATTCACATCTGTCCCTTTTCGAAACGCCTGCCGACACTTGTTTTCTTATTGACATCCTCTCGAATTAGCGCAAGACTCCGCTGGAACCACGGCGGACTGTCGCAGCAGCGAAACGAGTTCAGCCTTGGTGGACTGCAGTGGATCACGATCCCATGGTGCGGTCAATGCCTGACAACATCCGAGCACAAGCAGACCTGGTAGGGGGTGAGAGGCCATCGAAAAGCTCAGGATCTGCTTCCTATTTGACGACTGATTCTGTACAAGACATCACAGAGATCGCGCGAACCCTAGCAGCTCACGGAGGAGGAGTCGCCTCGCTAGACTTGGCGTTCGACATCGTCCTTCATGGCATTGTCGAGCAAGCTCGTGCTGCTTCAGGCGCAACTGGCGCCGCGATCGCCCTGAACCGAGACGGCAAGATGGTGTGCCGCGCAACAACGGGCGCCAATGCGCCCGATCTGGGGGTTAGCGTAGAGGCCGCGGCCGGCCTTACCGGGACTTGCCTCAAGACGGGGACCGTTCAGACCTGCCTGGACACCGAATCTGATCCGGGTGTAGACCCCCGGACATGCCGTCGCCTTGGTGTACGGTCAATGCTACTCATGCCGCTCGTGGATCTGAACGGAGCGTTCGGAGTGCTGCAACTATTCTCCTCATCGCCGAATGCATTTGGTGAGCAAGAGATGGCGAAGTTGTTGCCTTTGGCCGAGAGGGTTGCTGAGAACCGAAGGGCATTGTTGCAGAGCGCAAAAACTGCAGTGAGGCCGGATAGCGTAGAGGTTACTCTGCCTGAGCAACTGAAACCAAAGAGGAATATCCACGGAGAATCCAGCTCTGAGAATGACGTTTTTCCGCCGCAAATTGCCGTCCCCAAGAACAGCGAAGCCTGGACGGCCGTTTTGTTTTTTCTGGTGATCGTCGCCGCGATGTCACTGGGGATCGTTGTCGGTTGGAGTAATGGCAGAAAGTACGCAAGCGCGCCGCGAATTCCCGCGCAATCAAATGTCGCGGTTCTAGCACGGACTCCGCTGCCGACGAAAACGACCGCTCCGGTTGCCGCGTCAGGGTCCACAGGCAATGTCGATCCTTCTCCCAATACCCACAACGAAGGGAAACCCGTAGTTGTTTCTGCTGGCGGTCTCGTTGTGACCGAAAACGGCAACGTCATTTACCGTTCTCCCGATGGCCCCAGTAAACAGACTCTGAAACAATCAGTGTCGGGGTCAGGCGCCAGGGAACTCATTCACCGGGTGGAGCCAGATTATCCGCCAAAGGCGCGAGCACAGCACATTGAAGGAATGGTGGTTCTAGAGGTTGAGATTGCGGAAGACGGGAGCATCGCGAACACGGAGGTAGTTTCTGGCGATCCGCTCTTAGCCTCGGCTGCTGTTCAGGCTGTGAGTCAATGGCAGTACCTACCCGATCCTGGCGGCGCTTCTCGAACAAGAGTGACACTGCGGTTCAATTTCCCTGTCAACTGAAGCGGCGGGCAAACGCACGCGTGTATTGCCGGAGAGAAGTTCCTTGCTACGGCGCGATGGGCTGAATCTTCGCACGAGTCTGGGTTGTAGGACGAGCCGAAATGGAAACGGCCTGAGAGCGGCGCCGCGCGGGAGCGGCGGTGGAACGTTGTTGGTTGGCGTTGCGGACGGCGTAGAGCAGGACTTCAACTCGGCTTGAGACACCGAGCTTGTCGAAAATTCTGGAAAGGTAATTCTTAACCGTGTGCTCCGTGAGTTTGAGTCGCTGCGCGATCTCACGGTTTGTCAATCCCTCAGCCACGCACCGTACAACATCTGTTTCTCGTGCTGAGAGCAAGCCCGTCCCCAGTGTCAACGAGCTGGGCAGAGCGGGCTGCGCTAACGCTTCGAGTACGGCGTGCAATTCGCTACGGCTCGCCCAGACCTCACCTCTTGCCACACACTGAATGCATTTTGCCAACAGATGAAACGGCTCAGTCCGACAGAATACGCCCTGAGCTCCTGCTCGAAAGGCTGCAATGATCGCACTCGGCTCGGAGAAATCGAGCAACAGGATCACCCGTGTGTCCGGCGCCTCAGCTCGAATGTTGCGAATGACCTCCGAGATCGGTGTCTTGGGATCCTCGAGTTGCGCACTGATCACTGCAACCGACGGCTTTTCCTTTTTTATTAGCGGCAGTATCGCGCGTGTGTCGGATGGACATTCGATCATCTCGAATTTTCCACTCCGCCCCAGGGCATCGACCAGCAGCTGGGTAGACATCGCTGTGCTGTCTGCAGCTAAGACACGAAGAGCTTGATTGGGAATGGCTGATGGCTGGCTCATAGACTCGATTCGAGCAGGATTTTACGGATCCGCAACCGGGATACCGCGACCCCAGTCCGACTAGACTAGGGGAAAGAAGACTCTACGTAAATAGCACGATCGTGTGGTAACAAGTCTAGCGTCTACAGTAACAATCCCGCCCATATTAGGGTCTTTCGTCTCTACCCCTTGAAAGACTTTCTACCACTTGCACGGTTTTGCGACGTCCGGTAGTTTCATTGCAAGATTTACGCCCGATTTGGGGCGCTCAAATTGCTCAGCCAAATCCCCCCAATTTTGAGTTAACAGCAGGTTTCGCCAAGATTTTCCAAGTTCTGCGAGAGCTCGAACGCTCACGCGGGAACGGGTGTCCTTAGTGTGATTGCAGTCACGGATGTGACTGAGAGGGCGGAGCTGTGAGTATCATTAGCCAAATGGTGGATGACGTTACCATACCGGTTACCCCTGTAACGGTGTCGGATGTCAAGTGGTATGCGATCCGCACTCGTTCACGCCACGAAAAAGTGGCTGCCCGCGAGCTCGACGCGCAGCGGATTCCCGTGTTCCTGCCGCTCGTAACGTCCGTTCGTCAATGGAGTGATCGGCGCACCAAAGTTGAGATGCCATTGTTTCCTGGGTACGCATTTGTTCGGGTCGATTACCTTTCTGGCGAGCGCGTGCGTGTACTCCGAACCACGGGTGTCGTCGATTTTGTCGGGCATAAGCCCGAAGGCTCGTCAATTCCTGACGAGCAAATCGAATCCATTCGCACGATTCTGATCCGCAATGTACCGGTTAAGGATCATCCGTTTCTCAATGTCGGACAGCGCATTCGGGTGCGCAACGGAGCTCTCATGGGCGTGGAGGGCATCCTCGTCGCCGTTAAGGGGACACGACAGCTGATCATTTCCGTCGAGCCAATTCGGCGCTCACTCTGTATCAGCCTTGACGACTACCAGGTAGAAAACGTATCGGGCGCAGCGTCGAAGCACGCTGAGTAAGACGGGAATTCGTCCAACATCCGGTAAATCAGTTTTTCGGAACTCGTTACTTCAGGTTTTTCACAATGTCTAACATTCTTGGCGCGAATACGATGCGCACCGCAAGCGAGGTCGAAGAGACTCCACAAGCAACTTCGGGGATTTCCGAGATCGGCCTCACCTACGTGCCCACTAGTGAAAAGTCAACATTGCGTGGAATCCTCGATGAGGCGGAAAGCCAGGTAATTCTGTGCGCTCTCCAATACACCGGGTGGAATCGCAAACGCGCGGCAGCGTTGTTGAAGATCAGCTACCGCGGGCTGCTCTACAAGATTCGTCGGCACAGTATCACTCCGCCGTTGGCGGGGGAATAGGCTACGCGGTTACACGCTCGAAAACTGCAGAGAAGGTGGCAATCGTTTATGAAGATTATGAAAACAATGCGAACGCTGGCTGTGCTGCTCATGGGGTTGGCATTCGGAGCAGGCTTTGCCCTGGCACAGGACCATATCCTGGCCGAAGCAGCTAAAACAACCGAGGAAGCCAACACTTCGACCACGGGCGGTGCGGGGACACCGGACAAGGATTTTCACGACCGCTACCCGCGATACAAACTGGAATCTGGGGACGTTTTCGAGGTTTCTTTCGACCTCAACCCGGAATTCAACCAAACCGTGTCGGTGCAGCCTGACGGATTCATCAGTTTGCGGAGCGTTGGCGACGTCATGGTGAAAGGGCAGACTGTGCCCGAAGTCAGCGAGACGATTCGCAAAGCCTACAGCAACATTCTCAGCAATCCGATCGTCAGCGTGGTACTCAAGGACTTTGAGAAGCCTTACTTCATCGCCGATGGGCAGGTTGGTCATCCCGGGAAATACGACCTTCGTGGCGACGTGACTCTGACTGAGGCGATTGCGATGGCCGGCGGTTTTCTGGACACATCCAAGCACTCGCAAGTGCTGCTGTTTAGGAGAGCGCAGAAGGGATGGTACTCCGCCGAGACTTTCAACGTGAAGAAGATGGAGAAGAAGGGAAATCTGAAAGAAGATCCTGAGTTGCATGCCGGCGACATGCTTTTCGTCCCGAAGAACAAGTTCTCGAAGTTCAGAATGTTCATTCCGGGATCCAGTATGGGCGCGTTCGTGCCGTTGTCGGTACCGTAAACGAAGCAAGGAGATCGAGGAAAACTATCATGACCACTCAAACCACCGCAAGAGATACACAAGGCGCATATTCGTTCTCCACGCGAGATCTGATCGCCATTGGCTTCCGCCAGAAGCGTGCGATCGTCATCACCTTCTGGAGCCTGTTGGTGGGCGCAATCCTGGCCACGATTATCGTGCCGGCTGACTATCAGGCATCGACGTCGTTCCTGATTGAGCGGGCCCGCATGGATCCTGTCGTGAGTCCCGGCCACGAATCCGAAATGGTTCGCGCAGAACTGACGGAAGAGGAGCTGAACTCGGAAGTCGAGCTACTGAAGAGTGACGACGTCCTCCGGCAAGTTGTGGTCGCGGCCGGCCTTAACCGCCAGAAGTCAAGACTTAGCCTCGACGGTGTTCTGAGCCTCGTCGGTATCAAGCAAACGGATGAGGAGAGAATCGCGAAGTCGGCGCTCCATCTCGGCAAGGATCTGCAGATTCAGCTCGTTAAGAAGAGCAACCTGATCACGGTCACATACTCGTCTTCAGATCCAAAGAAGGCCGCCAAGGTACTACAGGCCCTCGATGATGCGTACCTGCAGAAGAACCTTGCCGTGCATCACCCCCAGGGCGCATTTCAGTTCTTCGATCAAGAGGCGCGGGCCTATCAGAAGAGCCTGGCCGATGCCGAAGGGCAGTTGAAGGTGTTTTCGGATCAGCAGGGCGGCGTTTCTCCTCAGCTAGCCCGCGATATTACCCTGCAGAAGCTCAGCGATTTCGCTGCCAGCTTGCAGCAGACCTACTCTGACATTGCATCGACCGAAGAACGGATCGACGCTCTCGAGAAACAGGCTGGCACCACTCCTCAGCGCCTGACGACTCAGTCAAGCGCCAGTGATGACGCGCAGGTGCTCCAGGGTATGAAGAATACCCTGATGTCTCTTGAACTCAAGCGGACAGAGTTGCTGACCAAGTATCAGCCCACCTATCCGTTGGTGCAGGAAGTCGATAAACAGATTGCAGACACGAAGGCTTCGATCGCGACAGAAGAGAGCAAACCGCTCCGCGCCGAAACCACCGACCGCAACCCGACCTATGCCTGGATTTCGGAGGAATTAGCGAAGGCGAAGGC
>Ga0126371_10003974_pt1 | contig 12985 bp, 12 predicted proteins | sample PanSoiMetaPlot_4_FD_110145 | JGI IMG/M metagenome (GOLD analysis project Ga0126371, IMG submission 110145) | Tropical forest soil microbial communities from Panama - MetaG Plot_4 | ecosystem: Environmental > Terrestrial > Soil > Tropical forest > Bulk soil | place: Panama | collected 2016-02-17
ACGGAGCACTATGGCGTTTGTCGCAAAAAAGATTTTCCTGACCAAGGGCGTGGGAAAACATCGCGAGCGGCTGTCAAGTTTTGAGCTTGCGCTGCGGAACGCCGGAATTGCCGCGTGCAATATCGTGCGCGTATCGTCCATTTTTCCGCCGAATTGCAAACTGATTTCGCGGAGCGAGGGACTGAAGCTGATCAAACCGGGGCAGGTGGCCTTCACGGTAATCAGCGAGAACTCGACGAAGGAACCTCATCGGTTAATCGCAGCGAGCATCGGGCTAGCGCTGCCGAGCGAGCGGCCGATGTACGGATATTTGAGCGAGCATCACTCGTTTGGTGAAACCGAAGAGGTGGCGGGCGAGTACGCCGAAGAACTGGCCGCGGAAATGCTGGCAACGACGCTCAACGTGGAATTTGATCCGGATCTGTCGTGGGACGAGAAAAAAGAGGTTTACCGGATTTCGAACAAAATTGTTCGCACGATGAACATCACGCAGTCTGCCGTGGGGGACAAGCGCGGATTGTGGACCACCGTGCTGACGGCAGCCTTTTTGATTGGAGATGACGACTAACAGAGAGTTGTTCGTTGTGGTCGGGGTTTTTAGCAGAGGAAAGAGAGATTGGCGGCCCGCTGAAGATGGCGGGCCGTTGGTGTTTACGACGGATTTCGAGGAGGAACCGATGAAACGAGCATTCCTTGGGATGACCTTGGTGATTGCCTTTCTGCCTTTGACCTGCGGTATGGCGGTCGCGGCGGACAAAGTGACCGTTCTCTACGACGCGTTTGGCGATTCCAAACAATTGACGAAAGATTGGGGATTTTCTGTGCTCGTGGAGCACGACGGCAAGCGGATTCTGTTCGACAGCGGAAACAATGCCGAGATTTTCGAGCACAATGCGAAGGTCCTGGGCATCGATTTGGCGAAAATCGATTTCGCCGTCATTTCACACCGGCATTCCGACCATGCGACGGGGTTGAAGCATCTGTTGAAGGCGAATCCGACGGTGACCGTTTACGTGCCCGCGGACGGCGCGAATGGATTTGGGGGTATGCCGGTACCACCCCCATTTTTCCGGCCAGATGCTAGCCTTCCGGAGAAGATGCGGTACTTCGGCGGGATGCCCCCAGAACATTTGAACAGCGGGAAGCTATACGATACCGGGAACTTCGTGCTGGTGAGCAAGTTGACGGAAGTGGCGCCGGGGATTTTTGTGGTGCCGACGGTCTCGCAGAAAAAAGGAACACTGGAATTGCCGGAATTGACGCTGGCAATTAAGCGTCCGAACGGATTGCTGCTGGTGGATGGGTGCTCGCACGCGGGGATTGAGGTGATTCTGGAGGCAGCGAGCGCGATTGATCCGAGGACGGAGATTGTGTTTGGGGGGCTGCACCTGGTGACGACGCCTGTGGAAGAGATTGACACGCTGGTTACGAATCTGCAGACCAAGTGGAAGGTGCAGCGGATCGCGCCGGGGCACTGCACGGGAGAACCGGCGTTTGCGAAACTGCAAAAGGCGTTTGGCGAGAGGTATGTGTATGCGGGTTTGGGTGCGGTAGTGGAGTTGAACTGAGGAAAAGTTCAAAGGTTCAAAGTTTAAGAAAGTGGGCTTCGGCCTCCGCTCGTCAGACCTGCCCCAAAAAAAAATGCTTGGGTCGGGCACCCTCAAACACACGAGTGGCTGAAAAACAAACTTTGGGCCTGCAAGCAATAGGCAAAGGACAGCGTTATTTGGCGGGTAGGGTGTAGGCGAAGTCGTAGGAGTGCTTGCCGTCCTTGATGATGATTTCCATTTTGCCGTCGAGGCCAGCCAGTTGGCCGGTGCCGGAGTCAGGAACCACGACCACATTCAGGTGAATTGCACCATTCTGCATGGTGCCGTTGTGCTGGAGGATAAAAGTGCCGGTGCGGCCGTTGAGCGCGCCGGAGACGCGTTCGATGGCCACGTAGCCACCGGAGCCTTTGACCGTGCCCATGCCGGAAAGCATTTCGCCTTTGCTCGAACCTTCCAGATCGCCGTGGAATTGCTTGTCGATGGAATAGCGTCCGACGGAGTTGTCATCGGCTTTAAAAGCCGGGTCAAGGGGAGTAATCTTCACGTCAAAGGTTCCGGTGGCATGCTGCATACCGGAAACCTCCTTTCGAGCGGACACCGTGCCGTTGGCAAAAAGCAAGAGCGTCGCGAGTGCGGTTAACAGTTTCATAGCTTGCCCGGTCTGGGCTCCGTCCCCACAATGCCCACTAGCGCTTGAAGTAATCGAGGCGTTCGAGGACCGCGCCGACGACCAAAGGAAGCGCGACCGTTGCGTCTTCCAGCACTTCCGCGAAACGCCCACCTTCTTCCGGGGGAACAAATTTCCCCCAGGAAACAGCTTCGGTATACGTGCTGCCGCTCAGGCCGCCCCAGTGCACGGGCTCGGGACAAATACGCACGCCGTAGTGATAGCGCTTGAGCGGAAGATTTTCATAGCCGCGGCGGGCCATTAGCTCCGCGTAGACGCCAAACTGCTGCGACCAATTGCGCGGAACGCCACCACCGATCGTGAAAATGCCCATTTTCTTCGTGGCCATCATGGTGCGGGCAAAGGTTTCGAAATCTTCGAAGGGATCAAAACGAAGCGCGGGGCGCTTTTGTTTTTTGCGAGCGTAATTGTTAAGGGCAAAGTCGAGGCCAAGCTCGGAGTCAGAGAAGGCGGGGACGAAGACTGGCACATTGTGCTCGTAGGCAGATTTGAGAATCCCGCGGCCTTTTGAGTTTTTGGTGAGATATTCGCCGATGCGGTAGTGGAGTTTGTGACTGCAAACGACTTCGTTGGCATCCCATTTATCGAGAATGCCGTCGACGACTTCCTCGACGTGATCGAGATTGGTTTCAGGCTCCAGGGAATCGTAAACACGGTTATAGCCGGCAAGGAAGAGCTGGTTGTCGTCCATCTTGGAGGGATCGTAGCGGAAGTGCGAGCGGCCGGTTGCTTCGACCAGTCCATGCGCCATGAGTGCGCCCGTGGAGACGATGGCCTTGACGATCCCGGATTCGATCAGGTCGCAAAAGACGAGTCCCATTTTGCCGACGGTGAGGGCGCCGGCGAGGGTCATGACGACGAAGCAGTCTTTGTCGCGTGCCATAGCTTCGAGCACGTCCGCGGCGTCGCCAACCTGGCGCGCGGTGTAGGCGGTGTTGCCCATGGCGCGCACCAGATCGTCAATGGTTTTGATTTTGGAGAGGTCCAGGGGATAGATCGGACGGAGCTTGTCTTTAACGGGATCGTGGAGGACGCGGCCGGTAATCGTTTTGCTCGGGTGCTTGTGCTTAGGCATCAAAGCTCCTGACACGGAATGAGATGAATGCGCTGTAATACAAAGAAGAAAATTTGTAGCCATAGTGTACTCGAAGTGGAAAGAAAGTGGCGAGTGATGAGAAGCAGGCTGACTGGTGACTGGTGGAAGAAACGGGCGGAGAGCTGTGGCGTTGGATCGCAAGACCCGTAAGACCCACTCTTAAAAACCAAGGCTGGGGCATCCTCAACTACGCATGGGAAGCGACGCGCGCTCGATTGCGCAAGCAAGATTGCCTGGGCCGCAGGAAGAAACAAAAAAAATGTTCGTGATAGGATGAAAGCATGAGCGCAAAATTCACGGTTGGACTCGTGCAGATGAGCTGCACGACAAATAAGGAAGAAAATCTGAAGAAGGCGGAGGCGAAGATCCGCGAGGCGGCATCCCGCGGTGCGCAGGTGGTTTGCTTGCACGAACTGTTCGCGGGCGAATATTTCTGCCGGAAGGAAGACCCCGAGCTTTTCAATCTAGCCGAACCGGTGCCCGGGCCGACGACAGAGCGCCTGGCCGCAGTGGCCAAAGAGAAAAGCGTGGCGCTGGTGGTGTCCGTCTTCGAAAGGCGTGCTGCCGGTGTCTATCACAACACCTGCGCGCTGCTGGATGCAGACGGTGCTTATCTGGGGAAATACCGCAAAATGCATATTCCCGACGATCCCCTGTATTACGAAAAATTCTATTTCACGCCAGGTGATCTGGGCTTTCTGAATTTCGATACGAGGTATGCCCGCGTTGGGGTGCAGATTTGCTGGGACCAGTGGTATCCGGAAGGTTCGCGCCTGACGGCGATGCAAGGCGCCAACGTGATTTTTTATCCCACAAGCATCGGGTGGCATCCGCATGAAAAGGCCAGCTATGGAAACGCGCAACTCGATTCCTGGATCACCATTCAGAGGGCGCACGCGATCGCGAATGGATGCTACGTGGCCGTGGTGAATCGCGTTGGATATGAAGGCAAGCCGGAAAAGGGCGATCCGGGCATCGAGTTTTGGGGAAATTCGTTTGTGGCGGACCCCGCAGGCCAGATCCTGGCGCGGGCGTCGAGCGATAAGGAAGAAATCCTGGTCGTGGAATGCCATCCCGCGAAGAGCGAGGAGCAGCGAAGGAATTGGCCGTTTTTCCGGGACCGCAGGATTGACGCATTTGGTGGATTGACGGAGCGATGGTTGGAAAAAGGATGAAGCAAGAAGCAATGAAGTAACGATGGATGACCTTCGATCGTAAGACCCACCGTTCATCCCACAAAACTCGCGGGATGGCAGAGAGCGCGCAAAAAGCACTCAGGATGAAGCACCCTCAAGTATGGAATCGAGGCGCCGTTTTGACGACACGGATTGAGAAAGAGAAGACGCCGGGGGAGCTGGGCTTTCAAATGCCGGCGGAGTGGGAGCCGCATGAGGCGACATGGCTTGGTTGGCCACACGAGTGGACGGACTGGCCAGGCAAGTTTACCCCAATACCCTGGGCATTTGCGGAAATTGTGCGGCTGCTATCGCAGGTGGAGAGGATTTTTCTGATGGTGCAGGACCGCGCGGCGGAAAAACGAGTACGCGGCATTCTGCGGAAGGCCGGGGCGAAATTGGAATCGGTGGAGTTTTTTGTTGCGCCGACCGACCGCGGTTGGATGCGGGATTCCGGGCCGATTTGCGTGAAGAACACCGCGGGCAAAGTCGCCTACAACAATTTTGTGTTCAACGGCTGGGCGAAATACCCCAACCATAAAAAAGACGCGCAACTTGTGCGCAAGGCCAATACGAGTTTGCGGCGGCGAATCTTTTTCCCCGAGCACAACGGCCAGCGAGTGGTGCTCGAGGGCGGGTCGATTGACGTCAATGGCAAAGGGACACTGTTGACGACGGAAGAGTGTTTGCAGAGCAAGGTGCAGGAACGGAATCCGGGATTTACGAAGGAAGATTACACGGAAGTGTTCCGCAAATATTTAGGGGTGACGAACGTGTTGTGGTTGGGGAATGGCATTGCGGGCGATGACACGCATGGGCACGTGGACGATTTGACGCGGTTTGTGAACGAAACGACGGTGGTGACGATTGTGGAGGAAAACCGCGGGGATGCAAATTACGCAATGCTGCAAGAGAATCTGACGCGGCTGAAAACGATGAAAGACCAGGACGGAAAGGCGTTGCAGGTGGAGACGCTGCCGATGCCGGCAAAGGTGGAATTTGATGGGTTTCGGTTGCCAGCGAGTTACGCGAATTTTTACATCGCGAACAAGATTGTGATCGTGCCGGTGTTTACAGATGTAAATGACCGCGTCGCACTGAACACGCTGGCAAAGGTGTTTCCGGGGCGTGAAGTTGTTGGCGTGCCGTGCCGGGATTTAGTATTGGGTCTAGGAACGCTGCATTGCATGACGCAGCAGGAACCGGTTGCAGGAAGTGGCGAGTAACGACAAAGGTCAAGAGTTCACCGCAGGGGCACCTGGGAGCTACAAAGTTAGCGCACATTTTACGAACTGGGAGGACCGATGCTGACACAGATGGCCATGCTGTTGCTTGAAGAGCGCGTGATTGTGGTGGAGTGGCGCCGCGGATTGATTGGATGGCTGATCATCGGGCTGATTGCGGGCTGGCTGGCGGGGAAAATTGCCCGTGGGCGCGGATTCGGATGCATTGGAGACGTGCTTCTCGGATTGATCGGCTCGGTGGTCGGCGGATGGATTTTCACAAAGCTGGGAATCGTGCACGACAACACATTCTTGTTTTCGCTGGCCGCAGCAACCGTGGGTGCGGTGATCCTGGTGTCGTTTGCACATTTGTTTTTTGGGGGCAAAAGTTAGGGAAAGTGACAACCGGCGAGCGAAGAGAAGAATGAAGAATTAACGCAGAGGACCAGAGAAAGAACCCAGAGAGAACGGAGAAGAGGGTTGTCGGAAGACATCCACGGGCGGTGTAAGCCGCCCCTGGATTTTTGGAAGTCAGGATTTGGGGAAATTCGGGTCGGCTTTGACTTCCTTGATCTGGTTGGTGTGGCGCTCGCTATGCGCGGCGATCAAGAGGATGAATTCGTAGGCATCCCACTTCTGGCCCGTCTGGCTGTCGGCGGTGTGATCGCGAAGGCCGGTCGTGGACTTGAGATAATCCTCGGTCTTCACGCGGCTGGCGAGGAAGTGGTCGATGGAACCTTGCGGCGATCCAAAACGATTGTTCGGCTGGATCTCGGAAGGGGCTTGGATCCTGTTTTTCCGCGCTGGAACATTGGCGATGATGCCCGCGTCGATCGACGAGGTGTCGCGCCCGGGAGTAGCGGGGCCCTTCATGACGCCCGTTTCCACCATGCCAAGAATGAAGTCTTCGGCGGCGGCGATGTGTTCCATGCATTCGGCGACGGACCAGCGGTCCGCGGCTGGCTTGAAGCTCCATTGCGCCGGCGAGAGGCCTTTGGTGGCGTCGAGGACGCCCTGCTTGGTGGATTCGAGGTAAGCGATGGCCTTGTCTTTTTCCGCGGCGGTTAGTTCCTGAGCGCGCGCGCTGCCCACAAGGAATAATGCGCAGAACAGTCCGAGAGCGGCGCTTGCTTTTCTGACCATGAGGACCATCCCTTCCCTTCGCAGACAGGTTCGCGGGGTCTGCGAGGTACATAAAAATATAGCAGGAAGAACGGTGACTGGTGATTCGTGACTAGTGAGAAGAAGCGGCGAGGGACGAGAAGAAAGCATTCACCGCAGAGGTAACAAAGAGCCACAGCGAGAAGGGAGAAGCCGCGATTTAAAGACAGGGCGAAATAGCGAGGGAGGCGAGGGTTCGACAAATCCGGATCGTATTTGATTGCCGTCGGCGCTACACAGGTGAGAGTGCCTGTGCCACACGAGGCTAGTCGCGGTGTGATAGTCTGGCAGGTTGGGAAAAGAGGAAAAACTTGAGCAAGACGAAGAGCAATGGGTCGTTGACGGTAATCCCGCTGGGGGGGCTCGGCGAATTCGGAATGAACATGATGGCATTCCGATTCGGCGACGATATTTTGGTCGTCGATGCGGGAATGATGTTCCCGGAGTCGGAACTCCTGGGCGTGGACCTGGTCATTCCGGACATAGCGTATTTGAAGCAGAACCGGCAGCACGTGCAGGCGATCGTGCTGACGCACGGGCACGAGGACCACATAGGTGCGCTTCCCTACATTCTGCGCGACCTGGACGTGCCGATTTACGGAACGCGCTTCACATTAGCGCTGGCGAAGAAGCGGCTGGAGGAAGCCGGGCTGCTGGAAACGGCGAAGCTGTTTGAGGTGACGCCCGGGCGGCTGGTGGAAATCGGGCCGTACGAGATCGAGTTTATCCCCGTGACCCACAGCACGATCGATTGTGTGGCGCTGGCCATCCGCACACCGCTAGGCGTAGTAATTCACACCGGCGACTTCAAGATTGATCAGACGCCCGTGGACCACTATTCCTTCGATTTGCATGCCTTCGCGCGCTACGGCAACGAAGGCGTGCTGGCATTGTTCAGCGACTCTACGAACGTGGAGCGCCCGGGATTCACACCGTCCGAACGCGTCGTGGCCCCGCGCATCGAAGAACTGACGCGGTCCGCGCCGCGCCGCGTGGTGCTCTCGTGTTTCGCCTCCTCGATTCACCGCATCCAGCAAGTGATTGACATTGCGGAAAAGGTCGGACGAAAGGTGGCCTTCGTCGGGCGCAGCATGGTGGACAACGTGGAGATCGCGCACGATCTCAGCTATCTGCGCATTCCCGACGGCATGGTAGTACGGCCGCAGGACATTCGCAGCTTTGATCCGCGCAAGCTAATTGTGCTTGCCAGCGGCTCCCAGGCTGAACCCATGTCCTCGATGTCGCGCATCGCGGTGGATAACCACAGGTTTGTTAGCATCGACGAAAACGACACGGTGATTTTATCGGCGAGGATTATTCCGGGAAACGAAAAAGCGATTTTCCGGATGTTGGATCATATGTTCCGACGGCGGGCGCTGGTGTATTACGACAATTCGGCGGGGCCGATTCACGTCTCGGGGCACGCGAGCCAGGAAGAGCAGAAACTGCTCCTGCAACTGGTGAAGCCGAAATATTTCATTCCCGTGCACGGCGAATACCGTCATTTGTTCCGCCACGCAGCATTGGCGCACCAACTGGGAGTGGTCAGCGGCGAAATCCTGCTGCTCGAGGACGGCAAGTGCGTGGAGTTTACGGAAGACGGAGCGTTCCGCCGCGATCCCGTGACCACGGGCCGCGTGCTGGTAGATTCCGGTTCGCTCGAAGAGATTAAGGAGGTTGTCGTCCGCGACCGCAAACACTTGTCCGAAGAGGGCGTGGTCATTCCGATCATCGCCATCGACAAACATACGGGAAAAGTCGAATCGTCACCGGAGATCGTCACCCGTGGGCTGATGAGCGAAAACGGCAACGAGATGCTGGCCGGGGCCCGCGATGTCGTGGCGAAGACGGTGGAATCATCAAATGTCGAAGAGCGCGCGGACTGGTCGGTGATCAAGGAAAAGATTCGCGTGGACTTGAAGAGGTACATCAACAAGCAGACATCGAAGCGACCACTGATTTTACCGGTGATTCTCGAAGTGTGACGGTGGTAGCAGTTGGTCGGTAATTAGGGACCGGTGGAATAGCCGCCGGTAGTCGGTTCCGATTTTTCCGAGAAGCGAACTAATTGGTGTGGCAGGGCGGGACGACTCCCTTTAGAATTTCTCTGCCCGAAGGAGCTATGGTTTGGCGGAAATCCCACAAAACACTTCCCTGCCCGGGAAGATGACGGGGCGAGCAGCCTCCAAAGCGGCGTTCGCGTTCATCATCATTACTGTATCACTGGATTTTCTGGCCTTCGGCATCATCGCGCCGGTGCTGCCCAACCTGATTATCCAATTTGAAGGCGGGAATATTGCGCGCGCATCGGACATAACAGGATATTTTGGGTTCGCCTGGAACCTCATGCAGTTCTTGTTCCTGCCGGTGCTGGGGGCGTGGAGTGACCGGTTCGGGCGGCGCCCGGTGATTCTGATTTCCTGCCTGGGATTGGGTCTCGACTACATTTTCATGGCCTTGGCGCCGACGCTGCGGTGGCTATTTGCGGGCAGGCTGATCAGCGGAATTACGGCTTCCAATGTTTCGACAGCGTTCGCATACATAACCGATGTCACGCCACCGGAGGGACGGGCCCAGCGATTCGGACTGCTGGGGGCTGCGTTTGGGATGGGATTCGTGATTGGGCCGGCGCTCGGCGGTTTGCTGGGGCACTACAGCCTGCGGGCGCCGTTTTGGGCGGCGGCTGGACTTAGCCTGGCCAATTTCCTCTATGGAATTTTTGTGTTGCCGGAGTCGCTACCACAGGAAAGGCGCGCGAAATCGGCCTGGCATATGGCGAATCCATTGGGATCTTTGACACTGCTAAGATCTCATCCGGAATTGGCAGGGCTGTCTGTGGTGGTGTTTTTGTATTACCTGGCGCACCAGTCTTTGCAAAATGTCTGGGTGCTATATACGGAATATCGCTATGGGTGGAACACGAGGAGCGTGGGGATTTCGCTGGCGCTGGTCGGAGTGTGCGCGGTGATTGTGTCTGGCGGGCTTGTCGGGCCGTACGTAAAGAAATTTGGAGAACGCTTCAGCCTAGTTAGCGGATTGTTTTACGGCTTTTTGGGCTTTGCAGGATTTGGGTTGGCTTGGCAAGGATGGGGAGTGTTGGCGGCGATTCCGTTCATTGCGTTATGGGGCGTGGCAGGGCCGGCGATGCAGTCTTTGATGTCGCAGAGAGTGGATGCCAGTTCACAGGGGAAATTGCAGGGGGCGATCAATTCCCTGCGCGCGGTAACGGGTATGGCGGGGCCGCTGTTATTTACACAGGTATTTTCAGCGGTGATCGCATCGAACGCGAAAGTGCATTTGCCGGGTGCACCCTATTTTCTGGCAGGGACATTGTTACTGGCCGCGTTGGCAGTCGCGGCAGGAGTCACGCGAAAAAGCGGTCGCCTCAATGCCAGCGCCATCTCGGCGGGTTAGTCGAGGGCGAAGGGCGGCGATGTGCTGGGCGGCCACCTGAATGGCGGCGGCCGGGTCGCCGGATTTTTTGCAGATTCACGCCGAGGGCAACGTGGACCCGGTCGGCATGTTCCCACGAAGAGGGGCATTGGACTACAAGGAAAATGATAAGGCGCATCAGGATTATTGATTCAAGCAGCGCAGGGGTGTAGCCTTGGCAAATCCCACCAAGGAGGAAGTTATGGCGACGGCGACGACGGCAATTGAACCGAAGGTGAAGGTTTCTGCGAGCAAGCTATTGATCAACAACAAGTGGGTGGATGCGGCTTCGGGGAAAACGTTCCCGACCATTAATCCGTCGACGGGGGAAGTGATTACCCAGGTGGCAGAGGCGGACGCGGCCGACGTGGACAAGGCAGTTGCGGCGGCGCGCGTGGCGTTTGAAAAGGGCGCCTGGCGGAAGATGTCAGCTTCGGCGCGCGGCGTGTTGATGAACAAGCTGGCGGACTTGATCGAAAAGAATATTGAGGAATTGGCGCAACTGGAGTCCCTGGACAACGGCAAGCCGTACCACGTGGCGCTGGCCGCGGATTTGCCGCTGACGATTGCCTGCTACCGCTACTATGCGGGATGGGCGGACAAGATTCAGGGCAAGACGATTCCCGTGCAGGGGCGGTATTTCACCTACACGAAGCACGAGCCCGTGGGTGTCGTGGGACAGATTATCCCGTGGAACTTCCCGCTGCTGATGCAGGCGTGGAAGCTGGGGCCGGCGCTGGCGGCGGGCTGCACGGTGGTGCTGAAGCCGGCGGAGCAGACGCCCTTGACGGCGCTGCGCGTTGGCGAGCTGATGCTGGAGGCGGGCTTCCCGGAGGGCGTAGTGAACCTGCTACCGGGCTACGGGCCGACCGCGGGAGCGGCGATTGCGCGGCACATGGACGTGGACAAGGTGGCCTTCACCGGTTCGACAGAGGTCGGGCATTTAATCATGCGCGCGGCGGCGGACTCGAACCTGAAGCGCGTGACGCTGGAGCTTGGAGGCAAGAGCCCGAACATCGTGTTCGCGGACGCGGACATGGACAAGGCGATCGAGGGTGCGCACTTCGCGCTGTTCTTCAACCAGGGCCAGTGCTGCTGCGCGGGATCGCGGCTGTATGTGGAGGAGAACTGCTACGACGAATTTGTGGACAAGAGCGTGGCACGAGCCAAAAAACGCACCGTAGGCAATCCGTTTGACAAGACCACGGAACAGGGCCCGCAGGTGGACCAGGACCAGTTCAACAAGGTGATGAGCTACATCGAGTCCGGGAAACAAGAGAAGGCCAAGCTGCTGGCCGGCGGAAACCGCGTGGGCGATAAGGGCTACTTCATCGAGCCGACGGTGTTCGCCGACGTAGAAGACAACATGAAGATCGCGCAGGAAGAGATCTTCGGGCCGGTGATGTCGATTCTGAAGTTCAAGGACATCAACGAAGTGGTGGAGCGCGCGAATAAGTCGCTGTATGGCTTGGCCGCGGCGGTTTGGACGCAGGACATTACCAAGGCACACGCGATCGCCGACGGAGTGCGTGCGGGAACCGTATGGGTGAACTGCTACGACGTGTTCGACGCCGCGGCGCCGTTCGGCGGGTTCAAACAGTCCGGGCTCGGCCGCGAACTCGGCGAGTACGGGTTGGCCAATTACACGGAAGTGAAGACGGTCACGGTGAAGTTGTAGGTGAGCCGTCAGCCTTAAAGCCGTAAGCCGCGCTACATCACGGGCATCAAGGGGCTCAGTGCGTGCACTGGGCCCTTTCTTTTTATAGACTCCCTTTCCAGCATGGCCATTACCACACGTGGATACGAGGCGAAGGATTTCGCGCGGCTGCACAAGCTGGACCAGGACTGTTTTCCGCCGGGCATTGCCTACAGCAAATGGTCGCTACGGTATTACCTGAGCTTGCCGGGAGCGGACTGCCTGGTGGCGGAAGACGGCAAGGATCTTGCCGGATTCATTCTGGCCGAGGATCACCCGCCGCTGGGGCACATTATTACGTTGGACGTGGCGGAGAAATACCGCCGCCAGGGTGTGGGGACACGTCTGCTGCGCGAAATGGAGCAACATTTTGCGTTTCAGGGGATTCAATCGGTGTTGCTGGAAACGTCGGTCGAGAATCAGAGCGGCATTGCCTTCTGGGAACATCATGGATATCGTACCGAAGCGGTGGTGAAAAAATATTATTTGGGAAAAATTGATGCATATGAGATGAGGAAGAAGCTCGAAATTCGAAAATAGCAGCCGCAATTCGTATACCGTGAGAAAAAGCAGGCGAAAGTTTCAACACAGAGGACACCGCGAAAGAGCCCGGAGGGCGTAGAGAAAGGCTAAAGCGGAAGAACACAGGCTAAAGTCTGTACTACCCAAGCCGGTCTAAAGACCGGCCACTACAAAGGCGGGAGAACCTGGTGAACGAATATCTGTTGAGCGTGATTTTGGGGCTTGTGGAGGGATTGACGGAATTCCTGCCGGTGAGTTCGACGGCGCACCTGCGCATTACAGAAGCGCTGATGCACATCGATTTAGCCAGCGGGTACTGGAAGATGTACACGATCGTGATCCAGTTGGGAGCGATCCTGACCCTGCCCATTTATTTTCGGGCACGCATTGCGAAATTCTTAAGTACCTTCCCAAACGGTGAGCGCGGCGACCGAACCATCTG
>Ga0126371_10003975_pt1 | contig 12982 bp, 8 predicted proteins | sample PanSoiMetaPlot_4_FD_110145 | JGI IMG/M metagenome (GOLD analysis project Ga0126371, IMG submission 110145) | Tropical forest soil microbial communities from Panama - MetaG Plot_4 | ecosystem: Environmental > Terrestrial > Soil > Tropical forest > Bulk soil | place: Panama | collected 2016-02-17
CGGGCCATCGCCGGTTCGCCGCCTGTGCTTGACCTCGTTCACCTGGGACTTGGACCCGATGGCCACACGGCTTCACTCGTGCCTGGGGACGCGGTCCTCGAGATCAAAGATGCAGACGTTGCGCTCACAGGACTCTACCAGGGGAGGCGGCGAATGACGCTGACCTACCCGATTCTCAATCGTTCTCGCCAGGTGCTGTGGCTCGTGACCGGAAGCGAAAAGGCGGGGATGCTTCTCCGATTACGCGTCGGCGATGCTCAGATTCCGGCCGGCAGGGTTCGCGCGGATCGCGCCCTCGTATTGGCGGATCGAACCGCAGCCGGCCGACTGGATAGCGATTTGAAAACAGAAGTGGCTTGAGTAGAGCGCGAAGGCAATATGCGGATGACACATCGCCGAAGTCGCGCGAGCCAATAGAAGGAGGGCACATGCGCGTTGGAATTGCCACCGATCACGGCGGGTTTGGATTGAAGGAGGAATTGCGCGGACGACTCGCGGCAGCCGGTCATGAGGTTGTCGAATTCGGCGCCTTCAAGCTGGATTCAGGTGACGACTATCCAGACTTTGTTGTCCCGCTGGCCAGGGCTGTTGCGGCGGGCAAGGTAGAACGCGGCGTGGCGGTTTGCGGCAGCGGCGTTGGCGCGACAGTGTGCGCCAACAAGGTTCCGGGCGCCCGCGCATGCCTGATCACGGACCACTTCTCTGCCCGGCAAGGGGTGGAGGATGATCACATGAACATCATTTGTCTGGGCGGCCGAATCACAGGCCCGATGCTGGCTTGGGACCTTGTCGAGGCCTTCCTAGCTGCCGAGTTCAGTCAGGCGGAGCGTCATCTGCGACGCTTGGGCAAAGTCGCTCGACTGGAAACGAGGACCACCAGCCCGGTCGGAGGCGAGGCCGCCGCGACAGCGGCCTAGCCATCGTGCGCTGATTGAAGAGTCATGCTCATGAATAGGGGCGTATTCACGAAATGGCAGCGGGGACAGCCGGAAGACGGACTCGCCGAGTCGATCCGCCTGGCCGAGGATAGTCTTCGTGAGAGGAACTGGAAGCGGTGCGGCCCTACCTTCCGGAGCGCCAGTGGGCCACGGTGCGCGAAGACTACTCCCCTAGCGTCTCCGTACATTCGGCTCCGGTCGCTCGCTCTCAGTTGCTGGAGCGGTGCAATCTGCCATGGCAGGCACAACATGAACATCCGTGACCAGAGGTCTAGGAGGCAGTCATGAGTACCGCGCGAGGGATTGTTGCGAATTCGACCCCGGCACAACCCGATCAGCTATGCGTCAATACTATTCGCACGCTCTCGATGGATGCTGTCCAGCAGGCCAACTCGGGACATCCCGGCACGCCCATGGCCCTCGCGCCGCTCGTCTATACGATCTGGAATCGCACTCTCCGCTTCGATCCAGAGAATCCGATCTGGCCCAACCGTGATCGTTTCGTACTGTCGAATGGTCATGCGTCGATGTTGCTGTGGTCTGTTCTCCATCTCACCGCCGTCCAGGCTGTCAATGGCAGCTATGAAACGCTGGGAAAACCTTCGGTTACGCTCGACGATATCCGTCGTTTTCGCCAACTCGACAGCAAGGCCCCAGGCCACCCTGAGTACCATTGGGTATCAGGTGTCGAAACCACGACCGGTCCCCTCGGCCAGGGTGTAGCCACAAGCGTTGGCATGGCGATCGCCGAGAAGTGGCTCGCCCACCACTTCAATCGGCCAAGCTTCGAGATCTTCGACTACAACATTTATGCCGTTTGCGGCGATGGCTGCTTGATGGAGGGTGTTGCATCAGAAGCCGCATCGCTGGCCGGACACCTGGGCCTCGACAATCTCTGCTGGGTCTACGATAACAATCACATTACGATCGAAGGCAGCACGCGCCTGGCGTTCACTGAGGACGTGGAGACGCGATTCCTTGGGTATGGATGGAACGTCCTGCGCGTCGGCGATGCAAATGACCTCGAACGCATTGAAAACGCGCTCGATATCTTCCGGAGGACGAAGGGCCGTCCGACATTCATTGTGCTGGACAGCCACATCGGCTACGGTGCGCCACACAAGCAGGACACTGCTGCCGCCCATGGAGAGCCACTAGGTGAGGAAGAGATCCGGCTGGCTAAACGCAGCTACGGGTGGCCCGAGCAGGAAAAGTTTTTCGTTCCTAAAGGAGTGTACGAGCACTTCGCAGCAGGCATTGGCCAGCGCGGCGCCGCTGCTCGGCGCAAGTGGCTGCAGCTTTTCGATGCATACCGGGCGAAGTACCCTGACCTTGCCACTGAGATCGACCTGCTGGAGCGGCGCGAGCTTCCGGTGGGATGGGATCGTAACCTCCCTGCATTTTCGGCCGACCCGAAAGGCCTTGCTGGCCGCGAGGCCTCGGGCAAGGTGTTAAACGTACTTGCACAGAACATACCGTGGTTCCTTGGTGGCTCCGCGGATCTCGGTCCATCGAACAAGACCACCCTTACCTTCCCTGGCGCGGGCGACTTTCAAGCTGACAATCCCGGAGGGAAAAACCTGCACTTCGGTATTCGCGAGCACGCGATGGCCGCCATCGTCAACGGACTTTCTCTATCGAAGCTTCGGGCCTTTGGAGCGACATTTTTCATATTCAGCGATTACGCACGGCCGGCGATTAGGTTAGCCGCGGTGATGGAGTTGCCTTCTCTTTTCGTCTTCACCCATGACGCGATGGGTGATGGCGAGGACGGTCCTACCCACCAACCGGTCGAGCATCTTGCATCCTTGCGTGCGATTCCGGGATTGACCACCTTGCGCCCGGGCGACGCCAATGAGGTAGTCGAGGCGTACCGCTATGTCATGCAGCGGCGCCACGAGCCTGCGGTGCTGGCGTTATCGCGGCAACCTCTGCCCACTCTTGATCGCAGTAAATATGCGCCCGCATCCGGCGTTGCGCAGGGGGCCTATGTGCTCGCAGATTGCCCCGGCGGAAACCCCGAAGTGATCATTATCGCCTCGGGCAGTGAGGTCAGCCTTGCCGTCGAGGCCCACGAGAAACTGCTCACCGAAGGCATTCGTTCACGCGTGGTATCGATGCCGTCATGGGACATCTTCGAGCACCAACCGCAAGCCTACCGGGACAGCGTGCTGCCACCGAACGTCACAGCACGGGTCGCCGTGGAGCAAGCCTCTACGTTCGGTTGGGAACGATATGTTGGCACCTCGGGTCAGGTCGTGGGCATGAACACCTTCGGAGCTTCGGCGCCGCTGAAGGAATTGCAGAGAAAATTCGGGTTTGAACCCGACCATGTGGTTGGTGCTGCCAAACAGCAACTGAGAAGGAAGTGAGCGCCGCTCTTTGGTGCAAGCGACACCAGGTGCAGCACGCATCTGATTGTTACTGCTTGCTCTGCAGGCACGAGCCCTCGCTCCAAGGATGCGATCAGAAGTATTCAACTCTGGAAAGAGTAGGTTTGCTCAGGTCCTTTGAGGCTGCCATCACCGGCACATTAGGTTATTGACGTCAGCTACGTACGGACTTTTTCCCATGGATGATGGACTATCCCTGGCACCTCACCCACGTCTTGCAACGAAGATAACTGATTCCAGATAGCCTCGCTGGAGGATCAGTTCTCTCCACCATCTGTCCGCTGGTAGGCAGCCACCAGCCGCGCCACGGTGATGGCGACGTAGAGCACTCCAGTTGCAGCCTCCAGCACCGCCAACATCCGTGCGAGCGGCGTGGCCGGAACGATGTCTCCGTATCCCAGCGTGGTCAGCGTGACGAAACTGAAGTACAGATGAGAAGCGCGTGTCATTCCGGTGGCTGCCAGCAACCCAACTTGCACGAAGGATCCGGGATGAATCGAGTCCACGCAGTTGAAGACCGCAAAGTAAAAAACGCCCAACAGAAAATAAAGACTTACGGATACGCACAAACGGCCTCTGGTAATCCGCCCGGGCCGGCCAAGGTGTATGAAGAGAATAACTGAAACATAGCCGAAGAAGAGCGCCATAAGCGTCCAAGTTGCAATCCACAAGATCCGGATGGGATGGTAGATGGCCACAAGGGTGACGGAGAAACTGCACACAGCCAGAGTCATCGATGGCAAACGCAAGGATTTGTTTTGAGACAACTCAATCGTGGCCGCGGCAAAAGCCCCATATAAGGCAAGGACGAAGATGCTCTCACCTCTGCGGCCCTCTGCTGCGAATGGGCTGACCAGCAAAAGGATTAGAAGAGAAACTAGCAAGATGAGGCCGCTTCGATCTTCCCTGGACGTGGGCATCTGGGATTCACCCCAAGGGCTGCGCCTTTGCTTGTGTGCGTGTGCTTTGGAGGCGCGAACTCCCTGTTATTGAATAGCGGAGTCCAGCTGCGAACGAAACTCCTCCATTTTGTACCAATTCAGTTCCAAGAGAAAGGAGGCCGCGTGTTCCGCGCCCTGCCAACGCCCTGAATCAGCGAGAGGACTCCGACGTGGGATACAGAGCTTCAATTTCCTTCGGCAAGACGCCGATAATCTCGTAACTCTTTGCGTCAAGCCGTAACTCTCTACCGACCATGGCTCGATCGCTCCCAAAGACTCGCTGCCAAGCCCACGGCTCAGCAGGACCACAGGCGCGCTTCCATAAGTGTCGTCCTGACTCGTGAAGTCCCGGCCCAACTCCGGGCGGACCCCAAGCAGCAAAAATAACTTTGACGTCGCCTCCATCCCCCGGATGCGCAAAGCTTCGCCTTGTCCGGTTAGAGTTGGATCGGTTCGCTTTAGGGCCGCCGTCGACTTGAAGAGATCCTTTCTGTCGCTGAAATCACGGAATTGCAGCACAGAGACCGTCGTCCGTGGCAGGTTCAACGTGGGAAATTGGTCGTGCACCACAACCACATTTTGCGGATCTCGAATCGGAAGGCGGCGTACTAGAACGGCGCTAATCACGCTGAATATAGCGGATTTGCGCCGATCCCAAGGGCAAGCGTCAGAAGCAGTGGCGGAGGAGGGGGGATTCGAACCCCCGAGACCCTTTCGAGCCTAACGGTTTTCAAGACCGCCGGTTTCAACCACTCACCCACTCCTCCGCGTTGTCATAGAACAACTTAGCGAAACATTCGTTGCACATCTGTTGCACATTTGGTAGGTTTGGTGCATGCAAAGGGGCCACATCTTCAAACGTCACGGGGCTTGGCATCTCCGGTACAGGGTCAACGGGAAACAAGTCTGCGTCAAACTGGCCGCCTACAACGATGAGTATCGCACGAAGGCTTCTGTTCGTCTACTTGCCGAACCTTACCTCCAACCAGCCAATCGAGGGCAGGCGTCCAACCCGCAAACCCTCCAGCAGTTTGTCAAGGATTCTTACCTACCACACGTTCGAACCGACAACGAACCCTCCACGGTGAAGGGCTACACCGACATTTATGAAGATCACATCAGGCAACGTGTCGGAGGACTCCGTGTGCAAGAGTTCCGCACCGTAGACGGTCAACGTATTCTCGATTCGATTACGACCGACAACCCTCAACTGACACACATGACGTTGACTCACATCAAATCGTTTTTGAGCAGCGTGTTCTCCTACGCTCGCCGCACGGGTGTTCTGAACGGTGTGAATCCGATACAAGGGCGTGGAGCCATCGTCATCAAAGGCAAGCGCAGCCGACCAACCTATGCTTACAACCTGGATGAAATCGAAAAGGCAATCGAAGCCGTAACGAGCGAGCGTGATCGAGCAATAGTTGCAACCGCAGCTTTTTCTGGTTTGGCCCTCAGCGAGATGCAAGGGCTGCAATGGCCCGACGTTGACTTTGAAACAGCCTTCATTACCGTAAACCGAAAAGTTTGGCGTAAGCTCGAGGGCGACACGAAAACAGAAGCCCGGCAGGCTCCCGTACCCATGATTTCACCAGTCATCATCGCACTCAAGATGCACAAGGAACAAAACGCAGGGACGACTTGGGTGTTCGAGGGCCGAAACGGCCCCCTTGATATCGCCACGCACGGAACGAAGAAGATTCGACCTGCTCTTCGAAAAGCCGAGGTTGAATGGCATGGATGGCATGCTTTTCGTCGGGGGCTTGGCACGAACCTCGCCGATCTAGGTGTGCAGGACACCGTAGTTCAAGACATTCTGAGGCACAGCAACGTATCCACGACGAAGAAGTTCTACATTAAAGCTCGTCGAGCCGCTGGCGTTAACGCGATGAAAAAGCTAGAAGCGGTTTTGAAGGGCAGCAAATAGCGGAGGCGGACGAATCAACGAAATCATCACTCTTGACGAAATGGGATTCCTGCTCGTTGAAGCGGCCAAGCGTCTCACCGCAGAGCAACGCCGGCGAGCCTAACTTCGAGCGTTTGATGGAGAACTTACGGAAACCATCGTACTCTGAAAAAGTGCCAATATGTGCCGAGTCCACGTTCCGCCGATCATTCCATTCACATCTCATTGTTGGTTCTAAACGTCTTTCCCCTCATCTTACGTCGTAATGTAGCACGGCATTCGGCAGCAATTGCTCCCAAGTTGGGACTGCTCAATGAGGCGGCAGGCTCTGGCGGCGCGAAAAAACGCGGACAGATTTTAATCGTTAAAATCGCTAGGGGGGAAAGCATACGCTTGATCAGATCGGCACCCACCGATGCAACGACGTCGTCGATCGCACGGCTGAGCAGCATCGGGTAGTCGCGAGCGGCCAGTAATCTCGGCCCGAGGGCTCCCGAGACCTACCGCGGATTAGTAAACGCTACGGCGTTAGGGAGGACTAATCCTCGCTGACGTTGCAACGTGGCCTCGGCTTCCGGATTGGCCGTATCCGGGAAGGATCGCCGCTAGTAGATTCACAGACCGCCTGGAGGTGAACCACGCTACTAATCCGAATTTCTTGCTCGCGCTGCAACCGCAAGCATCGCCTCAAGGCTCTTGCACACGTCGGCAGCAGTTGTCGCCCACGATGAGACGCTGATTCGCATTGCCTTGCGGCCTTTCCAGACCGTTCCACCGCACCAGCACGTGCCATCAGCCTGAATTCCCTTAATGACGCGCTCGGTTATCTCGTCATCCCGGAAAGAAACCAGGACTTGATTTAAAACAACCTCATTGAGCACTTCATAGCCAGCGTCAGACAGGCCTCGGGCAAATGCGATGGCATGGGCACAGCAGTTTTCGATTAATTCGGCGACCCCTCGTTTCCCCAAACTTCGAAGCGCGGCCCACACTTCCACGCCACGCGCCCGGCGCGACGACTCGGGGCACCATTGCATCGGCTCGCGCTTGGTAAGAGGGCCGTAATAGGCGGCCGTGATAGACATCGCATGTCGCAGCGCGTCCGCGTCGCGCACGACGGCAACACCGCAATCCTGCGGTACGTTCAACCATTTGTGAGCATCCGTCGCCCACGAGTGCGCGTGTGCCACTCCATCGGTCAGGTGTTTGCGGGTAGGCGTCGCCGCTGCCCATAGCCCAAACGCTCCATCGACATGAACCCATGCCCCCGACGAATTAGCGATTTCGCAAATCTCCATCAATGGGTCACACGCACCAGTATTGACGTTTCCGATTTGAGCGCAGATGATCGTCGGCCCTTTGAGGTGCGGGATATCGCGAGCTTTCATCTTCCCTTGCGAGTCTGAATTCACAATGTGCACCCGTTGCCGACCGAATCCGAGCAAGGCCAGCGCCTTGAACATGGTTGCGTGTACTTCTTCACCCACGATCACCGAGACCGGCGGAGCCCCAAACAATCCATCGCTTTCCACATCCCATCCGATGTGGCGAAGGAGTGCATGCCTGGCCGCAGCGAGACCCGTTACATCGGCCATCTGTGTGCCCGTGACGAGCGCACCCGCCGCTCCGGAAGGCAAACCGAAAAGTTCAATGATCCAACTGAGCACCACCTCCTCCATATATGCCGAAACGGGAGAAATATCGTAGAGACACGCGTTCTGATCCCAGGCGTCCGCAAGCCAGTGGGCAGCCACGCTCACGGGAAGAGATCCGCCAATAACGCCGCCAAAGAAGCGCCCTCCCATCGTAGCCATGGTGGCAGGCGACCCGCTCTGATCCAAAAGTCTTAATACCTCCGCTGGGGATAAGCCGTCCTCGGGCAGGGGGCCGGCGAAGATCTCCATCGCGCGTAGTTCACCTTGCGCGACTCCAACCCGTCGGTCGCTGATGTCCGCCAAATAGGTCTGAGCTCTCTCACACGCATCCGCGAGAATCTGGCGGTAACGGTGTCTCGGCTCAGCGGTGGGCAGGAACGACTTTTTCCCCGACTCCTGTATCGCGTCGATCTCACACTTCCGGTCCATCAACACCTCCAAACTCTTCACATACCCTTCGCTTTACTAGGTAACCGTCTAAACGACTATAGATGGTTGCTACCGTACAGCATTTTGGACTAGTCTGTAAACAGCGAAAGGGCGGCCGAGATGCCTTCGGCAGGGTTGCTTTCAAATAGAAAGTTTCAACTAGTAGGCGGTCATTCAGCGCTTGACTTCGTGAACTGTTTGGATTGGCGATTCCGAAAGTCGGGTGCCGAGGAACTGCTTACGACCTATAGCGATCTTCTGAGTTTTACTGTGCAGGCGGGCCTGTTGAAGAAACCAGAAGCACTCGGACTCGCACGCACCGTGGGTAAGCGCAGCGCATGTCGTGTCCTCATGGCCGGAAAGGCACTACGCGAGGTTCTTGCCAATTTCTTCTATTCCGTAGTCGATGGCGGGCCGCCCGCTTCGGGGTGCATGGAAGCTCTGGAGGAACACATTGAAAAAGCTCGCAAGCATCAACGACTCACCTGGAGGGGCGCGCGCCTCGAATGGTCCTGGGCCCAGGTGTGGCAGGAGGCTGAATTTCCGATTTGGGTTCTTGCGCTGCAAGCGGCCGAATTGACCACGTCGGCCAGTCTCATCAAGGTGCGAGCCTGCGACAACGCCGAATGCAGGTGGCTGTTTCTGGACACAAGTAAGAATCAGAGACGGAGATGGTGCGACATGAACCTGTGCGGCAATCGAATGAAATCGCGCCGGTTCAAGGCAAAAAGGAAAGACTAGCAGGGTCACGGTCGATCTGGGTCTCGGAATCCGATAACTGTCTTGGCTCAGCCTGAAATGGAGAATCGACATTCTCCGCTGGTGTAGATTCCCTCGCTGCGGGGCCCGGGATCGGGTATCCCCGCCGGTTGCATCTAAGCCACCGCTAGCTCCCTTCGCAAGGCAAGTCGATTTTCGTTCCTGCCATGCCTACGGCAATTAGTCTGCCCACACCTCAAGAGCAACACCAGGTTCGTGGATTGTCGGCAAACGGGAAGTTGACATTCCACCGGGGCGAGTTGGGGTCCAACTTCCTTGTGGCCTTCGGCATTCGTTAAGGTACTTTGAGGGTGACGAACCCCCAGGTTTGTAGAGCGGACAAAATCGCCCGTCTCTAGCACTCCGGGGTTGGGTATCCGTTCGCGCCTGGAAATAGGTCGCCACTAGTCGCCCAGCGTTTACCGATTCTGCGGCTCCGGGCGTGGCATCACACTCCGAACGGCTGTAAGGCAAAGCCCGGTACTTTGCCGAAGGCCCGAGAAAACACGAAAGCCCTGGACCTAAAATCCAGGGCTTTTTCGTGTGGCCAGCTGCAGTTCACGTACGATCCGTGCTACGCCAGAGCGAGTAGCTCAGCGTGAATCCAATGATTCGGCGAGACTTAGCCTACAAAACTGCTCGTTTCAGCCCTTTCTTTGTCCCCAGTTTTGTCCCAAATGATCATCACCTACGTGATGTCCCTCCATAAAATGGTGCTCCTTTCTGGAGAAGTTTGAGAACGGCACTCAAAACCGGCTCGTTGCTGCCTGCTGAGTTAATGCGTGCGGGAAGAAGCGCCAATACTCTTATCGTTTGGGCCGAGACTTCTACGTCGATTCTATGATGCGAAACCCGCAGCGCTCGGACCCAACCCTGTAGCTCACGTCTGCCTGAGACTGTTCCCCTCGCGGATCCGCAGAATTTGCGAAACATATCCTCCGCCCTTACGTTTCCCTATATGGCTACTAGCCCGGAGGCACACCCGTGCGCAACTGGCTCGCCGACCTTCATTTTGGACTACGGTCCCTTCGCCGCAACCCTGGCTTCGCCCTCGGCGCCGTTCTGGTCCTAGCACTCGGCATCGGCGCCAACACCGCCATCTTCTCGATCGTCAATGCCGTCCTTCTTCGCCCACTTCCCTGTGACGATCCCTCCCGCCTCGTGATGCTTTTTCACATCCCTCCCGCCAAGAGCTTCCCTGGCATTCCTCTTTTCGCTCTTTCTCCTGCCAACTTCCTCGATTGGCAGGCGCAATCCACCTCCTTCGAGACCATGGCCATCGTCGGCGGTGGCCAGCTCACTCTCGGCGGAAAGGACCAGCCGGAAGTTCTCCCGACCGCCAAGGTAGCCCCGGAATTTTTCTCCGCTTTGCGAGTACGGCCCCTGCTTGGCCGCACCTTCTCGCGCGACGAAAATCGCCCCGGCTCTCACGTGATCGTCCTCAGCTACAAACTGTGGCGCGACCGTTTCGGGTCCGACCCCCACATCGTCGGCCATGACATCACCTTGGACTCCCAGCGCTACAACGTCGTTGGTGTCATGCCCGAAAAATTTGTCTTCCCGAGTTTTGCCAAAGCTTGGGTTCCGCTCGCTTGGACCGATCAAGATCGCGCCGTCCGCGGGAATCACAATTACCTGGCCATCGCGCGCCTGAAACCCGGCGTGAACCTCAAGCAAGCCAACGCGGATCTCGCTTCCATCTCTGCCCATCTTGAGCAGCTCTATCCCGAGGACGACAAAGGCTGGGGTGGCACCGCCATTCCGCTGCAGCAACAGGAAGTCAGCGATGTGCGAGTCGCGCTCCTCGTTCTTCTCGGCGCCGTCGCTTTCGTTTTGCTCATCGCTTGCGCCAACGTTGCCAATCTCGTCCTCGCCAAAACTCTTGCGCGTCGCAGAGAAATCGCCATTCGCACCGCCCTTGGCGCCAGCCGCCTCGCCATTCTTCGCAACATCCTCTCCGAAACAGTTTTACTCGCGGTGATAGGCGGCGGGCTTGGCCTTCTGCTCGCTACCGTCGGGCTCAACGCGGTCGTCAAACTCTTCGCCAAATACTTGCCACCCTTCGCAGACATACGCCTTGATTGGCAGTCCTCGCTTTCACTCTGGTTATCGCCGTCCTCGCCGGCATCCTCGCCGGCCTCATCCCTTCCTTCCGGTTTTCCCGCGTAGAGGTAAACGAAGCCCTCAAATCCGGTCAGAGCCGCGGCACTTCCGATTCTGGTGGCAGCAAAACACGCAACTCACTGATCGTCTCCGAAGTCGCGCTTTCTCTCGTCCTGCTCATCGGCGCTGGACTGATGCTTCGCACTTTGTTTGGGCTGCATGCTGTCAAGACCGGTTTTGACGCCAACAATGTGCTGACGCTATCCCTAGCCATCGGTAATAACAGGTTTCCCACACCCGCAGCCGAAATTAATTTCTTCAATGAGGTCCTCCAGCATGTTCGCGCCGTTCCCGGGGTCCAAGCTGGCGGAACCATCGACGCCCTTCCGCTCAGTGGCAACGGCGGTTCGCACCAGCCCTTCAGTGTTCAGGGCCGGCCCGTTCTGCCAATGGCCGAGCAGCCCGAGGTTGATGTGCGCCTTATTAGTTCTGGCTACCTCCGCACCATGCATGTGCCTATCCTTCGCGGACGCGACTTCGCCGAGTCCGACGCCGCCAGTCGCCCAGGCGTCGCGCTTATTAGCGAAGCGCTCGCTCGCCACTACTTCCCCAACGAAGATCCCATGGGCAAGCACATTGATCTGTACTTCTTTCCAGGCGTGCCCCGGGAAATTGTCGGCATCGTTGGCGACACCAAACTCGATTCTCTCGACGAAACTCGCCCCACCGACACTATCTACGTCGCGCTCGCGCAGATGACCGTGCCGCGCGACGGCATCTGGCGTTCCTTTGGCGAGACCCTCGCCATCCGGACCAGCTTCGATCCGCATAGCGCGATTTCCGCTGTAACCGCTGCCGTCCACGAAGTCGGACCCGACGTTCCCGTCACCGACGTCCTCAGCATGGATGACGTCATCGCGCAGTCCATCGCCCCGCAGCGTTACACCCTTTCGCTGCTCGGCGCTTTCGCCGGAGTCGCACTGCTTCTCGCCGCCGTCGGCATCTACGGCGTTCTTTCCTACACCGTACGCCGCCGCGTCCGCGAAATCGGCATTCGCATGGCCCTCGGCGCCTCGCATACCGATGTCCTCAAACTCATTGTTGCCGACGGCATGAAGCCCATCCTCATCGGCATCGCCATCGGCGTAGCCGTTGCTCTTGCCCTCAGCCGCCTCGTTGTTTCCTTGATCTTTGGCGTCAAACCTACCGATCCCCTCACCTTCATCTCCGTCGCTCTGTTGCTGATGATCGTCGGACTCGCCGCCAACGCCCTCCCCGCCCTCCGCGCCACTCGCGTCGATCCCACCCGCACCCTCCGCGAAGAATAATCGTGGTAACTCAGCCTGTTGAGCTGTTTCGGCGCTTACAGAAGACAAGTACCGATAAGTTAACCAGAAGAGTTCGCTCGAGTACCATCCGTTCGGTTCTTGGGGCAAAATTCGACTCGTGTTCGAGAGGAGAAAACAGAAAACATAGAAGGGCTCACTTTTTTGGGTGCGACGTGCTGTACCACGAAGAAGAGACCAGAAACTGACCTTCAGCGGCTTCCACTGGCTCCAATTTGACCGTGTGATCGCTCTCGCCTCTTTCGTAGACTTGTATGCGGAAATAATAGACCTTCCCGCCTTCCGCTTTGAAGGCCGTTGCTGAACCGATGCGCTCCGCGGTCTGTTTGAAGATGCCCGACTGCCATTTTGTGCACAAGTGGTGGTCGCCCGGCTCCACGGAGAAGAAAAAATAAGATTTGCCTTTGTTGGCGCCGACCCAGGAACCATCGAGCCCTATCCGCATTGTTGGCCCACGCTCAATGTCCTCGATCACATAAACCAGGGCCTTGCTCGACTCCGGCTGTGCCGCA
>Ga0126371_10003978_pt1 | contig 12979 bp, 14 predicted proteins | sample PanSoiMetaPlot_4_FD_110145 | JGI IMG/M metagenome (GOLD analysis project Ga0126371, IMG submission 110145) | Tropical forest soil microbial communities from Panama - MetaG Plot_4 | ecosystem: Environmental > Terrestrial > Soil > Tropical forest > Bulk soil | place: Panama | collected 2016-02-17
AGGGCCAGGATGCCGGTGAAGGCGGCGGCCAGAGCCAGCCCGCGCGAACCGTACCTGCCGCGGATGAAGTCGGCGGGCGTCACGTAACCGTGCACCCGGGAAACCGACCAGAGCCTGGGCAGGAAGATCAACGCGATCGGGAAGACCATGATCGTGTACGACACGGCGAAGAACCCGATGGAACCGGAGCCGAACACCAGCGCCGGCACCGCGATGAACGTGTACGCCGTGTACAGGTCCCCGCCGAGCAGGAACCAGGTGACGAACGTGCCGAAGCCGCGCCCGCCAAGGCCCCACTCGTCCAGGTGCATCATGTTCTCTGCTCTGCGCCACCGCGCCGCGGCGAACCCCACCCCGGTGACGACTATGAACAAGGCAACGACGATCGTGAATGTGGTGGTGTTGACGTTGCTCATCCGACTGCCTCCCGCTCCGGCTCCTGGGCTTGGGCCGGCGGCTCAAGCCGTCTCTGCAGCCGTATGACGAGCCAGAGCACCAGTGAGGTGATTGGCATGAAGATGAGCAGATAGAAGTAGAAGAAGGGGAAGTCTCCCACCTTCGGCGTGATCCGCGCGTAGATCGGGGTGTACAGCGTGCAGAAGATGTCGGCAGCCACCAATACGGCGATGGTTGCTGAAGTGATTGGGTGAGCGGCGATCGTGCTTCTAGGTCTGCTGGTCGGCTCTGTCATCGTGTCTTCCTGCCGTTCTCTCGGCGTCGTTGCGCGATGATTTGTGACGTATGTCACGCAGTTCCAACCATGTTGAGCCATAGGCGCAAATTAGGCAATGCCTAAGTATGTATCCCAATCATCTGAGCTGGCCGCCCAGGTGCGGCCCAAGTCCCGCCCGGGCGATGGCGAGGAACTCGGTGCGGCCGAGTTGCCCGCTGCCTTCTGGCAGCATGCCAGCGAGCGGCCGGCCCGCGAGGACTTCCAGGTCGGTCAGGTTGGCAAGCTCGGCCAGCCCGGGATGGCGCGGCCAGCTGCCGACCACCACACCGGCGCTAATGATCTTCCGCGCGGCGAGCGCCTCGAGGGTGAGCGCGGTGTGATTGAGCGTGCCCAGCCCGGCCGCGGCGACCACCACCGCCGGCGCGTCAAGCGCGCCGGCCAGGTCGGCGATCGTGCTGCCGTCGCGGTCGTAGCGCACGAGCAGCCCGCCCGCGCCCTCCACAAGCACCAGGTCCCTGGATTCGGCGAGCCCGGATATGTACTCAGCGGCCGCGCGCATGTCCAGCGGCGGCAGGCCGGCGGTGCGCGCGGCCGTCTCTGGGGACAGCGGGTCGGGGAACCGGGCCAGCTCATGCGTGTCGGTGACGCCCGACAGCAACCGGATGGTCTCGGCGTCGGGCACGTCGGTGCCCACTCCAGTCTGGGCGGGCTTGATCACAGCGACACGCTCGCCGCGGGAGCGGGCGAGCGCGGCAATGGCCGCCGTCACCACCGTCTTGCCCACGCCGGTGCCGGTGCCGGTGATCACGAGGATCCCGCGCGCCGCCAGCTGAGCGGTCACGACTCAGATGTCCGCCGAAGCCGGGTGATGAACTTGTACCGGTCGCCGCGGTACCAGGACTGCGCCCACTCCACCGGCTGGCCGGTCGAGTCGATCGCGTGCCTGGACAGCAACAGCAGCGGGATACCCGGGTCCACGCCGAGCAGGCTGGCGTCGTGCGGATCGGCAAGCACCGTCTCGATCGTCTCTTCTGCCTCGGCGAGCTGGATGCCGTAGTCGTTGCGCAGCGTCTCATACAGCGAGGCGTGCCGCTCAAGCTGCCTGCGCAGGCCGGGGAAACGGCGCGCGGGCAGGTGTGACGTGTCGATGGACATCGGCTCGCCATCGGCGAGTCGCAGCCGGTGGATGCGCAGCACGCGGCCGCCTGACCTGATGCCGAGAAGCTCGGCGAGCTCGTCGTCGGCGGTGACATAGCCGATCTCGAGAATCTTGGTCAGCGGGTGCAGGCCGTGCTGACGCATGCCTTCGGTGTAGCTGGCCAGCTCGAGGGCCTGTGCCACCTTCGGCTTGGCGACGAAGGTGCCCTTGCCCTGCATGCGCAGCAGCCGTCCTTCGATGACCAGCTCCGCGAGCGCTTGCCGTACGGTCGTACGGGACGTCCCGTACTGCCTGGCAAGCTCCCGCTCCGGTGGCACCGGGCTGCCCGGCGACATGGCCGAAGTGAACTCGAGCAACTGCTTCTTCACCTGGTAGTACTTCGGCAGCCGCAGGACAGTTGCCGGGGGGGACGTGGGGCGGGCAGTCCCCCGTTCCTGGGGGTCTGCGGGGGGTCGCCCCCCCGGGCCAGCACTGTCCGGCAACGGAGACACGCTCATCTAGTGTTCCTTCCCGCTTGTGCGGTATTCCGGCAATAATCCCTCACGATTGCCAGTACGCGCGACGCCGAACGGATGTCGTTTTCCGTCAATGTGGCGCGTCCGGCCAGCCGCAGGCACGCCGCACCGTCCGGTACCGAGGGAGGCCGGAAGCAGCCGACCCGCACCCCGTGCGCCGCGCAGGTCCGCTGAGCCGCCAGAGCGTCCCGCGGATCGCCGAGGACGACGGCAGCTACGGCGGCATCGGGCGCGCTGACCTCGAGGCCAAGCTCTGCCGCTGCTCTAGCCAGCCGGACGGCGCTGCGCCGGGCACGGCCCGGCAGGTCGGGTTCGGCACTGAGCACCCGCAGGGCGGCTAGCGCGGCGCCGGCGGCCGGCGGCGCCAGACCGGTGTCGAAGATGAAGCCCCGCCCGGTGTCCACGAGCGTCTGGATGACTTCGTCCGCGGCCAGCACCGCACCGCCCTGCCCGCCGAGCGACTTGGACAGCGTGACGGTGCGCACGACGTCCGGCTCGGCCGCGATGCCCGTGTACTGCGCCGCGCCGCGCCCGCCGTCGCCAAGCACGCCGAAGGAGTGCGCCTCGTCGATCACCAGCAGCGCACCATTGCGCCGCGCGATAGCGTGCAGCGCGGCGAGCGGCGCTAGGTCGCCGGATACAGAGAACACGGCGTCCGTGACGACAAGGGCGGCCTCCTCGGCCCGGTCCGCGAGGGCGGCTGCTGCCGCGTCGGTGTCCCCGTGCGGTATCACCTGAACGCGCACACCCCGGGTGCGGGCCAGGCGGCAGGCATCGATCAGGGAAGCATGGTTGCGCTCATCGGACACGATAAGGACTTCGCGCCCGAGCGCCGCGGTTAGCGCGGTCACCGCCGCCAGGTTCGCCAGGTAGCCCGTGGAGAAAACCAGCGCCGCCGGGGCACCGGCAAAGGCGGCCAGTTCCTCCTCGAGCTCGGCGTGCAGCGCGGTCGTCCCTGTGACCAGCCGGGAGCCGGTGGCGCCCGCCCCCCACGTGCGCGCGGCCGCTGCGGCTGCTTCCGACAGCCTCCAGTCGCCGGATAGCCCGAGGTAATCGTTGGACGCGAGGTCAAGTGCGGTGTCCCCGGGCGCGCGCGGAATCAGCAGCCGGCGCAGGCCGGCCGCCTCGCGAACGGCGGCGGCTGACCGCAGCCTGGCGAGCGGATCGAACGTCTGGTACGCAGGCACCTGCATGCCGGCATAATGCCAGGTCATTCTCTGACAGGGAAATTTCGCCTGTCCGGGACATGTAATCATGGGAACGTGCCGACGCTGACCGACCTCGCCAGGAACCACACAAGCCTGTCCGGCGCCGACCTGGAGTGGCTGCACTCCCTCGTTTCCGACTGGCAGCTCCTGGCTGACCTGTCGTTCGCCGACCTAATCCTGTGGGTGCCGTTGCGTGCCCCCGATGGAGCGGTCAACTCCGGATGGGTGGCCGTCGCGCAGATGCGGCCGACGACGGGACCTACCTCGTTCCCCGATGACGTAGTTGGATCCCAGGTGGGCGCCGGCGGCCGGCCGCTGCTCGACACGGCCCGCGGCGAACAGCGCATCTGGCGGGAAAGCGACCCCGACTGGACGAGTGGGGTGCCGGTGCGCGCCGAGGCGATCCCGGTGACCAGGAACGGCCGGGTCATCGCGGTCATCGAGCGGTCCACCAACCTGAACTCCGCGCGCACGCCGAGCCGCCTCGAGCTCACCTACCTGCAGGGCGCCGACGACCTGGCGCGGATGGTGGCGGAAGGCACGTTCCCCTATCCCGGCCAAGACACGACCCTGGTCCGTTCACCCCGGGTGGGCGACGGGCTGCTGCGGCTGGACACGGCCGGACGGGTGACGTACGCGAGCCCCAACGCGCAGTCCGCGTATCGCAGGCTTGGGCTGCCCGCGGACCTGATCGGCGCGGAATTCGGCGCGGCGACAGCGCAGCTCATCACGCCGGGCGAACCGGTGGATGAGTCGCTGATGCCCGTCGCCCGCGGCCGGGTGCCTGGGGAGACGGAAATCGACGGCAACGGGGCGGTCGTGCAGTTGCGCTCCATCCCGCTGGTGGTGGCGGGTAAGCGCACCGGGGCGCTGGTAATGGTCAGGGACGTCACGGAGCTGCGCCGCAGGGAACGCGAGCTGCTGACCAAGGAAGCGACCATCAGGGAGATTCATCACAGGGTGAAGAACAACCTGCAGACGGTCGCCGCGCTGCTGCGGCTGCAGGCAAGGCGGATGCACGCGCCCGAAGCGCGGGCGGCGCTGGAAGAGGCGGTGCGCCGCGTCGGGTCGATCGCGATCGTGCACGAGACGCTGTCCCACGCGCCCGAGGAGATCGTGGACTTCGACGACATCGCGGACCGGGTCGCCATGATGGCGGGGGAGGTGTCCTCGCCTGAGGTGCGGGTGACGCCAAAGATCACCGGGCAGTTCGGGATGCTTCCGTCGTCGGTGGCCACACCGCTGGCGATGGTGCTTACCGAACTGCTGCAGAACGCGCTGCAGCACGGGTTCGGCTCGGCTCAGCGCAGCGCGGGCAACGGCGGCGGAGGTTTCATCGAGGTGCTGGCCGCGCGGGCCCCGGAGCAGCTCACGGTCACCGTGAGCGATAGCGGCGCGGGTCTGCCCACGAACTTCGATCTGGAAAACACCACGAGCCTTGGACTGCAGATCGTCCGGACGCTCGTGGTGGCCGAGCTTGACGGCCGCATCAGCATCACGCCCCGGCCGGGGGGCGGTACCATAGCGGTCGTCGACCTTCCGGTCCGCTATGAACCGCAGCCCCGCCAGGGCTGAGTGCGTTTCTTGTCAGATGATGTTGTGTTTCGAGGTACGGGCCGCCGGTCAGGGTGATTCCGCCGGCTAGACGTGGGCTCGTGCCCGCAGTCGTACGGTGCGGCGCTTGAGCGCACGCCGCTCCTCTTCGCTCATGCCACCCCAGACACCGGCGTCCTGACCCGAGTCGATTGCCCACCTAAGGCAGTCTTCGACCACGGCGCAGCGCCGGCAAACCTGTTTGGCTTCTTCAATCTGGAGGAGCGCAGGACCGCTGTTTCCGATCGGGAAGAACAGCTCAGGATCTACCTCACGACAGGCGGCAACGTGGCGCCAGTCCATGATGTCCACTCCTTCTCGGCGTCGCGGCTGGTCATGGTGCGGTCCGCCACACGCCACTCAGTGCTTGTGAAGGATTTCACGAGCTATGCGATATGTCGGGAACGCCTTGTTATTCCCGATCTTTTGGGAGTGCCAAGGTCGCATCAGGGAATCAGCCGACGCCCAGACGCTTTCCGGAGGGTGGCGCACCCGTGTGAGCCGCGCTCATGCACGCGGGGCGACGCCTCCCCAGGCACCAACAACTACCCTCTCAACACGGCCTTGCCGAACGCAAGAGGGCGCGGCAAAGGAGTCTTACGAATTTCATGTCAGATCGATCACACGCCTGGCGCGCTGCGTCACCCAACGACACGGAGCGCGTCCGGCACGAATCTGAACTCGACTCCCTCGGTCTCACCCAGATACTCGCCATCGATGTGGAACGCGATCGGACGGTCGGCGCGGAAGGTGACCTCGGTCAGCGCCGCCGCGCTCACCACGTCGCGCCCGGACGGCAGCTGCGTGTTGTTGTCCATCATGTGCCCCAGAGCGGCCAGCGTGGTGAGCGTCCGCAGCCGGCGGAGCGCGAACACATCGAGGCCGGAGTTGAAGTCGGCATGCGGGGCCGGGCGGACCGGATGGCGGCCCAGGTAGGTCCACGGCGAACTGTTGGTGACCACGCCCATGAACAGGCTCGTCACCGGCGGATGGCCCGCCGCGTCCAGGGTCAGGGCAGGGAAGCGCCGGTCGGTGATGTAGTAACGGCGAAGCGCGGTGCGAAGATACAGCATTAGTGAGGCACGGCGGCCGCTGGCGCGCCACCGTTCGACGTCCGCCACGACTTCGGCGTCGACTCCGAGCCCGGCGCTGAACGTGAAGTAGCGGTCCCCGGCCAGGCCGAGCCCGATCGTGCGGCGCGTCCCGCTTTCCACAGCGGCCAGGAGTCGCCGCACGGCGGCGGACGGCTCCTGCGGCACGCCCAGCGTGCGCGCGAACACGTTGGCGCCGCCGCCTGGTATCGGCGCGATCGCCGGGCGCCTGGTCGCCGTGGCGGGCTCTGGCGCCTCTGGCGGCGCGCACGGCGGCCCGGAGTAATCGGGAACCCGCGCGTTCATCAGCCCGTTTACGACCTCGTTGACCGTTCCGTCGCCACCGAACGTTACGATCAAGTCATACCCCTGGGCCGCGGAGGCGGCGGCAAGCTCGCGGGCGTGGCCGCGATACTGTGTCTGCGCGGTCTCCAGCTCAAGCCGGGAACCCAGCTCGCGGACCACCAGGCCGGCATCGCGCCCCGACATGGCAGTCGCGCGAGGATTGATAATAAGCAGCGCGCGCACGTTGCTCAGGTTAACGGTGCCGGAAAGGATGCGAGAAATGGGTATGCGTTCTCCGGACAAGGCATCCGGGTCGCGGGCCGCCAGCGCGGAACCCGCCGCGGCGCCGAACGCGCCGGGCGCGCCGGCGCGCCGGCCCGCTCTGCTCATGATGGCGGCTGCGGCGCTAGCCCTTGAGGCGGCGGGCCTGGCTGTGGTGGGGGTGCTCACGGCCTATGACGCGGCAACAGGACGGTCTTACCAGGTTTCGAGCGGGATCGCCCTGACCATATTCGTGTTCGTCGTGGTGGCGGGCCTGGCCTGGATCGCGTCTGGGGTGGCTCGTGTGCGGCCGTGGAGCCGCACGCCGGCGGTGATGACGCAGCTGGTAACCGGCATCGTGGCCGTCTGGCTGCTGCAGGCGCACCGGTTCGACTGGGGGATTCCCGCCCTGCTGCTTGCCGTCGCCGGGCTCGTCGCGCTGCTGATCCCGGCGAGCTTGCGGGCGCTGACCCGCCAGGTCAACCGTCAGTGACGCGCGCCATCAGTCGTCAATCGTGAGCCCTTCACGGAGCTGAGCCAGCGTCCGGGCGAGCAGCCGGGACACGTGCATCTGGGAGATGCCGAGCTCGGCGGCAATCTGCGACTGCGTCATATTGCCGAAGAACCGCAGCAGCAGGATCCTCTTTTCCCGCGGCGGCAGCCGCTCGAGCAGCGGCTTCAGCGACTCGCGGTACTCGACGCCCTCGAGGGCGTCGTCGATCATTCCGAGCGAGTCGGCGACCGCCGGTGCGTCCTCGTCACCAGAGTCGGGCGCGTCCAGCGAGACGGTCGAGTAGGCGTTGGCCGACTCCAGGCCCTCCAGGACCTCTTCCTCGCTCATCTGCAGATGGGCGGCCAGCTCGCTGACGGTGGGCGCCCGCCCTTCGCGCTGCGCGAGGTCGCCGATCGCCTTGGTGAGCGAGAGCTTGAGCTCCTGCAGCCGCCGTGGCACCCGGACGGCCCAGCCCTTGTCCCTGAAGTGCCGCTTGATCTCGCCGACGATGGTCGGCGTCGCATAGGTGGAGAACTCCACGCCGCGATCGAGGTCGAAACGATCGATGGACTTGATCAGCCCTATCGTCGCCACCTGGGTGAGGTCGTCGAGCCACTCGCCGCGGTTGCGGAACCGGCGCGCCAGGTACTCCACTAGCGGCAGGTGCAGCTCCACCAGGGTCGCCCGGATACGCGAGCGCTCCGGGTCGTCCGCCGGCAGCACGGCGAGCCGCTCGAACAGCTCGCGGGCCTGCGTCCGGTCCGGCGCGGAGTGCTCGGTACGCGGCAGCAGCGGGGGCTGTTCGCTAACCTCGCTGACCGCGACCTCGAAGTCCTCGGTCACCTGAACCTCGTACTCGCTGCTCACCCGGACCCCGATACGCCTCGGCGCTTTTGCAGTACGATCGCAACCCGGTCGTCGCGCTCGAGCCGGGAGTCAACGGTGCCGGCCAGAGCCGAGAGCACGGTCCACGAGAAAGTGTCGCGCGCCGGCTTCCTGGGCTGCGCGGCGATGACCGAGACGGTGATCGTCACCTGGTCGGCGCCGAGCTCGAAGCCGCACTCGAGGTCGGTGCCGGGGATGGCCTGGGAGAGCAGCATCGCGCATGCCTCGTCGATGGCGATGCGCAGGTCCTCGATCTCGTCCAGGGTGAAATCGAGTCGTGCTGCCAGTCCTGCGGCGGCCGTGCGCAGCACGGACAGGTAGGCGCTCTCCGCGGGCATGCGCACCTGAACGTGGTCGGGCGTGTCGCGGCCGGTCGCGGCCGCGGGCTCGCCAGGCACGGTCGTGGCGGCGGCGGTGTCTTCGGTCACGTCTCTCCGTCGGTCATCTCACTGGCCGGTGTTGCCGTCGGCCACTCATTGCAACTTACCGTCATCTGTGAATGCTCCCTACGCGGCACTCTGTTCTCTTCGTTAAGCCGCCAGAGAAAGCACTGTTCAGGAGCCTACAAGCAGGCCCGTGAATGCGACATGGCAGCGTCGTCCCAGGTGCTGGAACGGCGCTGCCACACCTGCGTGGCCGACCTGCTTAGGCCTGCTTTGTCTCCCAGAAGATCTTGTCGATCTCCGCGATCTTCGCGAGCAGTTCCTCCGCCTTGGCCACGTCGACGCTGCCCTTGGTGCCGGACGCGCCCGCCAGCTTGGTCGCCTCGTTGAACAGCTGGTGCAGCTGCGGGTACTTCTCGAAGTGCGGCGGCTTGAAGTAGTCCGTCCAGAGCACCCACAGGTGGTGCTTGACAAGCTCGGACCGCTGCTCCTTGATGAAGATCGCGCGCGCCCGGAACTCGGGGTCGGTGTTGGCCGCGTACTTCTCGGCGATGGCCTTGACGGACTCGGCCTCGATTCGGGCCTGCGCGGGGTCGTACACGCCGCAGGGCAGGTCGCAGTGAGCATGGGCGACGGACTTCGGCGCCAGCAGCCGGGTGAGCAGCCTCATCGATTCCCTTTCTCCGTACCATCAGTAAGGTTGCACTCCCGACACTACTCCGTCGGCTGGAAGCCAAACGTGCACTGGTACCCCAACCGCTGGCCGCTGCTCCGCGTGGAAGTCGCAGAGCACTCCATGCTGCCTGGGCTGCGCCCTGGCGACTGGCTGCTGGCGCGACGCACCCGGCGGATCCGGCCCGGACAGGTCGTCCTGGCCTGGCACCCGGCCCGCGCGGACTTCCTGCTGGTCAAGCGCGCGGCCAGGCGCGTGGCGGGCGGCTGGTGGCTGGTGTCGGACAACCCGGCGGCGGGCGCCGCGGACAGCGCCCGCTTCGGCCCGGTGCCCGAGGACCTGATAGTCGGCCGGGTGCTGGTCCGCTATTGGCCTCCCCGGCACACCCCGTTCCGCCGGTCCTTATCCCGGACCATGCCCGCTGACTGTGTCGGGCCCCGCATCCTGTGTAAGGGGTGCGGGGCCCGACATTAGGCGGCGCGTGTGGCGGTTAGGCCGCCGCCGGCTCCGCGGGCGCCTCTACGGCGGGAGCGGCCTGCTCCGCGATCCGCTCCTCGATCTCCTCGGTGGTCTGCGAACCCCACAGGACCGCCCAGTAGTAGATCGCGAGGCTGAACAGCCCGATGACCAGGAAGTCCCACTTGAAGGGAAGCCGCCCGGTGTTGTCCGGCCCGAACTGTCCTTGCCAGGAGATGATGCCCATGCCGAGCAGGTAGACCGCGATCCAGGACGACTTCAGCCAGTTGATCTTCGGGACTTCCGCCCGGTCGGAGTGGTACATCCCGATGATGATGTAGCCAAGGATGATCGCCACGCCAAGCTTCCAGACCACCTCGAAACCGGACCAGTAGATGATCAGGCCGGCGACGATGAAGGCCAGCGGCGAGACCACCGACGCGAAGGGCAGCCGGAACGGCCGTTCCGCGGCGGGCAGCCGCAGCCGCAGCGCGCCCAAGGCCAGCGGGGCGCCCGCGTACATCAGCACGCTCGCCCCCGTGACCAGGCCGACAAGCGAGTGCCAGCTTGGGAACGGGAACGTGAAGACGAGGCCGGCGACGAACGCCGCGATCATGCCGAACCACGGGATGCCGCGGGAGTCGACGGCTCCGAACGCGCCCGGGAAGTACCGGTTCCGTGAAAGGCCGTAGGAGACCCGCGAGCTCGAGGTCATGTAGATGGCGCCGGTGCCGCCGGGCGAGATGACCGCGTCCACGCGCAGGATCGCCGACAGCCAGCCGAAGCCCGCCAGCGACGCCACCGCGGCGAACGGAGCGATCGCGAGCGCGTCGGTCGACGGGATGCCCAGGAAGCCCTTGGGCCCGAGCTGGGCGGCCGGGACTGCGCCGATGAACACGATCTGGAGCAGGATGTAGATCGCCGCGCCGATGAGGATCGCTCCGATGATCGCTATCGGCAGGTTGCGCTGCGGCTTCTTGATCTCGCCAGCGAGCTGGTCAGCCTGCTCGAAGCCGAGGTAGGCGAACACAATGCTCGCGCCGGGCAATGCCGCGAAGATGGCCTTCCAGCCGACTCCGGTCGGGATGAAGCCGCCGCCGGCGCTCATGTTGGCGCCGTTGAACTTCGTGAACAGGATGATGATGGTCACCACAGGGACGATGACCTTCCACCACGTCACGATGGTGTAGAACGGGCCGTAGATCCGCATCGGCAGGAAGTTCAGCGCGGTGAAGATCGCCATAAGCAGGATCTCCATCACGAAGCCCAGGTGGGTGACGTTGCCAGTGGTGGCGTTGTAGACGCTGTGCCACTTGTAGCCCCAGTAGTGGATCACCGCGAAGGCCTCGATCGGCGGCACGGTGACCGCCTGCAGGTAGCAGAAGAAGCCGAACGAGATGCCCGCGCCCGGGCCGTACGCAAGGTGCGGGAACCGGCCCGTGCCGCCCTGCACCGGGTACTGAGCGCCGAGTTCGGCGAACACCAGCGCCAGGATGATGGAGGCGACGGCGCCGAGGATCCAGTCGATGATCGCGGCGCCGCCGATCAGGTTCGCGGCCGCGAACGCGCCGAGCAGCCAGCCCGAGCCGATGATCGAGGTCTCGGACGCCCACATCGCGCCGATCAGCCCGATCTCTCGCTTGAAGCCGACGTCACCAGGCTTAACAGTCTGTGACAGGTTTGCCATGACCGATAGCTCTTTTCTCGATCGTTGCCCCGGGGGGCATGCCACCCACCCAGCGGGGGACGCCTAAGCGAGTGAGCGTGTCATATGAGCAGAGTGAGATCATCGTAGAGATGATCATCCCGCATGAGAAGTGTTGTGGCGGATTCGGTTTTATAACGCAGCTCAGTTGGCTACATCGGCATGTCTGGCGTAATAATCACACATCGCTGACATCAGATAGTGATGTCTCGGTAATTACCTGTAAGTTTCGATCGCGCCGGTTTATGAAACGGCCCGATGGGTACAGACAACATGGCCACGCTTGTGAAACCATTCACGAGCATGGATGGCGTTTGGCTGCCTAGCCCTGCGTGTCCTCGCCGCGCTTGCGGGCACGGAACGCGGTGACGTTGGCCCGGTTGGTGCAGCGGTCTGAGCAGTACCGCCTGGTCCGGCCCGCCGAAGTGTCGATGAAAACGCCAGGGCACGGCGCCGCCTGGCAGATGCCGAATCGCTCGATGCCGAGGTCGGCGAGCCGCACCGCGAGTCCCATCGCGGCGCCCGCTGCGTACTTGTCCGACATCGAGCCGCTCTCCGTGTAGTGCACGTGCCAGGCCTGCCCGTCGTGCCCGGACAACTGCGGATGCACCGGGTACTGAATGAGCAGCTCGTTCAGCCGCGCCGCCGCCTCTGCGCCGCGGCCCTGCGAGCAGGACACGAAGAACGCGCGGAAGTCATCCCTGAGCTGGCGCAGCGCCTCGAGGTCCGCGCGGGCGATGCCGTGGTTCAGGTGCTCGCGGTCGACGACCAGGGCGCGCAGCCCGTCAAGCGTGCCCAGTACGTCGCCGCCCTCATGCCCGAGGCTGGCGGTGTTCACGAGCCGCACCGCGAGTTCGGCATAGGAGGAAAGGTCCACGCACGATTCCTAGCTCGGGGGGACGGTGTAATGGGCTAGCGCCGGTACTGAGTATTACACAGTTTGCTGCCTGCCGTGTCCGGCGCTACGCGGCCCATGGCACAATGTCCCAACGGGTAACCCCCGTATCTGGTGCGATCACCGTGCCCGGGTGGGTCTCGCGGCTGCCGTATCCCCGCGGCCGCGCCCCTCGGCGCCCGATCAATCATCTGCTACCAAGCTCCTGGGGGTTACCGTGGCCGCTGCGCCTACGCTTTTTCATGAGAACGACCCGGTCTTCGTCATGCACCGTGACGGCAAGATCGGCATCCAGTCCACTGTCGCGGTGAACGACCGCGAAGCGCTCGCAATGGCGTACACCCCGGGCGTCGCCCGGGTGTGCAGCGCCATCGCGGAGCAGCCCGAACTGGCCAGCGAGTACACCTGGGCTGGCAACACCGTCGCCGTTGTGAGCGACGGCACCGCGGTGCTGGGCCTTGGTGACATCGGGCCGGCTGCCGCCATGCCTGTGATGGAGGGCAAGGCGCTGCTGTTCAAGCGCTTCGCCGGCATCAACGCGGTGCCGGTGTGCATCGCCTGCACTGACGTGGACGACGTGGTCCGGACGGTCGCCGCCCTGGCGCCGAGCTTCGGCGGCATCAACCTGGAGGACATCTCGGCTCCTCGCTGCTTCGAGATCGAGAGCCGGCTCCAGGAACGGCTCGACATCCCGGTCTTCCACG
>Ga0126371_10003980_pt1 | contig 12979 bp, 13 predicted proteins | sample PanSoiMetaPlot_4_FD_110145 | JGI IMG/M metagenome (GOLD analysis project Ga0126371, IMG submission 110145) | Tropical forest soil microbial communities from Panama - MetaG Plot_4 | ecosystem: Environmental > Terrestrial > Soil > Tropical forest > Bulk soil | place: Panama | collected 2016-02-17
CGCAGCCGCGCCGGGTCGGTGAATTCGGCGGCGTCGTCTTTGAGATGGAGCGTGACGATCGTGCCGCGCGAATCCTTGGCCGCCGCGTCGACCGTGTAGTCGCCTTTGCCGTCCGACAGCCACCGATGCGCCTCGGTTTCGCCGGCCTTGCGCGACAAGACCTCGACCTTGTCCGCGACCATGAACGCCGAATAGAAGCCGACGCCGAACTGGCCGATCAGCGCCACGTCCTTGCGTTGGTCGCCGGAGAGATTCTTGACGAAGGCCGACGTGCCTGAGCGCGCGATGGTGCCGAGATTGTCGATCAGCTCGGCGTGGCTCATGCCGATGCCGTTGTCGGCCACGGTGAGCGTGCGCGCGGCGGCGTCCGCGGTCAGCGTGATGCGATAGGCGGCGTCGCCTTTGACGAGATCGGGCTGCGTCAGCGCCAGATAGCGCAATCGGTCGCAGGCATCCGAGGCGTTCGAGATCAGCTCACGCAGGAAAACCTCGCGCTCGCTGTAAAGCGAGTGCGCCACGATCTCGAGCAGGCGGCTGACCTCCGCCTCGAAGTTGCGTTTTTCGGCCGTCATTCCCGTACGCTCCGTCCCATTCCGCTCCCCCGCGTCTCGTCGGGTTGCGCCAGATATGAGGAAGAGGCCGCCGCGCCGCAATAGGGCACATGCCGGCGCAGGCTTGGACGGCGGTCCTGGCGCAGGGTATCCTGATGTCGTGGAGTCAAACGGCGGCCCGGCTTAAGGCCGCCGACGAGCCCGGGCAACGGGCCCCTCGCAACCCAGGGAGGGAGGGCACCACCATGGCCACTGCGGCCACCTACGGTAAACTGTCGGATAGCCAGCACAGCATTGAATTGCGCAAGGCGGTGATCGCGGCCACCGTCGGCACGACGATCGAGTGGTACGACTTCTTCATCTACGGCACCGCCGCCGGCCTCGTTTTTCCGAAATTGTTCTTTCCGCATGAAGATCCGTTGACCGGCACGCTCGCCGCCTTCGGCACCTACTTCATCGGCTTCATCGGCCGGCCCATCGGCGCGGCGATCTTCGGCCACTACGGCGACCGCATCGGCCGCAAGGCAACGCTCATCGCGACGCTCCTGTGCATGGGCATCGCCACGTTCCTGATCGCCTTCGTGCCGAGTTACGCGTCGATCGGCATCTGGGGCGCGGTGATCCTGACCATCCTGCGCATGCTGCAGGGCATCGGCGTCGGCGGCGAATGGGGCGGCTCGGTGCTGATCTCGATGGAATGGGCGCGCTCGCACGGCAGCCGCGGCTTCATCGCCTCGTGGCCGCAATTCGGCGTGCCGTCGGGGCTGTTCCTCTCCAACCTTGTGATCTTGGCGCTCAGTGCCTGGTCGGGCGCCGATTTCATCACCTGGGGGTGGCGCGTGCCATTCCTGCTCAGCATCGTGCTGGTCGGGATCGGCCTGTGGATCCGGCTTGGCATCCTCGAGACGCCGGTCTTCCAGCAACTGGTCGCACGGAAGAAGATCGAACGGGCGCCGATCATCGAGGTCATCAAGAAGCAGCCGCGCGAGATCATCCTTTCGGCGTTGCTACGCATGGCCGAACAGGCGCCGTTTTATATCTTCACGGCGTTCGTCTTCGCCTATGCCACCGGCACGTTGAAGATGTCGCGCGACCTGGTTCTCTCTGCGGTTCTGGTGGCTTCGTGCGTGTCGTTCGTCACCATCCCGCTTTGCGGCCACATCTCGGACCGCATCGGCCGTCGCAAGATGTACCTGATCGGCGCGGCGGTAACCGGGCTGTTCGGCTTCCTCTACTTCGGCATGCTCGACACCGCGCTGCCGTCGGCGGTGTTCATCGCCATCGTGTTGTCGCTGATTCCGCACGACATGCAGTACGGTCCGCAGGCGGCGCTGATCGCCGAATCGTTCACGCCGCGTTTGCGTTACAGCGGTGCGTCGCTCGGCTATCAGCTCGCGTCGATCATCGCCGGCGGACCGGCGCCGATCATCGCCACGGCGCTGTTCGCCGCCTATCACTCGGGCTATGCCATCGCCATCTATATTGCCGGCTGCGCGGTGGTCAGCCTGGTCTCGGCGGCCTTGATGCCGGATTATACCGGCAAGGACATCTCGACCGAATACGACGAGGGCGCCTAGGCGCGACTCGACGAGTCGGGTGTTTCGACATCGGGGCGGAGGCGGCGAGCCTCCGCCCTTTTTTCAATTGGTCGGGTCGGGTGGACAGTGGCTGGCGGCGAGCGTGGCGCCGATGGCCGCGCCGGTGATGACGCCGAACAGCGTCGCGCCAGGATCGACTCGGCCGTGGTGCTCGCTCAGGACCGCGGCGAGCAATCCGCCGGCCGAAGCGCCGAGGATACCGCCGAAAATCGGCTCACTGCCGTCGCAAGCCTGGGCAAAGCGCGGCGCCGGGGCGGGCGCGAGCGGATCGAGGAGCGGCGGCGCGGGCAACGGCACGCCGTAATAGGGTTGCGGACCGGGGCCGGGCGCCGCCGCTGCGGTCGCGGCTGCGAGGGCGAGCAAGGCCAAGCCGACCAACGTAGCCACGGCCACACGCAACAACCGTACGTGCAATGCGGAATCCGCCATGGCCGATTCTCCTAGGCCGCTGCCCGTCCTTCGTCAAGAAAACGCCACAGACACCCGCTTATTCCCCTTCCCCGACGGTTGCGTTTCGCGGCGCGATGACTCATCATCGCCAGGCATGGGACTGGTTTCCCGTCCGTCGCGCATCCGGGCCGTGCTAGGCCCGACCAATACCGGCAAGACCCATCTCGCCATCGAACGCATGCTCGGTCACCAGACCGGCATGATCGGTTTTCCGCTCCGTCTGTTGGCGCGCGAGAATTACGACCGGGTCGTGCGGCTCAAGGGCGCGCGCGCCGTCGCGCTGATCACCGGCGAAGAGAAGATCGTCCCGCCCAATCCGAGCTACTTCGTCTGCACCGTCGAATCGATGCCGTTGGACCGGCCGGTCGATTTCCTCGCCGTCGACGAGATCCAGCTGTGCGGCGATCGCGAGCGCGGCCACGTCTTCACCGACCGGCTGCTGCATGCGCGCGGCCTCAGCGAGACGATGTTCCTCGGCTCGGACACGATCGCGCTGTTGCTGCGGCGTCTGGTGCCGGATGCCGAAATTTCGTCGCGGCCGCGCTTCTCGACGCTGTCCTATACCGGTGCCAAAAAGCTGACGCGCCTGCCGCCGCGCACCGCCGTGGTCGCCTTCGCCGTCGCCGATGTCTTCGCGCTCGCCGAGATCATGCGGCGGCGTCAGGGCGGCACCGCTATCGTGCTCGGCGCCTTGAGCCCGCGCGCGCGCAACGCCCAGGTCGGTCTCTTCCAATCGGGCGAGGTCGATTATCTGGTCGCGACCGACGCCATCGGTATGGGCCTCAACATGGACCTCGACCATGTCGCCTTCGCGCGACTGGTGAAATTTGACGGCCAGGCGCCGCGGCGTCTGGCGCCGGCCGAGATCGCCCAGATCGCCGGTCGTGCTGGCCGGCACATGAACGACGGCACCTTCGGCGTCACCGACGAAATCAAGGATCTCGACGACACGGTGATCGAGGCGGTCGAGAATCATCGCTTCGATCCGCTGCCGCGGCTTTATTGGCGCGACGCGCGGCTCGATTATCGCTCGCTCGGCGGGCTGATCGCCTCGCTCGAGCGGCGGCCGGATTTTCCCGGCCTGGTGTCGGCGCCGCAGGCCGACGATCACGGCGCGTTGCGCGCGCTGGCGCAGATGGCCGACATCGCCGGCCTGGCGACCAACCCGGCGGCCGTGCGCCTGCTGTGGGAGGTCTGCCAGATCCCCGATTTCCGCAAGGTGCTGAGCGACACGCATGCGCGGCTGCTGGCGCAGATCTACCGGCACCTGGCTGGCGCGACCGGCCGCTTGCCGACCGATTGGGTGGCGAGCCAGGTCGACCGGCTCGATCGCGTTGACGGCGACATCGACACGCTGATGATGCGCATCGCGCATATCCGCACCTGGACCTACATCGCGCATCGCGCCGATTGGCTCGACAATGCCGGTGGCTGGCAGGAGCGCGCCCGCACCATCGAGGACAGTCTGTCGGACGCGCTGCACGACCGCATCACCCAGCGCTTCGTCGACAAGCGCGCCGCCTATCTGATGCGTCGCTTGGCCGATCCCAGCGAACTTCTCGCTTCGGTGAGCGAGGCCGGCGACGTCAAAGTCGAAGGCCACTATGTCGGCCGGCTCGACGGTTTCCGCTTCCGGCCCGACTTGGCGGCTTCCGGCGACGCCGCCAAGACGCTGCTGGCGGCGGCGCAACGCGTTTTGCGCGGCGAAATCGTCCGCCGCGTCGCGCGCCTAGCGAACGCACCCGACCGCGAATTCGCGCTCGCCGCCGGCGGGACACTGGCGTGGAACGGCGGCGCGGTCGGCCGGCTGATCGCCGGCACGTATGCGCTCCAGCCGCGGGTCGAGGCGATGGCGAGCGACTTCTTCGAGGGCGAGCAGCGCGAGATCGTGCGCCGCCGTCTGGCCGCTTTCGCCGCGTCGCATTTGCGTCAGCGCCTCGCGCCCCTGTTCCGCGCGCGCGATGCCGCATTGTCGGCCCCGGCACGCGGCCTCGCGTTCCAGCTCGCCGAGGCGCTGGGCAGCCTGCCGACGGCGGCGGCGGCGCCGCTGTTGCGCGCGTTGTCGCGCGCCGACCGCAAAGCGCTCGCCCGGCTCGGCATCCGCCTCGGCGTCGAATGCGTCTATCACGCCGGTTCGCTGACGCCCGAGGCGGTGGCGTTGCGCGGGTTGCTGTGGGCGGTGGCGGCGCGCGAAAGCGTGCCGGCCGCGCCGGATGCGGCGGGCGCGCTGCGCGATCCGGCGGTCGGCGGGTCCGCCTACGCGGCGATGGGTTATCGCGTCGTCGGGCCGCGCGTGCTCAGGGTCGACCGGCTCGAGACGTTCGCGGCCCGGCTGCGCGGCCTGGTGCGGCAAGGCGGCTTCGCCGTTACGCCGGCGCTCGCCGAGCTCGCCCTTTGTCCAGCCGACGAACTCGCGGCGGTGCTGGTGGCGCTCGGTTATCGCGCGACGCGCCATGTCGACGGAATGCAATTCGCGGCGCGCCATCGGCGGCGCGGCCGCCAGCGCCCGTCGCCGGGCGAAACCGCCGACAGCCCGTTCGCCAAGCTCAAGGAGCTCAGCCTTGCCCGCTGACGGCGGCGCTCTGTCGACTTTGCGGCTGGACAAGTTTCTGTGGTTTGCGCGCCTGGCGCGCACGCGGTCGGCGGCGGCGCGGCTCTGCGCCGAAGGCCATGTCGCGATCGCCGGAATCGCGGCGTGCAAGCCGCATCAGCCGGTTCGGATCGGCGATTGGATCACGGTCGAGCAGGGGCGGTGGCGGCGCCGGCTGCATGTCATGGCGCTCGGCGAGCGGCGTGGCGGCACGGCGGACGCGCGCCAACTTTACGACGAGCCCGAGCTGCCGCAGCCGATTCCGCGTGAGCCGTGGGTCGCGCTGCTCGAGGAAGAAGTCGACGCCTGACGCTGGCGCGTCAGGTGCTGCAATCCTTCCACGGGCCGATATCGAGATGGATGTGGTTGCGGTGATCGTAATTGGTGTTCGGCGTCAGCACGACGCTGAATAGGCCGCAGGCGCTGCGCGCCACCGCGTGAAGGAAATCGGCCTTCGGCCCACTGCTTCGCCAATCCCTCTCGACCATCACGGCCTCGCCAGTGTCGAGCACGAAGCCGGCGATGTCGATGGCGTCGCCTTTCGCGTGTTCGCTCCATTCGCCGTTGGGCTGCCTGCGGCACGAAAAGGCGCCGAAATGGCGAAGTTGGCTCACCGACGCGTGGAAGTAGCGCTGCGCCGCCGGCTGGACGATCTCGCGATTGAACCGCTCGAGGCGCAGTGCCAGGTCGCAGGTGACGAGGCCCGGTTGATTCCACGGCACGCCGTCGGCGCTCACGCGCACCGCGTCGTACACCGGACATGGACCTTCGGGCGCCTCGGCGGCGACGTATTGGACGTGCAGCCGATCGAGATCGGCCCGGCAGACGGCCGGCGGCAGATAGGTCACCGGCGTTGGGCGATAATGCGGTCCGCCACATCCCGCTAGCGCCAGCACGGCGACGGCCGGCGCCGCCCACTGCACCGATATACGCCAAGACGGCATGGCGTTGAGGGAATCATAGCCGCGCCTGGCGCGGCAAGCGCGACTCGTAAAACCGTGCGGCGGCGAAAGTGCCGCTCTAGGACGTTGCCGCTGTCTGCATCGGCGGGCAAGGCCTCGAGCCGTAGGAACAGAAGACGCAGCATGTGCCGGGTTTGCGCCGGATTTGTGCACCGCAGGCAGCGCACGGGTACGCGATCACACAGGCGTCGACCGGCATGGTCTCGTGCCGCGTTGCGCCGCAAACCGGACAGGTGACCGTCGACTCGGTGATCACTGGCAACCGCCTGTCCTCAGGCCTCGTGCAACTCGCCGCGTTTGACGCGGGCGACGAGATCGTTCCACTCGGCATGCGTCAATCGCGCGATATTCCGATCCTCACCGATGGTGACTCCGTCCTCGGTGATCTCGACCAACGGGCATCCGCCGCAAGCCGGGCAGAGCGTGACTTTGATCGGTTTCATGGTCGACTCCTTTCATCGTGACAACGACGGCCGATTCGATTCCGTGGCCTCAGCCGTAAGCAAAACCCATTGCAAGCAAAGTGACGCCCAGCGCCAAGCCAATCAGGGTCACAGTCGTTGCTGTCCGCGTTGCACGGCAGGCGCATAGGCCACGTCGCCACAGCAGTGCGCCGCCGACAACGAGGCAGGCCAGTGCTGCGGCAAGCAGATACGGTTGAAACGGGATCAACGCTCCCATGAACAGCGCCGATCCAAGGCCGCCAAGGCCGATGCCGCCGAGCAGCATCGGGATGGCGCAGCAGGATGCAGCGCCGAAGGCCGCCGCGACGCCGCCGGCGGCGAATGCAACCGGTCCAAGGACGCGCAGCGACGCAAAACGCTCAGGCAAGGCAGTTCCCGATTTCACGTCACCCGACATGGCGCACTCCTAGGATTCGCGGCAGGATGACGCTACACTCTGTAGTCGCTACAGACTCAAGCGGTTATTATCGGAGGTGTGCCGTGCGCGAACCGGTTGCGATCACCATCGGCGAGTTGTCGCGGCGCACCGGCTGCAAGGTGGAAACCGTGCGCTATTACGAGCGCGTCGGATTGATGCCGCCGGCGCCGCGGACGGCTGGCCGCTACCGGCTTTACCGCGACGGCGACGTGCGCCGGCTGGCGTTCGTGCGGCGCGCGCGCGAGTTGGGCTTCACGCTCGACGATGTGCGCACGCTGCTGGCGTTGGCGCCCGAACAGGCCTGCGGCCCTTGCACCGAAGCGCGCGCGCTTGCTGCCGCGCATCTGGCCGAGGTGCGTGCCAAGATCGCTGACCTGCGGGCGATGGAGCGCGTCCTGGACGACGCCGTGGACCGCTGCGCGGCGGGCGGCGATCCTTGTTGTCCGGTGATCGAGGCGCTTGCCGATGGCGCCGCGGCGCCGCGGTCTAAGCGCGCTGCAACAGCGCGACGCCGGCGAGGATGAGCAGGACGGCGACGACTTTGCCGGCGGTCAGCGTCTCCTCCCAGAAAAAATGCGCCACCAGCGCGACCACGACGTAGCTGACCGCGACCGACGGATAGGCGATCGACAGCGGAATCTTGCGGATGGCGATCAGATACAGAAACGCCGCGCAGCCATAGAACCCGACGCCGACGATGGTGAAGCCGTTGGTGATTTGCGCGAAGAGATCGGGCGTGCCCTGGACGCCAGCCTTGAGCAGGAGCTGGCCGCAGACCGCAATCAGGATGCCGCCGAACAGCGCGGCGTAATAAGGCAGCAACGTTGGCATCACACCCGCCGTATCGCGCCGCCGGCGTTGCGCAGCTGACCGGGCTGGGCCGCCTCGCTACGCACCACCGTCCGCACGACGGTTTGCGGCCGGCGATTGACCGTGAGGTAGAGGCGACCGAGATATTCGCCGAGCAGGCCGAGGATCAAGAGCTGCACGCCCGATAGTAGCATCACGGCGACGGTGAGCGACGCCCAGCCCGGCGGCGTCTCTTCGAAGAACAGCGCCGACGCGGCCGCCCACGCCGCACCCGCGAGGCCCAGGATGCTGAGTCCGATGCCCGTGAAGGTCGAGAGCCGCAACGGCATCACCGAGAAATTGACGAACATGTTGAGCCACAGCCGCACCAACCGGCGCAACGTGTAATTGCTGCTGCCGTGCGCGCGCGGCAGATGCTCCACCGCGAGGCTCTCGACTCGCTGTGTGGTTTGCAGTAGCAGCCCGTCGACATAGGGGAACGGGCCTTCATACGCGATCGCCTGCTGTACGGCGAAGGCGCTGATGCAGCGGAAGCTCGACAGATAAAGCCCCTTGGGTTTGTCGAGCACCAAATCGGCGATCCGGTTGGTGAAGCGGCTGCCGAGATTGCGCCAGCCCGCGTGGTGCTTTTCGAATGGCCGGGCATAGATCACGTCGGCGCCGCTGCGCTGCGCGTGTTCGAGCAGCCGTAACACCTCGGTCGGCGGGTTCTGCAAATCGTCGTCCATGGTGATGACGTGCGCGCCGCGCGCTTCGCGCAACCCCGCCATCACGGCGTTGTGCTCGCCGAAATTGCGCGCCAGGTCGACCAACGTCATCGGCCCTCGGGCGTTCCCCACCAATTCGCGGCAAACCGCGAGGCTGTCGTCCAGGCTGCCGTCGTTGACGAGCACGATTTCCTGGCCGCCCGGCACGGCGAGCGCCTGGAGGGCGGCCACCAACGCTCCGATGGTCTGCGCGCCGTTATAGACGGGGATGATGATGCTGAGCGCGGGCGCGGTCATGGGCGGGTTCCGACGGCCAGAATCGAGCCACCGAAGGGAAGACGCAAGCCCGATCTGAGTAGCGCCGATTCGAAAGATGCCACGGCGTCGAAGAAGCGCTCGAGCGGCGCCGGCAACAGACCGACCTCGCTGCCGCCGCCGGGCAACAAGCGGCGCGCGACCATCAACGGAAACAGCAGCGTGTTCCAATAGGTCGCACGGATACGGCCGAAGCCGGCGCCGGCCATAAGCTGGATCACCTCGCCGCGGCCGTAGCGCCGCGCATTGTCCACCGCCCGATCGTGCGCCGAATAGAGCCAGGGATAGGCCGGCAGGTTTATGACCAGCGCGCCGCCCGGCCTGAGGCAGCGGTGCATCTCGCCCAGCGCGCGCTCGACGCCGACGCCGCGATGGCACAGCACGTCGGCGCTGACGATGACCGCGAACGCGCTGTCGCAGAACGGCAGCGCGTCGACCGAACCGTGCGCGATCGGCTTGCGCGCCTTGCCGTGCGCCAGGCGGCAGGCGAAACCGTCGCGGTCGAGTCCAAAACTCGCACCGTGCGCCAGCGACGCCAACAAGCCCCCGGCGCCGCAACCGGCGTCGAGCAGCCGCGCATCCGGCGTATCGGCGAACGGCGCCGCGGCGGTACACAGATTGCGGCGCAGCGCGTGCATCCACCACATGCGGTCCTCGACCGCGGCTAGCCGCTCGTATTCGCCGCGCTCCACGCGACCTCAGCGGACGGCGGCGAGCGTCGCCGCGCGCGATCCGTGCGCCAACACCGCGCGCCGGTCGATCACCACGGACAGCAAGGTGCCCAGGCGCGTGACGCGATAGATCGTGCGCCCGGTCACCGATTCGTTGCACGCGTCCTTGGTGAAGGCGATGACGAATTCGGCGTTGGCGCGATCCGGCGTGAAGACGAAATTCGGCGGGAAATAATAGGCCGCCGATTCCGGCGGTCCGCACACGAACACGGTGAAATCGTGATCCATGAAATCGTCGCCATATTCGGCGCGCAGGTCGTTCTCGAGCGCCGCGACGTCTTCGGCATAGGAATTCGCCCAATAGTCGAGTTTGAACAAGCCTTCGGCGCCGCGCGTGCCGCCGATGAAGGCGTTGTAATAGACGTATTCGTCGGGATGCAGCATCGCCATCACCATCACGTGGTAGAGGCCGTAAGCTGCAAGCGCGCCATAGACCCATCGGCGCCAGGTTTGGCGCGCCAGTGCGGCGAGCGCACGTTCGGCCGCGAGCGCGGCGGCCACGGCGACCGGCGGCAGGACGAAGATGAAATGCCGCATGCCGTCGAACAGCACGGCTTTGATCGCAATCGCGTAGGCCACCGGAAAGACGATGGCGAAGCCGAGCATGAACGCGCCGATAACGCGCGCGCGATCGCGCCATATGCCGACGCGACGCAGCCATACGAAGGCGACGACCGGCGCTGCGGCGAGCAGCAGCAGGACAAGCTCCGGCAGCGCCAGGACGATGTAGGTCGGCAGGTAGCTCCACGGCAGATCGGCCGCCGGTATGTAGTGACCGTCGAACAGCGTGCCGTACGGAAAGATCTCGTGCGAGAAATAGAGCAGCGCATGAACCGGGTTGACGACCGGCGATTGTTGCGCCCACGGCCAGAACAGCAGCATGACCGGATAAGCGACCGCGATCGTCGGCAGCAACAGCCGCCAGCCGCCGGCCCAGCTCTCGCCGAACGCGCGCATCGGGCTGCGGCTTTCAACGAGGCGCCAGAATCCGAAAGCCAGCAGCGCCATGCCGATATAACCGAAGAGCAGCAGCCCGCCGACGCGCACGCCGAGCGCCAATCCCGTGGCCAGGCCGAGCTTGATGCCAAGGCGCCAGCCGGGCCTTGGCAACTGCGGCACGGCGCAAACGAGATAATAGAGCGCCCAAATCATGCTGGCGGCGAAGGGCACGTCCTTCGGATTGTTGAACATCTGCCCGTAATAGTTGGGCGTCAGCGCCAGGAAGAGCGCGGCGACAAAACCTGCGCGCGGTCCGCCGAGAACGCGGCCCAGCTTCCAGGTGCCGACGATGCCGACGAGGCCGATCAGCGCGTTGAACAGATGACGCGTCTCGAACGTGCCGAAGGGCGAAACGTGGTTGAGCGCCGCCACAACCGTGTCGAAAATCGACCCGTAATAGAACAGGTCGTAGAGCCGCATGTACGAATGGTCGGCGAAGCCGGAGAGGTAATAATTGAGGACCGCGACGCCGTACCAATTCTGCGCGTCTTCGTCCCAGGTGACGCCGTAGTCCTGGAAAGTGAGGAGCGCCAACACCAGCAGGACGGCGAACAGCGCCAGCGCGCCGTCGTCCCAGCTCGCGCGGCCGAACCAACGTACGATCGGCGCCGCGTCGAACGCTTCGCGCCAGCGGCCGGCGATCGGCCGTGTCGCGCTCATAGCCCGGCGCCCGCCATCATCGCCGCCAACACGCGGTCGGAGGAGAAATATTCCGCCGCCAGATCGCGCGCGGCGCGCGCATGGTGCGCGTAATCGGCGTTGACCGTCGCCACCGCCGCCAGCGCTTCGGCCTCGTTGGCGTATTCGAACAGACCTTCACCCACGGGATAGAAGCGCGAGAAGCCGGTGTTCATCGTGATCACCGGCCGGCCCGCCGCCAGGTAGCAGACGCTGCGGTCGCTGAACCAGCCGCTGCGCGGCCGGACATAGATGTCCTTGGCGACGGTGAATTCGCCGCGCGAGCCGCGGATGAAATCGCGATAGGCATCGATGCCAAGCGAGACACTGCGCGCGTCGATCACCGTCCAGCCGTGCGCCGCAACCTCGCGCTGCGCGTCGTCTGGCGCCGAATTGAGCGCGACGGTGAAGCAGTGGTCCGCCTGCCGCGGCAGATCGATGAAGCGCACGAAATTGACGTGCTTCGACCAGATATAGCGCTCGCCGTGGAAAGCGATGTCCTTGCCCTTGTTCTCCCAGGTGGCGATCGTCGAGAAGCACGGACCGCCCATGGCGTCCGCCGGCCAGAGGTCGAGCACCACCGGCGGCCGCGTCGGCTTCCAGTCAACGCCGCACAGCGGCACGATCCAACCCGGGCCGCCGACATTCTCGCCGTAGGTGAAGAAATGCGTGTGTGCGTCGAGATAGCTGCGCGCCGCCGGATCGGCGTCGGCGTATTTGATCTGCTCGTAAACCGGATCGGTGTCGACCATCAGCCGCCGCTTGCAGGCGAGATGGTGGTCACGCAGCCGCGTCGCGCCGCACAGGTTGAGCAGCGCGTCGCTGTCGCGAAACAGGGCATGCACCGCGTCGCGCGTCAGCCCGTGATACTCGTCGCGGATCGCGTCCCAATAGGCCCAGTGGCCGTCGAAGCCGAAGCGCGTCATGAGCGCCGCCAGATAGGCGACGTTCGGCGCATTGTCGGTCACGACGCTGTTGGCGCGCGGATCGTACGGATTGGCGCCGTGGTCCTCGACGTACCAGACGTCGTAGCCGAGGCGGCGGAGTCCGGCGAGATAGTGCAGCGCCTGCCAGGCGATCCCGGCAAGCGGCATCTGCCCCGCGAAATGCATCACCACCACCCGCCCACGCGCGGCCATCGCCCGAAGCTCCGCCTTCCCAAGCGCGCCGGACAATAGCAGAGCATCGCGCCGGCGGAACCGGCTGTGCGGCCGGATGCCCGCCATTCGCGCGGCGGCTTGACACTGCGGCTGATATATTGATTATATTGATCAATGTATGAGCAGGATGGCGATTCGCTGACTGCAGCGGAGGCGGCCCGGGCGCTCGGCGTTACGCCGGCGACGCTCTATGCCTATGTCAGTCGCGGCTTGATCCGCTCCGAACGCGCCGGCGGCCGCGCCCGGCGCTATGCCGCCGCCGACATTGCGGCGCTGAAGCGCGGCGGTCCGCCGAGCGGGCCGGTGCTGGCGACGGCGATCGCGCTGACGCGCGGCGGCCGGGTTTTTTTCCGCGGCCGCGACGCCATCGCGCTCGCGCAAACCTTGTCGGTGCGCGAAGCGGCGGCGCTGGTCTGGGATTGCGATCCGACCGCAAGCTTTGCCGCCGATAATGTGCCCGATCCGCTGCCGGACGCCGACCGACTGCACGGCGCGCTGGCGGACGTTTCGCCCCTGGCACGCATGCTGGCGCTATTGCAGATCGCC
>Ga0126371_10003981_pt1 | contig 12979 bp, 9 predicted proteins | sample PanSoiMetaPlot_4_FD_110145 | JGI IMG/M metagenome (GOLD analysis project Ga0126371, IMG submission 110145) | Tropical forest soil microbial communities from Panama - MetaG Plot_4 | ecosystem: Environmental > Terrestrial > Soil > Tropical forest > Bulk soil | place: Panama | collected 2016-02-17
GCCCTCACCCGGCGTGCCCGAAGCACTCGACGCGATTCGCGGCGAGGCCGCGCGCAAAGGGATCACGACTGTTCGCGACGTCTTCGTTACCACAGGCGTCAGCGAGACCGTCGATCTCTGTCTAACCGCGCTACTCAATGACGGCGAAGACGTCCTCACACCCAAGCCCGACTATCCCCTCTATTCAGCAGTCCTGTGCAAACTGGGAATGCGGCTGAATACCTACGACCTCAACGAAGAGGACGGATGGCAACCGGAACTGGCCGACATCGAGCGCAAGCTCACGCCGCATACACGCGGCATCGTGCTGATCAATCCGAATAATCCCACGGGATCGCTGTGCACGCGGCAGATGCTCGAACAAGTCGCCGAACTGGCGCGCCGCCACAACCTGGTGGTGTTCACGGACGAGATTTACGACAAGTTGATCCTCGAAAACACGCCCCACATCGCCTTCGCGGCAGTGGCACCGGATGTTCCGTGCGTCACGTTTGGCGGCATGTCGAAGAACTATCTCGTTCCGGGATGGCGCATCGGCTGGGGTATTGTCTCCGGCGATGCGGCAGCCGTGAAAACCTATACCGAGGGAGTGCATCGCCTGTTGCGCGCGCGTCTTTGCGCAAATCATCCTGAACAATATTCGATCAAACCAGCGCTGGAAGGACCACAGGATCACCTCGTAGAAGTAAAGCGCAAGCTGCGTTCTCGCCGCGATCTCACACAGAAATGGTGCGAGCAGACGCCGCGCGTCAGTTGCGTGGTGCCACGAGGGGCGTTCTATGCCTTCCCACGGATTGAGATTCCGGAGAGCGACGAGACTTTCGTGAAGGAACTCATTCGCCAGAAGCACGTCATGGTTGTCCACGGCTCTGGTTTCGGCCAAAAACCCGGCACCCAGCACTTCCGCATCGTATTCCTGCCCGACGAGCAGACGCTGACCAAGGCGTATGCGGGAATTGCGGAATTCATTGGGGAAAGGTACGGGAATCGGTGACACACCATCGATTGGACTCTCGAAGAGGAATTGAGTAGATCCTTTTTTGGAGTCATCACGCCTGGACTTTCACTCTCATCCTTCCTCACTTTTGCTTAACTAATTGCCGGCGTTGCTCTCTTTCCGTAGACTCGTGCCCTAGATCCGGTGGCCGAGTTTACTTGCGACGCATCTCGAAGGAGGTCCTTTATGATGAGGCGATCCCTGCTGGTTCTGTTTCTTCTGACCTGTTCGCTTTCCGCACAGCAGCCCGCAGTGCCGGAGATTCAATACCGCTCGGTACCTGATTACCTACAACTTCCATCTGATCTGTATTTCGGTGAAGTTGCGGGCGTCGCGGTGAATTCAAAAGGACATGTCTTCGTCTTCTCCCGTGGCAATTCGACAGGGCCGGCCTACGGAGCAAGCGCGGCACAACTTCTGGAATTTGATGCCAACGGCAAGTTTGTCCGTGAGATTGGCCACAACTTGTACGCCTGGTCCTATGCGCATAGCGTGAAGATCGACCCTCACGACAACATCTGGGTAGCGGATAAAGGCTCCGATGTCGTGGTTAAGTTCAACCCTGAGGGACGCGTCACGATGGTTTTCGGTCGCAAGCAGGAAGCTTCGGACTAGGGAACCGGCCCCCTGAAGCACGTGCATCCGCCGCTGCCGCCTGAAGATGGGTTGTTCCGGCAAGTAACGGATGTGGCGTGGGATGCCGCTGGCAACACTTACATCAGTGATGGCTATATCAATTCGAGAATTGCGAAGGTCGACAAGGATGGCAACTGGCTGAAGTCGTGGGGTGAACCTGGCAACAAGCCCGGGCAATTCGATACCCCTCATAGCATCGCGATCGATGCACAGGGAAATGTGTACGTGGCGGATCGTGGCAATCATCGCATCCAGGTATTCGACGGAGACGGGAAATTTCTGCGCCAGATCGTGATTGATGTCCCTGCCCCAACAGATGCTCGACCAGCAATCGGCAACATCAGCGGGAACCCATCGGGCGCGAGAATGCCCGGTTCACCTTGGGCAATCTGCATTACGCCGCCCCCAAATCAGGTCCTGTACAGTTCCGACGCATTTCCCGGACGGATCTACAAGCTCAGCCTCGATGGGAAAGTGCTAGGTATGTTCGGCAAGTCAGGCAAGCAACCTGGACAGTTTGGTTGGATCCATGAGATCGCATGCCCGTCTGAGAATGAATTGTATGTCGCGGAACTATTGAACTGGCGCGTGCAGAAACTGCTGCTGAATGGGCATTGAGCCCGCGGTGCGAGTGCTTATGACCATGGTATAATGACCATGATCATGAAGACGATCCCTGCCGGCAAATTCAAAGTCCATTGCCTCGCCATCATGGACGAGGTTCAAGCCAAGCGCCAGGCCGTGGTCATCACCAAGCGTGGCAAGCCCGTGGCCAAGCTCGTCCCCGTTGAGCAGGAAAAGGACGACATCTTCGGCTTCTTCAAAGGCAAAGGAAAGATCGAGATCAAGGGGGACATTGTTGCCCCGGCACTAACTCCTGAAGAGTGGGGCGATCTCTATTGATCCTGCTCGACACGCACGTCGTGCTCTGGCTTGCCCAGGATTACGAACGAATCTCCGCAAAAGCTCAAGCCGCAATTCGGGATGCGCGCAGGAAAGAACGTGGGGTGGCAGTTTCCTGCATCAGCCTCATTGAAATCGCCCGACTTGCGAGTCATGGACGAATCCGGCTCACGCCCGACGCAGAATCGGTTCTAGCAGAAGTCGAGGACCGCTGCATTGTGCTTCCGATCACTCGGAATGTCGCCCTACAGGCATTCGAATTACCGGAACGCTTTCCCAAGGATCCGGCTGACCGCATCATCGGAGCCACCGCGCTCATTGAAGATGTTCCTCTTTTGACCGCTGACAACAAAATCCGGCGTTCGCGCGCGGTTCCGGTCATCTGGTAGCCGCTCCGCTTTCTCTTTGACGGCGAATCTGTTTAAATCGGGAGTAGCGCAACACCAGTGGCGTACACGGTGTTCCTTACGTTGTGGTCGACATTCATTCGCACATTCTTCCGGAAGTAGACGACGGCCCAAAATCGTGGGACGTCTGCGTCTCGATGTGCCGCACGGCTGCGGCTGACGGCATCACTCACATGGTCGCGACGCCCCATGCCAACGATCGCTACCACTATGATCGCGAGTATCTGCAAGGACTTGTCGCGCACCTGCAGAAGCTGATCGGTGACTCGCCGAAGATTTTGCTGGGATGCGACTTCCACCTCTCGTACGAAAATCTGCAGGACGCATTTGCCAATCCGTCGCGCTATGTGATCGGCGAGACGCATTATCTTCTGGTGGAATTCAGCAATTACAGCGTGCCTCAGAACACGACGGATTCTTTCCTGAAGCTTGGTGATCTTGGGATCACGCCCGTGATTACGCATCCTGAGCGGAATCCGATTTTGCGTGAGAGCTTGCAGCGAGTCGTGGAATGGGCCGAGCAAGGATGCGTCATTCAGATGACCGGCTCGGCGCTTACCGGGTTCTGGGGCGACCGCACGCGCCGGGCGGCCGAATGGCTGCTCGAGCATCAAGTGGTGCATGTGCTCGCCACGGATGCACATGATCTGGAAAAACGCGTGCCGATTCTCTCCACGTCGCGCGATGCGGCAGCCGAGATTGTTGGCGACGAAGTCGCGGACGCGCTCGTGCTCAACAATCCCCAGGCTATCGTCAATGATCAGCCGTTGCCGTTTTTTCCCCGTCCTTCGGCTGAGAGCAGCTATCGCAAACGGTAGCTCATCGGCGTGATCTAATTCCTTTTCATTGACGATCTGATCGATTCACAGACTGGCCGTTGCGGCGTTCCCGAGCCCCATGCTGGAACTTTCCCGGCTTAGGTCGAGGGCTAGTTCGAGGAAGATCGCGGCTCGCCTACGGGCCAGTTAAATCGGTTTAACTTCTGGATGTAACCTGCTGAAAAGGATTAACTTGCAGCGTTTATTTTCCACAACGAGAATCGCCGGTAAGTCTATGGATCTGACTCACTTCAGTGTAAACGCACCATTCGTGGTGCTGTGATCAGGCGGAGCCCAGACTAGGCCCGAAGCTTGTTCACGGGCGAACCTGCAATTCTTCCTATATTGGGAAACACAAGGTACTCGACTACGTGCGTCGGCTCGCTTGGCTCTCTGACGCACTCCGCTCGGGATGACAGTAATTATTGTGGGCTTGCCGGATCGCTCGTGGCGGGAGTCGAACTGGCCGCCGGAGTTGCACTTGAAGGTGCGACCGGAGTGCTTGTGGCTGGCGCTGTGTGGGAACTTGGTGTCGCAGACTCCGATTTTGGCGGATCGGGCACGGTGGTCATCGCGCTTTCTGGATTCAGAAGATGATCCTTGCTTGGCCCGAGACCTAGGCTGATCAGCGCGCGCGAATCCGGGACGGTCTTGCTCTGCCATCCGTGATCGGCCTGATACTTTCGCATAGCGTCTTCGCTGGCCTGGTTCCACGTCCCGCTGGGCTCGCCGGTCAGATAGTGCTCGCGGACTAGTGCCTGCTGAATCGCCATTGCGCGCTCGGAGTCGATTTTTTGCTGCCCGCGCACTTTCGAGGATTTCTTGTGAGAGGAATGTTTTCCCGTCGACTTGCTCGAAGATTTCTTTGCCCCGCTTGAAGTGGAGCCCGCATGGTGGGAAGAGGTGGGGGTTTTCTTGGCGTCCGAAGAGTGAGTTGAAGTCTTTGCGGACGAATTCTCGGAGGAATCCTGTCGAGGACTCGCTGCGGCCATTAGCGCGCACGTCAGCGTCAGGGCGCAAACTGCGCCCATATCGACCTTACGAAATTTTGCGCCTGGACGAATCATCTAGATTGCAATTCCCACTTCTCGCAACTGCGGCGAGAAGCGGGGCACCCCACCGTTAGTAAACCGTCAAAACCGCAAGTTCTCCAAAAAAGCAAAAGCCCAGCCTGAAGAACCGGTATGGTCATCATCGCTGATCTGCTGGGACCATACCAGTTCCGGCTGGGCCGAAGACCGTTACGGAAGTGTACCGGCGTCGAAGATGGTTCCATCTTGCCGCGACGAACCGCGCGGGCGCACCAGGAAAACTACATCCTGGCCGCTCTTCATTTGCGATTCGATGCGCGTGAAGTCTTCTTCACTGTTCACCGGCTGCTTGTTGATCTCCAGGATGATATCGCCGCGGGCCAGATTGACGTCCTCAGCGAACGATCCGGCCTTTACATCCTGCACGATGACGCCCTTCCCTGCTGGAATGTCGAGGCGGTCCGCCATCTCTGGAGTGACTTTGCGCACCGTGACGCCAAACTTGCTGGGCTTCGGAGCATTCTCGTCTTCATTGTCCTGATCTTCTCCCAAACGCTGGGCAAAGAGCTTGGCGCGATCGGCAATGGTGACGGTCGCGTCCTGTGCCTTTCCGTTGCGCAGGAATCCGAGCGTGACCTTCGTGCCGGGCTTGCGCGCTGCGATCTCGGAAACTAACTCACTTCTTTTCGTGACTTTCTTGCCATCGACACTGGTAACAGTGTCGCCGACTTTCAGTCCAGCTTGATCGGCAGGACTGCCGGCCACCACGCTCGAGATCGGCACGCCAGAACCAGATCCGTAGACGCGAGCGATAGCGGGATTCTCGACGGCATCGAACATGATGCCAATCGAACCTCGCGAGACCTTGTGCTCAGGCCCGACCAGCTGGTTGTAAACTTCGACCACAGTCCGCGATGGAAGGGCAAAACCGATGCCCGCATAGGCATTCGTCTCGCTCAGAATTGCGGTGTTGATGCCGATGACTTCGCCATTCAGGTTGACCAGCGGACCACCCGAATTGCCGGGATTGATCGCAGCGTCGGTCTGAATGAATGTCTGGAACTGGCGGCCAGGAACGATGTCGCGGCCCTTGGCCGAAACGATGCCGGCGGTGACGGTACCAGCTTGACCGAACGGGCTCCCGATGGCCAGTACCCAGTCGCCGACTTGCATGCCATCCGAATTCCCCATCTTTGCGGCGGGCAGCGGACGGTCCACTTCCACTTTGATCACGGCTAGATCAGTTTCCTGATCGGTGCCGATGACCTTGGCGTCGTGCTGCACTCCTGGGGGATCTTCCTCAAACCGGACGCGGATGCGGTCGGCTTTCTCCACGACGTGACGGTTAGTCAAAATGTAGCCCTTGGAATCGACAATGACACCAGATCCCAAAGAGCGCTCGCGGATCGATCCGTCGCCAGGCCCACCTTGTCCTAACCCCTGGCCCGGGCCGCCGAAGAAATGATTGAAAAAGTCGTCGAGGCCTCCGCTGTCATCTCCATCGTCGGGACTCTGCTGCCCGCCGCGACGGCGGTGCGGATTCTTGATTGTCGATTCGGTGTTGATGTTGACAACGCTGGGCTCGAGTTGCTTGGCGATCTGCGCGAAAGCCTGGGACAAGGGATTATTGGTCGGCTGCGCCGCAGGCAGAGTCAGCGGGGTGGGGTCGCCGCTTTTCTGGCCTTCTTTGCCCTTTACCTCCGACGAAATCAGGGTCCCGATCAAAATGCCAACCGACAGGGTCGCGAGAACGCTCAGCGTATAGACCCAGCGGTGAGCTTTCATGCGCATCCACATTGCGCCTGAATCCATATGGTTACCTTCCTCCGAAACTCTTAAATCCTTAATAGTATACCTATTGATTGAACGCGACCGGTGTTGCGATCTGGGCTCCAAGCCAAGGCGAGGACACGGGGGGCGTCTAGTGGTTAGACGCAAGAGGACCCGAAATCGTTTTACCGCAGATTCCGGGAAAAGGGGTTATCAACGTGCGTCGGCTGTCTTAAGAAGCGGCAATTACCGGCTTATTCGTACCTTAGCGCGACCACGGGATCTACCTGGGTGGCACGGCGAGCCGGCATCCACGCAGCGAACAGGGCAATTAGAGCCAGAATCGCAACTGCCGCTGCCAACGCTACCGGATCTACTGAACTCACGCCATATAGAACTCCGGACAGAAGGCGGCCTGCGAGGAGAGCCAAGGCCAATCCGGCAGCCAGACCGATCGCGATCCGCAACATCGCGCGCTCCAGGATCATCCGCAAGACATGGCGTTGGTCCGCTCCCAAGGCCATGCGAACCCCGATCTCCCGCGTGCGCTGACGCACGTTGTACGAGATCACACCGAAGACTCCCAGGGATGCCAGCAACATGGCCGTGCCGCCGAACGCCGTCAGCACAACAGAAAGGAATCTTGGCTGCGAGACGGTCTCATGCATGACCTGTTCCAGCGTGGCAACGTCGTTGATCGCCTGGTCCGGCTCGAAGTCGTGGATGATTCGTCGAATCGCCGCGGCCGTGCTCAGGGGATCGGAATTGGTGCGCACGAAGATGTTCAGTTTCTGCCGTGGCGCGCGGCTTTCGGGAATATATGCGGCGGTTCCGCTCTCCTGGCTCAGCCCTTCATTGCGGACATCGCCCACGATGCCGATCACCTCCAGTTTGTCTTTCGCACTCTTGCCCAAGTGTAGGAACTTGCCCACCGGATCCTCTCCGGGCCAGAACTTCCGTGCCAGCTGTTGATTGACGATTACGACGGGGGAATGGTCGGCGAAGTCTTTCTGATCGAAAGTGCGTCCGGAGATGAGCGGAATCCTCAATGCCTGGAAATATCCGGTAGTCACGATGTAAGTGCCCGAGGTCGGCGTGACATCAACCACACCGCGACCGGCATCCTGAATCGAGAAGCCATAAGGTTCGCCGCCGCCGAATAGCGGCATTGTTTTGCTGCCGCCCACGGCCACTACACCTGGAGCGGTGGCGACCCGGCGCAACAACTCATCGCGATAAGCCTCCATTCGCGGCATCGTTTTGTACTTGTATTCCGGAAGCGAAAGCTGAACGGTCAGGACGTGAGTGGAATCGAATCCCGGATCAGTCGAAAGAAGTTTCCACAAGCTTCGTAGCACCAATCCCGAACCCACCAGCAGCATGCATGCGAGGGCAATCTCGGTGATCACGAGAACGTCACGGCTGCGCTGGCGGCGAGTGTCCCCAGCGACCGAGGTGCTTGCGGCTTTCAGCACGTCAACCAAGTGGTGCCCTGTAACCCGCGCGGCTGGAACTGCACCGATCAGGATGCCGGTAAGCAGAGTGAGTCCAACTGCAAACAGGATTACCGCCCAGTCGAGGCGGACAGCATCGGCGCGAGGAATACTGCCGCTGCTGAAATGCAACAGCAGCGATGCGATCGTAGGTGCGAGCGCCACCGCACCTGCTCCACCTATGCACGCGAGAACGAGGTTTTCTGTGAGCACCTGCCGCCGCAACTGCCAGCGATCACCGCCGAGCGCAGCGCGAATGGCAAACTCCCTTTGCCGCATCGTCCCACGCGCAAGCAGCAAATTCGCCAAATTTGCTGCGGCCAGCAGCAACACCAGAAGAGCGGCCGTAAGCAGTGCCAGCAATGCGGGCTTCACCTGGCCCACCATGTCATCGCGCAGAGCGACAACCAAGGCGAGATTCCAACCAGCATTGGAGTCGGGAAATTGCTGTTCCAGGCGCTTGAGTACGAGACTCGAGCCGGTGGCGGCCTGCTGCTCCGTGATCCCCGGCTTGAGACGGCCCACAAGACTGATCCAGCGCAGTCCACGAAGATGCGGGATCTCGTCGTCTGTGATTCTCGATAGCGGCGTCCAGAGATCGACCTGGCGCGCGGGAAACTGAAACGATTCGGGCATCACAGCGATGACGACATTCGGTGCACCGTCCAACAGAATTTTGCGCCCGACCACGTCGGGATCGGAGTGAAACTGCTTTTTCCATAACGCATAACTGAGGATCGCAACGGCATCTTTGCCTGCGACATTTTCCTCGGGCAGGAAAGGACGCCCAAGCAGTGGTTTCACTCCCAGAGTAGAGAAAAATCCCCTGCCCGCAAACGCCGTGTCCAGATAGGCCGGTTCGCCGACTCCGCTGAGCGAGAGCCCACCGGAGCCCGGGGAATACCAATACGCACCGAGATCTTCGAAAACGTCCTGCTGCCGGGAAAAGTCGTCGAGGTCCTGCGGCGAAAATGCCGACATGTTGGCATCGCGGGCCGGATTAGCGTCGTACACCCGCACCAAACGCGCTGGATCACCGTAAGGCAGCGGCCGCAGAAGAACGCCGCGGACGACTGCAAAATTTGCGACGCAAGCACCAATGCCGAGTGCCAAGGTGAGAGTGGCAATGGCTGTGAACAACGGATTCTTTCCCAGGACGCGCCAAGCATGGTGAGCATCGCGAAACAGGGACCCCACGTTTTCACCTCGTGTCAAATGCGAAAGGTAAGACGAGAGGGTGCAATCGGGTCGCCAACCGGGGGAAGAATCAGATTCTAGAAAATGAGCGCGAAAGAGGAGAATTCCGGGAACTGCGACCACCCTGCCCGTCCAAGCTTGGAAGTGGGTGTCCGATATTGGGCAGCGATTCCTTACTTTGCTTCGTACACGGTCTTTCCGCCGACGACGGTGCGCAAGACCTTCGCGCCGAGGATTTTTTCTGGCGACGATGCCGTCAGGTCGCGATCCAGCACCACAAAGTCGGCCAGCATACCCGGGACTAGTCTTCCCTTCTCTTTCTCTTCAAATTCGGCAAAGGCGGATCCTTGAGTGTAGGCGGCGATCGCCTGATCGATGGTGAGGCGCTGGTCCGGGAAATATTCCTGTTTACCGTTCTCGCTCTTGCGCGTGACTGCGGCGTAGAGGCCGCGGAATGGCGTCACTGGCTCAACGGGGTAGTCGGTGCCAAAAGCCAGTCCGACTTTGCCATTGAGAAATGACAACCATGCATAAGACGTCGCGGCGCGCTTGGGACCGAGGCGGTCCTGTGCCCAGCGCATGTCGGTAAGGAGATGATTCGCCTGCATGGAGGCAATGACTTTCAGTTGCTTAAATTGCGCAATCTCTGCTGGCGTGGTGACCTGGGCATGCTCGATGCGCAGGCGGTAATCGTCCCCGCCATTGGCCGCTTTGACCTTCGCCTCTTTTGCGGCTTTTTCGGCTCCAGCAAAGGCGTCGAGCGCCATCTGCACGCCCTTGTCGCCGATCGCGTGAAATCCGATCTGGAATCCGGCAAGCACGCGCTCCTTGGTCATGTCATTCAGTTTGACGGGGTCGTAACGGGGCAGGCCAGAGTTCTTGGGATCGTCCGCGTAGGGTTCGAGCATGGCGGCCGTGTGTGAACCGAGCGAGCCATCCATGAAACCCTTGAGCATGCCGGTGTGCAGCATGAGGTCGGATTGGGGATGCGAATCCCGCTTCTTTGTGAGATCTTCCACGGACTCATCGAAGGGCAGCCACTCGCTGATACGCGCTGTGAGCTTTCCTTCCTTCTCGAGTTCCTCGTAGACCTGGAATGAGTCCCAGTTGGGCGAGTAGTCCTGGCACGAGGTCACACCGTGCTCGGCCAGATCTGCGAGTGCGAGTTCGATTCCTTGACGGCGCTGTTGGTGCGACGGTTTGGGAACTACGGCCTCGACCGAGCCTTGCGCCGTTTCGCGGAGGATTCCGGTGGGCTCGCCGTTTTGGTTGCGATCAATGTGCCCGCCCTGCGGATCGCGGGTTGCCAGGTTGATGCTGCCCAGTTGTAGCGCGCGTGTATTCGCGACCGCGATGTGGCCGTCGATGCGCCCGAGAAATACGGGATGACCAGCGGAGACTTCATCCAAGTCCCAACGCGAGGGGGTGACCTTCACGGGCCAGAGTGTCTCGTCCCAGCCGGAACCAACGATCCATTCACCGGCTCTCGATTCGCCGACCCTGGCGGCTACCTTTGACCGAAGCTCATCGAGCGACTTCACTCCAGTGAGATCGACGCTGAGTTTTGTCTGACCTGCGTCATCGAGATGCAGGTGGGCGTCGTTGAACCCGGGCATGGTGAAGTGACTACCCAGATCGACGATCTGCGTTTGTGGGCCTTTGAACTTTTCAAGGTCGAACGTCTTGCCGATAGCGAGAATGCGGTCGCCCTTTACGGCGATCGCTTCGGCACGCTCGATCGAGGCAAATGGAGTGTTGGCGGGAACGCCGGTGTAGACGTTGCCGTGGACGAAGATCACGTCGGCTTTTACTTTCGTATCGGCGGCCGGCGTGGTGTCCTGCCCCGAACTCACGGAAGCTGCGAGAATCACAACAAGCACCGCCCCTGCCAGACTCGCCTTGCCTGTCAGATTCATTCTCCCACCCCCGCGAGCGCCAGCATTGTCAGCAGGATTCGCTTCAGCCCTAGCTCGCGCCCGTTGGAATCAAACCACTCCTGCAGCGTGTGTGCTCCGCCGCCCGAACCTCCGCCGCCGATCGCTACCGCTTCCCTGCCCATCGAGAGCGGGACGTTGGCGTCCGTAGAGGCACGCTGCACCTGGGCGACATTGCCCAACTGCGTATCGACAGCGCGAACAATCTGCAGAATCCGGGCACCCGGAGACAGCTCTCCCGCCGGCCGATTGCCGATCACGACCACTTCGCAACTCACCGCCGGGCGCTTTTGCGCTGGAGAACGCATCTCCGCCGCCATGGTTTCGTCATCGACGGCGCGAGTCAGCGCCTGGCGCAACGACTGCTCCAGACGCTCCATCTCAGTCATCGAGGTCGAACGGATGTCGACTTTCATGCTCGCCGACTCAGGAATCGAGTTCACGGAAGTACCGCCGCGGATCACGCCGATGTTGAATGTCGTCTTTGGCGTGGCGGGAACGGTTGTCGCGGCAAACGTGTCGATCGCCTTGGCGAGGATCACGATTGGGTTGGGCGCACCGAAATCGCTCCAGGAATGGCCTCCCGGCCCGCGGACAATAACTTCGAAGCGCTTGCTGCCGAGAGCTTCCGCGACGATGGTATCGGCGCCAGCTCCATCGAGAACCAGGCTGTAGCCGATTGAATCTTTCCAGCGCGGAGTCGCAAAAATGTGGCGCATACCGCGCAGGTCGCCCTCGCCCTCTTCACCGACGTTGCCGATGAAGACAAACGGAAGCGCGTGCCGGATGCGCACTGCGCGCAGCAAGGCTGCGATGCCCAGCATAGCGGCGACGCCTGCGCCGTTGTCGGACACGCCGGGACCATAGATCCGACTTCCCTGGTGACGAATGTTCAGCGGCGTGTTCGCGGGAAATACCGTGTCGATGTGCGCGCTGAGCGACACATAGCGGCGTCCGAAGCCGGGATGAGTACCGAAGACGTTGCCGACATCGTCGATGCGGACGTCATCGAGTCCAATTTCGCGGAAGCGTTCCGCAAGCCATGCGGCGCGAGCCGATTCTCCAAACGGAGGTGCCGCAATGCGCGCCATTTCCATCTGCCAGTGCAGCAACTGCGGCTCATTGGCGCGAAACCAGTTAAAGGCGGACCGCACTTCGGGGGAGGCGGCAAGCCGCGAAACCTCGCCCTGAAGAACCTCCTTCGCCGCAGCGTGGGTCACTGCGGAGCCGGGATCGGGCGGGCGCGTGCGCGAAGAATCGGGGCTCATGAGAATGGATAGGGTCAAGTGTACAACGCGTGGGAAACATCGCGGCATTACCGAAGACGGAAACCGAGACGTAGAGGTGCATAGCGAAGTCTCGCTAGTTTCTCGATTTCGACCTCTCGTTTAAAGAGACACGCAGATTACTTCTGAGTAGCCCACAATTCGGCAGGTGATGGCGATAAGCCCGTTTATCGAGAGCTGCCGTGGGAGTCCGAGTTCGCTTCAATGAGTGATTTTCCCTGTTCACGTCAACGCACAACGAAGATCCACCTTGCGGAGATTGGTTGGTGATCGGTGGAATTCCGTTGTTTTCCTTGCCAACCAAGTGGAGCGGCGTGCACACGCTGAATTCGCGCAATTCGGGTCGAGTTCAAACTGTGGCTTACAATTCGCGAATTGCGGTCACGGGGTTCCGGCGCATCGCTCGATGTGTCGGAAAGTAGCATGCTACCAAAGACATTGTTCCCAGGAGCATGACGACGGAAACGACGGTGACCGGATCGTTGGCGCCGATTCCGTACAACAGCC
>Ga0126371_10003982_pt1 | contig 12978 bp, 4 predicted proteins | sample PanSoiMetaPlot_4_FD_110145 | JGI IMG/M metagenome (GOLD analysis project Ga0126371, IMG submission 110145) | Tropical forest soil microbial communities from Panama - MetaG Plot_4 | ecosystem: Environmental > Terrestrial > Soil > Tropical forest > Bulk soil | place: Panama | collected 2016-02-17
GAGCCCGCTCCTGAGGCCGATCGCCATACGCTGATTCGTCGCGCCTACTTGGACTTGCTCGGCCTACTGCCGCCCACGGCGGAAGTCGATGCCTTCGTCAAGGACCCGGCGCCCGACGCTTACGACAAACTGATCGACCGGCTGCTCGCTTCGTCTCATTACGGCGAGCGTTGGGGCCGTTTTTGGCTGGACGTGGTTCGCTACGCCGATAGCTCCGGCTTCGAATACGATCTCGACATCGAGAACGCCTGGCGATACCGTGACTACGTCATCAAGGCGTTCAACCAGGACAAGCCGTACGACCGTTTCGTGGTCGAACAAGTAGCGGGCGACGAGCTCGACCGGCCTGACTTCGACAGCCTCACCGCGACCACCTATTACCGCGTCGGCCCGCGCGTCAGGTTCCGTGAAAAGAACTACCCGTCCTACCGTTTCGACTATATGGACGACATGATTCGGACCACCTATCAGGGTTTCATGGGGCTCTCGGTCAATTGCGCCCGCTGCCACGACCATAAGTTCGACCCCATCACCCGCATGGACTATTACCGCTCGGTCGCCGATTTCTGGCCTTACGTCGAATACGACCAGCCGCTGGTTCCGAAGCCGCAGGTGGATGAATATCAGCGTATCGAAAAGCAACTCGGCGAGCAGATGAAGCCGCTGCTGCAGGAGATCGCCCGGATCGAAAAGCCGTACCGTGACAAGCAGCGGGAGCAGCAGGTTCAGGATGCGTTGAAGAAGTTCCCGCCGGACATTCAAGCAGCCATCAAAACACCGGAAGCGCAGCGCACTCCCGGCCAGAAGCTTCTGGTTGCCCAGGTTCTGATCGGGGCGGACGATGTCAACCCGGACGATGTCAAGGTGGACGTCCACGCCTCTTCCAAAGCCAAGGCCCGGGCGAAAGCCGACCAGGTTTTTGGAGTCACCGACTATGGCAAGCGCGGGCTGAAACTCAGCGACGCCGACGAAGCAAAACGCGCGGCCCTTCAGAAAAAGGTCGAAGAGCTTGAGGATAAACTGCCCGCGCCGCTGCCGGTCGCGGATGGCATTCGCGACGGCGACTACCGTCTCTCGCCCGACGGGCTGGGCGATTCCCATATTCCCGGAACGGGCCGCCCCACGTACGACGTGAAGTGCTGCTTTATTCCCACAGCCGGGCAGAAGTTTGAAGTTCCGCCGGTGTACTTCGCGGCTACCGGTGAGGATATCAAGGCGGATGAAAAAGGCACGCTTGTGGAACCCGGTTTCCTCACCGTGCTCAGCAGCGGCTCTCCGGTGCTGACCCCGCATTCACCCAACCGGCCGGATTACGCCAGCAGCGGACGCCGGCGCGCGCTGGCCGAAGCGATCGCATCCAAAGACAACCCGCTGACCGCGCGCGTCATGATCAACCGCGTCTGGGGCTGGCATTTCGGTCGTGGCATCGTCGGGACCCCGGGCAATTTCGGAAAAATGGGAATGCTGCCGTCGCATCCGGAACTGCTCGACTGGCTGGCCGACGAGTTCGTGCGCCAGGGCTGGAGCATCAAGCAGATGCAAAAGCTCATCATGACGTCGGAAACCTACAAAATGGCCTCGGCTTTTTCTCGCGCCACCAATCTTGAAAAGGATCCCACCGACGTCTATCTGTGGCGATTCCCGGTGCGGCGACTGGAGGCGGAGGCTATCCGCGACGTAACGCTTTCCGCCGCCGGCACCCTCAACCTGGAAGCGGGCGGCCCGCCGTTCTTCCCCGCGATTCCCGTGTCGGTGCGCGCGGATCAGCCTCGTGGCACCTGGGAGCTCACCAAAGAAGAGCCTTCCACCTGGAGGCGCGGCGTCTACGCGTACGTAAAGCGCGGCTTGAAGTATCCCATGTACGAGGTCTTCGACGAGCCGGATCTCAATGTCACCTGCGAGCGCCGCTCCGTCAGCACCGTGCCGACTCAGGCACTGACCATGCTGAATAACGAATTCCTTCTCATCCAGGCGCAGCACTTAGCCGAGCGCGTGGAGAAAGAGGCCGGGAAGGATCCCGGGGAGCAGGTCAAGGCGATGTACCGGATGGCCCTCAGCCGCGAACCTTCGCCGAGAGAGCTGGAAAACAATGTGGCGTTCCTGAACCGGCAGCGCCAGCGCGCCACGCCTCAGAACGTCAGCGTTAACGAGGAAACGGCGATGCGATCGGCGCTTACCGATCTGGCGCACGTGACCTTGAACCTCAACGAGTTTATCTACATTGAATAGGGGAATCTTATGCCTGACCTGCCGGACAGCGTGAGCGATCACGGAAGAAAACGGGAATTCATCTCTCGCCGGAAATTCTGGATGGAAGCCGGCATGGGAATCGGGGGCCTGGCGTTGATCGACCTGTTGAGCCAGGAGCGGCTGTTGGCCGCCGAATGCGTGGGCTCGGCTGGCGTCACCGATTCTCCCTTGATGCCCAAGGCGCCGCATTTCAAGCCGCGCGCCAAGGCGATGATTTCGCTCTTTATGAGCGGCGGCGTCAGCCATCTCGACACCTTCCAGTACAAGCCCGCGCTCGAAAAATATAACCGCATGCCGATGGAGGGCAAGGGCGACGTAAAGGTCCGGCAAGGTTATCCCGGACCGCTCATGAAGAGCCCCTTCAGCTTCAAACAATACGGGCAGTCGGGCGCCTGGGTCTCGGAAATCTTCCCGAACATTGCCACCAAGGTCGACGACCTCGCCTTCATTCATTCCTGCCAGGGCCTTTCGAACGACCACGTCATCTCCCACTACGAGTGGAACACCGGCTCCATTCAGATGGGGTTCCCCAGCGTAGGCGCCTGGGTGACGTACGGGCTCGGCAGCGAGAATCAAAACCTGCCGGGCTACGTGGTGGTGCTGGATCAAAAGGGCGGGCCGTATGCCGGCCCTCCGAACTGGCAGGCGGGCTTCCTGCCGGCAGCCTACCAGGGCACCGTCTTCCGGTCCAAGGGAGATCCGATCCTGGACCTGTCGGCCCCGTCCAGTTACATGTCCCCGGAACAAGAGCGCGCCCGGCTCGATCAGCTGGCCCTGCTCAATCAGAACTTCAACGAGAGATACCCGGGCATCTCCGAGCTATCGGCCCGCATTGCATCCTATGAGCTGGCCTACCGCATGCAGGCGTGCGCTCCCGAGGCCGTGGACCTTTCCAAGGAAAGCGAGGCGACCAAGAAGATGTATGGCCTGGATGATCCGGTCACCGCGGCATATGGCCGACAGTGCCTGCTCGCCCGCCGCCTGGTGGAACGGGGTGTTCGGTTCGTGCAGCTCATCAGCGGCGCCTACGTCAGCATCGAAGACACCTGGGATGCCCACGCCAACATCGTCACCAACCATCGCTTGCACGCCCAGGAAGTCGACAAACCGATTACCGCGCTCATTACGGACCTGAAGCAGCGCGGCTTGCTGGACGAGACTCTGGTGCTGTGGCACAGTGAGTTCGGGCGCATGCCGATTTCGCAGCGAGGCGTAGGCCGCGACCACAATCCGGGCGCGATGACCGTTTTTATGGCTGGCGCCGGAATTCCAGGAGGCCAGCAGATCGGCAACAGCGACGATGTCGGCTACAAGGCGGAAGAGCAGAAAACGACTAACCATGACCTGCACGCCACCATCCTGCACCTGCTCGGCATCGATCATAAGCGGCTGACCTACTACTTCAACGGCCGCAATATGCGGCTGACCGACGTTTCGGGTGAGTTGATTCCGCAGATCGTCGGCAACATACAGGCGAAGGCATAACCGCGAGGCGTGACGGCCGCGCGGTGGACGCCGTCACCAGCGAAGCTTCAAATTCAGGCGGATCGCGCGCTGGTCGAGACCGTCGCGGCCTGTGTTTGCGATGTTGAAGGCCTGCATAAACGAGCTGCTGCTGATGTTATTGGCGCTGGTGGTGCCGGTCGAACTGGTGGCGCCGGGATTGGCATGGTGCGGCGCGTTCGCCGCATTGAATGCCTCGGCCCGAAAGGCCAATGTCCATTTCTCGCTGAAGGCGAATTTCCTTTCGATGCCGATGTCCGTGTTGATGAGACCGGGGCCGCGTAACACGTCCTGGCCGCAACTCCCGAAGCCGCCCGCTTTCGGGTTTGCGAAAGCCGACACGTCGTACCACTGGTAGATGTTTCCAGTCTGGTGGGGCGTGCCGATGCAGTTCGCAAACTGGTACGAGTAGACGGCATTCAGCGAGGTGGCCGAAGCCACCGCGCTAAACGGCCGCCCCGTGAAGGCGCTGAAAATGTCGCTGATCTGCCAGCCGCCCAGGATGGCAGCTGCCTTGCCGCTTGTGGCCCAGCTTTTTCCCTTGCCGAAAGGAAGTTCCACGACCGCCGTCGTTTCCAAATTATGCGTGATATCGGTCGGGAGCGGACCATAGTCATACGTTCGATAAAGCCACGGCATCGCTGCCCCACCTATGTTCGAAGCGGGAACCAGAAATCCCAGATTTTTGGAGAAGGTATACCCGGCGCTGAAGGCGATACCGCCGAAGCGAACCTGATTGCGCACCTGCAGCGAGTTGTAATTGCTCGATCCCAGCGTGCCCAGCAGGTACGTGTTGGCGGTGCGGTTGTTGTTCGCCGCATTGTTGAGCAGTTGGCCCGCGGTTCCGGTACCGATCGGAGACCAGTTCTGCTCGAGGTTCGCCATTGGATCCAACCGTTCCGAGCCGGCATATCCCGCCGAAAGCGTCCAACCTGGCTTGATCCGCTGCTCAATCGTAAAGTTATAGGTCCGGACGTAGCCGCGCTTGTAGTCGGCCCGGTCATACGTGTATAGGCCTACGGTGCCCGGCACCGGTATGCTGCCGGCGGCGACATTCGGAGCGGTTGGCGTCGGAATTCCCTGACGCAGCGTAGTGGCATACGAGTACGAGTTCGGAGGCAGCAGCGTTAGCCCCTCTATATACGGGAAATTGATTCGTGCCTGGGAGCGGGAAAAGAGATTCGTCGGGTCGGCGGACATACCGAATCCGGCGCGGATCACCGTGTTGCCGAAGCGATACGCGACGCCGATGCGCGGGTCCAGATGGAATCGGTATTGATCGAAAATGTTGCACGAGGTGGGAACGCCGGCGACGCCGCAAATGGTCATCGTGCCGTTTGAGGGATTGTAATACTCCATCCCCGTGCCGTTGCGCAAGGGGACGGGGAAATAATCGAGCCGGGCGCCGACGTTCAGTGTCAGCTTGGGCGTGACGTGCCATTCATCTAGGGCGTAGCCAGCGAAGTATTTGGTATCCGAGTAATAGCGGGGAGGCCATTGATAGATCTTGCCGGAGTCTTGCGGCAATCCGAGGAGGAAAGACGCAAACGCGTTGTAATCGTTTCCGGCGGGGCCGCCATTGAGTTGCGTGGTTCCCTGAGCAAAATGGAAGCCGCCCGCGCCGGTGATGTAAGGGCCGCTGGCCGCCTGATACTGCAACTCCTCGGAACGCTGGAAATCGGAGTCGAAACCAAACCGAAGGCTGTGCGTTCCCCGGATCCAGGTGAGATTAACGTCGATATTTTTCTCGGGATCGTAGTAATTCTGAGGCTGAAAGCGGCTCTGCGAGCCAAGAACCGCGAAACCATCAATCGTGAGGTTCGGGAGTCCACCTTGGGCCAGTTGCTGCGCCAAGGGCTCCCCGGCCGTACTCAAGCCCGGAATCTGCATCAGGGTCCAGCCGAGATTCATATTCTGCGCCGGCTGCTTGCTGCGGGCAATGTTGACGTCATACCCGAAGTGCGCGTCGAAGATCAGGGTGGAGCTGAAGATGTAACTCCCGGAAATACTCCCATTGAGAATGTTGGCCCCGCCAGTTCCGCCGGCGGTATTGGTGTTGGACAAGTTGGGGCCGCCGAGAATGCCGAATTGTTCGGGCGTGCTCCAATTGTTATTCCCCCAGCCGAAACGGACAAAAGTGGAAAGCTTGGTGGTGGGGTTCCAGTTGATTTTGGCATCGGTCTGCGCACGCCGCAGGTAGGTTTCGCCATTCGTGAGCAGGTTGTTGCTCAGGCCAAGCGATCCCGTTCCCACCTGATTCGGAAGAGACCATTGGGGCATGGCGAGCAGGGCTTGCACACCGGAGTCAATCCGGTATCCGGGAATCATATTTCCGGTGAAAGGCGTCCGGCCGGTGCCGTTCGCATTGCCCGAGAGTGGATCGTAGATGGGGGTAGGGGAGCCGCGCAAATCGCCGGAGCGCATCGCCGCGGTGGGGACCTCCGCCAGGAAGGGGGCCGCCTGAACCAGTCCGGTGCCCTCAAAACTCAAAAAGTAAAATAGCTTGTCTTTCTTGATCGGACCGCCGATGGCTCCGCCAAACTGATTGTTGATGTATTTAGGATTGGGCAGAGTGCGATCCGCCGCCCACGGATATGCCTGGAGATGCTGATTGGTGTGGTCTTCGAACAGAGCGCCATGCACGCTGTTGGTGCCGCTCTTGACGCTGAGGTTCACGGCACCGCTCGTGGCTGTTTGTTCGGCAGAGAAGGAGTTGCCCGACATGCTCACGTTTTCGATGGCCTCCAAGGCAGGAATAAATTGGGCTTCGGCGTTGGCCGTCATATCGAACGTGCCGGCGCCATCCACTTTGATGCTGTTATAGCCGGCATCGCCGCCATTGACGACAAAGGTCAGGCCGCGGCTCGCGTTGGCGGTAAACGAGTTGGCGTTGGTCGGCGGCGAGACGCCGGGGAGCGTCAGGAACAACATTTGGTAGTTGCGGCCGATGGGCACCGGCGCGTTTTCCAAAAGGTTCGCGCTCACGTCGTCGCGGATGTCGGCCCGGTCCGTCTGGAGTCCAACGGCCTCGGCCTGTACTTGGACGGTTTGGTTCAACTGGCTCACCGCCAGCGTTACATCCCGGCGCGTGACCTCTTCGGGCGATACCGAAACGCCAAGCACCGTGACCGTCTGGAAAGAAGAGGCTGTCACCGTGATGGTATAGGTTCCGGGCGGCATCGTGGGAAGACTGTATTGGCCGGCTGCGTTGGTGGTGGTTTCCCGCGTAAAGTTGGTCCGCTGTTCCCTCGCCGCGACCCGGGCATCCGGAACGGCGGCACTGCTGGTATCAATTACGTTGCCCGTAATGCTGCCCTGGAGCAGTTGGCCGCGCACATGTGCCGGCAGCAGGACAGTCAGAATTAGCGCGAGAAACACGGAAGACCGGCTAATCCGATGAACCACAATCTGAGTTCTCATCTCGCATCTCCTTCGGTCAGGTGTGCATTTAAGGCGCGAACCCTGCAACCGCGCTGCACCAGTTACTAAAACCTGGACGCCCGGCCTTTACAAAAATCAGGCGCAAGTGCGTCCTGCGGCGCTATTCTGCCGCATCCTTATCGGAGCTCAACCAGCAATCTGTGGGATCAGCTCCCACGGCGTAAGCCGTCGGGATCACAGCAGCAACGAGAAGATGTTTCATGACGCTTTACGTCCTCCCCTCATAGTTCACCCTGGGGACGCATTTCAACTGCGGCAGATTCTACATGATCGCCATTCGGTGGTCAATCGTGGCATATGATGACAGACCGATTTATACTTCCTGCAATGACCATTGCTCCGCACGGTTCGCTGCCTGCGATAAGAAAAGCGGTAGTTCTGGTGCTGCTCCTCTTTGCACCGGCGCATGCGGAGACTCGCTATGTAGGCTTAACACCGCGCGGCGCCCGAATCGAAGCCAGCGTGATCGCGGGCGCGTCTCCCGCGTTACCGACCGTGCTCCTGATCGGCGGTCTCCACGGAGCGGATGAATCGGCGAAGATCGTGTCGGCGGAAACGCGCCAGTTCGCAGCAGCTAGAGTTAGTAAGCGCCGTTTCCGCCTCTTGTCGATTTCGCTGGCGAACCCGGACGCAAACCGGTTGGTGTTTCCTCCCACGGGCATCGCGTACCGGGACAATCCGGAATCGCACGCGCTTTGGCGCTGGATTGCCATGGAGGCTCCCGACCTGGTCCTGATCGCGGCCGACGAAGATTTTGGATTGGCCGAATCGCTCTCTCGGGACGGTCCCGTCGAGGCCGGCGCCATTCCGGCGCGGCGCGTTGCCGTTAAGCCGGGGATCCTACAAGCCGTGCCGAGACCGATTCCGCCCTCGGCTGCGCACCGCGAGATGGACCGGCGACGCGCCCGATCACCGCGGCAGCTTGCCGACGAATTGGCGATGTTTTATGGGCACGATTTCGCGGAACCGGTCTACATTCCCGCGGTGGCTCTCATCGCGCAAGTACGGCTCGGCAATCTTGCCGAGGTGGAGCGGCTGGTTGCGCCGTATCGGGATGGCTCGAAGAACAGCCTCGCGCGTCCCACTTCCCCGGGGTTTGCAGGGCACCTCATTTTTGCGGAACTGGCACAGCGCACAAGGAATCCTACCTACATTCAACTCGTGCGCAAGATCGCGGACTTCGGCTTCACAGACCAGGGAGAAATGAAGGAATCGATGCCGTTGCACGATGAGATGAGCGATTCAGTGTTTATGGCCTGTCCGATTCTTGCAAAAGCGGGCATGCTGACCGGAGAGAAAAAATATTTCGATATGGCTGCCCGTCATTTCCGGTTTATGGAGAAGCTCGATCTGCGCCCGGACGGGATTTACCGGCACTCCCCTCTCACGGATGCGGCATGGGCCCGCGGCAACGCTTTCCCCGCATTAGGTCTGGCCCTGATGCTCTCCGATTATCCGAAGAGCCACCCCGATTTTCCAGGAGTGCTGCTGGCCTACCAGCGGCACCTGGCCGCGCTGAGCAAATTTCAAGATCCGGACGGGCTGTGGCGCGAGGTAGTCGATGAACCGGCATCCTATCCGGAGTTCTCCGCAACCGCCATGATCGCCACCGCGATGTTGATCGGCATCCGAAATGGCTGGCTGGATTCGCACTCCTACCAGCCGCGCGTGGATCAGGCGTGGGAAGCAATCGTCAAGCGCGTCGGCCCGCAAGGCCGCCTGTTGGATGTCTGCGAGTCAACGGGGAAACAGAAATCAAAGGAGGACTACCTCCGTCGGGAAGCCATCTTCGGTCAGGATCCTCGCGGCGGCGCCATGGCGCTACTCTTCGCCACAGAAATGGCTGGTATCCACTGAGTCTGGTTCCGGTTTCTTGAAAGGGGGAGTTCTGTAGTTAATAGGAATTGCCTGGTGAATGAAGCGACTGCGGCTCCTGAGAGTGTCCTGGAGCCATCACGCGTACTCGGGATGTGATACGCTTCTAGCACTCTAATCACGGATTATTTATGCATGTAAATCTGCAGTCGCTCATTGCCAGACTCAATCCAGCATCAAAAGCAGCGACCGAAGCGGCGGCCGGTCTCTGTCTTGCCCGCACCCATTACAACGTGGAGGTGGAGCACTATCTGGCCAAGCTTCTGGATAGTACCGATACGGATTTCGCAGTTCTGGCGCGGCACTTCGGTGTCGACACCAGCCGCTTTGCCAGCGAGATCCACCGCGCATTGGACCGGTTTAAGACGGGAAATGGCCGCACGCCGACGCTGAGCCCGGACCTGGTGGACATGATGACGAATGCCTGGACAATCGCCTCCATTGATTTCGGAGCGAGCCACGTCCGCACGGGCTTCACCATCCTGGCCCTCGTGAGTGACGACAAGATGTCGAGGATCATGAGGGAGATCAGCAAAGAGTTCCAGAAGATCTCTCCCGAGGCCCTCCGCAAGGATTTTCACCAGATCGTCCGCGCCTCGCGCGAGGAAGAGGCCGCTACCGGAACCAGCGCCGAAGCCGGCGCGGCCGAGCCGGCAAGAGGCGGGAAAACCCCGAGCCTCGATCAGTACACGGTGAACCTGGTGGAGAATGCGCGCGCGGGCAAAATCGACCCGGTTTTGGGGCGCGATTTCGAAATCCGGCAGGTAGTCGATATTCTGACCCGGCGGCGGCAGAACAACCCGATTCTGGTTGGTGAAGCCGGCGTGGGCAAGACGGCGATCGTGGAAGGTTTCGCCATCCGAATCGCGCAAGGCGACGTGCCGCCGATCTTGAAAAACGTGGTCCTGCGGACATTGGACCTCGCCCTTTTGCAAGCGGGCGCCGGAGTCAAGGGCGAATTCGAGAACCGGTTGAAGACTTTGATCAACGAGGTGAAAGCCTCGCCCGTTCCCATCATTCTGTTTATCGATGAAGCGCATACCATGATCGGGGCCGGCGGGTCGGCCGGTCAGAATGACGCGGCGAACCTGCTCAAACCGGCTTTGGCGCGCGGGGAGTTGAGGACGATTGCGGCGACCACGTGGTCCGAATACAAGAAGTACTTCGAAAAAGACCCGGCACTAGCGCGGCGGTTTCAGCTGGTCAAGGTAGAGGAGCCGACCGAAAGTGTCTGCCGCGTGATGCTGCGAGGAGTGGTGCCCGCGTTGGAGAAACACCACAAGGTCCACATCCTCGATGAAGCTCTGGAGAGCGCGGTCCGGCTGTCGCATCGTTATCTGGCGGACCGCCAATTGCCGGACAAAGCGGTGAGCGTGCTGGACACGGCCTGCGCCCGTCTGGCGCTCGGGCAGAACAGTACGCCGCCCTCGCTCGAGTCGGTAACGCGAGTTTTGGACGATCTGGCAGTTCAGGCGCGAGTTCTCGAACGGGAGGCCCGGCTCGGCGCCGACCATAGCGAGAGGATTGCGGAAATTGCGCAGGAGCGCGTGCAGGCCGAAGTGCGACTATCCGAACTCTCCGCCCGCTGGGACAGGGAACAGGGCCTCGTCGCGCGCATTCGAGAACTGCGATCGCAATTGGAGCAGCCTGTCGAGGCTCCGGTATCATCGGCAGGGAGTGCGGCTGCCGCCGCGCCGGCCCGGCAGGTGGTCGATCCGATAGCGGTGCGCGCGGAATTGGCGCAATTGACGGGCGAACTGGACGCGGCGCAAGGCGAGACGCCGATGATTCGGGTGGCCGTGGACTCTCGCATCGTAGGCGACGTCATCTCCGGCTGGACTGGAATTCCCGTTGGAAGAATGCTGAAGGATGAAATTGAGACTGTGCGCACGCTGGAGTCGCACCTCGGTAGCCGCGTGATCGGGCAGGATCACGCGCTGGAGGCGATCAGCCGCCGGATTCGGACTTCTAAAGCCGCGCTCGATGACCCCGGTAAGCCGGTCGGCGTCTTTCTGCTGGTTGGTCCCAGCGGAGTTGGCAAGACCGAAACCGCACTGGCTCTTTCCGACCTCTTATATGGCGGCGAACGCAATCTGGTTACCGTCAATATGTCGGAATTCCAGGAGGCCCACACGGTTTCTACTCTGAAGGGCTCGCCTCCCGGGTACGTCGGCTACGGCGAAGGCGGCGTTCTGACCGAGGCGGTGCGCCGCCGGCCGTATTCGGTGGTTCTGCTGGACGAAGTAGAGAAAGCCCACCCGGACGTCCTCGAACTGTTCTTCCAGGTTTTCGACAAAGGGCAGATGGAAGATGGCGAAGGCCGGCAGATCGATTTCAAGAACACCATTATTGTTCTGACGTCCAATGCCGCCACGAATTCGATCGCGAAGCTGAGCGCCGACCCGGAGCAAACCCCGGACTGGCAGGATCTGGTGGCCGCGATCAAGCCGGAACTGAACCGCGTGTTTAAGCCGGCCTTTCTCGGCCGTCTCGTGGTGATCCCGTATTTTCCGATTCGCGACGAAGCCTTGAAGAAAATCATTGGCTTGAAACTGGCCAAAATTCAGAAGCGCCTTTCCGAATCGCATAAGGTCCAGCTCAGCTACAGCGATGAGGTCGTTGATGAAATCGCGAATCGCTGCACGGAGGTGGAAAGCGGCGCGCGAAACGTGGACAATATTCTGACGAACACCCTGTTGCCGGAGCTCTCCATGCTGATCCTGGGGAGAATCGCGGAGGGACAGCAGTTGGAGTCGGTGCAAGTGCAGATCGGCGAGCAAGGCGAGTTCGTCTACTCGTAATAATCAACGATAAATGCGCGCTTCGAACAATGAGATAAACAGCCGCTGACCGGCGGCGGAGTTGAATCCGAATTTGGAGTCGGCTGTGCTCGCTCCTCGCCAATCCGCCAGGGTCGCCCAGGTCTTTCCATCCTGAAGGCTTACCGTCGCCCCATCGACTCGTGCTTCGATCCGTATCGTATACCACTCCGATTTGGGCACAGGCATTTTCTGAGCGATCGTCTCACGCTTTCCATCCGAGACCCGAATGGCCTTGAAGACATCATCGTCGATTTCGCACTGAATGTAATTCTTCTCGTTGGCGTAATGGAGCAGCCACGGAGTCCCGGTCTTTCCCCCGTCCCAGTGAATCGTAAACTGGATGTATCCCGCTCCGATCGGCTTCGGAAACAGAATGAGCCCGTCGGCACTCTTTTCCCAATAAGTGCTCCTGCGAGTCCAGACTCCTTTGTCCCAGTCCGCGATTGTGAGAGGCGGTTGCTCCGGGGCCTGTGTGAGGTCGATCGGCTGAACCGAGTCCCACGAAACATGCCGCTGCGCATTTGTCTCCAAATAACCCGCAGCCCGAGCCGTGAATTTGTAGTCGCCTTCGGGAAGTTCCACATGTGTCCCGTTGAACGGGTGCACAACTGCGTCTCCCCCACGGGTATAGGTCACCGTGGCGTCGGCCGGACTCTTTTTTATGTCCACGGGAACGGGCGCGGGTGTAAGCCGCAAATCGATTTCAACGTTTTGGCCTGCAGTTACATCGACCGGTTTCTCGCTCGGCCGGAACTGCCTGCCTCTTTGCGCTTTGAATACGTGTCCTCCAGGTTTTAAGTTGTCGATTGCGCGGAATTCCTCCGCGATGGTCCCCTGTGATGCGCCATCCACGAATAATTCCGATCCGGGTGTGAGACGGACCCTCGCCGACGCAGATACCGGGCGCGCCTTGAACTGGAAGCTTATGGTCTTGTCTTCGCCTTTTTGAATCTCAACCGTTTGCTCGGCGACATCGCTGTCATAGCCGTCCTTGCCGGCGCGCACCGCATATTTGCCTGCCTTCAAGTTGGGCGCTCGGAACACTCCCTTTTGAGACTGGCCGCGCGCCACTTCCTTTCCGCCGGCA